>Ga0114930_10000203_pt1 | contig 64451 bp, 56 predicted proteins | sample AnhtaG_FD_87300 | JGI IMG/M metagenome (GOLD analysis project Ga0114930, IMG submission 87300) | Deep subsurface microbial communities from Anholt, Denmark to uncover new lineages of life (NeLLi) - Anholt_01485 metaG | ecosystem: Environmental > Aquatic > Marine > Oceanic > Sediment | place...
AACATATATTCTTCACTGAGCGACCGAAAGTGGCTTGAAAGTCAATTGGATGGCGTCACCGGGCTTGCGGATATCAAGAAGATTTTGAATTACGAAGACCCCGGCCCGGGCGGGTTTTACGATAATCTCGGAGTCGTGGGAGCCCAGCGTCACCTTGTCAGACAGAAAACATGGCAGCAAGACCCCGGCTTTGTGTATTCACCGATAGAGTGGGTCGACCATAAACCGGGCTCGGCTCGCAGACATTCTCAACTGACCCATGCGACCTGCCGATATGGTACGCCCCTGCTGATGCGCTGGGAGGGACTTGACGGCGGTGCAACTTATCACATTAATGTGGTCTATCGCGGCCCATTCGGTCCGCAATTCACGTGCAAGACCGACGATGGCCACCTGATTCACGGTTCAAGAGGTAATACCGACTCAACACCGGTTTCATACAGCATACCGCAGGCTGCTACAAGTGACGGCGTACTTGGGCTGCAATGGCAACTTACTAATCAGGTGCGCGGCGTCTCTGTCACGGAAATCTGGCTGATAAAGGATTGAAAAAGCAAACCTGGGGTCTGCGGATATTCATTAAATCCGCAACGGAACTATATCTCTTCATACCCACTGATGTCACCCTTGCGCCATCACGGGAATCAACCTCGGCTCGCTCCAGCTGACCAGGTCACGCGAACCGGCGTATCCGGTTCGCTGCAGCTCAGCTTCGAGCTTGGTCGAGGATGAGGTCTTTTACTTTCTGGCTGGGCAGGTTAAGCGCGCCATAAGCGGCGGCGGCGGCGGCGCGCAAAGCCGGGTCGGTTTGCTGCGAGCTGACTAATGTATAAACAGCATCTATCCTTTCGCCGTCGAGCAGATTTGCGTTGAGCTTGGCTGAGACAGCAAGCGAATTAAAGGCGTGTATTCGAACTTCCATAATGTTGGTCTCGGTAAGAGCCATTGCGGCTATTGAGCGCTGTGCCTCGGGGCTTTTGAGATGCGCCAAGACCTGGCCTGCAAGAATCTGAATTTCAGGCCGGTTGTCCTTTGTGGCATTCATAAGAGCAGCCTGGGCGGCAGATAAATCAATGACAGGATTTCTGGTTTGCGCTAATTTGAGCATAACCTGCGCGGCACGGATGGCATAGCTGTCGGCTAACTGCTCGTTCCATCGGTCTGTATTCTCGCTTACGGTTTCAGGTGACTGGGCAAGAGCCTGGGCTAAATTGTCAACGACCAGTACGTTCTCAGGGAACATTTCCCTGGGACCGGCGGCGGCTATTGCAATAGCGGCGCTGTACCTTACGGGTCTATCATCGAAAGAGAGTGCCAGAACGAGGGGCTGAGCCCTGTTTGGCGGGTCGAGCCGATAAAGCAAAGATTTCTCACCAGCGTTGATAGCCAGGGCCTCGATGACACCGAGTGCAACATAAGCATTTTTGTCCCTGACGGCCCTGGCGAGCGCCTGATGAAGATACTCAGGCCCTGCTGTAGTGGCATAGACAAAGGCATCGGGGTGACCGGGTCCGAAATAACGCGGTATCCGGACGTTTGTGGACTCGGCCTTGAAGTAAGCAGCGAGCCAGAGGCCGATGGCGCGGCCGAATGCCGGGTCGGCCTTGAGCGCCCACTCGCATACGCGCATCGCCATAAGCTCGTTAAAATAGTCTTTGTCAACCTTCTCGCGAACAAGTTTGAGGTTAGCGTTGGGGTCCCAAAACCATATATTGGCGAAGTCGGCATCTTCGGCAGGAGCGAGAGATTCGGCGTGATAGTAGTAGCTTTCTGCAAGCTGGAAGAATAAGGCGGCGGCCGGGGCTTTCAAAGCGGCGGGGTCAATTTGGCGGATGCTTAGGCTGGCCTGCTTGCGCAGCTCGGCAGAATCGTCCTTCTCGATAACATATTTCAGATAGGCCAGCGACTGAGGGTATCTAATTTTTCCCAGCGCCTTTATTATCTCAGCTTTGAGAGGTGTATTCTTTGTTTGGAGGGCGGTGGTAAGCGGCCTTATTGCGTCCCTTCCGATTTGAGGCAGGGCCCATTTAACATCCTCCCACTCATTTTTGCGGTCAGGGTCGGCTATCGCGTCAAGCATATAAGGAATTGCGTATTCGCCGGCGTTTTTGAGTCGTTTGACGGCGGCAAGTCGGCCGCGGTCAGTACCGGTGAGTCTGGTTACCTCTTGGACGATAATTTTCGGGTCGCTGCGTCGGATGAATCTGCCCTGCTCGATAATGTGGAAGAGTTTGCCGCTGAGCTCGGCTAATTGAGGATCGTGGGGTGTCTCTTTGGCTCTTAATAAAAGGTCGTAACCATTGGGATTTGCATCGCTTAGCGCAAGCAATTCCACGGGGTCGGGCCCGCTATCGAGAATGGCCTGTGCATACCCCCTGGCCATGTCGAGCCGCCCGATTAGTGTGTAGTGCAAAAAATCGTTCCAGTTGGCCTCAAGATTCCGGGCACCTGTGGCGGAGCCAAAACCGGTGCCGACTGCAAGAAGTCCCAGTACTAAGATTGCTGTGATAGTTTTTCTGTTAAGCATTGAAATATCTCCAAAAAAACGTTTGGCTGCCAAAGCATGCAAAAAACGGGCTTTGGCGGCTGTTACCCTTGATCCGTGTGCCCCTATTAAAGCAGTTTTACAATAAAGTAAGAAACCACACAATGTTATCCCGCCGTGGGGATTGGTTTCTCACTAATATCATATAAAGAAAGAGGCTTTGTGTCAATGAAAAAGCTGGCTCAATAATGGCAATAACCGGAGGATTTCCTTGATTACTATTTGCATTTGGGGGCGGTTTGGGTTATAATATCGGACAGAAGAGCTTTGTTTGCTGCAAACGAGGCAACACCAAAGAGCGGAAGATAAAAAGAAAAATAAGGGAGAAAAGATATGAGAAGGACAATTCTAACCGCCTGTACGGTAATGTTTTTAGCGGGTTCGGCTTTAGCTCAGGAGTTTGAGCTGACAGTCAACATAATTGGCGACGGGATAGTCGATCCCAACGGGGGCAGTTATGCGAGCGGGTCAGTTGTTACAATTGCGACCTGGCCGGGGGAGGGACAGTGGGTCAACTCGTGGAGCGGTACGGACAATGACTGGTCGATAGACTTGACCAATACGGTGACGATGGATGCCAACAAGGTGGTGACGGTGGAATTTGGTCCGGCGATAATTGTCAACCGGCCTGCCGAGGGTGAGGTTTGGGCGGCTGGCAGCAGTCACAATATCAGGTGGTCAAGCTACGGCGCAAGTAACGTGGATATTTGGTTCAGCGGAAACAGCGGTATGAGCTGGCAGGTTATCGAAGGTGGCGTAGCGGATACGGGCAGTTACACGTGGGGACTGCCGGGGACTGTGGATTCGAGCCAGTGCGTGATTTTGGTTGTTCCGAGCGTCCCTGACCCAAATGCAATGTTCCTTCAAAGTGGGGTGTTTGCGATTCGGCCTTACGCCAGCGGGTCGGCGGTGACATCGAAGTGGAAGTCGCTGGGTGGGGATTTTGACCGGATTGGTTTGAGTGAAGATTATGGGCCGGAGTTAGGCTGTGTTAAATGGCAGTTTGAGGTGGACGGTGCGATATCGGCAAGTGTCACGGTGGGGCTGGACGAGACGGTGTATGTCCCCTGCGAAGACGGCAGGCTATATAAGCTTGACGCTAACGGGGTGGTGTTGTGGAGCTATGATGCGAATTCGCCGCTTATCAGCTCGCCGACGATAGGGCCTGACGGGACGGTATATGTGGGGGGCAAAAACGGCAGGCTGTATGCTATTGACATTGACGGCAATCTGCGGTGGACGCACAGTACCGATGGCTTTATATATTCATCGCCGGCTGTGTCGGGGGACGGCAATAGTATCTATGTTTGCTCACAGGATGGGAAAATGTACGCATTGGGAGCGGACGGCAGTGAGCTTTGGAGCTTTGAAACGAGCGGTTTCGGGGTAATCGGCGGGTCGGTTTTTGCCTCTCCGGCAATCGGGGCAGATGAGACGGTGTATATCGGGGGATTGTATGACCCGAATCTTTATGCGCTTGATCCCAACGACGGAGGCGTGAAATGGGTGTGCCATTTTGACTCGAACGGGTGGCCTTTTGCGTCGCCGGTAGTGGCACCTGACGGGACAATATATCAGACGCTGCTGTATGACCCACACCTTTACGCAATTGATGGGAACGATGGAAACATACTCTGGGCGACTAATCTTTCGGAGATAGTTGTGGCCGGGGGTGATTCCTACTCGCGGTGGTTTGAGCCTTACTATCATGAGGGCGGCGGTTGCTCGCGCGGTGGGCTGTTCGAGTATTACAACGCGCAGTACGACGTGGGTGATTCTGGTTGGTCCGAGCCGGTGTTAGGGCCGGATGGGACGATATACGTGAGCCTCGACGATCCGTGGGTGCGAGCGGTGGACCCGAACGGGAGCATGAAGTGGGCAACGAGGCCCGGGGAGAAAGGCACGTATACCTATACCTGCGGCGATTTGGGTTGTGGTTGGTACAGGACAAGTCCCGGAGTGACGAGCGGCTTTAGCTTGACCGTGGACAGTAATAGTCTTGTTTACGCGGGCAGTGATGACAGCAATTTGTATGTGCTGGACAGGGACGGCTTTGAGGTTGCGCGGTTTGATAGTAATGACTCCTGGTTAGGCTTGCCGGTGATATCGGCGGACAATACAGTAGTAGTGGGCGATTCACGAGACAATTCGACGTTAATCAGCTATGAGAATAACAAGGTGTGGGCGATCAGTAGGGACGACTGCGGAGGCGGGGAACGGGATTTATACTGGCAGGGAGGGGAACATGACTTGAACGGCGACGGAGCCGTGGACTATAAGGACGTTGATTTGCTGGGGGAGGATTGGCTCAGGTGCACGGAATGCATTGGGGGGAGATGCAGGGGGATCATAGTTGAGCGGCAGTTTCTGGCCGCCGATGTAAATAAGGATTATTACGTCGATTTTCTGGACTTTGCGGTGTTGGCGAATCGGTGGTTGGCTGGGTATTGAGGAGAAATATTATGAAGTCGAAAAGTAGTTTTACAAAGAAAGAGGTTGTGGTTGTTTTGGGCTGCGTGGTTTTTGTGTTAGCGAATCTGGGCACTGTAGGCAGTACGGGGCGCAGACGGGCCAAGGAGGCGGTTTGTCTTTCGAACCTGCTGAAGTGGGGTGTCATCTGGGAATCTTATGCGGACGATAACGACGGCTTTTTCCCCGAGAGGGGAGGCGGATACGACCCCGGTCAAAACACCATGCTATGGTGGATGTTTATCACAGAGTCGTATTATAAGGATCGAAAGGTGCTGTTCTGCCCGGAGGCGACGAGAACCTACCTGGAGGGAGGGCGGCCTCCGTTTGCGGCCTGGAGCACAGACTTGGATGGGCAGACATACAGCAGCAGCTATAGTGTGAATCTGTGGGTTTCAACTGAAGCGGAGGCGAAATTCTGGAGGAGTATGTGCGTGGCAGAAGCAGCTTGTGTGCCACTACTGTTGGACGGCAATTGGAAGGATTCCGAACCACAGCCCTACGACGAGCCTCCGCCATATGACGGCTATTGGTGGGAACCCAACCAGAATGAGATGAAGCGTGTCTGTATCAACCGCCACCACGGGGCGGTAAACAGCGTGTTTTTGGATTTGTCGGTTCGAAAGATAGGACTGAAGCAGTTGTGGAAGCTCAAATGGTATCGAGGGTGGCCGGAGGACTACCCACTGCCGGTATGGCCGGAATGGATGGAGAACTTTAAAGACTACTGAAAAAATTGGCGGCGGGTGATTCTTTGTCGGCGCTTGCGCGTCTCCGTAAGGAGTCCCTAGGACTGCTGTTACTTAGACAAAGGGTTGGTTTTTTACGGTTGAGCCGGCGTTAATAGCAGCAGCTATCTGCATAAAGCGAGGCATTGCATAATCGAAGAAGCGCTTGTAGCTTTCGCAAAAATAGCTTTCTTTGCTCCAGTGTTCGTCCAAAACAGACTTATCTTTCATACATCCGCCGCGACAGAGGGCAAGGTGTCGGCAGAGTAGGCACTTGTTGCAAAGATTGCGTTTGGCGCGGGCGAAGGCCTTTTTTTTATCGGAGTCGGCGAGCTTTTGTATCGGAGTTTCAAAGATATTGCCCAATCGCCACTTCGGCTCGACGAAGAAGTCACAAGGGAAGCAGTCGCCGGTATGCTCGACAACAATATATTGGCTGCATTGTCTGTCAAAGGTGCAAATCGAATGTTTACCGGCAACACAAAATGACAGGATTGAGTCGAAGTCACGAATGCTTAGCTTCTGTGGGCCGAAGTCGTGCCAGCGGTCGAAAATTCTGCACAGAAAATCGCCGTACTGCTGCGGCGTGATTGAGAAATCGGCGATTTTGCCGGCAGCGGAGTCCAGCTCAACGCAGGGGATAAACTGTAAGTACCGAGTGCCCAAACGGGTGAAGAAATCAAAGAGCTTATCGGGATGCTCGGCATTTTTGTTGTTGAGCAGAACGAGGATGTTGAATTCGACGTTATGTTCTTTGCAGGTTTCGATGGCCCTTATGACTTTATCAAAGGTGCCGGAGCCGGAGTGGTCGACGCGATAGAAGTCGTGCAATTCTTTAGGGCCGTCGATGCTGATGCCGACAAGGAATTTGTTCTCGTTCAGGAAGAAACACCAATTGTCATCAAGCAAGATTGCGTTGGTTTGCAGCGCGTTGCTTACTGTTTGGCTGGCGGCGCCGTATTTTTTTTGAAACTGTACCGCTTTTTTATAAAAATCGAGACCCATAAGCGCAGGCTCACCGCCCTGCCAGGCGAAGCTGGACTGTGGGAAGCGCAGCTCCATATAATCTTTAACGAGCCTCTCGAGGACTTCGTCGCTCATACGTTGTCGGCCTTGGCCGATTTCCGGCGAGCGGCGCTTGTAAAAACAGTATTTGCAATCGAGATTGCAATCGGAGCCGGACGGCTTAATTAACAAAGTAAAAGGCTGCATTGTTCTTTTTCTATCTTCTCACTTCCCAGCGGTCTGCCCACTGTTGGTACTTTGCTTTAAGCTGCTGAGCTATTTGGGGATACTGTTCGATGAGGTTATTTGTTTCAGAGCGGTCCTGCTGGAGGTCGTATAATTCCCAGTTACCGCGTTTTTGCGCAACGAGCTTCCATTTGCCGTGCCGAACGGCTTCGTGCCTGACGTGTTCCCAAAACAGATAATCGTGGGGTTTTCTCTTTTTGCCCCGGAAAACAGGCAGCAGGCTCTTTCCTTCAGGGGGTAGAATTTTTTTGCTGTTGAAGGAACCGGGGTAGCGTGCGCCGGCCACGTCAGCGCAGGTAGCCATTATATCGATGATATGGCCGAGCTGATTGGTGAGTTTGCCTTTGTCTTTTATGACGGCGGGCCAATATGCGATAAGTGGGGTGGCGATGCCGCCTTCGTGTGTATATTTCTTGAAGAGTCGAAACGGCGTGTTGCTGGCGTTGGCCCAGGACTGGCCGTAGCTCATATAAGAATCGACACCGCCGGGCGGTAGGCCGTTTTTGCGACTATCAAAACCAAGCGGTCCGGTTTCGTGGCATCCGCCATTGTCCGATAGAAAGAGAACCAGGGTGTTTTTCTCTTTGCCGGTCTCTTTGAGTTTGGCCAGAATCCTGCCGATGCCCTGGTCCATACGGTCGATTTGGGCGGCATAGACGGCCATTTTCAGGTCCATCAATTCCTTATCTTCGACGGTGTCCCACGGTACCGCACCTCTGTCACGGGGAGTCAGGGGCCATTTCTTGTCGATGATACCCATCTCGACCATTCGTTTGTATCTTTCTTTGCGCAGCTCATCCCAGCCTTGTAGGTATTTGCCTTTGTACCTGGCAATGTCTTCGGGCAAGGCATGCAGGGGCCAGTGCGGGGCGGTATAGGCAACGTAAAGGAAAAACGGCTTTTGCTCTTTACGGTATTGGTCGAGGAAGTCTACGGCGTTGTCGGTAAACGCATCTGTGATATAGAAGTTGTCCCTGGGGGGCCTATAGGGTGCACCGTCTTTAGCAAATCTGCGTAAGGTACACGCGTTTTTTCCCCTGGTGATATCAAAATAATTGGCGGCTCCACTTATCAGTCCATAGTAGCGGTCGAACCCCCTGTCCACAGGCCAGTGCGGGCGGGTTTCGCCAACGTGCCATTTACCGGACATCAAGGTGCGATAGCCGGCAGTTCTAAGCACTTCAGCTATGGTGACGCATTTGTCGTTAAGGTAGCCCTGATATGGGCCTGGCGGGTTCACGTCTCCCCTTTTGTCTGTCATACCACCTATCCCTGCCTGATGTGGATACAGGCCGGTCAAAAGCGAAGCGCGGGTGGGACAACAGCGGGCGGCATTGTAGAATTGCGTAAAGCGCAGCCCCCCTGCCGCCAATCGGTCGAGGTTGGGGGTATGAATCTCGGAGCCGTAACAGCCGAGGTCGGAAAAGCCCATATCGTCGGCCATAATCAAGATAATGTTGGGCCTGCCGGCGGGCGAGCCATCGCCGGCCTGCTTTAGGGTACTGATACATCCCGGAAAAACCAGGGATGCGGCACCAAGACCTATCGTTTTCAAAAAATCGCGTCGCGTGTTCATGTGTAACCTTCCGAAATTACCAATCATCAATAGTTTTATCCGTGGTAAACATTTTTCACTTGCGCCAAGCGCCGGTTATGATAGGAAAAGTATTAACGGGCGTAAAGCCGGTACCGTAATCGGCGCCGGAGTGGCTTTGCCTGCAGGATTGTGTCCATTTCTTGAGGTGTTCTCGCATGGCGGCGGCTTTCTTCGGATAGGCGGCAATGATGTTGTTTTGTTCAGCGAGGTCTTTGGCCAAATCAAAGAGCATGTCCTCGCGGCCTTCTTTTGAAAGGTTGGTGAGGAACTTGAAGTTGTTGTCAACGAGGGCGAGGGTGGGCGAGCCGTGCATTGCCTTTTTGGTGGGCTTGACGAACCAGAAGGGAATCGGTTTTGGACGTTTTGTCATTTTGCCCTCAATCAAAGGAACCAGGCTGATGCCGTCGATGGGTCGGTCGTGCGGCATTTTGAAGCGGAGGACTTGCCGGATTGTTGGAAGATAATCGAGGGTGCTGCACGGCACAGTTACTATATGTCCCGGCTTGGCGTGTCCGGGCCATTCGAGAAGTGCGGGACCTGCGAGTCCGCCTTCGAAGAGGCTTCTCTTTCTGCCTCGCAGGCCGGCGGTTACGCCGCGTGAATTTTTGCACCAATTCTGCTTTCCATTGCTGGTCATTCCTTCGGGGCCGTTGTCACTGCAGAACCAGAGCATAGTGTTTTCGGCGATGCCGAGTTTGCGCAGCTCACGGCGGAGTCGGCCGATTTGCTCATCCATAGCGGTGATGCAGCCGTAGTAGTGCTGCTCGCCTTCACTGTACCGGCTGTACATGGCGCGGTATTCGGGGCCGGCTACAACGGGCTCGTGGGGCTCGTGGAACCAGACGGTGGCGAAAAATGGCTGATTGTTCCTGGTGGCTTTGCTGATAAAGGGAATTGCGCGGTCCATTACGACGCGGGCGGCGGGGCCCTTTAGGTTTTCGGTTTCGATTTCGCCGTTGTGCCAGAACGGCAGCCTGAAGACCCACTTGTAGTTTTCGAGATTTTCGGCGGGGTTCCAGGTGGGGACGTTACATTCGGTGGTGAAGGTTTCGTCATAATCCCTTTCCCAGGGCGGGGCATATTTCTTTAGCCGGTTTTCTTTGTACTCCGGCATAGTGGGGCCGGTTTTGCTAACGGAGCCGATGTGCCATTTTCCGAAGTGGCCTGTGGTATAGCCAAGCGATTTGCACATTTTGGCGATGGTGATTTCTTCGGCGGGCAGGTAACCGACGCTGGCGGAAAAGATGCCGTAACGGAAGTAGTGACGGCCGGTCAGGCAGGTGCCTCGTGTTGGGGAACAGACTGGGCCACCGGCGTAAAAGCGGGCAAAACAGACGCTCTTTTTTGCCATTTCGTTGAGGTGCGGCGTTTTGATGATTTTATTGCCATTGAAGCCGACGTCCCCATAGCCGAGGTCGTCGGCCATTATCAAGATGATGTTGGGCTTGTCGGCGGGCGCATCAGAAGAACGAGGTTGAGCGATGGTGGTGCAGCCAGGTAGCGTTATCGCTGCGGCGCTCAAACCAATGGTCTTAAGAAAATCACGACGGTTCAGTAAATCCCTTATTTTCATTGCCCTCTTTTGAACGTTAGTCCTGCTTCAAGGCCATCCAGTACGGTCTGGAGCCGCTTTTTGAACAGTAAGGTTTCGTCATCTTCCTGCTCGGGCAGGATGGGTGATTTTTCCAGAGGGTCTTTCTGTAGGTCGTATAATCGGCCATCACGATAGAGCTTCCAGCGCTGTGTGCGGGCCCAGGCCTTTCCCTCCCACTGGCAATAGGCCCATTTTCTCGGATTTCCTTTTTTGCCCTTCAACTGCGGCGCGAAGCTTCTGCCGTCGATGGTGACGCCTTCAGGCAGTTTGGTGCCGGTGAGTTCGGCGAAGGTGGGCATAAAGTCTGAAAAATCAATTAGGTCATCGCAGACTTTGTTAGCGGGAGCGATGGCGGGCCAGTTGGCGATTAAGGGGACGCGGGTTCCGGCGTCTGTGAGTTTGCCTTTTCCGCCGATGATGGTTTTGTCACCGGCTTTGGAGATTATGGGCTCTTTGACGTATTTGCCGTCGACAACTTTAGTGATGAATTTGGGCGGGGTACCATTGTCGCCGGTGAACAGGATGATGGTGTTTTCGCGCAGGCCCAATTTGTCGAGGGTTGATATGATTCGGCCAATGAGCTCGTCCATGTACTCGACGAGTTCCTTGTACGTCTGGTATCGAGCGTTTGGACCGACCGGGGGTGGGATTTTCAGGTCGTTGCTGATTTCGTGGGCCAAGGTCGTAGAGTAATAGGCGAGGAAGGGTCTGTCTTTATTACGTTCGATGAAGTCAATGATAAACTGGCAGAAGATGTCAGGGCCGTACTTGTCTTCGGGTTCCTGTCGGAGTTCGCCGTTCTGGTATATGAGGGGCCCGTGGTATCTTGGGCCTTCGTGCCAGCCGAAGACACAGTTTTGTTCGAATCCCATTTTAGTGATGTGGTTGGGGTCTTTTTTTTGCAGGCACATCTGCCATTTGCCGGCCAGGGCGGTGTGATAGCCTGCGGATTTCAGGACGTGGCCGAAGGTGATTTCGTCGGGCGGGATATGTCCCCATTTTTTGTAGTTTCGAAAGCCGTATCGGCCGGTCATAATCTTTACACGCGAAGGTGCGCAGACGGGGGAGCTGTAACAGTGGGTGAAGCGAATGCCGGTTTGGGCGAGCTTGTCGAGGTTTGGGGTTTTGTATGAGGTTCCGCCGTAGCAGCCGAGGACTTCGCAGCCGACGTCATCGGCCATTATGAAAACGATGTTGGGCCTGGCGCCCGACGGCTTGTCCGCAAGCCGAGCGGAAGCGCCGACGCATCCTGGTGCTGTAAGTGCCGCAGCACCCAGGCCCACGGTTTTGAGAAAATCGCGTCGGTTCAAGATATTGTTCATTGCAAATTTCTCCTCATTATTCAAGAGCTGGTTTTACCTTTTTTCCAAAGAACAGGTTATTGGCTGAGCATTGAGTGATTTGCGCCACCGCAGCAATAGCTGACGGAGCTGCTTTGTTTTTTCGGGCATCTTCTCAGCAAGGTTGTTCTTTTCGGCGATGTCGTCGGCAAGATTATACAGTTCCAGGTGACCGTCATCAAAGAATTCAATGAGTTTCCAGTTTCCTTTGCGGACGGCGCCGGAAGAACGGCCGCCTAAAAAATGCGGCCTGGCTAATGGATAATGCCAGTATAATGTGTCTCTGGCGATTGTCTTTGCTTCGAGTAAAGGCACAATCGAGGCACCGTCTATCTTCTGTGCAGGGTGTATATTGGCTGCGGCGATTTGGGCAAATGTCGGGTAAAAATCTATACTCATAGCTGGGGTTTTGCAAACGGAGCCGGGTTTAGTCTTTCCCGGCCAGCTTATAATCAAGGGCACGCGGATGCCGCCCTCATAGAGTGTGGACTTTCCTTCGCGCAGCGGCGCGTTAGTCGTGACGCGGCTTTCACCGCCGTTGTCGGAGGCGAAAATCAGTACGGTATTGTCGGCCAATTCAAGCTCATCCAGTTTGCTCATAATCATTCCAACACCTTCGTCGATGGTTTCGAGCTGGGCGGCCAGGTGCACATTATTCTTTGGCGCTTTTTTGCCTTTGCCGGCGCCGGGTTTTTGCGAATACTGTTGCACCAATTGTGGTTTGCCGATAAGTCGAGTGTGAACGGCATAATGGCTCTTATAGAGAAAGAAGGGCTTATCTTTGTTGCGCTCGATGAACTCAACCGCTTCTTGATTGACGCGATCGACCAGGTATTCATCCGGTGTGCGGGGCTTGACTTGCGGCATATGCTTGTACGGAGGAAAATAGTATCCGCCGCCAATGTAGCTGGTTTCGGAGCAGATGACTTCGGTGAAACCGTGAAGCTTAGGGTCGCCTTTGCGCTTTCGATAATCCCCCATCAAATGCCATTTTCCGATGAGGCCGGTTGTGTACCCGGCGTCGCGCAACGCCTCGGCAATAGTGTAGTGCTGCCCGGGCCGAAGATAATTGGAGTCGTCGCGACGGAGGTAATCAGTTATTCCGACTCGCAGCGGGTACTGGCCCGTCATCAAGGCGGCCCGGTAGGGGGAGCAGACGGGAGCCGTCGCATAAGCCTGCGTGAAGCGCATACCCTCTTGGGCCAACTTATCCAGATGGGGGGTTTCATTGAATTTGTTACCGTAACAACCCAGTTCGGCCCAGCCGAGGTCGTCGGCCAGGATGAAAATGATGTTTGGCTTCTTCGGCACCTTGCCCACGGGCCCACCGGAAAGGCCCCTACAGCCGGGCACAGCAAATGATGCAGCACCGAGACCGATGGCTTTCAAGAAATCGCGGCGGTTTAGAATGTTGTTCACGGTCAGGCTCCTTTTGACAATAGCATTTTTCCCGGTCAGGACTTATAGCTGGGATTCTTAAGCATTTCCTGGGCACCGACTTTTTTGCGCCACTGTTTCAGTTTGCTGTAAAGCTCTGCGGCTTTTTTGGGCATCTTCTCGGCGAGATTGTTCTGCTCGTTGAGGTCGTTCTCAAGGTCGTAAAGCTCAACGGCTGCCACGTTGAAACCATCAACGCTTTTTTCGAACCATTCAACGAGCTTGTATTTGCCCTGGCGGATGACACCTGATGGGGCGATGCTCTGGCCGTGATAGTGGGGGTAATGGAAGTAAATCGCATCGCGTTTGAGCTTTGAGGTTTGTTTGAGCAGAGGAATGAGACTTACGCCATCAACTTCGGGGTCGGTGACCTTAAGACCAACTGCTTCGAGAAATGTGGGGAAGAAGTCAATGCTGATTACGGGGACATCACATTTGCTTGCGGGCTTTACGACGCCGGGCCAGCGGACAATCATGGGGACGCGAATACCGCCTTCGTAGAGGTCGGCTTTGCTGCCTCTTAATGGCTTCGAATCCTTTGGGCCGAGGTGGCCGTTATCGGAGAAGAAAATGACAATGGTATTGTCGGCTAAGTTGAGCTCGTCGAGTTCCCTGAGAATGGTACCGATGCTCTTGTCTAAGGTTTCGAGCATGGCGGCCTGGACGGGATTATTGTGGCCGTATTTTACGTCGTTGTCGGCGGCGGGTTTCTTGCGGTATTTGGCGATAAGCTCGGCTCTTTCAACGTCCGGGCGGTGGATGCTATTGTGGGTGACATAGCAAAAGAAGGGCTTGTCCTTGTTGTTTTTGATAAAGGCAAGTGCATGCTCGGTTATTTGTCGGACATGATGTTCATCGTTTTCATAGGGGCTTTTTGGTCCCTTTCCCGGCTTGTGGGTGGTGAGCACATCATCGAATCCCTGCGAGCGGGGGTCACGTGGTCTGCCCAATTTATAATTCTTATCTTTGTTAAGGTGCCATTTTCCGAAGTGGCCGCACACGTATCCGGCGGTCTTTACGGCTTCAGCAATTGTCACCTCTTCAAGTGGAAGATAGGCGGTCCATTCGGGTGTCAAGAGTTTTTTGTCTTTCGGGCTGCCTCCCTTGATGAAATCGGTCAGATGCAGGCGGGCGGGGTATTTGCCGGTCATAATGCTGGAGCGGGTGGGCGAGCAGACCGGAGCAGCGGCGTAGGCATCGGTGAACCTCATTCCTTGTTTGGCCAAGCGGTCGAGGTTCGGTGTTTCATAGAAGCTGCTGCCGTAGCATCCAAGTTGATGCCACCCGAGGTCGTCGGCGAGAATGAAAAGGATGTTGGGCTTGGTGGCGGACGGCTTTGCCGCAGTCCGAGAGAAGCCTGCGCGGCCCGGCAGCATAAGCGATGCTGCCCCCAGGCCCATGGCTTTTAGAAGATCGCGTCGTGTGTAATTTTGTATATTCATATTCATTGCATACTCCTTTCTAATGGGGCGGGAATTTACCTGCGGCAGGCTTGAGCTTTCCGGCACCTGGCCAAGCGGGTCCTGCGTGTTGAATTCGGCGCCAAAGCTTGTTCATTTGGGTAATGAGTGAGCTGAGATGCCCGGACTTGCGCCGGTCGAGGCCGGAGCTTAAAGCTCCACATCCGGCTGCGGGGATGGTAATGGCGCCCAAGCCAAGACCCCTGAGAAAGTTACGACGGCAGAACTTACTAAATCTCACCTTATCTCCCAACTAAACTTCCATTGTTAAGTCCTTATCATATACGATTATTCGCTTGAGTCCAACTCCAAAATGAAAGAGATTAAGCCCTTGACCTTTACGGGCACAACCAAAAAGCCGAGCAGGGAAACCGGACGAATTGTGTCAGAACTTTACTTTGATGGTTTCAATCCTGTCCGGAGAAAAAGATGAGAGACCTGTGAGGGTTTTTGTTTTGGCGGTGCCAATCGCTCCCACCTTAACCGTGTATGTGCCGTCTTTGAAAACCCCGGGTCGGTACGAAGTGGCGTTTATGCGAATGGTGTAAATGATTTCGCCGCTGGATTCATCAATTACCTGTACGACAGGATTGGCCATACCGCTGACCTGGATGGTCGGCAGATAAGCGACCGGCTTTCGCCCGTAGTTGTCCTGCTGCCGGATGGTCCTGGGCCAGCCGGGGTACTGGCCGGCCTTTGGACTTGCAACATCGATGTTTCTCGGCCAGCATTCGATGGTGATTTCTCTGGTCTTTTTGTTGAATTTTACAACTCCGAAACCTGCGGCCCTGGTCGTGAGCTTGTCGTGGTTCTCCTCGGGGGTAGGGTTGGCAACAGCAAGCATAGTGATTTTGTTGCCTAAGCCGTCAAGAAACTCACCCAAGTGCTCGGGCATCCCGGGCTCGCGGTTTCTGCCTGGTTCAAGAGGCGCCCACCATCGCAGGTAGAGGTTGGCAATGGACGGCACACAGAAGGAATAGCCCGCGTCGTTCCAGTCGTCGATACCGTGGTGAATGAGTGTCCCCAGGTGCTGGTCACCACCAATCATAAATGCGAACGCCTTGCGGATTTCGCGTAGCGCCTTGTTTCGTCCTGTCTGCGGCCAGCCGTTAGAGTCCAGGTCGGCGAGCAGGCGATTGTTTCGTCTGCCATGAAGATGAGCGGAGCCGCAGAAAATGGTTTGAGAAAGCACGCATTTCATATCACAATCACGCCAGTCGGCCGCCCATTCCCTGATAAACCTGAGCTGACGGTCGCCGAGTAATTTTGCACCGGGGACATCAAGGCTCTTGGGGTCATAATTTGGGTCGGTGACATGGTCGGGCCTTGGTCCCATTTGGGGAACCAGCCCCTGCGGGCCGGACTTGAACTTGCGGTCTTCAATAATGGCAAAACTTACTCGGCCCACCGTCAAAGAGGTATAGTATACTCCGATACCGCGCTGTATGGGCGTTGGGTCATAAGGGTCGGGCAGATGGCTGGTCTGAGCGCGTTCGACCATTTTGACGTATTCGACGGGGGCGGCGTATCCTCCATCATGGCCGCGACGCGTATTGGACTTTTTGCCTCCCGCACCCCACAAATTGGAATGGCCCACATCGTGGTCGTCGGGTATGGTGACCGTCGGGATGTTGCGAATGATGTCTCCGAAATCCCTACCGAACCTGAGCCAGTAAGCGTAATGGTTGTGGTGGTCGTAGACCTGGTCGCCGGAGAAGAAAAGCAGGTCAGGGTCGAGCTTTTTGGTGTTCTCGACGATGTCGGTTTTGGGAATGTCACCACCATGCTTAGGATAGATTGAGTTGCCCGTGAACGCGACGACAACAATAGTCTGCTTGTCAATGGGGTCTTTGCGAATCGTGCCGGTATAATATGCGTTTTTACCGTGAACGAGGCGATATTCGATGTCCTTTGTGGAATCCCAGCTCTCTACCCGGAAAAACGCGGTCCAGCCATCTTCGATTACCGGCGATTGCGCTATTTGTCTCCATTTCGAATCCCGCCTGATTTCGAGTCGGACTTCTCTGTCCTCATCGGGCTTCAGGGGATAAAGCTGTGCCGTCATCTTCAAGATATTGTTGTGGACAGTGTACAGGGCAAAGCAAATAACCTTGTCCCTGGGCACTTCGGGGATCTCCAGGACTTCAGCAGAAGCGCCGCTTAGCTGTAAGATTACGCCGAGATATACGGCAAGGATTCTCGCGGTCGTCAGTTGCATATTTACTCCTTTGGAGCCTGAGCGTTTCTGTCGGTATTAGAACTGTGTCTGGCCCAAAACGGGGTCGTTAATGCTGCGCATTTTTTGCAGGAGTTTCTCATTTAGCGCTTCGCGTATCTTCTGGATGCGAGGGTCCGGCGAACCAATCAGGTTGATTGTTTCGGCCGGGTCGTTGACCAAGTCGTACAATTCATCCTTTATGAAGTGCTCGAAGTCGCGGACCAGCTTCCAGCGGGTTGTGCGATAAGCCCGCATAGTGCCCGCACCCCGCATCGTGTATTGTACGAACAGGTCGTTGTCCCATTCAACCGTACGACCCTTGAGCAGAGGTAGGAAGTTGCGACCGCGAATGATTTGATTCTTGGGTACATGCACGCCCGCTACGGCCAGAATGGTCGGGAACCAGTCGAGGAAGGTAACGGTTTGGTCAACGGTTGTTCCAGGCCTGATAACGTTCGGCCAACGTATGACAGTGGGGACCCGTAGCGAGTTGTCGTACAGGTTTGGGCGTTCGCGGCGATTGTCGGTGAGGGTCCAGCTTGCGTTGCCTTTGCCCTCGATAGCGTGGTGGCCGACGTTGTAGCCGTTGTCCGAGGTGAAGATGACCACAGTATTGTCGGTGAGTTTAAGGTCGTCGAGCACGGCCAAAAGGCGTGCGAGATTGCGGTCGACACTTGCCACGCTGCCCAGGTATTCGCGCATCATCCGCTTGACAAGCGGCAAGTCGAGGTTCGGATAGTCGGGGTTGGGAATCTTAAGGTCTATGTTCTCGAATTTGCTGTAGTCTGCGTGACTGAGAGGCAGCCAGGTGTGTCCGCCGTCCGGTGCGCGATGGACGGTACTTGCGTGCGGCGCCCAGTAGTGCAGGGACATCATAAAGGGCCCTTGCTTTTTGCGGCGAATGAAGTCGATAGCGTAATCAGTGAGGATGTCCGGGGTGTAACCGGGTATGCGCCGGACCCTGCCATTGACCTCCACTTCCGGGTCCTTTGACGCGCGGCCGCCCCAGCGAAATCCGGTGAACTCTGTATAACCACAAAGCGTCGGATGGTATCTATCTTTATCGCCAAGGTGCCATTTGCCAATCAGGGCGGTGGCATAACCGGCATCGGCCAAAATTCGCGGCCAAGTTGCAAAGGCAGGGTCAAGGCCAACACGTCGACTCTTAATAAAATCGGTGATGCCCACCTCGGTACCGTAGCGGCTTGTCATCAGCGAGGCACGTGAGGGGCTGCACACCGGCGTGGTGACAAAACAATTGGTCAGGCGAGCACTCTGGCTGCGGAGTCGGTCTATGCCGGGCGTGCGTGCATCAGGGTCCGGAGCTGCTGCGAAGGCCCACGGCCCCTGGTCATCGGTCATTATGAAGATAATGTTGGGCTTGTCGTTAAGCGCATCAGCCGTCAGCCGACGCCAGGGGCCTGTGCATCCCGACAGGGTCACCATTGCTGCACCGGCTCCTGCAGCTTTGAGAAAATCACGGCGTGTGTAATCAAGTGTACCCATATCCACCCTTTCAATATAAACTCAAGATTGGCTCTGCCACAGGTAAATTATTATTTGTGGTGTCTGATTTCTCCTGTTATTTCCTCGTTCTTTTTCTATTCGCGGGCGCAGCGGACTTCTTACGTCACTGACGCTCAAATGCGAGCATTTCGGTCTCAACGCCCTTATCGCCCTGCTGGTCCATCCAGGCCAAGAGTTGCTTTCGCAACGAATCCATTAACGGACGGAACCTGGGGTCATCGGCGAGGTTATTTAATTCATAGGGGTCTTTTTGAAGGTCATACAACTCTTCAGCGGGACGGCGCACATACATTTCGACCTTGCCGGCGGCATCGGGGTCGGTTTTGGCCTTTTCGACCCAGGACCTCCAGAAGCCGCCATTGTTTCTTTTCGTGACGAGATTACTGAACTCAGCGTAGTGATTGAGATTCATAATGTACTTATGGGTGGCGGTGCGAATTGACCTAACCGGGTAGCATTCTGACCCAAAGTGTATTCCCCTGGTGGTATGCACGCCGTAAGTCACCTCTCGATGGCGGTTTTTTTGTCCAAGCAGGACCGGCAGGAAGCTAAGTCCGTCAAGACCGCGAATCGGCTCACCTCCGCCTGCTTCAATCAACGTAGGTGTAACATCAACGTACTGAACCATCGCGTCTGTGACACTGCCGGCTTTGATTTTCTTCGACCAGCGCGCTACAAAAGCGGTGCGGATACCCGTATCATACAAGGTCCATTTGCAATGTGTAAAAACTGAGCCCTGCTCACTTGTAAAGATAAACAAGGTATTGTCCCTGCCGGCGCTTTGGTCAACCAGTTCCATACATTTTCCCACCTGGCCGTCCAGGTAGGTAATCTCTGCATAGTATTTTGCCAATCCATCCCTGGTTTCAGCAGTGTCAACCATATAAGAAGGTACTGTCAGCTTCACGGGGTCATAATCTTCAGCCCGTCCCTTGTTCCACGGCAAATGGGGCTGCTTGGAAGTGACCAGAAGACAATAGGGCTGAGTCTTGTCACGCTTAATGAATTCCGTAATTGCCGTGTAGTTTTCCGCGCCGTCGGCAAGGGTCTCAAAGGGGAAAGACTCCGGAGGTCCGTAGTGTTTTTTGCCTGCGATGCCGACTCGATAACCAAGGTTCTTCAGATAATGGGCCAGGCTTTTGGTTCCCGGTTTTACGCGGCTATGGTTGGGATAGGCGCCGTTCCTGACCGGGTACAAACCGGTGTACAACTGCTGACGTGTCGGTGCACACATAGCGGTCGAAGTGAAACACCGGGTAAAGCGCATACCCTCAGCAGCCAGTCTGTCAATGTTGGGAGTTTTGACGTCTCTGTTACCATAACAACCCGCATCGGACCAGGTCATGTCATCAGCAATTAGCAGAAGGGTATTCGGGCGTCTCGCTTTGCTCTGAACACTGGCAACAGAAACGTTGGCCGTCAATGTCAATGCAGCCGTACCCAGCCCTATGAATTTCAGAAAATCGCGTCGCGTGTAACTGTACGTGTTCATTTCTTCTTCCTTTCCATCGGCCAATTAGCTGAATCGGTGCGGGCGGTTTTGAGATAATCTTCAATCCTGGCGATAACGTTTGGATGAAAGGCGGCGATATTATGCTTTTCGCCGATGTCATTTTTCAGGTCGTAAAGTTCCAACGGGCCATTTGGGTCTCTGTGGACGCTGAGGCGAACGGCTTTCCAATCGCCCATTCGGACGGCTTGTTTACCGCCTCTTTCGTGGAATTCCCAGTAAAGGAAATCGTGTTTCTTCTGTCTGCGGGGCTTTCCGAGCAGCGTTGGCACCATTGAGATACCGTCGATTTCTGAGGGCACCTGGGCGCCGGCAAGTTCGGCGGCGGTGGGGAGAAAATCCCAGAAGGCTGAGATATGGTCGGTGATACTTGCGGGCTTGATTTTTCCCGGCCAGCGGGCGACCATCGGCACGCGAATGCCGCCTTCGTATAAGTCGCGTTTGTAGCCCCGCAGGGAACCGGAGCTGTTGAAGAAGCGTGGGTAGGCGCCGCCTTCCTTAAGCGGGCCGTTGTCACTGGAAAACATAACGAGAGTATTGTCGTCGATATCAAGGTCTTTGAGTTTTGTCAGGAGTCTGCCGATGTCACTATCCATTCGTGTGATCATCGCGGCGTGGCCCTTTTGTGGCTCGGGCCAATCCTTATCCTTGTAAGGCCCGTAGTCGGGCACCTCCATACCGTTACCTATCCGGCGTCCGGCTTCGTTGTTGGCGTGCGGAATGGTGAAAGCCAGATACAGGAAAAAAGGTCTGTCTTTGTTTTGCTCAACGAAACTCAAAGCCTCCTTGGCGAAGAGGTCATGAGAGTAGGTTCCCTGGCGGAAGGCCCAGCCCTGGCCCTGTCTTGAGGTTTTTTCAAGCTGGTTGTCTTGCAAAGTCACCTTATCCTCGTTTCTCCAGAGGAACTCCGGGTAGTAGTTGTGGGCGTGCATCATACTGAGGTAGCCGAAGAAATAGTCGAAACCATTGCGGGCCGGGTCGCCCGGGGGCGGCGGGTGGCCTACACCCCATTTGCCGATTATGCCTGTGACATAGCCGGCATCTTTTAGTATCTCAGCCACGGTAACATCTTCCGGCTCCATCAGAATTCGCGCATTGGCGCGGACCCTGCAATGCCCGGTGTGCAGGCCTGTCATCAGTACGCAGCGCGACGGTGCACAGACCGTGCTGCCGGCATAATGCTGAGTGAACCGCATTCCCTCAGCGGCCATACGGTCGAGGCTCGGCGTTTTGATTTGTTTCTGGCCGTAGCATCCGAGGTCACCGTAGCCGAGGTCGTCTGCCAGGATAAAGATGATGTTCGGCTGCTTCCTTTCTGCTGCCTTTGCCGGCGTTACAGTCGCACAGCCGGGCAAGAGTGAAGAAGCTGCGGCCAAACCTATCGTTCCAAGAAATTCTCTTCTTGTCTGTTTTTTCATACTTGCTCCAGAACACTAAAGTATCAACCGAGTCGATTAACGCGGACGTAATAGGCGCCGCATAATTTCCTGCCGTCCTTGTCGTAAAACCAGGTCTGAAGCCTGGTCTTGCCGGCTTTGAGTGTGACTGTGAAGGTAACGGATTTATCGCCCGAGACGACTGGCTTTGCCTCGTCGCACTGGTTGATTTTCATGCGGGCCGCGGCGATAGGTAATGCTGTTACATTATACCGTCGAACGGTGATGGGCACGTCCATTGGGGTGTCGGCCTCAAGTGGATAGCGTGACAGGGTGAACTCATACCTGCCGTCACGCTCGACAAAAACATTCCAGTAGGAGTTGTTGCCACCGGTAATATGACCGAAGTTGTCGGCGTACACCATATACCACTGTGCGCACGTCAGGTCCACGGGGTTCTCCTGTTTAGAGCCGATATAAACGTAGCAGGGTTCATTGGCAATCGGCTCGACCTCGGCCCACCATCGCTCGTAGTGGTTTCGCATAGCCTTGAGAATATCAGGATGTTTATCGGCAACGTTCTGCTTTTGCCCGGGGTCGGTGGCAATATTGTAGAGTTCTTCGCCCTTGACGAGCCGCCACTTTTTCCACAACACAGCAGAATTCCATTTCGGGATATCGATGCTGTACTGCACAACGACCATGCGGTCGGGCAGTCTCTTAACAGAGCCGCGCAGCAAACCGGCCAGGCCGATGCCGTCGAAGCGTGCTTTGTCAGGAGCTTTTAGGCCGCACAGGTCAATCAGCGTCGGAAGCAGGTCCTGGCAAGTGGTCAGCTCATCAATGTCGGTTCCGTGCTGCAGTCCGCCGTTCGGCCAGCGAATAAAGCAAGCCGCACGATGTCCGCCGTCATAGAGTTGTCTCTTTCGGCCCCTCATTCCGGCGTTGAAGATTTTCACTCCGCCGGCGCCGCCGTTGTCGGTCATAAAAATCAGGATTGTGTTTTCGGCTATTCCAATGTCATCGAGCATGCTCATAAGTTTGCCCATTGTCTCGTCGATATTGGCAATCATGCCGAAGAACTTGGCCTGCTTACCGTGTTTGGCGTACGGGGCGGCGTACTTCTCAGGCACTAAGAGGGGGGCGTGAGGTAGATTGGTCGGCAGATAGCAGAAGAAAGGCTCATCCTTTTCGGCACGGGCTCTTATCCATTTGGCGGCCTCTGCGAACCAGACGTCATTGCAATAGCCCTCATATTTCTTGAGCGTTCCGTTATGGTAGTACGTGTCATCAAAATAGTCATTGCCCCAATAAGCGCCCGCTGCTGTGATGCCCCATGATTTATGATACAGTGCCTCCTCGAAGCCCCGATGCTGGGGCAGATAGGGGTAGTTGTCACCCAGATGCCATTTTCCGAAGATTCCGGTTCGATAGCCGGCGGCTTTGAAGAAATCGGCCATGGTAGGGACATCCGGGCGCAGCATATCGAGCCCTCCGCAGACGTGCCGGGCTTTGTTGCGCAAGGCATCGAGACCCGAGATGAGCTGGCCTCGGGTCGGTGCGCACATTGGCGCGACGTGGAAATCGGTCAGACGCACGCTCTGTTGGTGAAGGCTGTCGAGATTAGGCGTCTTAAGCACGGGGTTGCCGAGGCAGGAGAAGTCGCCATAACCCTGATCGTCGGTCATAACCAGCACAACGTTCGGTCGTTTCGGCTTTGGGCCTGCGGTTGGGCTTATCCCCGTACAGCCTGGCAGCACGGACAAGGCCGCCGCCGAGGTTGCCGCAAAGCCCATCTTTTTAAGGAATTGTCTTCTTGTTTGCTCTGACATATCTGTTCTCCTGTGAATACAAATCTATGGCACCGTATGGTTCGTTTGCTGTAACAGATTCACGAGGCGGTTTGCCAAGCGTTTTACATACTCATACTTGTCATTTCTGGCGGCCTTTAGGGCTCCGAGGGCGGGGCGAGCTTTTGTACCGATGTCTTCGAAGGCCAGGGCCGCATAATGGCGTACGATTTGGTTGGCGTTTTTGAGTTCACGCAGCAAGACGGGCAGGCCGTTTCGTTCAGCGCCCATCTTGCAAAGCGCGCGAGCAGAAGCGACCCGCACGCCATCTGAGTTATCTTGCAATGCAGCGGTCAATACATCGGCGGCTGGTTTTGCCTCGGGGCCAAGATTACCGAGCTGCCGTGCGGCCCAGGAGCGAATCGAGGGGCGTTTGTCTTGCATCGCGGTGACAAGGTTGCCTACGCCGGCTCGCTTACCGAACTCAATGACTTCGAGAATATCGTTGATGAGTTTCTTGTTTTCTTTCTGGGTGAGGACAGCGTACCTGGTGCCATACTTTTTGGCGAGCACTTCGAGCTGCGGTTCGGGGATTAGGCCGAGGTCGTTGGTTTGAGACATCCATTCGGTCAGTTTGGTGCGCATGCGGATTAGAATATCTCCGTATTCAGGCAAATCAGCAAGATTGTTGATTTCCTGCGGGTCGTTTCTCAAGTCGTATAGCTCTTCGGTTGGTCGAGGGCAGGTAAATAGACGGGCCTGGAGGGGCCCGAGTTTTCCCTCGGCGAAAAGCTTGCGCATCGTTTTTATAATTGGCTTGTTGTCTTTGTACCGGTTGGGCTGCAGGTGCGGTCGGTTGGGATAGAAGTTTCGAATGTATTTGTAACGTTTATTGCGCACACACCTGATGCAATCAAGGGTCTCGTCGCAGCGGTCACGGGCGGCAAAGATGTGGTCGCGAGGCTGGTAACGCGGGCCAAACAGAGGTCGGCCCTGCATATATTTCGGTATCGGGATGCCGGCCATATATAACGAGGTGGCTGCGATATCGATGTGGCTGACGAGGTCGTCGCGCAGGGTGCCGGGCTTGATTGCGCCGGGCCAGCGGATGATGAGGGGGACGCGGATGCCCTCGTCGTAGAGGAACTGCTTGCCGCGGGCGTGACTGATGCCGTGGTCGGTCCATAAAATTACGACCGTATTATCAGCGATGCCTTCATCGTCAAGACGCTGGAGGATTTTACCGACCTGGATGTCAAGGTGAATGACGGAGTTGAGGTATCGCGCCCAATCTTCGCGGAGGACCGGGTGGTCGGGATAATAGGGAGGCAGCTTTACGTTGGCCGGGTCAACAGGGTTGGGGACAGCGACCTTGCGGTGTTTGCCGCCGCGTAATTGTATCTGGGCGAAGAACGGCTTTCCGGCCGGTCGGTTCTTCCAGTCATTGTCGTCATAGACAGCCGGGGCCCAGACGAAGTTATAATCGGTTTTGCCGAGTTTCTTGTCCTTCCAGGCCAGGTCCTTGTGGTAAACGGTGGTCTTTGGTCCGCCGTTGACGGTGTAGTAGCCTTGCTGTTTGAAGTACTCGGGCAGAAGCCTGATATGTTCAGGCAGGTGGATTTGCGAACCAGGCCAGGAGCTGCGATGATGGTGGGCGCCGATGCTGGTCTGGTACATACCGGTAATCATAGCCGACCGGCTGGGCGAACAGACCGGCGCGGTGACAAAGGCCTGCGTAAACCGTGCCCCTTCAGCAGCGAGGCGGTCGATGTTGGGTGTGCGAATGGTGGTTTCGCCGTAGCAGCTCCAGTGTGGGGACATATCCTCGGCAATAATCCAGAGGATGTTGGGCTTTTGTCCGGGTGTCTTACCGGCAAGAAATCCTGTGCGATTTGTGCATCCGGGGATGACCAGGCTTGCCGCACCCAGTCCCGCAGTTTTTAGAAAATCGCGACGATTGTAACCGAGCTTACTTATTTTTTACCTTTTTTCCTTTCTGCTTTTGCGGCGCTTATCCAAATACTGCTTCAGGAATTTTTGGGCCAGCTCATCCGAGTCACCGTAGCGTTTGCGCAGGCGCTGCAGCTCTGCTCTGAGCTTACTGGTGATGTCTGCGTAAGTGGGATTGCCGTAAAGATTGTTCAACTCGTTCGGGTCGTTCCGGAGGTCGTACAGCTCCCAGGCATCGATATCATAATAGAAGTGAATGAGCTTGTACCGCTTCGTGCGAACTCCGTAGTGACGCTTTACCATGTGGACGATCGGATACTCATAATAATGATAATACATTGAGGTTCGCCAGTCTTTTGGCGTCTTACCCCCAAGCAATGAACGGAAAGACCGGCCCTGCATATCCGAAGGTACAGCAACGCCCGCAAAACCAAGAAACGTTGGCGCAAAGTCAAGGTTGAGGACGATGTCCCCATTAACAGAACCAGACTTGATTTCTTTGGGGTAGCGGACCAGCAAGGGCATTCGGAGCGATTCCTCATATATGAAGCGCTTATCGAACCAGCCGTGGTCGCCGAGGAAAAAGCCCTGGTCCGAGGTATATACGACAACCGTATTCTCAGCAAGACCGGACTCGTCAAGGTACTTCAACAGCCTGCCGACATTATCATCAATCGACGCGACGCAGCGTAGGTAATCCTTTATGTATCGCTGGTATTTCCAGTGTTCGAGGGCCCGGCCAGCCAGATCCTCAGGCGGCTCGATTTTCGTATCACCCGGCACGCGGAGATGATGAGAAATGGTCATTGTCTGCTCTCGGGCGGCATTGCTGCGGGTCTTATAGTCGTCGTCGAATGTCTCGGGTACAGGTATATCCACATTATCATACATCTTTGCGTGCTTTTCGTCGGGCTGCCAATTGCGGTGCGGGGCCTTGTGATGGTACATAAGAAGGAAAGGTTTGTCGCTTTTGCGCTGTTTGAGCCAGTCCAGACAGAAGTCGGTAATAAGGTCAGTGACGTAACCGGTATATTTCTTTCTTTGGCCCATTTCGATGAATTGAGGGTTGTGGTACTTACCCTGGCCGGGAAGAACGTTCCAGTAGTCGAAGCCTGTCGGATGGCTCTTCAGGTGCCACTTGCCGATCATGGCGGTCTCGTAGCCGGCCTGCTGCAGGAGCTTCGGGAACGTAACCTGGCCGCCGTCGAATCGCTTCAGGTTGTCGATCACACCGTTCAGGTGGCTGTACTTACCGGTAAGGATGACCGCCCTACTGGGTGCGCAGATGGAATTGGTACAGAAGCAGTTATTGAAACGCATACCTTCTTTGGCAAGCCGGTCGAGGTTGGGTGTCTGGTTAATTGCGCTGCCGTAACAGCTCAGGGCGTGGGAGGCGTGGTCGTCCGCCATAATAAAGATGATGTTGGGCCTGTCCCCGGGCGCTGCCTTAGCGTACAGCCACTGGGGCAGTGCCAGCGCCGCCGCACCCAGGCCTGCGGACTTTAGAAACTGCCGTCGGTCTAAATTATTGTTCATAATAAGACTCCTCCTATCAATATTCTCACACGGCATATTCTTTCCTTGCGTAGCGCAGGAAAGGACAAGATTCTATTTTTCTGAGAGCTGCTGGAAATGTACCAGAAATTGGCTCGTGTGGCCATTATTTTCAATGGTTTTGTACTTCAACGCAGTGTGCGGCGTGTGTCTTTTTGCGTTTGCTTGGGGATTTGCCACCTGATTTTATCAGCGGGCCGTGTGTGTCTGTCAGCCGAACCGGCGTTAATGGCGGCGGCTATTTCCATAAATCTCGGCATTGCATAATCGAAGAAAGGCTTGTAGCCTTCGCAGAAGTAGCTTTCGCTGCTGACGCGGTGGCCACCCAATCGAACCCTGTCTTTCATACAGCCGCCGCGACAGAGGGCAAGGTATGAACAGAGGAGGCATTTGTCGCATAGGTTCTGCTTGGCCCGGGCAAAGGTGCGCTTCTTACTGGCAGCGGCGATTTTCTCTATGGGCGTTTCCAGGATGTTGCCGAGCCGCCATTTCGGTTCCACAAAAAACTCACAGGGCAAGCAGTCGCCGGTGTGCTCGATGACGATGAAGCCGGCGCACTGTTTACTGAACGTGCAAATCGTGTGTTTGCCCATAACGTAATAGGTTACTATCGAGTCAAACTCACGAATGTTCATTTTTTGCGGGCCGTAGTTGTACCAGCGGTCGAATATTCTGTACAGAAAATCGCCATACTGCTGCGGCGTAATTGAAAAGTCCGCTGTCCCGCCGGTTGCAGGGTCAAGCTCGACACAGGGGATAAACTGCAAATACGTCATATCGTTTTCGATGAAAAAATCAAACAGCTTGTCCGGATGCTCGACGTTCTTGTTGTTCAGCAGGACAAGGATATTAAACTCAACCTTATGTTGTTTGCAGTTCTCGATGGCTCTGAATACTTTGTCATACGTGCCTGAGCCGGAATGGTCCACGCGATAGTAATCGTGAAATTCCTTCGGCCCGTCGATACTAATGCCGGCGAGAAACTTGTTTTCGTGCAAAAAGCGGCACCACTCGGCATCAAGCAGGATTGCGTTGGTTTGCAGCTTATTGCTAACCACCTGGCCGGGGCTGCCGTATTTTTTTTGCAATTCCACCGCCCTTTTGAAGAAATCAAGGCCCATCAACGTAGGCTCACCCCCCTGCCAGGCAAAACCGGCGACCGGAAAACGCAGCTTCATAAAACCTTTGACAAGCCCGTCGAGCACTTCATCGCTCATTCGCTGTCTGCCCCGCCCAAACTCGGTCGCTCTGTCCTTGTAAAAACAGTATTTGCAATCAGTGTTGCAATCCGAACCGGAGGGCTTGATTAAGAGAGTAAAAGGCTCCACATCAGTCCAAAATCAAGATACGGTTAAGCGTTGTTTTTCAACAATTCTGTACTTTTGTATTGGCCGCTCAGTGCCGGGTCGTTAATTCGGCGCATACTTTGGAGCAGCTTTTTGTTTAGCGATTGACGCTTTTTCTGGACGCGGCGGTCGGGCGAATTGATAAGATTGCGCGTCTCCGCCGGGTCGTTCACCAGGTCGTACAGCTCATCCTTACCTTCATGTTTGAAGTTGCGGACCAGCTTCCACCGCGGTGTGCGGTAGGTGCGCAGGACGGCTCCGGTCTGGTGCCAGTCCCACATTGAATACTGGGCGAAGAAATCGTTGTCCCAGGGAAGCCACTTGCATTCGAGCAGGGGCAGGAAGTTGCGTCCGCGCATTATGTGCTCCTTCGGTACAGTCACGCCGGCCATCGCCAGGATTGTTGGGAACCAATCGAGATTGGTAATCGTCTGGTCGAGCGTCATGCCCAGCTCGATGACTTTAGGCCAGCGGACAATGGCCGGGACCTTGAGAGAGTTGTCGTACATGTTAGGACGATGCCCGCGATTGTCGGTCAGCAGCCATCGGCCGTTGCCCTTATGCCAGATGCCGTTATGGGCCAGGTTGTAGCCGTTATCCGATGTGAAGATCACCACCGTATTCTCGGCAAGGCCCAGCTCGTCGAGCAGAGCCAGCAGTCGACCAAGGTTTCGATCCACGCTGGCCACGCTGGCCAGGTATTCGCGCATCATTCGTTTTGCTCGCGGAATATCCAGCTTCGGATAATGCCGGTGTGGCAAAACCGGCTCTGAATTCCTGAACCGGCCCCAGTCGGCGTCACTGAGGGGCAGCCAGGTGCGGTCACCATCGGGGGTTCTATTGGCCGTATTGGCGTGCGGGGCCCAGAAGTGCAGGGACAACAGGAACGGCTTTTCTCGGTGACGTCGTATAAAGTCGATAGCGAATCCGGTAAGAATATCCGGCGTGTATCCTTTGATGCGTTTGACTTTGCCGTTAACCTCGACTTGAGGATTTTGCGAGGTTTTGCCGCCAACTCTAAAGCCTGTAAATTCATCATAGCCATAGTGCTTCGGATAGTACTCATCAAGCTGACCGAGGTGCCATTTGCCGACAAGTGCGGTGGCGTAGCCGGCGTCGGCGAGGGCGCGGGGCCACGTCGGTAATTTGGGGTCGAGGCCGAGGTCTTTATGCCGATTACTGAGGTAATCCGGGATGCCCACTTCTGTGCTGTAGCGGCTGGTTATCAGGCTCGCGCGGGAGGGGCTGCACACGGGCGTGGTGACGAAGTAGTTGGTCAGGCGGGCGCCTTCACGGCGGAGCCGGTCGATGTTTGGCGTGAGCGCATTCGGGTCCGGTGCGGCCCCAAACGCCCACGGCCCCTGGTCATCGGTCATAATGAAGATAATGTTCGGCTTTTTTTTACCGCTCTTCTCAGCAAACACTCCTGCACCACCAATGTATCCGGGGATAACCAGGCTCGCCGCTCCCAACCCAATCGCTTTCAAGAAATCGCGTCGATCCATAATTCTCTATTTTCACTTTCCTGCATCAGGATTGTACTTCGGATTAAGCTCAGTTGGAACCGGGGCATTTACCGATTTGCGCCATTTTTTCAACAACTCGTGCAGCTTCTCAGTTTTTTCCGGCATCTCTTGCGCCAGGTTATTTTTTTCTGCGATGTCATCCTTTAAGTTGTACAGCTCCAGTCTGCCATCTTCAAAGAACTCTATCAATTTCCAGTCTCCCTGGCGAACCGCTCCGGCCGGTGTGGTGCGCCACGTCTGTTTCCAGCCATAGTTGCCTTGAAGGTAGGCGGGAAAGTGCCAGAAGATGGCTTTGCGCTTCAGATTTTTGCCGCCTATCAATAGCGGGACGATACTTTCGCCATCGAGGATATGTCCTTTAGGTTTCGGCGCGCCAGCCATTTCGAGAATTGTCGGATAAAAGTCGATGCCAATTACGGGGACATCGCAGACCCCGCCAGCCTTGGCCCTGCCGGGCCAGCGCACTATCATTGGCTCGCGAATACCGCCTTCGTAAAGCATTCCCTTGCCGCCCCGCAGCGGCGCCATAGAAGTTATTCCCACAACGCCGCCGTTATCGGAGAAGAAAAAGACCACGGTGTTATCCCTTAAGCCAAGTTTATCAATGCGGTCCAGAATTCTGCCCACGCCCTGGTCGACACTTTCTACCATCGCAGCGTATTTCGGATTGTTCTGACCCTCGCTGCCTTGCTTGTTTCTGTACTTCTCAACCATTTGCTCCTTGGCCTGGATTGGCGTATGCACCGCATAATGGGACAGATACAGGAAAAAAGGCTTGTTTTTATTGGTTTCGATAAAGTTGATGGCTTCGTCGGTCAGCCTGTCGGTCAGGTATTCGCCTTCGGGTCCGTCGGTGAGGTTTTCGAGCTTGTACGGACTGAAATGACGCCGGGTGGCGCCGGCCCGGTTTCCGGCGACGCTGACGTCAAAGCCCTGGCCCTCGGGGCCGGTTTCGGCGCCTTTGCCCAGATGCCACTTGCCGATACCGGCGGTGACATAACCGGCAGGCTTGAGGGCTTCGGCGATAGTTACAACTTTCGAGTCAAGCGTGGTCTTGTTCTTTATCGGGATGAGCTTTCGCAGATGGGCCTTGCCTCGCTGCGAGCTGCCCACCGTATAGACCCCGTGTCGCGGCGTGTACTGGCCGGACATAAGACAGGCACGAGTCGGAGCACAGTTGGGAGCATTGGCGTAGGCGCTGGTAAAGACCACACCTTGGCCGGCGAGCTTGTCGATATTGGGTGTCTCGTAATACTTGCTGGGTTCCCATTTTGCAATACGTCGCAAAATGGGGGCCCTGCCCATAAAGCCGACATCTGTCCAGCCCATATCGTCGATGAATATAAAGACGAAATTTGGCTTGGCGCCGGAAGGGTTGTCTGTATGTCGCCGCGCGCTGCTTGTACAGCCGGGAAAAGCGGCGGTCGCTGCGCCCAGGCCTATGGCTTTTAAGAAATCACGACGGTCTAAGATGTTTTCCATTCCAAATCTTCCTTCAATGTTCGATTATTTGTGCTTTTTTGCAAATGGGCAATCACTTGAGCCGGTTGTCGAGTCTTTGGCTGGGCGAGGGAAACATATCGCCTCCGCGTGAGCCCAGCTTTAATTCCTGGCGAGTTTCCCATTCGAGCAGCTTATTGGTCAGCCTCAATCGAATATCCTGATGCTGTGGAGAATCCCACAAGTTGTGCATCTCGTCTCTGTCCGTCTGCATATCAAAAAGCTGTCCTTCCACGGGCTTATCAGAACCCGGCGGATTCACGTACACGTTAAGCTTGTGCCGTTGGTCTCGCAGCATAGTCGCATAAATCGGCGGGTCGGGATACATCGCGGTGTTAAACAGACCGGTGTTTCGATAAGTGCAGATGACATAATCACGAATGTTTTTGACTTGACCTTTTGCAAGGGCAAGCAAATCGTGAGATTCCGGCATACTCTTCCAGACGTCTTCGGACAAGAGTCCCGCGGCGGCAAGTATGGTGGCAGCCAAGTCCTGCAACTGCACAAGGCCGGCTATGCGTTTGCCGGTCGGTAACTTGCCCGGCCAGCGCAGGATGAGCGGCACTCTCACGCTGGGGTCGTAGAAGAACGCACCTTTAACAAAGAGCCGGTGGTCTCCGAGCATATCTCCGCCGTCAGAGGTACATATAACAAGTGTGTTGTCTGCAATGCCTTTTTCTTCAAGGGCGGCCAGAACGCGTCCAACTTCGGCGTCGAAAAGCGCGATGGTGGCATGGTAATCCCGTCGCATTTTGCGCAATTCTTCAGTGGAAAATTCGCCGAATTCTCCCAGATATGAGCGCTTGCGCTCGTGCGCGACCGCGGAAGGTTCGGCGCCGGTGCCAAGCTCAGTAATCGGGGCACGGATTTTATCCTCATCTATCAACTTTGCCATCTCCGGTGGATAGCCCCTGTATGGATTGTGGGGGTCGAATACACTCATTAAACCAAAGAAAGGCTTATTCGGCCTGGATTTGCGGACCAGGTCAATCGTCCTTTCAGCGGCCCAGTGAGTCATGTGGAGCTCTCTGGGGATACGTTGCAGTTTTCTCCCCTCACGTTTGAGGCGATGATAGAACTTCGGGTCCTTCCGCTTGAGCCAGCGGATGTACCCATTGAACGGCGAATCCATGTGGATGCTGGGCTCCAGACACCACTCATAGATGTCGAAGCCGTTATTCGGGTGTCGGCGCCGGGCCTCGTAGAGTCTTCCACTGACGTGCAGCTTTCCGAACAGCGCCGTTCGATAACCCGCTTGCTGGAGTCTCTTGGTAAAGAGGACTTGGTCATCGGGAAGATTATCGTACAGCCGGTAGACGCCGTGTCCGGGCACAGTTTTGCCGGTCATCATACTGGCCCGGCTCGGCGTACAGATAGGGTTGCTGACGTAACAGTTCTCAAAGAGAACGCCCTCTTTAGCCAGGCGGTCGAGGTTCGGCGTGTGGGCGGCCTCGCAGCCGTAGCTTCCTGTTGAATCATAGCGCTGCTGGTCGGTCATAAGAATCAGAATATTGGGCTTGTTTCCGGCCTTGTTGAAAGAGGACAACTTTCTGCCCTGCGCACATCCGGTCACCGCAATTGCGGCAGCACTTAGGCCCGCGGTTTTCAAAAAATCACGTCGCGTGTAACTGTGTTTATTCATTCTATTGCTCCTGCTAATACCAAGTTTTGTTTAATCCTGGTTTGGCTATTTGCGTATCCATTTGACGCCCGCGGTTACGTCCTTTTCCCAGGTCTCAAACTCAGCCTTTAGCTTGTTGAGCAGTTGGGGCTTTTCTTCGGCAAGGTTATTTTTCTCCCCGATATCGCTGTCAAGGTTGTAAAGCCCGACAAAGCCGTATCCAGTTTCGGTTTTTGCCCGCATCAGCAGCTTCCATGGTCCTCTGCGGGCCGCCCCTTCTCGTCTTATACGCCAAAAAACCGTTCGCTCGGGCAGTCTCTTGCCTTTAAGCAGGACCGGCAAAATGTTGACGCCATCGAGTTTCAAGCCTTTCGGCGATTTTGCGCCGGCCATAGCGGCCATTGTCGGAAACAGATCCATCGTAAGGACCGTTTCACCAGTGACAGTGCCGGGCTTGATTTTTCCCGGCCAGTAAGCGATAGCGGGCACGCGGTGGCCACCTTCCCACAGGTCGCTTTTCTGGCCCCTGCAGGGAAGATTGCTGCCGACCCATCTGTAAGCGCCGTTGTCCGAGGTAAAGAAGAGCAGCGTGTTTTTCTCAAGTTCGAGCTTCCTCAGCGTATGCACAATTCGGCCGACGCCGGCGTCCAGCGACTCGACCATCTCCCTGTAGGCGGCCTTACGGTCTTCGACGTCGTCGTATCGGCGGCCGTATTTGGCCTTGGACCAGTAGTTGCCGCCGACGACACGGTCGACCTCATCATTCGGACCCTGAAAGGGAAAATGCACCGCCTGGTAAGGCACATATACGCAGAAGGGCCGGTCTTTGTGCTGCTCAATGAAGCGAACCGCATGTTCGGAAAGCAGTTCGGTGGTGTATCCTTCTTCGGGGACAAGTTTGTCGTCTTTCCACCAGTCGGGCCGGCCCGAGCGGTCAATATGGGAGTGATAGTCCGAGCCGCCGGCGACAAATCCGCGATAAGTGTCGAACCCCTGCCTTACCGGATTGAAGGGCGGCGTATAACCGAGGTGCCACTTGCCAAAGCAGGCCGTGGCGTATCCTGCTGTTTTGAGCACCTCAGCGAAGGTTACCTCTTGTAATGCTATGCCCATATCGTAGTTGCTTTTGCCGGACAGGACGCTTTCTACGCCGCTTCGCTGCTGATAGCGGCCGGTCAAAAGCGCCGCCCGCGTCGGGCTGCACATCGCACCGTTGGAATGGAAATCCGTAAAGCGCAGACCGCCTTCGGCCAGCGCGTCGAGGTTGGGCGTTTTGATTATTTTGCTGCCATAACAGCCGATGTCACCATAGCCGAGGTCGTCGGCCATAATGATAACAATGTTTGGCGGCCTGCCGCTTTTACCGGCGGCCCGCTCATCGCCGCTTAAGCAGCCCGGCAACACCAGGGACGCCGCACCGAAACTTATGGCCTTCAAAAAATCGCGACGATCAATAATATCGTTCATAACAAAACTCCCTTTACTTTATTTTTCTCAGCTTTCTCAGTTCTTTCCGTGCTCTTTCGGCGGCTCTTCACCGAAACGCATAAGTGTATATTTGTTGACTCTGGCCACATACTTGTATTTGTCCTTCATCGCGGCTTTGATCTCCGATATTGCGGGCCGGGCCTTTTCACCAATCTTACCCAGTGCAATCGCGGCGTACAGGCGAACATTATCCCTTCCGTGCTTCATCGCGTCAACCAGTACCGGCAGCGCCTGAGCCTCGCGGTCCCAGTCACACAGTGCATGGGCGGCGGCAATGGCCACGCTCGGCGAACTGTCGTCGAGCATTTTCACCAAGGCGGGCCGGGCCTTGTCAATTGCCTCGGCATCATTGCACGCATTGTGCAAACCCACCACCGCCCAGTAGCGCACCGGGCCGTACTTGTCCTCAAGGGCGTTAAGGTAAGCCGGGATTGCCTTGTCACCCTGACCATCAAGCGACTTAATCGCCAGCAGGCGGTCAAGAAGGTCTGTTTGATCCAGACGCTCCCGCCAGTGCAACATTGCTTTGGAGCTGGGTTGCTCGGTCGTCGAGACTGAATCGCCGAGACGGTACTCGACGACCTTGCTGTCTTTGAATCCGATTCGACAGGCCTTTGCCTTGAGTACCTGACCGCGCTCAAGCATAACAGGTTTGCTATACAGCTTCCAGCCGATCCTGCCATTCTTTCCGTCGGTCCGATACGCTATGGATGCACCCGGTGTGGGGCAGCTCACTGCAACGGTGTGCGGCTTGTCACCGGCAACAAAGCCTGGCTCGGCGGTTTGCTCGAATCTACCGCCGGGGCGTTTCATTTCGTCGAAGTCCGGCTCGGGTATCAGCCCGACATCGCCGGTCTCCTTCATCCATTTCATCAGCACTCTGCGCATGCGCCGGAGCACGTCCTCGTATTTCGGGTCGCCGGCGAGGTTGTGAATTTCGTGCGGGTCGCTGGTAGTGTCGTAGAGCTCCTCGACGGGTTTGGTTGGCAGGAAGTAAAACGCTTCTGGCCCTTTGAGCCTGCCGGCAGCATTGAGGCGGCGCATTTCCTTCATAGTAGGCATCTGGTTCATGTAGTCGATATCCTGGCCGTAGGTGACATGCGCCATGAAGTTGCGGAGGTACTTAAATCGCCTGTCGCGCACGGCGCGGATGAGGTCGTACGCCCAATATTACGGCCTGATAACGCATATAATCGGCCTTTTTTGCTCGTTAAAAGCCATTGTTTACTATTGTCTATCATAGTTTTACACCTAACAACGCAAAGTACAGCGCAAAGTATTTATGCCGTCTGTTCTTTTGCGGGGGCTTCTGCGAATCCTCTCAGCTTGTTTATCGCATCGTCCTCAGCACCTCTGAGCAGGTGCGTGTAATACTTCATTGTCGTTTTAATATCTGCGTGCCTCATAATCTTCTTTACCACGTGCGGCGGCACGCCCTTATTAGCCAGGTGGCTCGCAAGCGAATGGCGCAAGGTGTGAAACTTTACCTTGCCTCTGTGATTCTCGACCTCGATATCAGCGGCTTCACAGTCGGCTTGAATCATCTCTGCACTCCACCGGCCAAGCGTGAACAGCTTGACGCCGGGCATTTTGTCTTTGGTAAGCTCTTTGACTAAAGCCGATGTTTCGGGCGTGATTTTCTGATAAGCCTCGTTACTGTTCTTTGTGTCCGTGCCAGGCACTAAGACGGTACGTTTCTCAAAATCAAAAGAATTTCGGGTCAGACTTGCAAGCTCGTCTCGCCTTAATCCTGAATCGAAGGCCAGTTTATACAAAACGTATCTCTCGTAGCCGGACAGTCCGTGTCTTACAGGGCCAGCCTGTGCAGCCTCATACAATGCGTTTAACTCATCCTCTTCAAAAGCTCTTTGCTGAGGCACAACGTACTTGATAGAATTTATCACTGGCACTTCTTTTATCCGGCCCTGCTCTTTGAGCCAGTTGGCAAACATCTTAAAAGATGTGATATAATGCTGGGCTGTATGATTACCTAATCCTTCGTCGCTTAGAAATTTTCTTATCTTAACACCATCGACGTCGGGCCAAAACTCAATCTTACATCCGAGCATAATTCTCTTAATATGGGCCTCGGCTCGGGTAGGAAAGCTGCTTTTACAGTTTATCTCCAAGTCCTTAATGTAATCTGCAAGGTGCTCGGCAAGGGTCTTTGTGCAGTTGGCCTGCTCTGCTTTCAATAGTCCGGCCTTGTATATCCTGGTGCGGAGCTTAATATCCTGCTGTCTTACCCACTTGACTAAATCTTCCGGCGGAGCAAGTTTCTTTTTCGCCCATTCGTTCAAAGAGCTTATCTGGCTCTTGGTGATTTCTGCTACATCCTGGTCGGTAGTCGCTAAGCCCCACCTCTGCACAGTGCCGTTAGGACCGCGAAACTCCAGCCACCACTTTTCGACCTGTTTGGTCTTACCGTTCTTGTCTTTGTATTTTGGTTTGAACACTCTCATTGTTCTACCTCATTCATTTCGGTTTTTGTTGGTTTGTTCCATTCTTCGATGGTGCAGACTTCATCGCCACATTTAGGGCAAATGCTTTCGGCGCAATTGTGGCATATGAGCAAATCACTTTCCTTATAAGTATTTAGGCAAACAATACAGATATATTCTTTGTCGCTCATAATTCACCTGCCTTTCAAAAAGCGAAAAGCCCGCAAGAGTGACACCTGGCACATAGACCAGCTCCGTTGGGCTTTTCGTAATCGTTCCGTGATCTCGTGCCAGGTGTCATAATTTGCAAAGTACACTATCGGCCTGAGTCTGTCAAACCTTTTTTTTAGGTTTTTTTGCCTCCTGTTCTAATAAATCTATTAGAACAGAAAACGTAGAAATTTTTTACCGCTCGAGTTCGGTAATCCTGGCGTCCAGATATTCAAGATTTCTCCGAACCGCTACGACAAACTCAGTGGGATTCCGTTTGAATCGCGCGAGATTTTCCTCATCGAAGGCGATTAGATTGTCGCGGCGTTTCAATTGCCCTGGTCTCCCGCTTACTTTTTTGTAAGGGATTGTCCTTGCCTTGATTCGGACTGTCCCTGCCTGTTGTTTTTCGGCCTGTGCCCTTGCCTTGTCCTCGGCGGTAGGTTTCTTTGTCGCCATTTTGTTTCCTTTCGTGAAAAGACTGCTTTTTATGCAGATGTAGATGCAATATCAATTACAAATTCGTATTCAACGCCGCCAATCTCAAAGGTCTGCTTTTTAATGCTGAGGGAAGCAGTCGGTTTGTGAAGCACACTCATAGAAGCAGTGCTTATATGAGTTACTGTGAATTTGTCCTTCGGGTCGTGCCCCGTACCGGCCCAGGCGTTTAGTAATGCTTTTTCTCTTACTGACATTTTGTTCTCCTTAAAAATTATCTTTTTGCTTTAACTGATTCAACCGGATCATGAACCGCGCAGTGGCGATCCCCGGCACTTTTCGCATATATTCGTCAAGCCGTTTTCGTTCGGCCTTGTCTGCCTGCTCATATCGGGTCCAGTAAGCTGTAGCCGCCGTTTCTGGAGGCATATCCATTAGATTCAGCCACCATCGCTTGTCCGGTATCTCATAGAGCTTGCCGTATCGCTGGTGCCTGGCGATTAGCCTCTGTCTATCCTGCCAGGGCTGCTCGGCGATAAAACTCTTTACTTGCTCCTGCTCTATTTGCTCTGCGTAAAATTGCTCGCTCAAGGCGTCAAGGGTTCTGGTTTGCTTATACCTTCTCGTGCCTTCCTCGACTTTGGCGGATTCCACTTCTTCGGCGTACTTCGTATAGGGGTCGGTCGCTTTCAATACGCGCCGCAAGAACGGCGCTTGCCGCAGCATATCGGCTGTGGTTTCCTCTTTAACATCCTCTGGCAGCGGGTCCATAATTTGACGCAGACCACCACCTACTAAAGAAGTGTAAATGTTACCGCCCGTAAAGACCTGCTCTAATGCGTGGCGGGTTCGCTCCGGTGACATTCCGGTCAGTTCTCCCCATTCGACAAAAGCCGGGTGTGTGTATGCTCTATATTCTTCTTTGGCTTCGACTTTCGGCCCCTTCCATACATCCTCGCGCCGCCAGAAGTCCTCGTTTGAGGCATAACCGAGAAAAGCATCGATGGACGGGGGTAAGTCGGTCGGGCCGATAGAGATAAACTGCTGAGCCGCCGTTGTCACCTGGTCAACGCTTATCTCATCACCGAGATATTTTGCCATAAGATTCTCGAACAAAGTACAGGTAAGCCGCTGTCCCTGGTCTTTAGCCACGCGAAAGTATAAATGCCGTTTGTTTCCTTCCTCGTCATTGTAGCTCAGCGGGGTCGTTACAATAAAATAATTCGCTTTGTCGTGGTCGCTGATACTTTCCCAGCATTCGGGATTACTGTACCTGTTGGCAAGATACAAGCCGGTCGCCAGCGTTCCTATCTCGGCCATTTTATATGCGAAAAGTGCCGGCTTTTCTTTTGCCGCCCTGAAAATACCACGCGTGCCCTGTATCCCTGCGTTCAAATAAGGTACGCCACTGTCAGCGCCTTTTATGAACCAACCGCCCTGAGCAAAGTCCAGGTAATTTCGGGCAATATGAGTAGCTTCATATCCAGGCTTTCCGTTTCGTATCGCTCGCTGTCTCAAGGCAAGCCGCGTCCATATCTCAGAAGTCTCGCCCAAGTAACCTAAGACATCCTGAAACTTTGATAAGCTGCCTGTGGCCTTTTTTGTTATCCGTCCCTGGTGTGTCAAGAATCCCATACCACCGCCTTCGTTCAGGTAATCGTGCCACGCGCCACGTCTTAACAAAGTATCCTTGATAGTCGCCGCATAATCTCTCGCCATCTGTCCGGCTGCTATCGGGACGTGCGGACTATATTCATATGTGGTAATAAACGCATGAGCAATATCTCTTGGCAGGTTAGCAATAGCGAACTCCGGATTTATGCCGGTAGCCATAGGACGCAGGATTTTAGCTCCTGTCACCCAGCCTAAGACGTTCGCCATTTGGCGGCTTATGGCGGGGTCGGATTGTACCCATTCTCTTGCTAATTCGTTCGGCATCAGCATCTCTTTTAATTGGCCGTCAACCATCACACCAAGTCTCTCAAAGCCTGCTGGTGGTTTCTGATAAACGGGCTTTCCGGCTTTGGTCACTTTTGCAACTTTTGCAAGGTGTATGACTTTATTATCCGGCATCTCTTTTGCCAAATCGTACAGGGCCTTGTTCGCCTGGTTCCTAAAGATTCGGGCCTGTGTTCGCGTGACTACCTGTGCTAATAATGCGCGGGAGTTGTTCTCCATCACCTGATAAGAGCCTTCATCGAGGGCCTTAATGCCGGAGTCCCAAACAGCGATTCTCTTGCCGCCGAAAGTGTACGTCCGCTCGGCGTCGATATGCTGCAAGAAGTGTCTCGGCGAATAGTCGCCTGTGTTCAATAACGCCTTGTAACTCTCCTGACTGATTACCCCTGCTTTTCTGAGCTGCAATAGTTGAGCGTCCATTTCGGCAAAGTAGTTGCTTGCCCTTTCGTTTAGCTTCATAAAAGTTTTCTTCGGTATGCTGTCCAAATATGCCTGATGTTCTTTGAGTCCGAGTCCTGCGGGGTGTTTCATACCAGGTCTGTATTTCTCAATCGCGATAGTCCGGCGTGACTGGATTATTCTATTAAGTGTAATCTCCTCGGCTTTGGTCAAACCACTGTAGATTTTATTGGCAGCATCGCTAATCATCCTCGCAACCTTCGGGCCAGCACCTCGAACAAGGTCGTGACGGATAACGGCCTCTTTTCCGAGTGTCCCTGTCTCTTTGAGCAGCTTTGCTTTGACGTTGGCGCTCGTATCCCAAATTGCCCTTCCCGCCTTTTGGTATGCCTTCTTAATTTTGCCGTCATTAAGCGCCTGCAGTTCGGTATCGGCCAGGTTATACATTCTCTCGGTTGCTGAAGCGTCCAGAATTGTTTTTATCTGGCTCTCGTGCAGCGTCAAGGCGTGTTTCCTCTGGGCCTCTCGCTCCTGTGCTTTGGCCCAAAAGTGTTTCAGATCGCCTTTGAAAGCCTTGTCCATCTGGGCCTTTTCCGCATCTTTGATTTTCAGTTGTGTCTCACTGGCAAAGTTCTTTGCATTTGTGAACAACAGCGCCCTTTGTGCCAGCGGCTCAAGCTCCTTCGGTATCCTTACTTTTGCTTGTGTGGCAATGGCTTTTTGTATCACAATGGCAAGATGGGCCTGCTCGGCCTGTATCATCTGATAAGCCTTGTTAAACTCCTTGTCAGAGCCAAAGGCGCGGCGCTTGTCCCACCGGCCAACACCGTCCAGAAATTTCGGGTCATCAGGTGCTATCAAACCGGCCTTACCTAATTGCACAATTATCGCCTCCGCTTCCTCGGCTCGGACTTGCAGCATTTTTCTGACCATCGCATTGTGCTCTAATCCGGCAAGCTGCTTTCTCATAGAAGGCACTTTGCTCAAAAAGAACAAATCCATTAAATAGCCGAAAGAACGCGAAGCTAACTCCTCTCTGTCTATCGTGCCGTCCTTGACACCTTGCACTACATCGTCAATCGTAAAATCGCCCTTGTTTCGTATCACATCGAGCGCAGCTAAGCCAACGGCAAGTCGCAGAGGTTTAGAAGGTATAGCTCCGGACAACGGATATAAGAATCCTGTAAGTGCGCCTGTACCCGCGCTTTCGATAACTTCCAAACCCGCATCAGTAAGAGATTCATTTTCGACAAAGGCGGGTACGACAGTAGAGATACCCTGAGCTAAGCCGAGCGTTGCACTGCCCTCGATACAAACCTGTGCAACGCCGCGCAAGCCTGTTGCGGTAGGCGCTAAACGACCACCAATGATTTTTTTTGATAGCTTCAGCGGTCCTTGTATGAAGCCGATAAGATTCGCAGCGCTACCGGCGATAGTACCAGGTATGCTCTGCGGTATGGCAATTTCTTCCTGAATCATATCCGTCATGCCGCCCGTAAAACCAGCCACCCCTCGCTCGACTACGGCCCGCAGTTCGTGTTTGATAGGGTCTGTGTGGTAATTTGGAGTTGTTCCGAGATAATCCCACATCTTCTCAAGTATATTCTTCGGCCTGCCGTAAGAAAAAGCGCCGCTCGGTCTGTCCCAAAAGCCGTACTCACCCTTGTACCCATAATAGAGATTTCTTTCAATCATCCCATCGGTATATCCGGCATCGAGACTCTGTGTGACTTTATCCTCGATGTTCGCCATTATTTGAGCGTCACTGTATCCAGCCTGCCGAGAATCTATAATCTTCTTCGCTACGCCAGGATACATACTCACAAGGTCGGTAGAGCCGTAAAACTGAGCGCCTTCGGGCGTAAAATCCAAATAAGGTTTCATATCAAGGCGGCGATTCTCGTACAACCACTGACGAGCCGGACTTAACGGCGCAATACCCGTAGGCTCCAGGCCGGTCAGCCTAAACGGGTCGGGCTGATAAGGCGGCGGTTCAACAGGGTCGTGGGGCTTGGCCTCTGTAACCGCCTCTGCTGGTTTTGGGAGTACTTTGATAGCCTCTTCCGGTTTTACCCCCTCTTTTTCGACTACTGGGGGCCTTGCTGGAGCTTCTGTAGGCTGGGCCATAAGCATTTCAAGTTTGGGCATTACCAAATTCCTTCAGGGTCTATTGTGCCAATTTTCTTTTCCGACTTCTTGGTTTTCAGTCCCGTCTTTCGTTTTGGTTCAGATATTGCGGTCGATTCACCCCTTAACAGTCCCGTCAGGTGTTCAAGCTCCGGCTCTTTGAGCATCAGTACCTTTTCCCAATAGTCAACAACGTAAGGTATGGCAATCAGTTTAGCGCGCTCATAAACGTCCTTCTCTTTTAGGTTTTCTTCTTCAATAGCCGCAAACACTTTATCCATTGCCAGGTGATAGCTCAAAGCACCAGCGGGGTGCATAAACCTGACTTCCACACCTGACCAGCCGAGCTGATTTTTAAGATATGTGTCGGCCCGTCCAAACCAAAAACTCTTATAGACATCGAGCCGCGCAATGAGCCGGTCTCCATCGTTGACAGATAGCCCCTTACCGACCAACCCCGATATATCCTTCTCTATAATATCGGATTCAGGGTCGCGTACTTTATCTAAGGTTGCAGCCAGAACGTCACCGTCGGACGTAGTAAAGCGGAGATTTTTACCAGATAAATCAGCCTGTGCCTTGTTGTCAAGTAAATCATAAAAACTTTTCCTCGAGCCGGTCCCAAATTCATCAAGATTGGCCTCTCTGATAATTGCATCGGTCAACTGATTGGTGCGCAGCAGGTTCATTAACCTGCCTTGCTCGGCATTGATTTCTACTGCTCGCTGCCCTTTCTGTTGTGCCAGTATCTGATTTATTCGTGTCCGAGCTTTTCGTTTCAATTGTTCTTTTGCCGGTGTATCGAGATCCTTGAACGGTTCCTCATCTTTAGTATCAAAACCGAGCGAAGCCATCATCGCCTTATATTTGTCGGTATTCTGCATTGATTCCAGTAGCCATTCGGGGTTGTTCTCGGCCAAGTGAATTCCAGCGTTCCATTCGACATTTGACTCAATCGCCCCCATCCGCGCCTGAGCTTCGACGGCAGACAAATAACCAGCTTTTTCCGCCCTCATCAGGGCCGCACTGGCAGCAGGGGAATTACCCGCCCGCTCAAAGTCAGCCACAGCCGCATAGACACCGGCTCTCATCTTGTCCACTTCTTTACGCCACGCTGTGTCATCAACCACTTTTTCATAGCCTGGAGCGGTCTGCTGAAATAAATCTCCTAATGCTCTTTTAGCACCGGGGATTTTAGCCCCGGCCAATACGCCTTTCCTCAGCCCTGTTTCAAACTTTTTGTACTTTCCAATAATTATATCATAGTCATCATCTCTTATATCGCGGAGGAATTCGTTATGTCCCCGCTGCCAGGCAGCCTTGCCTACCGTGAATTGCGAATCAATACGAGCGTCAAGGTATTTCTCGCCAAGCCCGCCGAGTCCCGTCGCAGCAGCTTTGCCAAACTGGGCAGCCGCCCTTTGCTCCTGTCCCATCCATTCGGGTACATATAAAGGACGACCACCACCTGTTTGAGGTTTCACCCGCGAATAGTACGGTTTTATATTGGCCACTCGGCATTACCTCCTTTTCTTATTATCTCCTGATTCTCTTGGTCAAGATAATCCGAAATGTCCGATGATGCGGTATGCTTTATCAATGCGCTGATTATCTTTTCTCTCGTAATGTAGAAGCCTTTGGCTTCAAAAAAATCAACGTGTCGGTCCAATGCCTTTACAACATCCGGGCGAGCATACCAAACGACCTTTACTCTGCCCTGCCCCGCTTTCTTTTGTTTCGCCATTCTAAACCCTTAAATAGTCAGCGTCTGAGCTTCGCAAATAAGCGTCAACGAAATCGCCTTCGGGCACAGGCGCAGGAATATATACCGACTCAAGGTTGTGAATCGTCAAATCCTGAGACGCCTGGTAAGCAGCATCGACAACGGCGTCCGCAATATCGCCGTGTCCCTCGGAAGTCCGCTCATGCTGAATCGACAAACTGTTCGACTTGCTGAAAAACGCCTGGGTCCGAAGCAAACCATTACGCAAACTCGGCCTGTCCGGTAAACTTAACTTCTCAGACAAAGCCAAAGTCTTAAAATTCGTGTATATGACCGCCAGCTTGTCCCTGACCTCAACAGTGAGTCCTATCTTCTCCAAAGACGCCTGAACCCAGCCGGCGGCATACTTGTCAATCCTGACCTTGCGAATCTTGTAAGTCGAACACAACGCCTTAATGTCCTGCATAATCACGTCCGAGTCCTTCGTGGCCCACTCCCGCGTGACGTCCACCGTAATCTTGTGATTCTTGCTCTCATTGTGAGCAATGGCAAAGGCAAACCGGTCCCGACCGGCTAAACCACTCTGGTCAATGCTGGCGAAATATTGCTGGCCTAACTGATAGATAAAATCCTCGCCCAAATCAAAAGACGCAAGCAACTGATCCATACAGGAAACGAAAAAACCCTCAGTAGTCTCAGCGAATTGACTGCCATATTCCCTCGCAGCGTTGTCAGGATCTCGCTTGTACTCCTTGTCAATGAAACTCTGCGGAATCACAGGATTGACCAGCCTGGTATCAGCCTGAATCGTGAGCCGTCCAGGGACTTTGAATCCCTCGTCAAACTCGTCCCAGAACAAACCCTGCTTGCCCGCCGGTGTGGTTATCTTGAGACACTTGGCCCCTGGGAATTGAGACTGCCTCGGACGCAAGGCATTGTGTATTTTGTAGTCGGCTCGTACGCCCTCTGAGCGCCAGTGGCCAAGCTCGTCGTTGATGAGCAGAAATATCGGTAAGCCTCGACCAGCCGTTGAATTGCAGGGCATACTAACGATAGACAAACCATTCTTAAGGTCTATCCGCTCTTGTTTGTCGGATTCGTAATATGTGTTCCTGAGAATAGACGAATTATTGAGTAAATTCAGACAAGACGCCTGTATAATATCCTGAGCCTGAGCCTGCCTTGTAGCAACGATAATGGCATATCCGGTCTCTCCAGGTCTGAGATACTTACGCCAGTGGTCGGCCTTGACGATAGACTCGTACAGGGCAATCACAGACACTAAGAAACTTTTACCACCGCGTGCACCGACGGCCAGGTCAGCCTCGGTCTTTTCAACGTCAGGCTCGAACACCTCATCATTGGTCGTCAGCTTGCGGTATATCTCTATTTGAGCATCATCAAGCGGTAAGCCATACAGACAACGCAGGATAACCGCTTGGGCCGGTCGCTCGGCAAAGCTAACTCCGAGCCACTTGGTAGCAAACTCGATAATATCCGCTTTCATCAGGTCTGCTGTCCTGAGCGGGGCCGGGGCGTTCGGGTCCTTAGGCTTAACCTTGCCGGAATACTGCTTGAGGCCGGATAATTGACGCTCTTTAGTCTCTGGGCTATTGGCTCGGTATGAATCTATCGGCCTGTACCACTTCCGCTTGTTCGGCTCTTTAGTTTTGGATGGTCTGCCTGTTCTGCTCATTTTAGCCCCTCTGCCTCTATCTGGCTGGCTTTTCTCGACCGAATGTTATGCCCGATAGCCCTCTTTGCGTCCTGGCGTGTCCTGTGCCGTTTATGTGCGTCCTGGTAGGCTTGCACAGCGGCAATCACGCCGGCCTTATGGTCGTTTTCATAAACAGGCCGAAAGCCCAGCATCCCAGGCTGGATCACCGTTTTTTTTACACTTCTCTTAATCATTACCCAGCATCCCACATCTCACATCAGGCCCAACTAAGACGGCCCGGCCCTGCTCGATGGCAAGGCACTCAGGACAGATTATCTCAACCTCACCGTCTGGCCCTTGCCGCATCTCACCGGTGTTGGCCGATATCCAACAACCGCAAGAGCAACAGAAGTCCAGTTTCGCCGTAATCAGGTACTCAACCACATCATTAGCCTCTGTAAGTCTTTGTTTTTCAACCATTTATGATTTTACCCTAAAATACATTTGCGTTGTACTTGCTTTTTTACCCATTTTTAGCTCAAAAACGGCGTTTTCGTCAAGACGGCAAAAAGTGTTCGCTGAAAATAGCAGAATGTTAAGTATCTGCATTACAACGTCAGCATTTCTCATTTCGTGTTATTCCTTACTCTCTTGTATTCTCTTTAATGTATTCTATGTCTTCTATATACCCCGAAAGTAGGGCAATATTTGCCCTAAGTAGGGCAGTATTTGCCCTGGTTTGTGCCTAAATAGGGCAAAATATGTAACGAGTAGGGCAATATTTGCACCTTTTTTTGAGCTAAAAACGGCAAATAGGGCAAGAATTGCACCATTTCATTCTCTCCTGTCCTTGCCTTTTAGTTCGATTATCAGGGCGGTTTTGAGTCTGCTCGCTACCCTGACATCAAACGATTTTCCTAATTGGTCAATTGTTTTGTTCGATGATATGAACGTTGGCAGCATTTGTTCTTGGCGTTTGTTTATCAGTGAGTAGAGCGTAACGTATGCGAAGTCGGTCTCTCGCTTGCTCCGTATCCCCAGGTCGTCTATAAACAGCTTATCTACCTGTTTTAGCGGTTTAATCATATCCCATTCGGTTTGTTTGGACGCCGGCGACATTGTTGACCGCACTTTCACGCAGAAGTCATCGAAGTTTATCCGCTTGCAGTTATAGCCCTGGCAGACGTAATGCCGGATTAGGGCTGCCATTGCGTAGGTTTTGCCGGTTCCTACAGGCCCGAACATAAAAACGTCCTGTCCAGTTTGCAGACTCAGCAGTTTCTCTTGAGTATCACTGTCGAGGTCGTCAAGGGTTGCGTCAAAATACAGTGGCTCAACCAGCTCAATTATCATTTTTTCAGCCTTCTCTGGTGTTAATGAGCTTGCACGGTTATAAACGTCAATGCACCTATCGCACCACTTGCGCAGGCCAGTTTGGTCCCTGTGCTTTAGGCGATAGTGGCAGTTTTCGCACCTGCTATCGGATCCCGGCATAAGCTGGATCGCTATATTCCCGGCTTTTACTGCTGTCTCCATTTTTCTGCCTCGCTTTCCAGGTTCTCACAGCGGCTTTCCAATTCCGCATCTTGTTCTTTCCTATCATCCAATTCTTGGCTTCATAAGAATCGACAAAGTATTGACCATCCAGAGCATCATATCCGATAGATTCGGCATACTCAGTTACCTCTTGCGCGGTGGGTTTCTGAAACTTTCTTGCTTTGTCAGGTAGTGCAATTCCTTCACCTTTTCCTTGCCCAAACAGCGAAGATACTTCACCATTTAGTTTCAGGCACCTATGGTAACCATCAATGCCAACGTCCTTAATCAGTTCAAATGCTCTAAGCCTTTGTATTGCATTAACTATTGTGCGGCGACTGACACCAAACTTTTTAGCCATATCACCATTGCTTATCGTATATCCTCGATAGCCATTGCCGTTAAAATAACCAATATCCGCGACTATAACCTTTTCGATTGTGCTTATTTTTCGCTTCTCAAGTAATCCGGCTGGCAGTGTCAAGAAGTCAAACTCCTGTTTTTTGGTTTTACGCTTAGCCATTGTCTGTCCTCAGCAAATTCCACTTGAGCCGGTCCGGGCAGCCGGCGGCGATCCATTCGCGGATTTCTTGTGTTGACCAGCGGACACTTTTGTTGAGCTTGCGAGGTTTCGGCAGCTTGCCGGAATTATCTAAGGCGTGGACGTGGCCGACAGATACATTTAGCGCCACCGCGAGCTGCTTGTCGCTGAGTAGCATCGGCTCGACAGCCAGGGGCATATAATGTTTCTCAGCCTTTAGCATTGATTTTGGCGCCCAATTGTTTATTCTGCAACAGCTCAGCAATGATTGAAAAACCACCCGAAAATCTCAATCTTGTAGCGAAATCACAGTCCAGATTAACACTGTATTTCTCGGCTATTATCTGCGAAACTTCCTGGGCCAGAGCTTTGTTGTTGATGTTCCGATTGAAAATTCTCACTAATTCAGACAAAATTGTCTTTTGGACTTGGGAAGTCACCAATTCAAAGAATTTACCGGCAAGCCCCGTGCCGAGAGAATCCTGTAAATGTCTCATATTGGTCTGGGCCTCCTCGATATGTTTCGGCTCGTAGGCGGCAAGCTCGACTTTCAGGCCCCTAAGTGTATTCTGCTCGCTTAAAAGAGTATCCTTCGCCGTTTTTACCTTATCCGCTTCACTGGTCATCAAGGCGTCCCGGAGTCTTTCGTTCATTAAGCCAACCCGGCTTTCACTGTCCACCACCTTGGTTTTCGCGGCATCAAAGTCCCCCCCGTATTGCTCGATGATAGCCGTATAGCCTTTGGCCTGGGCCAGCTCGTCTTTGAAAGCATGCTCAATTTCAGCAACAATTTTTTCTACTCGTGTTAGTATTTTCTGTGTCATCTAAATCCCCGAAAATTTTGGGTGTTGCGTCTCGCCAACGGCCAGAAGCACATCCATTGGTAAACTATTCAAAATTAAAGACTCGACTATTTTGGCGCGGTCACATTGTGGAAACTGGTCTTTACAGTACCGCACAAGCCCATCGAGTTTTTCAATAGCCTTTTCGTCGAGCACCAGTGTTAATTTTTTAACACTCATGTACTATACTCCTTTATGTTTCTGTTTTATCGTGGCTATTCGCTCTGCAAGATGTTTCAGTTTTTCATAAGACTCCGAGTCGTTAGGCAAAACGCCTTTCATATTCTCTCTCAATCTAACCAAGTCGGCCGCATTGCCTCCGGCTCGGACTAACTCCACCTCAGCCGAGTCGTAGAAGTCGCGAAGCTGATCCCTCTCAGCCAAAGAAATAAGGTTTTCACGAACTTCTTGGGCAGACAATTCCGAGGCAGTTTTTGCCCGTTCGCAAGCATTATCAAAACCCGCAACGGGATAACTCAAACAGCTATCCGTGCAGGGATTGGCCTGCGGTTCTGCGTCATCAAAAGTCGAATCCGGATGGTCATAAACCAAGTTTTCATCCATTTTTTGCCTCTTTCAAAAAGTTAGTGTCGGCTTCAAATTCACCTTCCGCTGTATGTGGCAGCCGCTCACCCACGATTACGGTATCCTGCTCATCAACCGGATTCTCGGATTGCTCCCGCAAAACATCGCGTGCATCCCTGCCCCGGAAAAACTGGCTCGCGCGGTGAATATCCTGCGAAGTCCAAAGGAAAGTTCCTTTGCCCGGAGCTTTCATTGGCGGCTTGAGCCTCCCGTCCCATAAGCTATAATTCAAACGCCTTACGCTCACTCCTAATAGCTTGGCAACCTGCGCTGTTGAATAGCACTCGCTCATACTATACAGAAAGCGGACTGGGCGGATGTCTGGTAAATGTGCAAAAATCATTGATTGTGGGTCAAAAATGAGGGGCGGATTTTTTGTTAAAATCCGTTTCGGTCCGCTTGTTGACTGGATTTGTAATCGATTTGGTCTTTTCCGACAGTGCTTCGGCCTTGTCTGCCTGCACGTGGCTTGTTTTTCTGCTCGCCGTAATAATTGCGACCTGCTCTAAGATGCCGTCGCCAGGTATCAAACGACGGCAACTCATATTCTGGCAATCCATAGTTCTCTAACCACTGGTAGGCTTGGCGGTCAGTCTCTATCTTTGAGTCTTGGTGAACCGCATACTTATAGCTTCGATATGCTTTCTCTTGAGATGGCGGCAGGTTATGAGATTCTATCTCTGGAGGTTTTTCGATTTTTCTGAATCTTATCAGAATATCCTGTAAGGTTTGCGGCACAGGTTCAGCCGTTAAACCAGGATGTTTCTTGCCTAAAAAGACTAAAGTCTGTTTGGCTTGATATTCCAAGGCTTTGATGTATTGAGGGTCTATCGGCTTTTTGCGATTATATGCCTTCGCCTCGTTTATTCGCGGGTCTTCTAATATTTCCTCAAGGTGCTTGATAAAACTACTCAAGGTTTGTTTCTTATGTCTGGTTTTGTATTTGATTGCCATTTTACACCTGCTTTCGTGGGCCAGTCCGGGCAAGGCGCCAAAAGCAGGTGAGCAAAAGCGCCCTGCCGGACCGCCCTGGATTCTCTGATATTAACATTCCTTTTTCACTTTGACAAGCGCAAGCTCGGCCTGACTCAGCATAGTATCGCGTTTGCCTTGATTGCACCGATAGCAGGCCGTGACCAAGTTTTCCTCGTCATAGGTTCCGCCCTGGCTGAGTGGGGTAATGTGGTCAAGTGTGATTTGCATGTTGTCTCCGGGGCCCCGCCCGCAATACCTGCATCGAAAACCGTCTCTGCGAAAAACCCGCCAGCGCAAAGCATAGAGGTCGTACGGCCGCTTGATTTTTCTCTCCGCACATTCCATAAGACTCTCCTATTCATCGAGACAGTCAGTCAAACCCTCAAGGTCAATTCGGGCTACAAAATGTAGATATAACTTTTCAGTCACCTTAATACTTGAATGTCCTAAAACTTTTGATATTCGATATATGCTAACGCCCTTTTTGCATCGCCGCATCAAACTTGTTGCGAAATAGTGTCTCAGGGCGTGTGGCCCGAATGGTTTTATGTCCGCCCGCCCCGCAAGGCTTTGACATAAGCGGTATAGATACATATAACTCTTTGACAGTTTCAGATTCGGATGTCGTTCGATTATTTGTTTGCAGGTATCGTTCAATGGTATCTCACGGCGCTTTAGTCCTTTGCCGATTATCGACAGAAACTTCCTGTCGGGTGTAATGTTCGAGGCATCCAGCCGCAAGAGCTCATCTGCCCGCAGGCCGGTGTTTGCCAGAAATTGAACGGTATCTCGTTCGCCATCCAAACAGACAGCCAAAACTTTTCGGTATTCTTCGTCGCTCAGAAATCTTTGCTGTGAGCGCCCCGGCAGCTTCTTAACCTTCTGTGCAATATTAGGCAAGTCGTAATGGTCTGACAAAAAGCGACAGAATGATTTGATTGTAATCAGGTAAAAGTTGAATGAATTGTTTGATAAGCGGCCTACCATTTCGTCCAGGTAAGTTTCTATGTGGGAACGAGTTAGTTGGTCTATAGTTAGTGAAGCTGGCAGGCTTTTCACAAATTTACGAATCGCGTATCGATAATTCTTTTGCGTACTTTCCGTAAACCTATGGTTATGGTTGAGCCACTCATCTACGGCGGTGGTGACGAGTATGGGTTCGCTGGGTTCCATAATATACCTCTCTAAAAGAGCGGCCAGGGCTTATGGCGCCCCAGCGAAGAAGCGCAGTCGTCCTTGCGGATAGACTTACCCTGGCCATTAAGGTTTGAAAAAGATTTGATTCGCTGGGTTCCATATTTTCAATTCTCGGCAAAGCGGCGCCGAAGTCAATAGGTTTTTTTGAAAAATGTAAAATTTTTTGCCCGCCTTAGAATCGCTCCTGTTAGCCCGAATGAGCAAATGTACAGAATATGTACACTTCCCGAAAATAAACCGCACGAGGATTCGCCACAAGGCAAAAAATCAGGCCGGGGCAAGCCTGGGGGGCAAGGGATATTTCTTATAAAGCTCGTGCCAGCTTTTGAGAGTTTCGTGGCGCCTGCCCGTCTCTTGTTCAAGTTGATAATATGATTTCAGCGAATCTACCCCCGTAGATTCGCTTATTGCCTCGCCCTTATCCCAAATGCGTAGCAACCAAGATAACCGAGACTGGTAGGTAACTTAACGGAATTTTCCATTAAGTCTGTACGCCCGATTTCTTTACAATATCCACCCCAACTTCGGCCCGTTCGGGCTGAAGTTAAGTCTGTTCGTTTTCCTTGTGCTCTTAATTTCTCTCTTGCAATCCAAAGCTCACTATTAACTTGTCAAAGAGCTGCCGGTCGCCAATGACCGTGCCGCAGACTACCGTGTACAACGGCCTACACAGGCCTTGTTTTGCAAAAAGTCTCGCTGACCCCTATCAGAGTAAGAATAAAGTGAAAAAAGGAAGAATCCTCAGAAATACTGCCTCAAAACGCGCAAAGTACTCCATAAGTCCTTTATTGACAAGGGCCAGGATGGGGTCGTACGCCTCGTCCATGCGGTCACGGGCAGCGAAGATGTACTTCCTCGGCGGCGCCTTCTGGGTGCCCAAGAATGGCCGGCCCTGAATATGTGTGGGCACTTTTACTCCCGCCAGGGAAAGCACCGTCGGCCCAAAGTCGATAAACGAGATTAAGTCGTCACTGACCGTACCGGGCTCGAGCGCCGCGGGGTCGACGGGATTGGCGAGTTTGCGAAACTTCTCCGGCACACGGATGATTAGCGGCACGTGCAGGCCGGAGTCGTAGAGCCATCGTTTGGCGCGAGGCAGCCCGCGGCCGTGGTCACCCCAGAACCAGACTATCGTCTCCTCAGCCAAACCATCGTCCTCAAGCTGCTGCAGGATTTGGCCAACCTGTTGGTCCATCGTGGTTATGATATCGCAGTAGCGAGCCCAGTCCTTTCGCACCACCGGCGTGTCGGGATAATAAGGTGGAAGTTTCGCTCTGGCCGGGTCGTGTTTTAATTGCTCGTATCTGCTGCGGATTTTGCTTTCGTGGGTAGTGGTAATATTAATAACAGAAAAGAATGGCTGGCCCTTTGCGCGGTTGCGCCAGTGTCCTTTTCCGCTGCAATCGTCCCAGGCGGTAATCGGCGGGGCGAACTGATAGTCGGTCTTGCGTCTGTTCGTGCAGTAGTACCCGGCGGCGCGGAGATACTCGGTGAAGCACCTGACCTGCGCCGGCGGAACACCCTTGCAGCGCATATTGTTCGTGCCGATGGTGGTCGGATACATCCCGGTGATGATGCCTGAGCGTACCGGCGCACAAACACCCGCGGGGGTAAAGGCATTGTCGTAGCGCACCGACTCGGCTGCAAAGCAATCAAGGTTGGGCGTGACGGCGTATGAATCGCCGTAGCAGCCAAGGTCGAGACTGATATCCTCGGTGCTGATCCAGAGAATATTGGGTCGGGGCACCTTCTCGTCCACAGGTCCCTCGCCCGCAGACCGCTCAGAGACACTCGCACATCCCCCAAGAGCCACTGATGCGGCACCCAGGCCTATTGTTTTCAAAAAATCGCGTCGGTCCAAAATATTGTTCCTTCTAAACCTCAGCCGCTATTTCTAAATCGTTTTGTGTTTTTGTAGCCACTTTTGTACCCACTGTTCGGCCTGCCGAGCTGTTTGCAACGTTCCTTCTAACTGGGCAACATACATTTCTTCGGCTAACTGTCCGAGGCCGGGGCCGGGTACGGCACCTAATCGAATCAGGTCGTGACCATTAAGCAGCGGTTTAGGCCGTAGTTCCACATCGCCCAGTGCCTTTATTCTTTTCCGTAGCCTTATTAGCGGGGCAATACCAGTCCCCGCGGCTTTTTGAATGGCTCTTTGCAGCTCATACAAGTCCCGGAAATAGGGCTCGGCAAGTATCATTTTCAACCGACCTAAAGACATCCGGTCATCGAGCAGCTTGCCCCTGTTGGTCAGCAGGAATTTGATATGTTTGCTCTGGCTTCTGCTGAGTTTGAGAAGGCGGCATCTTTCAAGTGCAAATTCAGTAGTGCAGCCGGCAAAAAATGAAGCCAGCGCCAGAGCAAAATCAACTTTCTTTCGCAGTTGGGCCAGTACGCTGATTGCGAATCTCGTCTGCTCGCCGGTAAAGCCGGGCAAAATCGCTTCGGCCAATCTGCTTTCGACCAGCAGCGACGCTCCGGCAGAGCGGTTGGGGTCGATGAGAATTCCTTCCAATTCCATCGCAATGCGCTCGCCACTTATTCTGGTTATGTTTTTTGCGTTGCCGCGAATGGCGGCTTTGGTCTTTGGCTCAATCGCAAATCCAAGCTGAGTGGAAAATCGCACCGCCCGCAGCATACGCAGATAGTCCTCGCCGAAACGCTCCTGGGGTACACCGATAGTACGAATAATGCCCCTTTTAAGATCTGCCTGTCCACCGACATAATCGATTACTTCTTTTTTCATTGGGTCACAAAACATTCCATTGATAGTAAAGTCCCTTCGGCCGGCATCTTCGGCGGCGGTGGCAAACTTGACTTTGACCGGGTGCCTGCCATCAACATAGCCTATTTCAGTTCTGAATGTCGCCACTTCCACCTGCCTGTCTTCAAGCAGAACAATCACTACACCAAACTGTGCCCCGACTTTTAGTGTGCGTCTGAATAACTTTATTACATCTTTGGGCTGAGCATCGGTTGCGACGTCGAAATCTTTGGCGGCCCGGCCCAGCAGCATATCGCGCACACAGCCGCCCGCCAACAACGCCTCGAAACCATTGCGGCGTAATCGCTTAATTATTTTTACAGCCGCCTGCCTGTTTGTCATCAGCTCCTCTGCCTCAATATAGTCACGGCCATAGTCCCCCACTGACGTCGCTCTATTACATCAAGCCGGCCGTATTCTTCCAACAGTTCCGTATTTTTATGAGTCCTGACTACGACAAAACCCTCAGTAATCACCTGCTCGCAAATAAGCGTGAGCAACCCACCCAGCGGCGAACCGGCGCTGACGTCCTCCGTGCAGGCATAGGGCGGGTCAACAAAAACAAGGTCATATCTCTGCTCAGCAAAACCGAGCGGCGCACCAATCTTGAAAACGTCGGCCCTTATAACTTTCGACTCCTCAACGAAGGCAGCCTTTTCTATATTTTTCTCTAAGACAGCAATGACCTTTGGGTCCTTCTCGACAAAAGTAACAAAGGCAGCCCCCCTGCTCAACGCTTCCAGGCCTAAAGAGCCGACACCGCAGAATAGGTCAGCTATGATTTTATCCTTCGGCAGGTCATATTTGAATAGGACGCTGAAAAGCGATTCCTTGACCCTGTCAATAATAGGCCGACTGTCCCCTGCCTTTGGACTGAGCAATTTCATCCCACGTTTTTCTCCTGCGATTATTCTCATTTCAATCGGAATCCACCTGCAAGCCTAAATCGGTCAGCATCTGCACGTCTTCTTTAACGGCCCGACCTGTAGTGGTCAAATAATTGCCGCTCAAGATTCCATTTGCGCCGGCGTAAAACATCCAGCTTTGCAGGTCTCGTAAATTCAGAACACGTCCACCCGCAATCTTCAAATTCGTCCGCGGCAAGATGAAGCGGTATAAAGCAATAATGCGCAAAATCTCTCTGGGCTCCAATGTTCTTGCGTCTGCCAGCGGTGTCCCCTCGATAGGATGCAGAAAATTCATCGGCACTGTATCGACATCGAGCCTGCGCAATTCGAGGGCCATCTGCATCCTGTCGTTGTCACTTTCACCTATGCCGAAAATCCCCCCCGCGCATACACGCAGTCCTGCGTTTTTAGCCGCCCGGATGGTTCCTACTCTATCTGCGTACTTATGTGTGGTTACTATATTTTGGAAATACTTTTCGGAAGTTTCAAGATTGTGGTTGTAACCTGTCAGGCCGGACTGAACTAATTGCTGGGCCTGCTCGGCTGTTATAACACCCAGCGAGGCGCAGACCTTCAAACCAAACCGTTCCTTTATTTGCCTTATCAGGCTCTGGAGTCGGGCCAGTTCTTTTTCGCTGGTTGTTCTGCCGCTGTAAACGATTCCGAATCTTGTCACGTCGTTTAACCTGGCCTGCTCGGCGGCGCTGAGAATTTCCTCGTCACTCAGAATCTGTGTATTGCGATAGCTTGTTTCGTATCTCGCCGATTGTGCGCAGAATTTACAATCCTGGTCACAGCCTCCTAATCGCCCGGGTACAATCGAGCATATTTTGACTTTATTGCCGAAAAACTTTTCTCTTATTTTGTTCGCCCAATAGAGCAAATCAAAAAAGTGCGTCTTGCCCTCAGCCAGCAAAGTATCTATTTGTTTGGCGCCGATTTCATCACCGGACAAACAACACTCTGCAATTGTCTCTATTTTCTCATTCATACAGACATCGGCCCCGACGCCAGAACTGCCGCTTTGACCGTTCAAGTTTCACCACAATATACAATAACTGTCCCATTTAAGCGAGAAATTTAGGCCGCGAGCACCTTGCTGCTCATCGTTTCGTCTAACATCGATAGTGCCGGCTTTTGCCCCTTGCTTTTCTTGGAAGGGTTGTGCGAGATCAAAACAGAAGCTTCTGCATTTGTACGGCGCACTGGCGGAACTTGTCGGCGGGCAGCGTTACTGTCTGCCATTTCGGGCTGCGGCGTTTCATAAACCTGCGGTAATCGTCCAGCTTGACGGCAAAAAATACGTATCTGTTTTCGGCAAAATCATAAAAGTCCCTGCCGTCGAAGTCAACGTCAACACTTTCTATTCTGTAAGCAAAAACAAAAACGGCGATATGGCCAAGCCCGAAAACCTGCTGCCACCTGGCCAGTCCCTCGACGTCATCGGTCGTGACCCAGCATTCGAGGCCGGCTAATTTAGCAAGAGAGGCTCCCTTGAACAACCTGCCCTTTACCTCGGCAATTATTATCTGCTGATTGGGCGGATATAAAAGAAAATCAAAGCTCTTAATCTTGGAACGTCCGAACGCGGTCTTTTTGTGCTCATCGACCGCAACGTATTGAATCTGATTGTCAACCAGCCAATTCTCGAAGGCCCGCTCATAGTGATTCGGAGAAAAATCCTTCACTTCAACTCGATCCCGCACTGTTGCAGGAATTTGCCGAATTTAATTAACTCCTGCTCACCGCTTTCCATATTCTTAACTATAAGTTGGTCGTTCTCAATTTCCGAGCCGATGATTAGGCAGCTCCTCGCGTTCTGTTCTGAGGCTTTGTTTAGTTGCTTGCTTAGTTTAGCAGACTTGTAGCTAAAATTCGCTGCAAACCCCGCCGCTCGCAGTTTCATCGCCAGTTTAACAGCAGCTTTTCTATAAACCTTATCTACATAGGCAACGAAGTAGTCCGGCTGGGGCGAGGGAAGCTGCTTTTGCAGAAGCCCTTTTTCCTCAAGCAGTATTTCCAGCACACTGTCGCCAATGCCGAAGCCGGTAGCTGCTATGTCCGGGCCGCCGAACTGCTTCAGTAAATTGTCAAATCTTCCGCCGCCGCCAATAGCACGCAACTTGCCGCCGCGATCATAAATCTCAAATACAATGCCGGTGTAATACGCCAGGCCTCGTACTACACCGATATCGAACACGCAAAAATCGGCAACTCCCATAGTATCCAATAACTCAAACAGTCGCTGCAATTCATCCACTGATTTTTTCGCGGTGTCACTAAGCTGCAAACAATCACCAAGTTGGCCGATGGATTCTACACCCATCAGCTCGACTATTTTATTGCGCTTGTTTTCGTCGGCGACCTGCTCTGCAAGCATTTCTTCAAAAACATTGTCAGACAGCTTGCTGCGTTTGTCGAGCACCGCGTAAAGCAGCTCCAATTCGCTTTCCGCAATGCCTATTGTCTCCAGCAGCGCAGCGAGCATTTCTCTACTGGATATTCTCACTACAATATCATCGCTGGTCAGCCCCACATCTTGCAGGTAATCACAAGCAGTAAATATCACTTCGGCATCGGCGAGGACGTCGTCTATGCCGATTATGTCGATGTTCCACTGGAAGAATTCTCGGAGGCGGCCTTTCTGGGGACGCTCGGCGCGGCACAATCTCGGTACTGAAAACCACTTTATCGGCTTGGGCAGAGAGTTGATTTGCTGATTTATCATTCTCGCCAACGTAGGTGTGATTTCCGGCCTTATTGCCAGGTCTCTGCCGCCTCTGTCTTTCAGTGAAAAAAGCTGCTCGACGATTTCATCGCCGCTTTTTATCTGAAACATCTTCAGATACTCAAATATCGGCCCATCGTATTCTTCGAAGCCGTTGCGCACCGACACCTTCTTCCAGCCGTCGATTATCCAGTTGCGGACGACCATATCCGGCGGATAAAAATCCCTTGTCCCTTTCACCGGCGGTATCTTCATTTCTTTGTCTTCTTCTGTTTCTTTGCCTTATGCTTTTCTGTTACGTTATTGTCGAATTTTATCTTTATATACTCCTCCATTTGCCTGGCACTGGTAAAGTGCAGCTCGAAGTCGTATTCGCCCTCGACCAGGTCGCAATTCCTGTGCCTATAACCCCTGCAAATCCTCGGCCTCTTATTGTAAATCTTACAGCGATAATCCTTCGCGGAAAGGTACTTGCACTTATTCTTTATATTGATGTACCAGTCGCCCTTCTCTACGAACACCGTTATATCTTTATGGCACAAGTACCATCTTATATCGTCGTAATCACCCTTATCCTCCGGCGTGTCAATCGGCAGCGCAAAATACCTGCAGCATAGTCCTGTACAATCATCACACTGACTCTTGTACTTTTTAGCCATTACAATGAACTCCAAACGAACCAAACGCTATACCCTTAGCGCTATATGCTGTAAAATATAAGTTATTCGCTGTGCATCGTCAAGAAATGCAAAAAAGCATCTGCTGCTTTCCCAAATATCCGGAAGCTAAATGATGAAACCGAAAATCGAAGTAATACACGAAGATGACGAAATTCTCGTCATCAACAAGCCAAGTGGCGTATCGGTTACCGCCGACCGCAGCGGAGCCGCCCGGCTTGCAGACATACTCGCCGAACAGCTAAGCACGCAGAAAGCAAGCAACCTGCGTCTGGTGCACCGGCTCGATAAACACACCTCCGGCGTAATGCTGCTGGCCAAAAACGCTCAGGCCCAATCGCTGTTCTCAAGTTATTTTGAAAAAAAGCTCGTCAAAAAGACCTATTTGGCTCTCGTAACCGGCCTGGTCCCCTCCCAGGAGGGCACAATCGATGCACCTTTAGCACACAGCCGCAAGAAGGCCCAGCTTATATGCATCGCTCGAAGAAAAGGCAAGAAAGCGCTTACCGATTGGAAGCTGCTCGCTGATTTCGGCACAATCGCCCTGTTGGCCGTCAGCCCGGTAACCGGCCGGACACATCAAATTCGTGTCCACTTGCCCAGCATCGGATTACCTTTGGCAATCGACCCGTTATACGGCAGCTCGAATCCGCTGTTTCTTTCTGATTTCAAACCCGACTATCGACTCGGCAAACACAAAACTGAAAAGCCGCTTATCGACCGACTGACTCTACACGCCTACCAGCTGTTATTTGAAAATCGACAATCGAAAATCGTAAATCACTTTGTTGCACGCCTCGACAAGAAATTCGCCGCAACCATAAAAATGCTCACCAAACACAACCCCAAAAGCCTCGACGCATTCCTCGACCCCGACAATTTTTCCAGGATTATGAGCGCACAGAAGCTATAGCGATTATTGACTATTGACTATTAACTATTGAAATTATAGACTACGGGCCGTAAATTACCGGATACGAAATACGCAATGCGAGATACGAGAATATGGCTGAAAAACAGGTAAAAGTTGGACTGGTCGGCTTCGGCACTATTGGCTGCGGCGTTGCGAAGCTGATATTAGAAGACGCTGATTCGATAGCGGCTAAAACCGGGCTGCGCCTCAAACTGGCCTGCGTTGTCGATATCGATACCGAGTCGCCTCGGCCGGTAAAATTGCCGGAAGGTACTCTCAGCAATGATATAAACAGATTGCTGAACGATGACACTATCCAAATAGGCGTCGAACTGGTCGGCGGAACCGCAGCAGCAAAACAAATCCAGCTAAAAATGCTCCAGGCGGGCAAAGACGTGGTGACCGCCAACAAGGCCCTATTGGCTGAGTACGGCAACGAGCTTTACAAAGCCGCCCACAAGAACAACCGCTGTATAGCCTTCGAGGCCAGTTGCGCCGGCGGCATACCCATCGTCTCGGCCATCCGGACCGGACTGGCGGCAAATGAAATCACGGCTATGTACGGCATCGTCAACGGAACCTGCAACTACATCCTCTCGAATATGACTTCCCAAAACGAGGACTTCGCCGAGGCCCTGGCGCAGGCCCAGAAATTAGGTTACGCCGAAGCAGACCCGGCGCTGGATATCAGCGGCGGTGACAGCGCCCATAAGCTGGCCATCCTCGCCTCTATTGCCTTCGGATGCGAAATCAACCTCGAAGATATTTTTATTGAGGGCATCGAAACAGTCTCAAAGGACGACATTCGCTTCGGCGGCGAAATGGGCTACGTCCTTAAATTGCTGGCAATCGGACAGAAGAGTAAGGACAACAGAATTTCATTGCGCGTGCATCCGTCTTTTATTGCCAAAGCAAACCGGCTCGCCCGCGTCGATGGCCCGTTTAATGCCATCAGCATATTCGGCAGTGCCGTCGGCCAGATAATGTACTACGGCCGGGGCGCGGGAATGATGCCCACCGCAAGCGCGGTTGTCGCCGACATTATTGACGTCGCCCTGGGCAATTCGGCCAATACTTTTCGCCACCTGCATCTGCAGCCCAGGGACAAAACGGAGTCGCTAATAGAAAAAATCGGCAATCTTGTAAGCAGGTTTTACATCAGGATAATGTGCAAGGACCAACCGGGCGTAATAGCTCAATGGAGCAGGGTACTTGCCGACCACCAGATAAGTATATCCGGCGCATTGCAGCACGAAGGTCGCGGGCCGGAGAATACCGTGCCGGTGGTAATTACGACACATCCTACGCAACAGAGAAACGTCACCGCCGCATTAAAAGATATGAAAATGTTGGATGTCATTGGTGGCAAACCGGTTTGCATAAGAATAGTTGACATACCAGAGGATACAGATTAGTGACTAAGTACGCCATAATAGTCCCCGACGGTGCCGCCGACGAGCCAATCGAGCAATTTGACAACAGGACCATCCTCGAAGCCGCTCAAACGCCGAATATGGACAAAGTCAGCGCACAGGGCAGGCAGGGTCTTGTTCGGACCGTTCCTGAAGATATGGAGCCCGGCAGCGACGTTGCACAAATGAGCCTGCTGGGTTACGACCCCCGGCAGTACTATTCCGGCCGCGCACCAATCGAGGCGGTGGCACGCAATATCCAGTTGTCCGGCGACGACTGGGTCTTCAGATGCAATCTGGTTACTATTGCCGACGACAAAATGGCAGACCACAGCGCCGGACATATCTCTACCGAAGAGGCAAATAAACTGATAAAAGACCTGAACGACCAGTTTGGCAGCGAGCAGATTCGTTTCTATGCGGGCGTAAGCTACCGGCACTTAGTGGTTTTCAAAGGACTCGATTTCGATGTTCAAACGTATCCACCCCACGACTACATAGGTACTGCTAAAGATAAGATTCTGCCCCGGGGCAAAAACGCCGAAATGCTCATCGACTTGATGGCTCGTTCACATCAGCTCTTCATCAATCACGACATCAACAAAGTCAGAACAGACCTCGGCGAAAATCAGGTAAGCTCAATCTGGCTTTGGGGACAGGGCAAAAAAGCCCGAATGGAAAGTTTCCAAAAGCGATTCGGACTTAAAGGCGTCACCATCACCGCTGTTGATCTCGTCAGGGGTTTATCAAAGCTGATTGGCTTTGACTTGATACAGGTGCCGGGCGCCACCGGCTTTGTCGACACAAATTATCAGGGCAAAGGCTCCGCTGCAGTCGAAGCACTCAAAAAATATGACCTTGTGTTTGTCCACATTGAAGCGCCTGATGAAGCATCCCATAACGGCAGTGTCGAGATGAAGAAAAAGGCCGTCGAGCAAATTGACAAATTCATTGTCGGGCCTGTGTTTGAAGCGCTACAAAGTTACGAAAGCTGGCGGATACTGGTAATGCCGGACCATCCCACACCTATCTCAAGCAAGGCCCATTCGCCCGAGCCGGTTCCGTTTGCAATGGCCGGCACCGATATCAGCGGTATTTTGCATACGACTTTCAGCGAAGCCAACGCCGCCAAATCCGGGTTCAAAATAGACAATGGTTTTGAACTGATGGAGTACTTCTTAAAAAGTTAGTCGTACATTCCGTATAATGAAAGGACAAAGTAATGCTATCTCGAAGATATTTCTTAGCTGCAGCCAGCGGTGTCACGGCGGCGAGTTTTCTGCACGCAAAATCACAGGTGCTTGAGGCAGCACCGCAGGCCGCCACCGAATTCGGGAAGGTGAAAATTCACGATGTCAAGACCGCATCAATCAAGCTGACTTATTACAGTGCCCATCTGATAAAGATAACTACCGACTCCGGTCTCTACGGCATCGGTGAGGCCTACAGAGGTGCCGGAACTCTCGATTGGATCCGCAAAATCAAGCGGGAGGTCATCGGCCAAGACCCTCTCCAGGTCGATTACTTATGGCACAAAATGATGGAGGAAGGCTCCGGTGCCGACGCACGCTCAGGCACACTCACCGGCGCTATTGCCGGAATCGAATCCGCTCTGTGGGACCTGGTCGGCAAAATTCTCAATGTCCCCGTCTATGTACTGCTGGGCGGCAAGTTCCGTGACAAACTCTTAATCTACCACGACACCGGCTCACCCGACACCGACGAGACCGGCCCCTGGGTCGAAGAGGCGCAGCGCTCCCGCGACAAGTACGGCTTCAAGGCCATGAAATTCGACCTCAACCCTTTTCTGGGTCGGCACTGGAACCGCACGCTGTCTTCGCAGGATATGAAGAAATGGGTCAAAATCCTCGAGGCAATTCGCGCCGAACTGGGGCCGGACTTTCCTCTGGCAGTCGATTTGCACTGGAAGTTCAACACCCGCGATGCCTTACGCTTCATCCAGATGACCGAACATTTGAACCTTTGGTTTATGGAAGACCCCATCCCCCCGGAGAACGCCGATGCTTTGGCGCGGATAACCGCTGCTACAAAGGTGCCCATTTGTACCGGCGAAAACCTTTATACCAGGCACACCTGGCGCCCTTTTATTGAGAAGCAGGCTTGCGACATCATTCAGCCCGACGTGCAGAAATGTGGCGGCCTGCTGGAGACCAAGAGGATCGCCGACTGGGCCGACCTCTACTATATGCCGATGGCCTGTCATAACCTCTGCTCACCGGTCGGGACAATAGCCTCAGGACACGCCTGTGCCGCTATCCGCTCGTTTGTCACTCTGGAATCCGACAGCGTTGAATTGCCACACTGGCGGGACATTGTCCAACATGATGGCTCGTTCTACAAAAACGGGTATCTGGAGCTGCCCAACAAGCCCGGGCTGGGTGTGGAACTCAACGAGCAGGTATGCCGCAAGCATCTGGCGAAGGGGTCCGGATTCTTCGACTGAGCTGGTTATGACAAAAAGTTAAAGCCCTTGACTGGTGAAGCCGAATCAAATATGAGATAATAATGGAAAGTCCTGATTTCTGGCAGATTAGTTATGGCAGTAATTGTAAAAAAGTTTGGCGGCACTTCGGTTGCTGACGCGGAAAAGATTCGCCGAGCCGCTGAGCGAGTAATCAAAGCGGTAAAGAACGGCTATCAGGTTGTAGTGGTTGCGTCGGCTCGCGGCAAACAGACCGACGAGCTTATCGCCGACGCTCTCGAGCTCAATCCAAACCCACCCAAACGCGAGATGGACCAGTTGCTCAGTACCGGCGAGCAACAATCAGTCTCGCTTTTCGCTATGGCTCTCGACGCCGCCGGCTACGATGCCATCAGCTTTACCGGCGGCCAAGTTCGAATGATTACCGACAGCGACTATACAAAGGCACGGATATTAAGTGTCGATGCCGAACGAATCCGGAAACAGTTGGACAAAGGCAAAATCGTTATTGTTGCTGGCTTCCAGGGCATAGATGAAAATGAAAACATAACCACGCTCGGCAGAGGCGGCTCAGATACGACCGCAGTTGTGCTTGCCGCAGCCTTGCACGCTGAGCAGTGCGAAATTTATACCGATGTCGACGGAATCCACACGACCGACCCGCGAATATTCAAAAGCGCTGCAAAAGTGGACCAGATCAGTTTCGACGAAATGCTCGAGTTGGCAAGTCTTGGAGCCGGAGTTATATACACTCGCGCCGTCGAGGTTGGCAAAAATTACGATGTCAGGATTCACGTAAGAAGCAGTATCGAAGAAAAAGAGGGAACAATAATTACTCACGAGGTGCCGCAAATGGAAGGTGTAGTGGTCGCAGGAGCTACAGTGCAGAAAGATATGGCCAAGATAGGTCTCGTCGGCGTTGATAACAAGCCCGGCAATGCCGCAAAAATATTCGCTCGTCTGGCGAACACCAAAGTTGTCGTCAATGACATCGTTCAAACCGAAGTCAGTTCCGAAAAGGCGAATCTGTCGTTTACAATTCACATTTCCGATTTGTCCGCCGCCAGGCAGGCCGCCGAGCAAATCAAAGACGAGGTCAATTGCGAAAGTATCTTTGTTCGCGACGATATTGCCGAGATTTCCGTGGTCGGCGTCGGCATGCGCACCCATTATGGCGTCGCCGACAGGATGTTCGGCGCCCTGGCCAAAGCCAAAGTTAACATCGATTCAATCACCACCAGTGAAATCCGCATTAGTTGTGTCGTCAATAAAGACCAGGCCGAGGAAGCCCTTGAGGCCGTTTGTGCTGCCTTTGACCTCGACAAACCAGCCGAGGAACGAGCTCGTTAATATCTGGTTGGCAGTACCACCAACTACTAACAGCGAAGAATGAGCAATTATGCAATGAGCAAACGCCGGCGAAACATTGTAGTCGGTGCGGTTTTGCTGCTGACAGCCGTTTTTATTTGGCTGGAACGCAGCCCTGTTGGTAATAACTGGCAGGCGCAACCGGACGATTTTGAAAAATATCACGCCAAAACCTTCACCGTAGTAAATGTTGTCGATGGTGACACCATCGATATCGGCGTCCCCGACGGCAAATACGAACGCACAAGAATAAGACTCTGGGGAATCGATACGCCGGAGACCAAGAGCGAAATTCCCGCTGTTTGCCGTCTCGGCCGAGAGGCGGCCGAATTTACGACCAAATTGGCCCTTGGAAAGCAGGTTGTGGTCTACCTCGATGAGGGAAACCGCACGAGAGGTAAGTACGACAGATTGTTGGCCTATGTTAAGCTGCCTGATGGCAGATTTTTGAATGAAGTTCTCGTAATTGAAGGTTTTGCCTATGCGGATTTGCGATTTCGGCACAGTCTTTACAACAAATATAAGCAGTTGCAGGCTGTCGCCCGCAGACAAAAAGGAGGCTTGTGGGAACACGTTACACGTGAGCAGTTGCCGGAATGGCTGCAAAGAATGAACCCAAACCTGCTGAACAAATAATCTCAGCGACGGAGAACACGCAGCATTTTTTTGCCTTTGAAATTGGGTTTGATTGGGTTTGTTTTTCATAATTAGTTCATAGTTCGTGGTTCGTAGTTCATTGATATAATTCACTGTTGTTGCTGAGGTTATGTTCATTTTG
>Ga0114930_10000206_pt1 | contig 63992 bp, 64 predicted proteins | sample AnhtaG_FD_87300 | JGI IMG/M metagenome (GOLD analysis project Ga0114930, IMG submission 87300) | Deep subsurface microbial communities from Anholt, Denmark to uncover new lineages of life (NeLLi) - Anholt_01485 metaG | ecosystem: Environmental > Aquatic > Marine > Oceanic > Sediment | place...
CTTCCATACGGCGGCCTACAACAATGATATTGTCATCGCAGAAATAGGGGGGACCGTCGGCGACATCGAAAGCCTTCCTTTTTTGGAAGCCATCCGTCAGATGAGGCTTTCCATGGGAAAAGAAAACACCCTGTTTGTCCATCTGACGCTCGTCCCTTACATGAGAACTTCTGGGGAACTCAAAACAAAACCTACCCAGCACAGCGTAAAGGAACTGCGGTCCATCGGAATCCAACCAGACATCATCCTATGCCGGACAGACCGGTTTCTCGACGATAATATCAAAGCCAAAATATCTTTGTTCACAAACGTCCCCCTAGAAGCGGTTATCACGGCCAAAGATGTCGACAACGTTTATGAAATCCCTCTAATCTTTGCTCGGGAAGGATTTGATAGCATCGTTCTCAAGGAATTGCAACTTCCGTTGAGAAGGCGCAGGATGACAGAATGGAAAAAGATGCTGGACAGGATGAAAGACCCGAAAGACGAGGTGAACATCGCTTTGATCGGCAAATACGCGGGTCTTCAGGATTCCTACATGAGTTTGAATCAGGCGCTTCACCATGCAGGGACCGCCCATCAATTGAAAGTCAATATCTCCTGGATAGAGGCCGAAAAATTTGAAGCAAAACAATCCGAGGTCGTGCTGAAATCCTTCGATGGGATACTGGTTCCAGGAGGATTCGGTGTCCGGGGCATCGAGGGAAAAATCAATGCGGTCAACTATGCGAGAACAAAAAAAGTGCCGTTTTTCGGAATTTGTCTGGGCATGCAGTGCGCAACCATCGAATATGCCCGGTATATCGCCTCTTTTGATCACGCCAACAGCACGGAATTCGACACCAAAACACCCCATAAAATTTTCTTCAAGTGGAGGGAACTGAAGGGCGTTCAGGACCTCGGCGGCACAATGAGATTGGGAAGTTACCTCTGTCGGCTGGAAAAAGGATCGGTTGCCGAAAAGGCCTACGGCAAATCCAACATATGGGAACGCCACAGACACCGGTTCGAGTTCAATCCCGAATTCGAGGATCCGCTGCGCAATGCCGGCCTTGTTATTTCCGGAAAAAACCCCAAACACGGATTGGTTGAAATCGTGGAACTCAAGGATCACCCTTGGTTTTTGGGCTGCCAGTTCCATCCCGAATTCAAATCCAAGCCGATAAAGCCCCATCCCCTTTTTAAAGCTTTCATCGGAGCGAGCTATGAATACCAAATCAAAAGAAATAAACATAAGCAAAAAAGTTAAAATCGGGGGATCCCAACCTCTTTTTTTAATCGGGGGACCCTGTGTCATCGAGAGCGAAGATCACGCGCTTTTTCTGGCAACGCGAATCAAGACTGTGTGCGATAATCTGGGTATCCCGTATATTTTCAAAGCCTCCTGCGACAAGGCCAACCGCTCATCACTCGCTTCCTACAGAGGGCCTGGATTTCCGGAAGGCCTACAAGTTCTTGATAACATTAAAAATACGTTAAATATCCCTGTCCTTTCGGATGTTCATGAAACCTCCCAAGTCGAAAAGGCCGCCGAGATCCTGGATATTCTCCAGATTCCTGCCTTCCTCTGCCGCCAAACAGACCTTCTCGTGGAGGTGGCCCACACCGGCAAACCGGTCAACATCAAAAAAGGGCAGTTTCTTGCCCCGCACGACATGAAAAACACCGTGGAAAAAATCTTAAGCCAAGGAAATGCCAATATCCTCATGACAGAAAGGGGCACATCTTTTGGCTACAACAATCTCGTCTTCGATGTCCGATCCATACCTATCATGAAAATTTTTGGATTTCCTGTGGTTATCGATGCCTCCCACTGCGTGCAAAAACCCGGGGGAGAAGGCGCTTATTCAGGCGGAGACGCAGAATTTATTCCGCATATCGCGTCCGCCGGAATCGCCGCTGGCGCAGACGGGGTTTTCCTGGAAATCCATGACAACCCTCTCAAAGCCCTCTCGGATGGCCCTAACTCATTGAATATTAATAAGTTAGAAGATTTACTGCGCACTCTAGTGCGTGTGAAAAACGCGGTACATAACAAAGACAATTCAGTTTAAGACATCAGGAAAATGGCAATGACAAAAAAAGAAATCATCAACATCGGAAAACAAGTTCTCGAGTTGGAAGCAAAAGCGGTGCAGGCTCTTGTCCCTAGGCTCGATGAAAACTTTGCCAATGCCGTCGAGGCCCTTTCACGAACAAAATCCCGTGTCATCATAACAGGGATGGGAAAATCTGGCTTGGTGGGACGAAAAATCGCTTCCACTCTGGCAAGCTGCGGAACCCCCGCCCTTTATATCCACCCAGCCGAAGCGGGCCATGGGGACCTGGGGATGATCGTCAAGGATGATATCCTCGTGGTCATCTCCCATAGTGGAGAAACCCGGGAGATCAGCCATCTTCTCGAATTCGTGAAAAGGATCGGTATCAAGCTGATAGGAATCACCGGAGACAAAAAATCTAAACTGGCGCAATACAGCGATATCGTTCTTGAGACGAAAGTGGAAAAGGAGGCCGGACCGGCTGGGGTGGTCCCAACAGCAAGCTCCACAGCAGCCCTCGCAATGGGGGATGCCATGGCAATAGCCCTTATGAAAAAAAAGGCCTTCGGGATCAAGGATTTTGTTTTTTTTCATCCCAAAGGGGAGGCGGGAAAAAAATTGCTCAAGATCGGAGACTTGATGCACAAAGGCAGAAAAATCCCTATGGTTTTTCAAAACGCACCCATGAAAGATGTTCTTGCCGAAGTGTCGGATAAAAAACTGGGGATGACATGTGTGATCGATAAGGACAATAACCTCACGGGCATCCTCACGGATGGCGATTTGAGGAGGGCTCTCCAAAAATACGGCAGCGCTTTTCTCCGCAAAAAAGCCAAGGATTGCATGTCCGACGCCCCTTTTTCCATCGATAAGAACGACCTGGCCACAAAAGCCCTCCACATTATGGAGGAGAACAAAATCACTTCGTTGATCATTAAAAGCAAAAAGGGGAAAATCAAGGGGATCATACATCTCCATGACCTCTGGCGAACGGAGATGTTCTGATGACAAATCAAGATCGGGCGCAAAACATCACGTGGATTCTTATGGACGTGGACGGCACGCTCACCGATGGCACCCTGTTGGTTTTTCCTGACGGCGAAGAACTCAAAACATATAACGTCCGAGACGGTTTGGGAATCCTTCTTGCCCATCTGGCAGGCTTGAAAACAGGAATCATCACAGGAAAAACATCCAAACCGCTGGAAATCCGGTCTGAAAAACTGAAAATCGCTGAACTCCATCAAGGAATATTGAATAAAAAACCGGTTTTAGACGAAATTCTGGAACGGAACGGATTGACTGCCCAAGAAGTGGCCTTTATCGGAGACGACTTGGGAGATCTCGAGGTCATCAAATCCGTCGGATTCTCGGCGGCTGTGGCCGATGCCCACTCCGAAATCAAAAAACACAGCCACTTCATCTGCCAAAATCCTGGGGGGAAGGGCGCTGTCCGTGAGTTTATCGAATTTATCCTCTCCACTCAGAAGAAATGGGAAACGATTAAGGAGAATGTGAAAAATCTAACTCCCAAAAAAGATTTGGGTTGAGGGAAAAGGTCACGGGAATAATAGGGAAGGAGAAGAGCATGAGACTCAAACCAGAAATTTTTCGGCAGTATGATATCAGGGGAATCGTCGACAAAGACCTTACCCAAGAAACTGTCGAAATCCTGGGAAAGGCGATCGGCACCTATTTCCGCCGGCATAACCGCTCACATGTGGCCGTCGGGATGGACTGCCGGTTAAGTTCCCCAGCCTTTTTCGAATCTCTGAGCCAAGGGCTTCTTTCCACCGGATGTGATGTCACGGATTTGGGAACCATCCCCACGCCCCTTCTTTATTTCGCCATTTTTTTCAAAAAAATAGACGCTGGAGTCATGATCACCGGCTCGCATAATCCCCCTGAATACAACGGATTCAAGATGATGTCCGGAGAGGATACTCTGATTGGCCCGGACATCCAAGACATTTACCAAATCATCGCATCCGATGCGTTCATAAAGGATGAGGTTGGTTCGAAAAAAAAGTATGACATTGTACCGGAATATTCCGATTATGTGGTGGAAAACATAAATCTGGACAAGCGACTAAAGGTCGTCGTGGATGCCGGAAACGGGACCGGAGGTGTCGTGGCGGTTCCTATCCTCAAGAGGCTGGGATGTAACGTTATAGACCTGTTCTGTGAAATGGATGGCCATTTTCCGAATCATCACCCGGACCCTACCCTCCCTGAAGCTCTAGAAACGTTGATCACAGAGGTCAAGGAATCCGGAGCAGACGCAGGAATCGCCTATGATGGAGATGCGGATCGCATCGGAGTAATCGACGATAAGGGGAATATCATCTGGGGTGATCATCTCATGATCCTGTTCTCTCGGGATATCCTCCCTTCCCATCCCGGAGCTACTGTCATCAGTGAAGTCAAGGCTTCCAAACTCCTGTACGAAGAAATCGAGAGGCTGGGTGGCCGGCCCATCATGTGGAAAACCGGACACTCCTTCATCAAGAAAAAGATCAAACAAGAAAAAGCCCTGATTGCGGGAGAGATGAGCGGGCACATTTTTTTTGCCGACAGGTTTTTTGGGTTTGATGACGCCATCTATGCCTCGGCCAGACTCTTGGAGATTCTTTCCCGCTCAGAACAAAAACTCTCCGCAATGCTTGCCGATCTTCCCAAAACCTTTTACACACCCGAAATCAGAGTTTATGCATCGGATGCCGTCAAGTTTAAAATCGTCGAGACAGTGAAAAAAGATCTGGCAGAAAAATACCCCATCGTGGATATCGACGGAGTCAGGGCCCAATTCCCGAACGGATGGGGACTTGTTCGGGCCTCCAACACGCAAGAAGTCCTTGTTCTGCGGTTCGAGGCAGATACAGAACAGGACCTGCAGGCTATCCGGAAAGAAATGGAAAAAACAGTAGAACGTGCTATCCAAAGGTTGGAAAATACTTGAGTCTTATCACGATTATTTTTTTAGGGATTATCCAAGGTCTGACAGAATTTTTCCCCGTCAGCAGCTCGGGGCATCTTGTGCTCTTCCAAAACCTGTTCGGACTGAAAGAACCGCAGATATTTGCAGATGTGATGCTCCATGTGGGAACTCTCATTTCTCTTTTTGTGTTTCTTCGACGCGAACTTCTCCAGTTGTTCAAAGGACTCTGGCTGTTTGTGAGGAATCCTCAAAGGCATCATAGCGATCCAAGAGTCAATCGGATTTTCGCCCTTGCTGTTGCTTCCATTCCCACCGCTCTTATCGGATATTTTTTCAGTGATTTTTTCGAATCCCTGTTTGCCTCTCTTCGAACGGTCGGTCTGGCCCTTATTTTCACCGGTTGTTATCTCTTTTTGACAAAATGGGCAAGGATAAGACAAAAAAATCTCCTGCTGCATCCTTTCATCATAGGCATTCTTCAGGGAGCAGCCATTGTTCCGGGATTCTCCCGCTCGGGTTTGACCATCGGGGGAGCCATGTTCCTGGGTTGGAAGAGGAAGGATGCCGCACAATTCTCCTTCCTTCTCTCGATCCCGGCCATTTGCGGAGCCGCTGTTTTTCAGTTCGGAAAGATCGATACCGGATCTCAGCCCTGGCCGATCATTATCACCGGGGTTGTGGTATCAGCCATAGTCGGTTATATCGCTCTGGTTGTGCTAGTGTCTGTCATCAACAGGGGGAAATTTCATGCTTTTTCCTATTACTGTTTTTTGGCCGGCATCGCAGCCATCGCCTTTTCTTTTGTTATGTAATTCATAATGGAGAGGAATAAATGGATATTCGGGCCGTGATCATGGCAGGTGGGGTTGGGACTCGTTTCTGGCCCTTGAGTCGAAAACAAAAACCCAAGCAATTCCTTCCGATCATCAGTGACAAAACCATGATCGAGGAAACCGCTTTTCGCCTATTGCCCCTCATTTCCCCGTCACAAATTTATACCATAGCTAACCGTTCTCAGACGAAAACGATCAAAAAACTTTTGCCCCAAATTCCAGAAGAGAATCTTCTTGTCGAACCAAAGGGTAAAAACACCGCACCATCATTGATGCTGGCCACAGCCGTCATCTATCTCCAAAATCCTGAAGCAGTCGTGATCGCTCTGCCCGCCGATCACTTGATAAAGGATGCCGCGCGATTTTTAAAGAAGTTAGAGGCTGCAGGCCAAGGAATTTTAGCCCTCGAAGGCACCCCTATAGTCACCTTCGGGATTCCGCCTTCCTCTCCTTCCTCAGGATACGGATATATCCAATTCTCACCGCAAGATTCAACCGAACTTTCTGGAGAAACCTTCTTTTCCGTCGAAAAATTCAAAGAAAAACCCGACATAGAGCAAGCCAAGGAATTCCTGGACGCCGGAAACTACTTCTGGAACTCCGGGATGTTCCTATGGCAAGCCAAAACCTTCCCGATTAAACTGGAACAATACGCCCCTGAATTGTTTCCGTTCTGGGGAAAAATGGTCAAAGCCCTAGAGGCAAAACAAGAATCTATCCTGATCTCGGTGTTCGACGACATCCCTTCTATTTCGATCGATTACGCCCTGATGGAGAAAGCACAGCCTGTCTGGATGTGCCAGGGAGATTTCGGCTGGTCGGATGTCGGAGTTTGGTCTTCTCTTTTCGACATATGGGCCAAGGACGATCGAGGGAATACCCTTCGTGGCGATGGCATGCTTTTGGATTCGGTAAATTGCTTGGTGCATAATCCCGGCAAAATCACCGCCCTTTTGGGCGTGGAAAACTTGATCATTGTCGACACAGAAGACGCTCTTCTGGTATGCCGGAAGGATTGTGACCAAAAGGTCAAACAGATCGTGGAACACCTGAACAAAAGGGGGAAAAAGGAGCATCTCTGAATCCCTCTCCACGCTCAGGCACAGGAACAAAAAAAGCAAAACGGATACTTTTCCTCGACAAGTTTTTCTGCGCTTTTGACTGGTGGGAACACCAAGTTGGACTACGTCCTGTCCCCCTCTAACGAGTTCATCCTCCAGGAGCCCCTCTTCCTGGACTTCCGGGAATTCCATAGATACAGGCTCTATTCTTACGCAGCCATCTCTGCAGCCATCAACAAACATTTTGCCTTAAAAACAAGCGTTCAGGTGAATTATGAAAACAAATCCGTTCCGGGTTTCAAAAACAGCGATCTTTATCTGCTCTCATCGATCGTGTTTAAAATATTGAACAACAAAGATAGAAAGGCACCTTTTTTTTAATCGGGTGTGTTGGATGAAGATCGGGTATGACCGCGCTCAGTCTTCCTTTTTTCTCTTAAGACCAAGCTCCTGGAGTTGTTTTTCCGAAACATCCGAGGGTGAATCAGTCAGCAAACACAATGAACTTGTGGTTTTAGGGAACGGGATGACATCCCTGATGGATCCTTCGTCGGCCAACAGCATCACGATGCGATCAAACCCCAGAGCAATTCCTCCATGAGGAGGAGCACCGAAACGCAGGGCCTCCAAGAAAAATCCGAATTTTGCCTCGATCTCTTCCTCCTTCAGGCCAAGAATCCGGAAAATTCGCTCTTGCACCCCGAGATCATGTATTCGGATCGAACCGCCACCGATTTCGACTCCGTTGAGCACCACATCATAAGCTCTGGCTTTGACCTGAAGGGGCTGTTCTTCCAGGAGTTTCAAATCTTCATCCTGCGGAGAGGTGAACGGATGGTGCATAGAAAACAACCGTTTTTCATCCTCGTCCCACTCAAAGAGAGGAAAATCCGTAACCCAGGCAAACTTGTAAATCCCTGATTTTTTGGCCTCTTCGGGAAACAGGTCCAGGCGCAGTTCGCCCACAATCTTAAGAGCCGTGTCCGTTTCGCCGGCCACCAGCAAGACCAGATCCTGTTCAGAGCCTCCTAGTTTTTCCCAGATGGTTTTGAAGTCACTTTCTTCAAGTTTTAAGCTGGATTTGAATTCCTTTTGTTTTTTTATCCAGATGATTCCTTTTCCACCCAGGTCTCTGGCTTTTTGGCCGAGTTTGTCCAGCTGACTGCGGGACAAGCCGGCCCCCTGAGGCACCAGAAGGCCTTTCAGAGCTCCACCGGAGGCAAGCGCCCCTTGGATAACCTGAGAGTCCAACGATGAGCCGATCTCAGTCAGGTCTTCAATCTCCATCCCAAACCGCAGATCCGGTTTGTCTGTCCCGTATTTGGCCATGCTTTCCTGGTAAGTGAACCGGGGAAAAGGGCGTTTGACCTTCACATCAATCAGTGCAAAAGTCGACGCCAGCATTGCTTCCACCAAATCAAACACATCCTGTTGGGAAACAAAGCTCATCTCGACGTCGATCTGTGTAAATTCGGGCTGGCGATCGGCGCGCAAATCCTCATCTCGGAAACAGCGCACGATCTGGAAGTACCGATCAAACCCGGAGATCATCAACAACTGCTTGAAGATTTGGGGAGACTGGGGAAGGGCAAAAAATCTTCCCTTGTACATGCGACTGGGCACCAGGTAATCCCTAGCCCCTTCGGGAGTCGATTTCGTCAAAAACGGCGTCTCGATCTCATAAAATCCATTTTGACTCATAAAATTACGGATGGTAAGAGCAGCCTGATGGCGGAGCTTGAAATTCATCTGCATGGAGGGACGTCTTAAATCCATATACCTATGTTTAAATCGCAATTCTTCGGTCGCTTGCGGGGGATCCGATACAACAAACGGAGGAACCGCGGATACGTTCAAGATTTTCAACTCTTTGGCCTGGACTTCGACATCTCCGGTCGACAATTGGGGATTACGCAGATTGTCCTCGCGCGCAGCGACTATTCCTTTAATGCCCAAAACATATTCCATCCGGAGCTTTTTGGTTTTTTCAAGGAGCGCCTGATTCTCGGATCCCACTACAACCTGGATCACTCCCTGCCTGTCTCTCAGGTCGACAAACACAAGATTTCCCATGTCTCTGTGTTTATGAACCCATCCGAAAAGCGTGACCTCTTGACCGACATCATCGATGCGGAGGTCTCCACAATAGCTTGTCCTTTTCCAATCAGACAGATAATCGAATCCCATCATACCGTCTCCGAAAATATTTTGAGCATTTCCTTCCGGGTGCATGTTATTTGTTCCCCTGACTCCATTTTTTTCAGCTGGAATTGCTTTTTCTTGACTTCATCTTCGCCGATAATCAACACCCAGGTTGCTCCCAGCTTATCCGCCCGGCTCATCTGATTGCGGAGACTGCGGTCTTTGTATTCTATCAGACACTCCACGCCAGTTCTCCGAATAGCACGCGCCAGCTCCATCCCCGCCTTTTTGGCCTCCTCTCCCATAGTCACAACATAAACAAAAACGTCCGGTTTCTCCTCCGTGGGAACCAGAGAAAGCAGACGTTCCATCCCCACAGCAAAACCGGTTCCGCAGATATCCGGCCCTCCAAAATCCTTCATCATGTCATCGTATCTTCCGCCCCCCAGGATGGAGTCCTGTGCTCCCAGTTTCGACGATATGATCTCGAACGTGGTTTTGGTGTAATAATCCAAACCTCTTGCTAAAAGGGGCTCTACACGGTATTTTATGCCGTACGAATCCAGATAGGAGCGAAATTTGAGGAAATGTTCGTTGCATTCTGGACAGAGATAATCCGTGATTTTCGGGAATTCGCGTGCAATCTCCCGGCAGGCCTCGATCTTGCAATCAAAAATCCTCAGGGGATTGGTGTCGATCTTTCGTTGACAATCGGAACATAACTTGTCTCTGTGGTTTTCGGCAGAGGCTTTTAAATCCTGATGATAAACGGGGCGGCATTGACGACAGCCCACGGAGTTCACAAGAATCTCTCTATCCGTCACACCGAGGCTGCCGCAAAGAAAATCTGCCATTTCCACGATTTCGGCATCGATGGCTGGATCTTTCTCTCCAAAAACTTCTATGTCGATCTGATGGAACTGGCGGAAACGTCCTTTTTGAGGTTTGTCATACCGGAACATCGGACCGATAAAGTAGAAACGCAACGGCTGAGGTTGCAGGTGAAGCCTGTTCTCGATGATCGATCGCACGATGGAAGGGGTGTACTCGGGACGAAGTGTCAGGGAACGGCCTCCTTTGTCCACAAACGTATACATTTCCTTGGTCACAACATCCGAGGTCTGGCCTGTCCCTTTCTCGAAGAGTTCGGTGGCCTCGAAAACTGGTGTCCTGATTTCCCGGTATCCGTACAGTTCAAATATCCCTTTGGCTTCGGCTTCCACCCTTTGCCACTTTCTGGCTTCCTGCGGAAGGATATCCTTTGTCCCCTTGATCGCGGCTACTTGTATTTTTTGTGGACTCATTTTTCGGTGAAAACTCCGATCTTCCTGAATTTCTGGTAACGCTCCTGTATTATTTCTTCAGGAGTTTTCTTCTCCAGCCTCTTGAGCGTGGAGTGCAAGTGTTTATTCACATTCTTGAACGTTTGCGCATAGTCAACATGGGCACCTCCCGGTGGTTCGGGAATGACCGTATCGACAACACCAAATTCCATCAAATCCTTGGACAAAAACCTTAAATTCTCAGCAGCCAAGTCCACTGCACTTTGATCCTTCCAAAGAATGGCTGCACAACCCTCCGGTGAAATCACCGAGTAGAAGGAGTACTCAAGCATCAAAATCGCATCCCCTACGCCGACAGCCAGGGCACCTCCGCTTCCCCCCTCTCCGATCACAACATTGATCACCGGCACACGAAGCTTTGCGATTTCTTTAAGGTTATTGGCGATAGCCTCGGCCTGTCCTTTTTCCTCTGCCTGAATTCCTGGGTAAGCTCCAGGAGTATCGATAAGGGTGATAACAGGAAAGCCGAACTTTTCTGCCAGCTTCATCACCCTCAAGGCTTTTCGATATCCCTCCGGGTTGGGTTGTCCGAAGTTTCGTGCCAGTCTCTGTCTTGTGGTCCGTCCCTTCTGGTGACCGATGAACGCGGCTGTGCGCCCGTGGTAAAACCCAAAACCAGTTATGAAAGCAGGATCATCAGCTGCCCGGCGATCCCCATGAAGCTCGGTAAAATCGGTTGTCAGAGATTCCAGATAGTCCAACGTGTATGGTCTTTTCGGATGGCGGGCGATTTGCACGATATGAATTGGGGAGAGATTGGCGCTTATCTTGGTCCACTCGTCCTTGATTTTTGCTCTCAGGTCCTCGATCTTCTTCCTTTTGTCAGGATTGTCGGATTCCTGGATCTTGTTTATCTCCACCTTTAAAGCGGTGATACCCTTTTCCAATTGATAAAAATCTTTTTTTTCTTTCATCGGCAAAAAGAATGGTTCGATTGAATGACCTCGTTTATTCTATAGAAAAAACAGGGAACTGGCAACTTTTTCTCCGCTTGGGCAAGCATCCTTATTTCCATGATATCAAAAGGTTTTATATAGGCTTTTAGGAATGGTCTTGCTCCCGTGAAGATTTTTAACGCCATTCCCTCACCGCTCTTCTCGGCGGCTGTGGAACTCCGCGCGTTAACTCTCAATCTATACCACTCTAGCCATGTTCCCATGTTTGCCCAGAGCTCTAATCCTTTGGCAAAGTCGTGCTCAATACATCCTCGCCGACAATATGGGGATGTCCCCATATTGCTTCCCTCGAAGAACAGTTCTTAATGGCTAATCTTCAATGGTCGCTTCAACCACCCCCAAAAGCCCAACTTATCACGGAAATATGGATGCTTCCTCTGCTTGGATGAAGGTCGCCTTTGCGCGAGTGCCTTTCTTGACTATCGGGAAAGGAGGGGTGCTTGCCACTGGAGGCAAAAAAATCGGCGTCTGGAGCGGAATCGAGGAAGAAAGGAGGAGGAGTTAAAGGATGGGCGCACCTGCCTGGGTGCGCAGGACCCTCAGGTTCGGGGAGGATATATCAAGACTGTTCAAGACTCCTCCCTCATCCGTCTCGATCTCGATTTCTGTCGTACCCATACGCAGAACAAGACGACACGGAAAATCTTGTTTTGGTCCGAGGGTGGAAGGGATTTCCATCTGAGGGATGATATAAGCTGAAATCTCCACGGTCTCTTGAAGGCCACAACGGAATTTTTTTGTCAAAATCATATACGGAGAAAACATAGGATTGGGCAAAAGTACGGCATCCCTTTTTATATCTACCGTTTCCGTCCGTTCTTGGCCGGCCACCTGTTTAGTGTTCACGACCTTTCCTTCCGAAAAAAAGCTCTGGATATCTTGGTTCACACCGCTGACCTGTCCCTTAAATGTATATCTTTCGGGAATGAAACTTTTGTTTAAGCGGATAACCAATCGCTCGATCTCGATGGCAATCGGTTTTGTCATCCTCCCTCGCACCGTCAGAGTGAAACCTGTGTTATCTTCTTCCCAAACATACTCTTCATATCCCACCTGTTCCTGCATAAAGTAGATAGACAGGGTTCCCGTCTCCGAAGCATAAGGAAATATGCCTGCCATTCGGGAGGGAAAGGAAATGATAAGCAAAAGGAGGCTGCAAAAGACGATTTTTTTTCGAATTTTTTTTCTATTCCACGACAACAGCAGTCCCGTAAGCCAGGATCTCCGAGGCGCTCTGCATGATCATCGAAGTGGTGAACCGAACATTGATGACGGCATTGGCTCCCATTCCCTCGGCTTCTTCGATCATGCGATCGAGCGCTTGTTCGCGCGACTCCGCCATCATTTTGGTGTAGTCACGAATCTCGCCCCCGACGATATTCTTGAGAGTTGCTGATATATCGCGTCCGATATGGCGGGCCCGGATGGTGTTTCCCCTACACAGCCCCAGAGTTTTTTTGATGGTTTTTCCGGGGACAAAATCTGTATTAACAAGAATCATTTCTCAACCTCCTTGTACCTTTCTCTCTTACGAACAAAGAGCTGCTCTCTGAGAAGGGACACCAACAGAACAACCACCCCACCAATAGCGGTAAGAATTCCGACCTTCAGCAGGAGCGGAGTGGAGGAATCCTGGATGATCCCTTCTACGGCTTTGTAGCCGCCAAAAAACAATAAAATCATACCACCGATCGAGAGAAGAATCCACCCAATCCCGCGTTCCAGACGATTGTAGACCGTGTTCCAGTAGACTTCCCACATTTCCTTTTGAGGTTTTTTCAGTTGCATTTTTCCCATCACCTCCTCAAATTTGCCCATTTCTTCAAATTCCCTCCGGCACTCCGCGCAATGCTCGAGGTGTTCTTCCAGCATCTGTTTTTCTCTGTTATCCAACTCTCCGTCATGGTAAGAAGAAATGAGTTCTTTTATTTTCTGATGGTCCATGAATCTCTCCTGATTGATCCCTTATTCAGAACCCATGTATTTTCCGACGATCCCCTTAAGCTTTTTTTTTGCATAAAACAGAGAGGACATCACCGTACCGATCGGTTTCCCGATGAGCTCGGCAATCTCTGCGTAGGAAAACTGCCGAAAATACCGAAGAATGACGATTTCCCTTTGCTCGAAGGAAAGCTTTTCTATGCCTTTCCATAATGTTTCCTTCAGTTCCCGGTCTTCTTTTTCCTCTGCAAGAACGTGAACATCCTCTAGTGGGATCGCACGCATCCTGTGTTTGCGTTTCAGCTGATCGATGCAGAGATTTCTCAACAAACGATAGAACCAGGGGAAAAACGGTTTGCTGGTGTCAAACATGTTGATCTTACGGAATGCTTTGATAAAGGCATCCTGGGAAACATCCAGGGCATCCTGCTGATTGTGGACAAATCCCAAAGCGATATAATAAGCAGAATGCATGTACCTTTTCACGATCGCACCGTAAGTCTCTTTATCTCCCTTCTGCACCGCTTCCAATAACTCCCTTTCCGACACCTCTCTGTCCACTTGGACACGAACTTTATCCCCGGGAAAAACCTGATCCTTGTGCAAAGCCACTTCTCCAGCCATTTCTTTTTTCCTACTCTTATATACGTCGTTGTCTTTGGGTTTATTCATTGGCGAATATTCTTTCTTTGCCGGACAACCTCGTACATAAAAATAGCTGCGGCCGCTGCCACGTTGAGGGAGGTTATTGTACCGAGAAGAGGGATGGAAAGAATCTTGTCACATTTCTGCCTGACCAAAGGTCTCATCCCCTTGCCCTCAGAGCCAAAAACGAGTCCGACGGGAACAGTGTAGTCAAACTCATGCCAGAGTCCTTCGCCTCCCTCCTCGGCTCCTATCAACCACACCTCTTTTTTTCTCAATTCCTCCATGGTCCGGGCTAAATTTTTAACGCGCGCCACTTTCACATGCTCCAGAGCTCCTGATGCCACCACGGCAACCGTTTCGGTCAAAAGCGCTGCCCGTCGCTCGGGTATGACGATGCCATCCACGCCTGCGCCTTCCGCCGTCCGAATGATGGCACCCAGGTTTTGAGGATCCCCGATGCCGTCCAGAAGCACCAATAATGGGATTTCCGACGACGTCAGGATCGCATCCAGAGAAGCGTATTCTTTGGCCGCCAAAAGGGCAATCGCCCCCTGATGATGCGGGTCTATGCTGTTCATTTTTTTTGGAGGCAAGTAAAAAAACGGGATGCGTTTTTTTTTTGCCCATCCGACAATTTCGGCGATTTTGGCCCTGCCTGCTCCCTCTTGGATGAGTATCTTATTCACCCGCTCGGGTGAATGCTTTATCGCTTCCAACAGGGAATTAAGACGGCTGATTTTCTCCTTTTCTTGAATCCCTTCCCCCTATAATGTCCTACGAAGATGTTTTCTTTTGAGCTTTTTCAATTTTGGCCCAAGTGTCCCGAAGTGTCGCCGTCCGGTTGAACACAGGCTTTTCCGGTGAAGAGTTTTCGTAATCCAGACAAAAATATCCCTTTCTCAGGAATTGATACCAATCTCCCGGATTCGCATCGGCAAGGCTCGGCTCGACCTGGCAGGATTGCAGAATCTCGAGTGACTTGGGATTCAGAACGGAGTGCCAGTCTCCCCCATCTTCCTCGTCAGCAGGATTCTCTCTGGAAAACAAATGATCATAAAGCCGGACTTCGGCCGGGATTGCCTGAGGCACAGAAACCCAATGAAGGGTTCCTCTGACCATCCGGCCATCCTTTGACCAGCCTCCTTTCGTTTCCGGATCATAGGTACAATGAAGTTCGATAATTTCCCCAGTTTGGGGATCTTTTGTCACCTCCTCGCATTTTATGTAATAGGCGTGTTTGAGCCGGACTTCTCGGCCAGGGGCTAACCGGAAAAACTTTCTCGGTGGATCTTCTCGGAAATCATCCTGTTCGATGTACAGTTCACGGGAAAACTGGATCTTCCGACTCCCCATGCTCGGATCCTCAGGATTGTTTTCTGCATCCAGCATCTCGACCTGGCCCTCAGGGTAGTTATCGATGATCACTCTTAAAGGCCGCAAAACCGCCATCACCCGCGGGGCATTCTTGTTCAGGTCCTCACGCAAACAGTGCTCCAGCAGAGCGATGTCCACAGTGCTTTCTCTTTTGGCCAATCCGATACGGTTGCAAAAATTCCTGATAGACTCCGGCGTGTATCCACGCCTGTGCAAACCCGATATGGTCGGCATCCGGGGATCATTCCAGCCGCTCACATGTCCCTCCTCTACCAGTTGCAGGAGTTTCCGCTTGCTCATCACCGTGTAGGAAAGATTGAGGCGGGCAAATTCGATCTGCTGGGGATGAGGGACCTCCAATTGTTCGAGGAACCAGTTGTACAAAGGGCGGTGGTCCTCAAACTCCAAGGTGCAGATAGAATGGGTAATGCCCTCGATGGAGTCGGACTGACCATGGGCCCAATCGTAGGTGGGATAGATGCACCACTTATCACCGGTTCTGTGATGTGTCGCCCTGAGGATACGGTACATCACGGGGTCTCGCATATTCAAGTTCGGAGAGGCCATGTCGATCTTTGCTCGTAGAGTCCGGGAACCATCCGGGAATTCCCCGCTGCGCATGCGCTCCAGAAGATCCGCATTCTTCTCGACTGACCTATTCCGAAAGGGACTGTTTTTTCCTGGTTCTTTCAGCGTTCCCCTGTATGCCCGGATTTCATCAGTGCTCAAATCGCAAACATAGGCCTTGCCTTTTTGGACAAGTTGCAAGGCATATTCATACAATTTCTCGAAATAATCAGAAGCGAAAAAAAGACGGTCCTCCCAATCGAACCCGAGCCAACGGATGTCCTCTTTGATGGACTCCACATATTCCATTTCTTCTTTGATAGGGTTGGTGTCATCAAACCGCAGATTGCAAAGCCCCTGATACTCGGCAGCAAGACCAAAGTTAAGACAGATGGATTTGGCGTGTCCTATATGAAGATACCCGTTCGGCTCAGGAGGAAAACGGGTATGGACTCGCCCTTGGTTTTTGTTCGTCTCCAAATCTTGGTCGATGATGGTCCGGATGAAGTCTCTGATGATGCCTTGTTTGCCCTCTTTCCGATCGTTCTTCATGACTCCGCCTCCTCGTTCCTTATCGACCTGTGCTGTTTTAAATAGCCCAACATTTCAGAAATCCGCTGGCTGCAATTCTTCAGGGAGCGGGGCAGATTCAACCTGGCACCCTTCTCCACCAACGGTATGAATTTGTCCAAATCCAAGCCTGACCCTCTCGTTGTAAGAGCAATGCGGAGAGGGTGATAAAGGTCTCTTCCCTTGCAGCCAGTATCCTGCTTTATTTCTTGAGTGATGGTTACAAATCGTTCATAGTCGAACTGTTTGACGTCCGTAATTTTTTGTCCGAACAGACTGATGACTTTTGATGCACAATCCCCTTCCAGCTCCTTTTTTGTTTCCTCATCCATCTCCAGAGGGGAGTATTGGAATAACATGGCCACTTGAGAGGGGAAATCCGCGAATCGGTCCACTCGTTCGATGAATATTTTCACGACCGTTTCCAGCCAGTCCCAATGGGCATCTGTCATTTCTTCTGGTAAAAGTTCAGCCATTTTCATGTGAGGATAGGCTATCTCTGCCATTTGCCGTACAGACAGAGCTTTGGCATGCTGGCGATTGATCCAATAGAGTTTATCATAATCAAAAATAGCGGCTGACCGGCTTACCTTTTTCAAATCGAAAAGCCGGATCAGTTCCTCCCTAGATAAAACCTCCTTATCCTCAGGGGGAGCCCATCCTAACAGAGCCAGATAATTGAAAAGAGCGGAAGAGAGCACGCCATCCTTCTGGAACTGGTCAGCGGCCGTAGCCCCATGACGTTTGCTCAACCGTGTTTTGTCCTTTCCCATCACCATCGAAAGGTGGACAAACTGCGGCGGGACACAAGATAAAGCCTGGTAAACGAGAACCTGGCGGGGCGTGTTGGAAATATGATCCTCCCCCCTTATCACATGGGTTATTTTCATCAGGGAATCATCCACAGCAACAGCAAAATTATAGGCCGGATGTCCGGTGGATCGAACAATGATCGGGTCCCCGATCAAGCCCAAATCAAACTTGAGCTCACCCCTCACAAGATCTCGGAATGTCAATTCTCCTCGATCCGGAGTTCGCAACCTTACAGAGGCTTTTTCCCCATCCTTAATCCGCTGGTGGGCCTCTACAGCAGAAATATTTGCACATTTCCTGCTGTAGATGGCCACGCCATTTTTTGCCAGCGCTTTTTTTCTTTCCGCTTCCAGGTCTTCCGGTGAGCAAAAACAGTGATAAGCTTTTCCCATATCCAAGAGTCTTTGTGTGTAAACCTTGTAGGTATCCAACCGGAGAGATTGTCTATACGGGCCAAAGGCCCCTCCCACATCCGGTCCTTCATCCCAATCCAATCCGAGCCACAGCAGGTCTTCCTTAAGTTTTTCCTCATATTCCAAAGCAGACCGCTTGATATCCGTGTCCTCGACCCTCAAGATAAAGGTCCCTTTTTGCTGGCGGGCGAACAGCCAATTGAACAGAGCTGTCCGCGCATTTCCCACATGCAGAAATCCCGTGGGACTGGGCGCAAACCGTACTCTTATGTTTTCCATCGCAGATAATATTAATACATTTTGTCCAAAAACCCAAATTCCTATTCGCTAATAGGAAATCCCAATCAATGCATTCCTACTAAATCTATAAAATTATTTATTTTTGGAATAAAAAGGCAACTTTTTTGGTCTAATCTACGTATATATAAAGTTACAAAATGACAATAATATAAAAGGAGAATACAGATGAAATTCAAGACAAAGGTAGCCATTCTTATCGTGGCGATTTTGTTGACTTTCCTCGGATTTAACTTGATCACATCTCCAGCTGTAGTGGATATGATCAAAGCTGGGAAACTGGTCAAGACAGAGTCTCCAGCTCATCACGTCAAGGGATAAATCTTCATGATTAAAAGATTGATACGCCAAATCATCAGGATCTGGCATTGGCAAGCCGGATATTGCTTCCAATTCCAGACTATTCCTATAAAATAAAAAGGCTGCAGTTTTTCCGGATTCCATGGAAACTGCAGCCTTTTTTTTATTCCAATCCAAGAAGCGCTTGCGCTACAGCCGCGATGGCCTCTCCTTGTCCGATGGGTCCGATCCCCTCATTGGTTTTGGCTTTGATGCCTAGGTCATTTACCTGTATTTGGAGAAGAGGACACAAAACCTGTTTCATCTTGGCGATATGCGGACCGATCTTGGGGGATTCCGCGATGATGATGCAGTCTATATGATGGATACTCCCGCTTTTTTTGCGTACCTGGTCCATGATGATTTCTAACAGTTTTGTGCTTTGGATATTTTGATATCGGGGATCGGTATCCGGAAAATATTGTCCGATATCTCCCTCCCCGATGGCTCCCAACAGGGCATCTATGATGGCGTGTATTAAGCAATCCCCGTCTGAATGCCCGGTCAATCCTTTGGAAAAGGGTATTTTGACGCCACCAAGAAAAAGCTTTTTCCCCTCATGAAGCCTGTGGATATCATACCCAATACCGATTTTAATCCTCAATCAAAACCTCCGCTATTTTTAGGTCTTCGGTTGTCGTGATTTTCATGTTCCTCTGGTCACCCGGGACAACGAAGACATCCTTTCCGAGCCTTTCCACAAGAACAGCCTCATCCGTCCCGTAAAAATGGTCTTCCATCGCATGAACAAAAGCTTCCTTGAGCAGGGAGAAGGAGAAGCCCTGAGGAGTCTGGACCCTGAAAAGCTGCTTTCTTTCTTCTGTCCGGAGAACCTTTTGTTCCTCCACGTATTTGATCGTATCTTCCAAAGGAACAACGGGAATCACCGCCCCTTTTTCCCTTGAGGCGTCGACAATCCTCCCGATCAGATCCTTCCCGACCAAAGGCCGCGCACCATCGTGGACGAGGATGATCTCGGTCTCCTGCATATCCACACAGCTCAGCCCAGAGTAAACAGAGTCTTGCCTTTTTTCTCCTCCTCTGGCGATGGCGGTAATCTTTTTGTACCTGTTCAGATATTCGTCTCCCGACCGATCTCGCCCCAACACAAGGATAATGCTGTCGATCGCTTCGTGTTCTTCGAATTTTTCCAAGCTCCAATCCAAGATGGTTTTTCCCTTTAGCAAAGCAAACGGTTTGGCCGCACCGAACCGTTTTCCCTCTCCTGCAGCAACGATTATCGCTGAAACTTTATTCATCCAGATTCTTCTTCGTTGTAACGGCCAAAGATCATTTTTCCCACAGTTGTCTGGAGAACAGAGGTCACGGTGATTTCGACGTTTTGCCCGATCATCTTGCGGGAGTTATCGACGACAACCATGGTTCCATCATCCAAATAGGCCACTCCTTGGTCCTTTTCTTTTCCCTCCTTAAGGATAAACACATTGATCATCTCACCTGGAAGCACTACCGGTTTCAATGCATTAGCCAGCTCGTTGATATTGAGTACCACGACACCCTGAAGCTGGGCGATCTTGTTCAGGTTAAAATCATTGGTGATGATTTTGGCATCCATGTGTTTGGCCAATTCAATCAATTTGGAATCCACATCATTGATCTCAGGAAAATCCAGTTCGGTTATCACAACGGAAACGAGCGAAGACTTTTGGAGTTGATCCAACACATCCATTCCTCGTCTTCCTCTCTGCCTCTTGACACTGTCGGCGGAATCCGCCACAAGCTGCAGCTCTTTGAGGATAAACTGGGGAACGACCAAATCGCCGTCTATGAATGCCGTGTCGCAAATATCGCAAATCCGGCCATCGATAATAACACTGGTATCGAGTATCTTGTGACTCATCCCGGTCTTTTCCTCTCTGAAAAACCGGTTTATATAGGTGGGATCGAGCCACTCGTACTTGCGCGTGCCGACTAAAAATCCGATATAGGGCATGATCACAAGGAAAAAAATCCTGATAAACGTTGTGGTCACATCTTCTTGTGCGATGTTTTGGTAGATAGCTCCCAGCCCCCAGCCGATCAACACGCCGGCAAAAGTCCCGAGAGTGCTGCTCCATATGACCTGAAACTGACTCTTTCTGATCCGAGTCTCCAGATAAATGAAAAGAACGCTCAAAAGAAAACCAGCCAGAATGCCATAATAGGGGGAAATTTGAAATGGCGGGAAAAAATATCCCACAGCAGATATTATAGCAACAATAAATAAACGAAATATTAAAACACTCATTTTGGTAACCTTTATGAAAAAATTAAAAGATAATACCCAATGCTTCCTTAATATTGCCCACTCCAGCCAAATCCACATCAGAGATGCCGTCTTTTTCCAACTGTGAAAGGTTTCCTTTGGGAAGAACGACCGTATTAAAGCCCAAAGAAACGGCTTCCTTGATCCTGGATAGAGGTTGGCTGACAGAGCGGACTTCCCCGCTCAGCCCCACCTCGCCAAATAAAGCAAAATCCGGCGGGATGGCTTTGTTTTTCAAGCAGGATACGACAGCCATGATGGCGGCCAAATCCACCGCCGGTTCATCAAGCACCAATCCCCCCGCCACATTCAAGTAGATATCCTCCCCGGCAAACCCAAATCCCAGTTTTCTCTCGATAATAGCCAACAACATGGCGGTCCGGAAATGATCCAGCCCTACAGTCATCCGCCTGGGATTCCCGGAAAACAGTGTAGGAGAAACCAAGGCTTGAATCTCGGCCAACAGAGGCCGCGTCCCCTTGATCGTACAGACCACCACGCTCCCGGTCTCATCCCTGGGTCTTTCTTTCAGGAAAAAGGCCGATGGGTTGGAAATGGCTTGAAGCCCGTGTGCCCCCATTTCAAAAATGGCAAGCTCAGAAATGGGGCCGAACCTATTCTTCAGGGCCCGCAATACTCTATGGCTGTGATCCTTTTCTCCCTCAAAATAGAGCACGACATCCACCATGTGCTCCAGCGATTTGGGACCGGCTAGAGATCCTTCTTTGGTTATATGTCCTATCAGGAAGCTGGAAATTTGGTTTTTCTTGGCAAACCGGAAAACCTGATTAGCGACCTCCCTCACCTGGCTGATCGTCCCAGGGCTGGAAGAAAGCTTCGCAGAATAGATGCTCTGGACCGAATCCATCACAAATATTTGCGGTCTCAGTTTCTCAGCCTGGGAAATGATTCTCTCTAGATTCGTCTCCGCCAACAGATACAGATCGCCGTCAGAAACCCCGAGGCGCTCCCCTCGCATTTTGATCTGTTCCAGGGATTCCTCTCCGGAAACATACAGCACCTTTTCCCCTTTTAAACAGAAATCACGACTCACCTGGAGAAGCAGGGTGGACTTGCCTATTCCCGGCTCCCCGCCGATCAAAACCAGCGAACCCAGGACAACCCCTCCGCCCATGACACGGTCAAGCTCTTTGATGCCTGTTTCTGCCCTCTTTTTTTCCGCATCTTTGACATCCTTATAAAGGAGTGGCTCCGATGGGGAAAAGGAATAGTCAGCTTGGATTTCCTCAGCAACCTCCTCGATAAAAGAGTTCCACTCCCCGCAACCGGGACACCTGCCAAGCCATTTGGGCGAATGGGATCCGCAATGTTGGCAGATAAATACAGCTTTACTCTTCATCAAAATCCAAATCTCATTCCCAGATAAAATTCTCTTTTTTCCGATAACGTGAAATCATCCAATCCCACAAGGATGTGAACATATTTGGAGGCTACAAAGCTTGTCCAGGCCCGAAATCGGGGCCGTGGATTGCGGTTGAAATCAAAGCTCTCGAGCGTGAATATCACCCTGTCTTTGAATGCATACAAATCCAACCCGACACCGAACTTAGATTCCATGATCCCGGCTCGAGAAGCAAAAACACCCCAGCGGATTCCCCCCTGAGCAGAATAGGTGAATTGATCCTGCCAGGGATCCCTAACGATTTGGGCGAGTAAAAACTTGTCAGAGGTGGGCCAAAACCCAAGAGAAAGAGTACCTCTGAACAATTCGCTCTTGGCGAAATACTCTGCCCTTAATCCCATATCCACTCGCAAACTTGAAACCGGGGTGATAATGTCTTGCACATCTTTTATGGTTTTCTCCGTCCTCTCGTACAGGCTCGGATCTTCGATCAGCTTTCCCAGCGTGCCTTCTCCTTTATTAATTTTTTCCAAGGATTCGCTCAGGGTTTTTAAGGCCTCTTCCGCCCTGGATATCAATTCCTTGATCCCCTCCATATTTCCTTTCAGACTTCCCCTGTTCTCCTCTACCGTGTCCTTAAGGAGATGGATGAGTTCATCCAGATTCTGTGAGATAGATTGGACATTCTGATCAAAGGTGTCTATCGCCTGCGCAGCTTTTTCCAGGCTCTGGGTGACATGAGGCTTGTTTTCACCGAGAAATTCCTTAATCTCTGCTGATACCATGGAAAGGTTTTGGAGGATTTCCTTTATATTTACGTGTGCCTCGCCCTCCCCCAACAAATCTCGCAAGGCCTTGCTCGTGCTTTTGATGTCGTCCCCAACAGAAGAGAGGATTATCCCCAGTTGATCAAAACTAACCGGGGGTAAGCTCCCGATCGTTCCTCCGGGTTGCACAATTTCATCTTCCACGCCCGGTGTTATTTCGATATACTTTTCTCCCAAAAGTCCTAGCGAGGCGAGGGTGGCTTTGGAATCCCGGCTGATCTCGACATGCGGATTGATGTCCATGGCTACTTCTGCCTTGCTGCCCTTGAGACTGACGGTCTTAACAGCGCCCACCTTTACACCTGCCATGCGGACCACGGTTTTTTTTTCCAAACCAGCCACTGTGCCAAAATGGGTGTACAGCGTATAGCCCTTCTGCTCGAACATCGTGCTGAAATCTCCCACAACAAAAATAAACACCGCAAGGATTATCAGGCCGACCGCCAGGAAAATACCGACTTTTCTTTCCTGCCGAACACTTTTCTGCCGGCTTTCATCCAAATACCCTGGCTCTTCCTTTTTCTTTTTCTTTTTTCTGAATATGCCCATTTAAATTTCTCTTATGTAAAGTTTTCTTGATATGCTACCAGTTTTCTATCGGTCCTTCGGCCGCCCCAGTGATAAACTGTTGGATTATAGAATTATTAGAGTCTCGGATCTCTTCGGGGGACCCGGTGTTGATGATCTTTCCTTGATAGAGCATGGCAACCCGGTCCGCCACCTTATAAGTGCTGACCATGTCGTGCGTTATAACGATAGACGTTACTTTCAGGTCATTTTTCATCTGTATGATCAAATCATTTATCGAATCCGCCCTTATCGGATCGATCCCGGTCGAGGGTTCATCATACAGAATAATTTCTGGCTTGTAGGCGATGGCCCTGGCTAGACCGACCCTTTTCCTCATCCCTCCGCTCAATTCAAATGGCATCAGGTTTTCAACTCCCCTCAAACCCACGCGATGGAGTGCCTGACGTGCCATCTGTTCGATCTTCTGATGGGTGTAGTCTGTATACCTTTCCAGGCCAAAGCTGACATTCTGCAAAACCGTCAGGGAATCAAAAAGGGCTGCCCCTTGGAAAAGCATGGCGAACTTACTCCGGACCTTGTAGCGTTCCTCTTCGCTCAAACTTGTGATCTCCACTCCATCCACGTAGATTTCGCCTCTATCCGGCATGATGAGGCCGATCAAGTGTTTGATCAAAATGCTTTTCCCGGAACCGCTCTGTCCTATGATGACCAAAGTTTCGCCTCTTTCTACCTCCAAGTTTATGCCTTGAAGAACCCTTTTTCCTCCAAAGGATTTATGCAAGTCAATAACGCGTATCATCATCACAAATTCGCAGGCAGCGCTTTGCTGAGAAAAAAGTTGAATATGAGAACAAGAATGCTGGAGATAACCACAGCCCGGGTCGTGGCTCTGCCCACGCCCTCAGCACCCGCCTCGGTCTTCAGTCCTTGCCAACACCCGATGATGGCGATAATGCATCCGAAAAAGGTTGCCTTGATCAGGCCGCTTGCCACATCCCAAAATTCCAAGTAAATAAGAGTGTTTCTTATGTATAGGAACCGATTCACGCCCATGGCAGTGACGTTATAAAAATACCCCGCGAATATGCCGATGATGTCTCCATACAGGGTCAAACAGGGCAGCATGACAATACAGGCCAGGGTCCGGGGAACCACGAGATAACGGATCGGATCGGCTCCTAGGCTGACAAGGGCATCGATTTGCTCTGTGATCCGCATGGTACCTATTTCGGCGGCCATCGAAGAGCCCACCCTTCCGGAAACCATCAGCCCCACCAGGATCGGGATCAATTCCTTGGAAAGGCCCAAGGAAATAATCGGGCCTCCGTATGCCTCGGATCCTGGCCCGATTAAGCGGTGAAACGCGGAATAGGTCTGGAGTCCGAAAACAAGCCCACCGAACGCAGCAGTGAGAGAAACAACAGGAAGAGATCGGACCCCGATCTCTTCGAGCTGGTTGATGAAATTTTTCCTTTCCCATGGTTTTTTAAAGGTTCTCCTTATCGTTTGTCCAAGGAGAACCCCCACTTCTCCGATCTGTTGCAAAAAAAACAACAAAAACGTTTGTCTTTGACGAGGACGCATTTTATGCTTCGAAAGCTTGGAATTCCATATCCGCAAATCGCGCGTACTCTCGGATAAAGGCCAGGTTGACTATCCCAGTTGGACCGTTGCGTTGCTTGGCCACTATGATTTTGGCAATGCCCCTCAGGTTTTCGTCTTCGGGGCGATAAAATTCCGGCCGATAGACAAATATGACAACATCGGCATCCTGTTCTATCGCACCCGATTCTCTCAAATCAGAGAGTTGAGGAAAGGGCTCACGACGGCCTTTTTCTGGAGCTCGGCTCAGCTGGGATATGCCGACAACAGGAAGCTGAAGTTCTTTGGCCAGCTCTTTTAAGGAACGAGATATATAGGATATTTCCTGCGTCCTGTTCTCGAACCGACTGCCTGGGCGCATGAGTTGCATGTAATCGACAAAAACCAGGTCTAGGTTGTGCTCCATTTTCAAACGTCTCGCTTTGGCTTTCATCTCCATAACGGTAAGAGCTGCGCTTTCATCGATAAAGATTTTTGCCTTGGAGAGCTCTTCTGCACTCAGCTTGAGTCTTTCGAATTCTCGTTCCCCGATAAATCCTGTCCTCACTTTTTTGATGTCCAGTTGGGCTTCGGCACACATCAAGCGTATGGCGATCTGTTCTTTGGCCATTTCGAGAGAGAAAAAGCCTACAGCAAAATCTGTCCGGAGGCCGATGTGCAAAGATGTATTCAAACAAAGGGCTGTTTTTCCCATCGAGGGCCGCCCGGCCACAACGATGAATTCAGAGTTGTGGTAACCAGCTGTCAGGCCATCCAGGTCCCGGAATCCGGCGGGTATGCCGGTCACAGCATCCTGTCGGCCTCGAAGGGAATCTATGACGTCGAGCGCAGGTTCCATCAAGGCCCCGACTGGGACAAAACCGGGTTTGATTCTTTGCTCCGCGACTTCGATGATAGAAGCCTGTGCCTCATCTAAAAGCTGGTCCGCATCCTCTCTCTGTTCATAACTGGAAGAGATGATCTTAGCTGAAGAAAGGATGAGACGTCTCAGGAGGGCTTTTTCCTTGACGATATGAGCATAGTATTCCACATTCAAGCTTTTGGGCACACCATCCATGAGGGAAGAAAGATAGGAGGCGCCTCCGATGTCATCCAAGTCGCCAGCCTTTTTCAGCTCTTCGCTCAGAGAAAGCAAGTCCACCGGAAGTCCCCTGTCAACCAACTGGGCAATTTTTTCCAGTATCTTCCGGTTCCCTTCTTTGTAAAAATCTTCGATGGAGATGATGGACAAAACGACATTGAGGTTTTTGTTATTGATAAGGATCCCCCCCAAAATGGTTTTTTCCGCTTCCTGGCTGTGGGGTGGCGTTTTTTTCAAAAACATCAAGTCCAGTTCCATCTTTCCCCCTCTTATGATTCTTTTGTTTCTTCTGTGTTGTCTTCGTTCGGCTCCTCAGGTTTTTTTTCGGGAACAGCCTCTTGCTCTTCTTCGGGTTGCTCTATCTTCTCCTCCGGGGTTTCTTGTGTCGTTTCGGCCTGATCTTTTATTTCCTCCAGAGTTTCTTTTTCCTCTTTTACCTTATCCACGGCAGGTTCTTCCTTTTTTTCCTGTTCTGGCTCTACCGGGCTTTCTTCTTTTTTATCTTCCGCTTTCAGGCCTTCTTTTTCTTCGCTGATCTTCTCTTCACTCGCGGCTGGTTTCTTTTCCTCCTCTTCTGCCCCCTCTTTTTTCACCTCGATCTTGATCTCCGACCGTTCATCATGGAAAACTTTGATCGGAATGGTGTAGTTTCCCAGCCGTTTTATGGGCTCTGCTAGCAATATCCTCTTTTTTTCTACTTCTATTCCCAGCTTCTCTAGAGCCTCTTTGATATCCGTCGCACTAACTGACCCGAATATCACATCCTTGTCCCCTGCTTTCCTCTCAAATGATAAAGATGTCTGGTTGAACTGATCGATCACGCTTTTAAATGATTTAACCTCCTGTTCCAGCTTTTTCCGCAGAGCCTTTTGCTCCATCTCGACCATTTTCAGATTAGAAGGAGTGACCTGGAGGGCCAGTTTCCTTGGAATGAGATAGTTCCTCCCGTAGCCGGGAGCCACATCGATGATGTCTCCTCTTTTTCCCAGATTTTCTATGTTCTCTTTCAGGATGATCTTCATTTTTCTCAGTCCTCGACATAAGGGAGTAAAGCCAGCAACCGGGCCCTTTTTATGGCTGTGGAAAGCTTTCGCTGATGGAAAGAGCAGGTGCCTGTTACCCGCCTAGGGGCGATTTTCCCTCGTTCTGGGATATATCTCTTCAGGATGTCCACATTTTTATAGTCGATGTCCTTGATGTTTCTTTCACAGAAACGGCAATATTTTCGCTTCGGTGGAAAGTATTTTCGGTAAGAACTTTTTTCTCTATGTTCTCTTGCCATCATTCTTTCTCCTCAGACAATTTTTCTGGTTCAGGTTCTATCGCTTCAGGCAAGGCTTCAGGCGGTTTCTCCGGTTGTTTTTTTCTATTTTCTTCTGTCTCAGCGGTTTCCATTGCCCTCTCTTCCGCTCTTTTTGTTTTTTCTATTCTGCCCGTTTTTTTCTTTTTTCTCAGTTGGGTTTGTGCGTCTTTTTTCAGGGTCAAATAGCGGAGGACCGTCTCCGTTTGTCGGAATCTTCTTTGGAGTTCTTGCGGAATATCCGGGTCTCCTTCGTAATGGAAAAACACATAAACCGCTTCATCAAGTTTGTCGATGGGATAGGCCAACCTTCTTTTCCCCCATTTTTCTATGTTGACCATTTTCCCCTTTTTTTTCTTCACCACCTCAGCCATTTTTTCGATAAGCTTCTCCGTTTCTTCTTCTTCCAGTTTAGGGGTGATGAGGAAGGCTGTTTCGTATTGTCTCATGAATACCTCCTTATGGATTTAAAGCTCCTTCTTTTACAGAAGGAACAAGGAGCTTTTTTTAACTCGATCTCAGGACAATGAGACAGGATAGTATATTAAACCGTTTCTGTCCATCTTTTTTATCCTGGATTATTCATAAAAAATGCCGCTGCTATTATCCTCTTTCTAAAGAAAATTTCATATTTTTCTATATTCAACATCGGCGTTTTTTACCGTACCGGCGAGCCGATCTCATCACATCGGCTGCATTGTAGCCCATTCGCGGTAGTTTACTACAGCTTCATGGGCCACTGCCTTGCCGCTGCAGCAATCTCAGCACGTGAATAATCCAGGCTTCTCAATTATGGATTATTCATAAAAAATGTGTGCTATTCACTTTGCGGTTGAACCTGTTCATGGCCTCATCTACACCGCTCATCATAATCAGCTCCACAGCTTTCTCAGCCGTAATCAGGCTATCCTCCAGGACCGGATTCTCTTCTTTCCGGAAATCACCAAGCACAAAATCTGTCGAATCAACACCTGGAGGCAAAGGCCCTATGCCGATTCGAATTCTCGGAAATTCGGTGGAGTCGATTTCCTGAGCGATCGAAACCATCCCGTTATGTGTTCCCGGGCCGCCCCTCTTCCTAATCCTAATCTCGCCCAGGGGAATGTCAAGATCATCATAGACCACCAGCAAACGATTCAAACTCGCACCGGCCCCTTCGATAAGCCCGTTGACGGCCACGCCACTTCTGTTCATATAGGTCCAAGGTTTTACGAGAAGAGCGGGCCCGTTTGCCAGCTCCACTTGGGCAGCTTTCGCCGAATACTTCCGTTTCTTCAGTTTTGTGTTGCGCTTATCCGCCAATCTTTGGATAAGGACGAATCCCACGTTATGACGGGAGGTCGCATACTTTTTCCCAGGATTTCCCAGCCCGACGATAATCCACAAATATCACTCCTTTTTTCCCACTTTGGGGGCTTCCTGGCCTTTCTTCTCTTCCTCTTCTTTTTCCTTCTTGATAACTTCGGGTTGCTCTCCTTCGGCCATGACTTCCACTTCTTCCTCGTCCTCTGCTTCCTCTACTATTTCCTCTTCTTTGGTGGGAGCCTCGATCAAAACGACCAAGGTTTGAGGGTCGCTCATGTTTTCCGCGCCTTTTGGAAACGTCATCTCCTCGATCTTGATGGATTGATGGAGATGGAGATCGGAGATGTCCACCTCGATGTACTCGGGAATATCTCCTGGAAGACATTCGACCTCGACCTCTCGTGTGATTAACTCGACAAATCCTCCCTCGGTTTTAACTCCTACCGCTTCTCCTGCTACGACGATGGGCACAGACACCCTCACAGCCTTGTCCATGGCAATCAGAATCAAATCGATGTGAAGAATTTCATCGGTGACAGGATCCGCTTGGAATTCTTTGATCATAGTGTCTTTGTATTCTGAATTAAAAGATGTCTTAAATATCGTATTTTCTCCTGATTCAGACCTCAGGATCCCGAAAATATCCTTTTTTTGTATCGCCAAGTGCGTGCTGGCTTCATTTCTACCATACAGCACAGCTGGCACCTTTCCCTCTCGCCTGAGCCGGCGGGATGCGTTTTTTCCAAAAACATCTCTTTTTTCACATTTGATCGTTAAGCTCATCGCTTCTCCTCCTTAAACAAACAGAGAACTCACAGAATGTCCTCGACTTATTCTTCGAATGGCTTCTCCGAACAGCTCGGCCACAGAGATCACCAAAATTTTTTCGGAAGACCGAGCTTTTTCGTTCAGGGGAATCGTGTCGGTTACGATTATTTTTTCCAGTTGGGAATTCTCAATTCTATCGAGGGCCTCTCCGGATAAAACGGGATGAGTACAGGCCGCGAACACCTTGCAGGCTCCCTTTTTGATCAACGCTTCAACGCTCTGGATAAGAGTTCCCGCTGTGTCCACCATGTCGTCGACGATCACAACGTCCCGGTCTTTCACATCCCCGATGACATGAAGGACGCGTGCCACATTCGGCGCAGGGCGTCTTTTATCTATGATCGCTAAGTTGGCCTTCAATCTTTTTGCAAGAACCCGGGCTCTTCCCACTCCTCCTGCATCCGGAGACACAATAGTCAAGTCCTTGAGATCCAAATTCTGGATATGCCGGGCCAATACAGGAGCCGCCGTCAGATTATCCACAGGGATGGAGAAAAAGCCTTGGATCTGTGGGGAATGAAGATCCATGGTCAGGACTCTATTCGAACCAGCCGCTTCGTGCAAATCAGCCACCAATCTGGCCGAGATGGCCACCCGTGGCCTGTCCTTCCAATCTTGCCGGGCATATGGGTAATAGGGTATGACGGCTGTGATCCTCTCCGCTGAGGCCCGCTTAAAGGCATCGATCATCACAAATATTTCCATGAGATGAAAGTTGGCGTCGAACGCCCCGGATTGGAGGATAAAAACATCCTCTCCGCGCACGTTTTCATCGATGAAAAAGTGGATTTCCCCATCGCTAAAGCGTTCCAGCACAGATTGCCCGAGATCGATGTTAAGATAATCCGCAATCTCTTTGGCCAGGGCAGAATTGGAAGAACCTGCAAACACCTTCATCGTATTCTCTTCCTTCACCGCTTCTCCTCCTTCAAAATCTCTCCAATCGAGGACTTGTCCACCACAACGTGGCTGGGGTGGGAGGATTCGAACCTCCGAATGGCGGATCCAAAGTCCGCTGCCTTACCGCTTGGCTACACCCCAGTTTGTATCGTTATCCGTTTCCGATACTCTGTTCGTGACAATGTCGTCGTAAAGACAACTGTATGTTCGTTCGAAAGCGTCCTCAGAGCTTTTATCGCCTTTTTCCTTTGATGGAAAAGGCCATAAACAGCCGAACCGCTGCCACTCATCAAAGTCAGCTCTGACCCCTGCTCCTGGATTAGGATCTTAATAGCTTTTATCTGAGGATATGATCGAAATACAGTCTCTTCTAAATCGTTTTCCAAAAAGCCAAGATCACGGCTGTCTAAAAACTTGATAATTTTACTGTCTTTAACCTGTGAAGTCAAGGAGGCACAAAACCTCTCATACACAGCCGCTGTCGAGACAGAAACCGACGGAAGGATCAATACACACAGGAAGGGGTTCAGGTCTTCCTGCGGAAAAAGGATGTTTCCTTTCCCTTGCCCCAAACACAAGCCTCCTTCGAAAAAATACGGGATATCAGCTCCCAGTTGGGCCCCCAGATCCCTAAGGGCCTCTTTCTCCAGACCTATCTTCCACATTTTGTTCAGGGCCGACAGCGTCATGGCCGCATTGCTGCTTCCTCCTCCCAAACCTTTACCGGTGGGGATGTTTTTCGTCACGTGAATTTCCATGCCTGTTTTGATGGCATGCCGTTCCTTTAGAAGAGTGGCAGCCTGGTGAATAAGGTTAGATCCATCCCAAGGGATGGAATCATCATCCCCCTTCAGGATAATTTCATTTTGTGTGCGGGGAAAAAAGGCCAAAAGATCAAACAGGTCAATTGACTGGAACAAAGTCCTGATTTCATGATAGCCGTCATTTCTTTTTCCCAGAACCTCTATCCCAAGGTTGATTTTGGCAAAGGATTTAACGCGCATGGTTGAGCAATTCTTGGATTTCTGCCCATGTTTTGGGCTGGTATCTTTCGATGAATTCCGTGGAAAAAACACTTGGTTTGATCGGGCGGTTGAGGTTGACACTCAGGACTTTCACCTGTCCTTTGCTCAAAGGGTGCTTGAATAAGAGGCGCCGGGCAAACGGCGTATCCCCGATAAACTCTTCGATCTTAAAACAGAGGTCTTCTCTTTGCCCGGAGACAATGCGGCCATCATGGTCTTTCGTAAAAGACCAGTTTCCCAAGTCCTCATTGTGTAACATTTCTTGTTCGCTCCAGTTTCCGCTCAAAAGGTTGATCATTTCGGCCAGGTTCAACCGGAAGCCCATGAATTTATCGATTATTTCTTCTTCCTGGCCTTGCCAATACACTTTTTTTGAGGGAACAACAAAGTATGCTTCCCCCTCATGGATGACAATGCGATAAAGAACACTCCCCAAAGCGCCTGTGACATCGATCCGCCCACGGTCAGGCAGATGGAAAAGAAAGGAAAACTTCGATCTTGCCGTTCCTTGATCTCCAGAAATCACCAAGGAAGCATGTCCCTCCATCCGGTCAATTCGGGAAGGGAGCGGGGATAGGGATATAGGGGGAGGTTGACAGCACACGAGAACTGCCAGCACATAACAGATGACAGCCGTTTGAACTTTCCGCAAAACGCATCCTCTCAATCAGCTAGATTTTTTTTCGCTGCTTTTTCCGCCTAGATCAAACCCATAATCCTCTGTCGCAATATTTGGCCTTGTGCCCGGGATTCTCTTTTTAGCCTGCTCTTGTATGTTGGCTCCGTGGGTTCTTTTTTCTCCAGGGCCACCAAGATCAAAACCGTAGTCCACTGTTTCTCTAATTTTCTGTTTCATCTTTTTCTTGCGTATCACGGGATAAAGCGGAGACTTCAGCTTCCTTCCAAAACAGGATAGGTTGGGATTAAAGACCATAAGAACGATGAATAAAGCGAGAATGCCCAGGATTCCGTATAATGCAAGCTTCATTTGGTCCCTCAGAAACTAACCTCAATTATTCTTCTCTGTTTTCTTAAACTTCATTATACGGCGCACCCATGGTTTCGTCAACCAGCCCTGAATTATTTATGAAAACGGCTGGAAAATCGGATTTTCAAATTCAGGGGAAAGGCAGTATCCAAAGCAGGAAAGGAGGCTCGGAACAATAAAATGCGCTATTATCCCTCGGGGAGTTTTTCCTCTGACTCTTCTTGAAAGTCAGGAATCTGGGATATGACATTCTCTTTGCCCATATAGAAGCCAAGATAAAATGCTGAAGATGCAAGTATTAAAACAAACAAGGATTTAAAAATCTCTCTCATGGTCTTTCTTTTCAATTTTTATCCAAATGCGGATAAAAGTCAACCCATTGCTTTTTCCTAGTATTCGGAGTATATTTTTGTCAGGATCGCCCCATAAGGATTGTCATTCAGATGAGAAAAAAAATCGTGCTTTTTGTCTTTTTGATCCTGGTTTTTATTTCGGCATCTTGGCCTCAAGGTTTACGAAAGGCTCAACTGGCCGGATCCTGGTACCCAAAAGATCCAGAGGCACTCTCCAGGCTCATCGATTATTTCCTCAAAAATGTGCCGGCGTCGACCCTTCCATCAGGCAACCTCATGGCGATAATCGCCCCCCACGCAGGTTATGTTTTTTCCGGTCAAGTAGCAGCCTACGCCTACAAGTCTATCCAGAATAAAAATTACGAGTCCGTTGTTATTCTAGCTCCCTCACATCAGTTCGGATTTGAAGGTTGTTCCATCTATCCAAACGGAGGATATGAAACACCATTTGGCATCGCACAGGTCGATGCGTTTCTTGCTGATGAAATTTCTAAGGCCACAGGATTCGGTTATATCGCTCAAGCCCACCAGGCCGAACATTCCGTTGAGATTCAGGTCCCGTTTGTGCAAAGAGTTCTGCCGCAGGCAAAAATTGTGCCCATCGTGATGGGAATTCCCAAAAAGGCTATGATAACTCGCCTTGCAGAGGGGCTTAAAAAGGCCACGGTTGGGAAAAAAATCCTCGTCATCGCTTCGACCGATCTCTCTCATTTCTATACGAAAGAAGAAGCCAATAAAAAAGATAACGAGACCATTGCTCTAATCCGAGAGTTCAAAACGGACGAACTCATCAGGAAGTGCGAGAAGGGAGAAAACATCATGTGTGGAGGAGGCCCGGTTGGAGCGACTCTTCTTTTTGGAAAGTATAAAGCCGGCGTAGAAATCTTGCGGTATTCCGACTCCTCCGAGGCCAGCCAGGATGAATCCCGGGTGGTCGGATATCTTGCCGCCGCCCTCGTTGCCAAGCCTGCCACAAAAGAGTTTCATTTGTCCGAAGAGGACAAAAAAGAGCTATTGCAGTTGGCTTATTCCACAGTAAATCTGTATATCCAGAAAAAGAAGGTGCCGGAATACAAACCCCAAAGCGAAAATCTTTCGCAGAATTGTGGGGCTTTCGTGACGCTTAATAAACATGGGCAATTGCGGGGTTGCATCGGATTCATCGAACCTGTTTTGCCGCTCCACCAGGCAGTCATGCAGGCCAGCATCTATGCGGCCTGCCGAGACTCCCGATTCCTCCCGGTTACTCGAGATGAACTCGGTGATCTGAAGGTGGAAATCTCCGTGCTTTCTCCCCTTAAAAAAATTATCAATCTAAACAGGATAACCGTAGGCAAGCATGGCCTCGTGATCGCAAAGGATGGGAAAAGGGGGCTTCTCCTTCCCCAGGTCGCCGTTGAACACAACTGGACTCGCGAAACCTTCTTGGAACGGGCTTGCCTCAAAGCAGGCCTGCCAAAAAACGCCTGGCGATCCGGTGCCGAAATATTTGTGTTTGAAGCTATCGTTTTTCACTAAGGCCGTTTCCTGCTTCCCCATGCCTAAAAAAAACCGCACCTTTATATCCCGGAATGAGTCTGCTATAATAAGTCGTTCTATTTCGAGCAAGCCGATGCCATTATACGAATACAAATGCACAAAGTGTGGGTCTGTTTTTGAAGTTTTGCAAAAGGTCAATGATCTCTTGCTAAAAAAATGCATCCACTGCCAAGGTGCAGTAAAAAAAGTTCTTTCCCCTTCGGCTCTTCAGTTTAAAGGAAGCGGATGGTATGTCACCGATTATGCCTCAAAAGGAAACCGGGCATCTGATTCCGAACCTAAAGAAAAGCCCAAAAAAGACAAAGATACATCCCCAAAAAAGAAAGGTTCTTCTTCTTCCTCCGAAAAAAATAATTCTTAATCCCCCCCACTCTCCCATAAAAAGAGCCCCTTTCCTGCACTCCGTTCTACAAAAGCCAGACAAGCTGATGAGGAGGCCATACAGAGGCGAGAGAGCGTCACTTTTGACAAGTTTCCGGTTAGCGAATACAATGGATTTCATGAAAATCGTGGTTCGCTCGCCAAATTGGGTGGGGGATTCCGTCCTTGCCCTCCCGGCGATGAACACCATAAAAAGAAACTACCCAGAGTCCGAGGTCTGGGTAGCCGCCCAAGATTGGGTCAAAGATCTTTTTTCGATGGGCGATATGTTTGCAGGCACCATCTCTCTCCCCAAACAGAAAGGTTTGAAAAACCTTCAGGTTTCAGCCCGGCGCCTCCGCACTTCCTGTTTTGACTTGGGTATTCTGTTCACGAATTCCTTTGCATCCGCGTTTGTGTTTTACCTGGCAAGAATTCCCCAAAGGTGGGGATACAAAAAAGACGGGCGAGGCCTCCTGCTCACCAAAGGAATCCCTGTACAATCCAAAGAAAATAGAGTCCACCAAGCTCACTACTACCTCAATCTCCTTTCAGGCCTGGGAATGAAAGAATTCCCTGAGGAGCACCCTCTCCAGGTAGACCAAAAGGAAAAGACGCTGACAGAAGAGTGGTTAGAATCCCAGAATATTCAAATCCAACGGCCTCTTATCATCATCAACCCAGGGGCGTACTACGGAAGCGCCAAGAGGTGGTCAGCAGAAAAATACGCTGAACTTGCCTCCCTCCTTCAAAGAAAGATGCGCGCACAGATTCTGATCGTCGGCTCTGCCGAGGAAACGCCTCTGGCCGAAGCCATCTCTTCCCTAATGAACGAACGCCCGCATGTTCTGACGGGAAAGACGAACCTGCCTCGATTGGCCGCCTTATTGAGTCTCGCCGATCTTTTTGTGACGAACGATTCAGGTCCCATGCATTTGGCAAATTTCCTGAAGATTCCCTTAGTCGCCCTGTTTGGCCCCACAGAACCTGCCCGGACGGGCCCCTATCAGCAACCCGCCATGGTTATCCACAAGGAAGTCCCTTGTTGGCCCTGCTCTTACAGGCAATGCCCGTTTGACCACAGATGTATGGTGGATATATCTCCCAAGGAGGTTCTTCAGGCCTGCCAAAAATTATTATGATGAAAAAACGCGCAGTCTTTCTCGACAGAGACGGAACCATCAACCGAGACGTAGGTTATCCCAATTCCTACGGTATGATTAAATTTTTCTCTTACAGCTTCGCAGCCGTCCGAAAAATAAATGAGGCCGGATTTCTGGCGGTTATCGTGACCAACCAATCTGGAGTCGGGAAAGGATTTATCGAAGAAAAAAACCTTCACAATATCCATCAGAAAATGCGTCTCGCCTTTGCCAAACAGAAAGCCTACTTTGATGGTATCTATTACTGTCCCCATTATGAGCACTCCGAGATGCCTGAATACAGGAAGGCCTGCTCCTGCCGAAAGCCCAATCCGGGGATGGCCCAACAAGCCGTTCAAGACTTAAACATTGACACAGCAAAATCCTACATGATCGGAGACAAAGTAGAAGACATCCTTTTCGGAATGAATATCAATGCAACCCCTATACTCTTACTAACAGGTTTTGGTCAAAAGTCTCTCCCAAAGCTCAGGAAGAAGGGAATGGAACCGGCCCGCGTGGCAGAAACACTGATTGATGCGGTGGACTGGATTCTCGAAAGGGAAAAATCGAAACCTTAACTAAGCTGGATTATTCCCGAGCCGAGACCCTCCACCCCACCCTAGCATTATTAATGGATGAGAGGCGTGACCCATGCAGCTGTGGTTGTCCACCGCAAATGGGGCACAACGAAGCTGATGCAGTAAGATCGGTTTGCCGCGTTTCCCATAAGGGTAAAAAATGCCGATGCCGATCCAGCCAACCCTAACATTAAGGTAAGGTTTAAAGGTTTATATAAACTCGAAAGAATGGTACTCTTGAAAATGTTTTGTTGTTATTTGCAGCAATGTCAGGATAACTTCCTGATATTGCTGAAGTAAAAAACGCATCGGCATTTTTATTGAATAGTTCAGGCTAAAACCAGTGGTCAGATGATCAGATTTGATGACATCTTGGAGAAGACGGCCTCTCTCTATTCAGAGAAAGACATCACCATTCTGAAAAAGGCATACGTGTTTGCAGCCAGGGCACACAAAGGACAGATCCGCCGCTCAGGGGAACCTTATTTAAGCCATCCCCTGGAAGTTGCCAGGATGCTTTCGGAGATGAAGCTTGATTGTGTTACTCTGGCCGCAGGATTGTTGCATGATGTTTTGGAAGACACAGATGTGACTGCCGCTGAACTGCAAAAAGATTTCGGAAAAGAAATTGCCGCTCTTGTTGAAGGCGTCACAAAAATCAGCCGCGTCCAGGAAACCTCTCAAGAGACCAGGCAAGCTGAGGGTATACGAAAAATCATCTTGGCAATGACCGACGACCTTCGTGTGATCTTCATCAAGCTGGCCGACCGAGTACACAACCTTAAAACATTAAAGTTTCTCCCAGAAGACAAACAAAAACAGATCGCCCAGGAAACATTGGAGATTTATGTTCCGATTGCGAACAGACTGGGAATGGGACGGATAAAGGCAGAGTTGGAGGACCTCTCTTTCCGGTATGTTGCCCCAGAAGAATACTTCAAAATGACCTCGTTTGTCGAGCCTCAGAGGAAAAAGGCAGAGAAAGAAACCAAAAAAATCAAAAAAACACTCCAGGGCTTGATGAAAGAAAGCAACATCCCCACTGAAATTTTCTCGCGTATAAAACGCCTTTACAGCATCTACAACAAGATGAAACGCCAAAATATCGATTTCGATCAGGTCTACGACTTCATTGCCATCCGGATCATCACAGACTCGGTTAAAAATTGCTATTCCGCCCTAGGTATCCTCCACCAAAACTGGCCTCATTTTCCGCACCGGTTCCGGGACCTTATCTCCATGCCCAAGCCCAACCTGTACCAAGCCCTCCACACCACGATCATTACCGAGAATAAACAGACCATTGAAATCCAGGTTCGCACACAGGCAATGCACAACATGGCAGAAAACGGAATCTCTGCACACTGGAAATACAAAGAAAAATCCCCTCGGACCATCATGAAGGAGGATGCGCGACTTCACTGGCTACGAGAAATGGTTGAGCTTTACAAAGAACAAAAGAGCCCAAAGGAATTCTTGAAAAATTTAAAAATCCATCTTATCCCGGAAGAAGTTTACGTGTTCACCCCCAAAGGAAAAGTAGTCACACTGCCCGCAGGTGCCTCGGTCCTGGACTTTGCCTTCAAAATTCACTCAGAAATCGGGCTCCAAGCCAAGGAGGCCATTGTCAACGGAAAAAAAACTCCATTAAAAACCATCCTGAAAACAGGAGACATCATCGAAATTCTCACTTCTTCAGAAAAGCAGCCTCGTCGAGACTGGCTGAACAAGACATTCTCTTCAAAGGCAAGATATCACATCAAGCACTGGTTCAACCAGCAGGACAAAATAAAAAACACAGCCATGGGCAAAAAACTGTGGGAGAAAAAAATCAAGGAATACAAATTGCCCTCGCCGTGGTTAAAGAAAGAAAATCTTCTGAAAATACTCTCCAAGAAAACGCCATTCAGGCTTCAGGATATCGATGCTTTTTATGTTCTGATCGGCTCGGGAAAATTGGTCCTCAATAAAAAGTTTATGGAAAAGCTCTTCCAAGAAGAAAAATTGACGGATAAAAAAGAGACCATTCTCAAAAAAGTGGTCGCAAAGGTTGCCAAAAAACCAAAACCATTGATCGAAGTTAAACAGGCGGATGAGGCCATCATCAACCTGGCCAAATGTTGTACCCCCATCCGTGGAGAGTCTATCATTGGCTATATCACATCAGGCAAAGGGGTGACGGTTCACGCTCAACGATGCGTGCTGGTAAAAAAGGAAATTCTTGATCCCCAGCGGATCGTGGATGCTTCCTGGTCATCCTCCGCTAAAGAGGGCTCATACCAAAGCAAGATTCTGGTAAAAAGCCAAGATTCCCCCGGTGTTTTGGCCCAGCTCACAACCGTTATTGCCGAGCTGGGAGGAAATATCACCAAGGCTCAGGTCGATACTTATGCTGGCCAAAAGGCACAAATCAAACTGACGATCATTATCCGAGATATCAAACACCTTGAGCAAATAATAAAAAAGATATTAGAAATTAAAGAGGTTTCTTTTGTCGAAAGAGTCTAAGCGGCCTTGGTAACTTTCCCGGATCGAATACATCTTGTGCAAACCCATATACGTTTTGTCCCTGCCGGCGTTTTTGCTTTGACTTTTTGTAAGTTTGGCTTCCATTTCTTCTTGGAAGCCTTATGTGAATGACTAAGACTTTGCCCAAAGACCGGACCCTTTCCACAAATTTCACAAGCTTTTGGCATCTTACATTCTCTGTTACTAACGATTCAAGAAAAAAGTATTTATACCACAATTGGGGTCAAAAACCAACCTCTTTGGGTAAGCATTTTTTTTCCGTGATAAATAGGGCTTTTAGGGATGGTTGAAGCGACCATTGAAGATTTAGCCTTCACGAACCGCTCTTCGAGGGAATCTGACGGCGAGGATGTATTGAGCATGACTATACAAAAAGGAGGAGATCCGGATTAACATAGGAAATGGAACGGTGGTTTGGAGTGATCATGCGGAGTTCCGCAGCCGCCGAGAAGGGCGGTGAGGGAATGGCGGGAAAAATAATGCTTTCCCTTTTGTTGTTTTCTGTATGCTGGGCTTTTTACGATTGTAAAGATTTTTTCTATCAACGGCACCATGTCCTCTTTTATGTACACTTTTTCCCCAGGAATAGGATATTTATGCCAGGATGCATTTGGTACAAATATTGCTGCATTATTTTGTCCTCTTGACGAAGTTTTACAAAACAGGTATTTTAGTTAATAAAAGAGATGGATAAAAAAGCCATATTCTTCCTGCTCCTTTTGCCTCTTTTTATGCTCTTCACCCGCTGCGCACCGCCTCTTCCAAAGTCCCAACTTCATTTCGGAATCCTTGCGGCACAACGCGATCTTTGGGATGAAGCCATTTTCCGGTGGAAAAAAGCTGCTCAGCTTGAGCCGGATTCCTCATCCGCCCACAACAACCTGGCTGTGGCATACGAAAAAAAAGGGCTCTGGGAAGAAGCGGGAAAAGAATATGAAATCGCTCTCGAGTTGAAGCCTAAAAACGAATACATCCAAGCCAACTATGAAAAATTCAAACAGCGCATGGAAGAAGGCAACAAGGATGAGGATGATGCGAACAAAGATAAAAAAAAGAAATAGCCTCATTTTGCTGCTCGGCCTTCTGTTTTTTCTTTCCTGTGGAACGGGAGAGCACGTGCGGTTGCGGATTGAAATGCCGCGAAAAGCGCCGATTAACCTGGGAGATTTTGAAGAGATAGCCATCACAAATTTTCTTGTGAAGGAAGAGGCCAAAGACTTTGATCTCAATAAAGAATTGACAGAATACTTTGCCGTGGAGTTTGGCCAAAAAGTAAAAAATAAAATCTCATCCACCGAAGTTGCGCTGCAGAACGAAGAGGTCTTCCAGGACATAACATTCTGGCAAAAAGTCTCTCCTGACAAAAAGGGAACCCTCCTGTTCACAGGCAGCCTGGAATACACGGAAGAAGTCCGGAAAGCGATCAAATCCGCGAGCAAAAGACGGTTCGAGGAACCTTTCCCAGAAGAATCCCGGATCGAAGAGCGCAGATTTTATTCCCTCTCTCTTCATCTCTACCTCATCGACGCACAATCGGGAGATGCTCTCTACAAACGAACTTTTAAAGAAAGCAAAGCGTATAAGAATCCGAACCAGACCTCCTACTTTGCCTTCTATGACATGATGCTAAATGTAAGAGATAAGCTCTTTCGCCAGATTCTTGGCGAAGAGCAAATCCAAGAAAGATATCTCATCAAGTAAAAAATCGAGGAGAAATCATGCCATTTATCAAAAAATGCTTTTTCTTTCTTCTCATTGTAATAATCGGCGCAAACATGAGTTTTTCTCAAATTGTCTATTTTCCGTATTACGGAAAGAACAAAGTTCTTTACACAAAATTCGACTGGAAGGTATATAAAACCGATCACTTCGACATTTTTTTCTACGGGGATGACACCCGCGACCTCAAAATAATCGCCGACCTCGCCGAGAGCGCATACAAATCCATAAGCGAGGATATCAAACACCAGCTTTCAGCCTCTGTTCCCCTTCTTTACTACAGAACCTCCACAGAATTCTACCAGACAAATTTGTTTCGACTCCCCGAGGGAGTCCTTGGCGTGGCGGAGCCTCTCCTGTACCGCATCGCGATTCAAGGAGATATGGCCATCGATGAAATCCATGACCTCATCGAACATGAGCTGAGCCATGTCTTCGAATATGATCTCCTTTGGGGGTCTCCGGGTGGGGTGCTATATTCTCTGTCCAGGCCCCCCGGATGGATATTCGAGGGCTACTGCGAATACAACACCCTTAATTGGTCCCCATGGTCTGCAATGATCGTCCGAGATGCCGCACTTAACGATCGGATTCCAGATCTCATCGGAAATGGCCACCTTTACTCCCGTTATCCATTGCCTCGATCGCCAGATTACGATTTTGGCCATGCCCTGTTTGATTTTATCGAACACAAATACGGCAAAAATGGAGTCCGAGACTTCTGGCATTCCTTGAAGAATGCACCCCTTATCGGAAATCAAAATCCCATAAGTCGGGCATTTGACAAGCCTGTCAAAGAATTCAACTACGAGTTTAAAAAATACCTCCGCGAGAAAAACAAACTATTTCTGACGCGAGAAAATCCCGAAGATTACAGCATCCCGATCGGACCTGAATTCCCGATGAATCCTTACTATCATGCCTACTCGATTGCGCTCTCTCCCTCTGGCGACATCGTTGCTGCCATACTCGCGAACTACAAAGATATGGACTATGACATCATCTTATTTTCCACAAAAGACGGTAAAGTGATAAAAAATATCACAAAAGGGTATACCCTCAAATACGAATTCATCAGGTTTGACGTGGACCCATCCAAAGGCAGGGATATTGCATGGTCTGGGGATGGGGACAGAATCGCCTTTTTCGGACGTGCGGGAAAAAAACACTCTCTTTTTATAGCCAATCCTCTTACGGGGAAAATAGTCCAGGATATAAAAATCCTTCAGGACCAACCCGCCTCTCCCTGTTTTTTCCCCAATAAAAATGAGCTCCTTTTCACAGCCTTCAAGAATGGCATTCATGATATTTTCAAAGTGAACCTTGCGAACGGAGAAGTCCTCAATCTAACCTCCAATGATCTTTTCGAAAAAGCCCCGGCTATATCTCAAGATGGGAACTCCGTCGCTTACACCATCCGCATAGATGCCTATGATAAACTTTTTATCTCGCCGATCGAGGACCTGAAAAAAAGGACGCAACTGACCTTTGGAAAGGGGAACACGATCACGCCAACCTTTTCACAGAATGACAAAGAAATTTTCTTCTCTGGAGACATAAGAGAGGCCTACAACATCTATTCTCTCAATCTGGAAACTGGGACTCTCCTGCGATACACAGATGTAAGAACAGGAAATTTCTTTCCATTTCCCATGCCAAACGAACCCAACCAGGTCCTCTTCTCTTCCTTCAACAAGGGGGCGTTTCAGATTTTCAAGAGCGAAATGGAAGGCCAAGAGGAAGGATCCGTGACATTTGCCGACATGGATTATGAAGAGGAATTCGAGCGGTTCGAGCCGATCGTAACTGTGGATATCGACGAAAAAAAGATCACTCCCTTCAAAGGATTGGGCAAGCTTTACCTGAGCAACCGGCCTCCGATCAGCGGAATCATTTCTACCGACGGGTCCATTTACGGAGGCACCGCGCTCACCTTCTCCGATCTTTTAGGAGATCACAATTTCAACCTAACTGCCTACCAGGTAAGGAGCTTCCGGTCCTATAGTTTTTCTTATGCAAACCTGAAAAATCGATTTCAATATGTGGCAGAGGCGTTTCAATTCACCATGTTTTACTACGCTCCTTATAATTACATAGATCCGACTTACTACCAGATGCTCTCCTACCGCGATGCCTTGGCAACAAGAACTATAATGGGCGCCAGCATCAACGGTTTCTACCCCTTCAATCGCTATTACAGAGCCCAAGTTGGCCTCAATTTTATCAATTACGAGGAGGATTTTTACGACCCTTTCTTTAATCAATCGCTCGGCCAGCAAAATCAAGCATACAGCTATTTCTATAACGGAAACGCTCTTTCTGCTTCCGTTGCTTTAATCGGAGAGACTACGAATTTCAGAATGTATGGTCCTTACTCAGGAAATACTTTCATGCTCAACCTCTCCCAATCCATTCCTGTGACCAGCAGTTTTATCCGTAACACAACGGCTCGGGTTGACCTACGCCAATACCTGCCGATCGGGGGAGACGCACTTTTTGCTTTCCGTCTCAACGTCTTCGCCAGCATGGGAAGGAATCCATATGTTTCCTACTGGGGCGGTAACAATCAGGTCCGATCCTCTTATTACTACAACATTATCGGAAACACGGGATGGTACGCAAACCTGGAATTCCGAATCCCTATGGTGAACGCCGCGTCTACTATATTAGGCCGACTCGGGCCTATTCGCGGCGTTTTCTTTGTTGATATGACTCGTGCAAAACTCAAAGGATCTTCTGCGGTGCAGTTCTCATTCGACCCAGATAGTCCCTTAGGTTATAGAATAGCGGATGCCATCGGCTCGTATGGTTTTGGATTCCAATTTTTCTTCCTCGGCCTTCCGCTGCACTTCGAATGGGCGAAACGGTTGGAAATAGAAGACATTTCCAGGCCCTTCAGTATCAAGCCTTACGGAAAATTCGATTTGAAATTCTGGATTGGATTCGATTTCTAGCTCTTTATCTTCACTACCCTAAGGGAAATTTCAAAAAAAAACACAATATCCTTGAATTTGAAAATTGGGAGTGCTATTATGTCCGAGCCTTCTCCACAGAAATTATTCAGCAAAATTGAAGGTTTTCCACAGATGTGGAAATATCTGTGGAAATCTAAAGCTATCTCATGGAAGACAAACAAAACTCTAATCCTTGGCTTCTTATCAAAGAAGCTGTCAAGCTGAAGATCGACAGGAATAGCTACGAGACCTGGTTCGATCCAACAATATACATCGGACAAGAAAGCAATTGTCTTTACATCAAAGTTCCCAATTCCTATTTTAAGGATTGGCTTTCGTTCCATTATTTGACTCTTATAAACAAATGTTCGATTGAACTGTTTGGCAAATCTTTCGAGATAAAATATATTTTTGAAGACACCCCCAATCAATTTATGAGACGCTCCCCTAATGAACGCCGCTCCAAACATGGTGGCCTTCTCAATCCCAACCTTAATCCCAATTACACATTCGAAAACTTCATTGTCGGTTCCTGCAACCAATTTTCCCATGCAGCAGCCTCTGCTGTTGTGAATAATCCAGCAAAATCTTACAATCCTCTGTATGTTTACGGCGGAGCCGGCTTAGGAAAAACCCATCTGATGAATGCCATCGGTCACAGCATTCTCAACAACCATCAAGGTCTGAAAATCCTGTATATCACAACAGAAAAGTTCATGAATGATTTGATAAATCACCTTCAATACGGGAAGGTTTTGGATTTTCGTCAAAAATACCGAAGTGTGGACGTCTTGTTAATAGATGATATCCATTATCTCTCCGGAAAGGAAAGAACAAAAGAAGAATTTTTTCATACGTTCAATCATCTGTATGACAGCCAGAAACAAATCGTTATGTCCAGCGATTGCCCTCCCAAAGAAATTCCCAATCTTGAAGAAAGATTCAGTTCTCGGTTTGAGTGGGGGCTAATCGCCGACCTCAAACCTCCTGACATAGAAACAAGGATCGCTATTCTGAAAAAGAAATCTGAGCTGGAAGAAATATCTCTTCCCGAAATTGTGGCTCTTTATATTGCTGATAAAGTCAACTCCAATATCCGCGAGCTTGAAGGGTACTTGAGGAGAGTTATCGCCTATTCTTCCCTAAAAGGTGAACCCATCGATCTTGACTTGACCAAAGAGGCTCTCAAAACATTGTTGGATTCATCCATGACGATCGTCTCGGTCGAAAAGATCCAAAAAGCCATCAGCCATGAGTTCAAGATCAATATATCCCATCTGAAATCGAAGAACAATTCTCCGAAAATCGCCTTTCCTCGCCAAATCGCTATGTATCTTTCCAAGCAAATGACCAAAACTTCCCTCTCTGAGATCGGCAAAAAATTCGGTGGAAAACATCATACAACGGTTCTCCACAGCATAAGAAAAATCGAGAAATTAAGATCAAAAGATGCAGAAATTGACAAAAAAATAAACACTTTGATCAACCAGATCCATTAGGAAAATCAATAAATTAGATGAGTTTTGCACATTTTCAATTGATTTTATTATTATTATTTAATCTAATTTATATATATTAGTAATAAGAAATAAGTTTATGGAAAGGTGGAAAAATGAAATTTTCAATCAATAAAGAAGATATCCTCCGAGAATTGCAACTTCTTCAGGGAATCGTCGAGAAAAGGAATACAATGCCCATTCTGGCAAACATTTTGGTCAATGTGACCGAAAGCGAGGTGGAGCTTATCGGGACAGACCTTGAGGTCGGCTTGAGAACACATTTTCCAGCTCAGATCGACGGAACGGGATCGATCACAATTTCGGGAAAAAAGGTTTTTGAGATCGTTCGATCTCTCGCCGAAGAACAGCAGGTCGTTTTCAGCGAGGAGAAGGACCTCATGATGGAAATCACTTCCGGTGAAAGCGAGTTCAAGGTTTTGTGCTTATCCAAGGAAGACTATCCGCAGATGCCAGAACCCAAATTCGAAAAAAACATCGTGCTACCTTTGGAAAAATTTAAGGAGATGATCAACCGCGTTTATTATGCGATCACCCAAGAGCAGAGGTATTATCTCAACGGCGCGTTGATGCTTTTGCGAGATGATCAGATGGAACTTGTGAGCACGGATGGTCACAGGTTAGCCTATACGAGCCTTGCTGTTGAAGGATTGAAAATGGAAAAGGAGATAAGGGTGATTGTTTCCAAAAAGACATTGAATGAACTGAGAAAGTTCGAGGACGAAACAGTCGAGTTTGATCTGGATGAGAACAATCTCTTTTTCCGTGTCCGGAACAGGACTCTGATTTCACGGATAATCGAGGGGAAGTTCCCCAACTACGAAGCTGTCATCCCGAAGGGAAATCCAGACACTCTGGAAATCTCGCGAGAAAAGGCTACCGATGCGATAAGGCGAGTGTCTCTTCTTTCTACTGAAAGGTCAAAGGGAATTCGGTTTAACATCAAGCCGAAGCAAATCAATTTGTATTCCTCAAATCCAGAAATAGGGGAAGCGAGAGACAAGGTTGATGTGGATTACAGCGGGAACGAGATGGAAATCGGGTTCAATTCTCAATATTTATTGGATTTTCTGACAGCCATAAAATCAGAAAAGATACGCTTTGAGTTGAAAGACGAGAACAGCGCCGTGTTGTTGAAGCCTACAGCGGATGATGATATCAAATACCTGTATGTTTTGATGCCGATGAAAATATAATCCTTACTTTTCCAGACGAATGGGGTATGCTTTTCCGATAAGGAAAGTCTTTCCTTCCGAATCGATAACAATTGCTCCATAATCTGGGAATTTTTTGAGGATTTTTTCCGGCTGGTCGGAGACGAACAGAGCGGTGGAAAGTGCGTCACAAACCAGCGTTTCAGGGCCCACAACCGTCACGCTTTGTTTGCCTTCGGAGGGATAGCCTGATTTTGGGTCAAACACGTGATGATACCGGATTCCCTTTTGAATGAAGAACCTTTGATAATCTCCGGTGGTGGCTGCTCCGGTGTCTGCAATATAAAGAATCGCTGAAATCCCGCTGCTGCGAGGGTGTTTAATGCCTATGCGCCAGGATTCTTGATCAGGATTTTTTCCCCAACAGTATAGGTCTCCACCTGCATTAATGAATCCGCTTTTTATGCCCGTTTGAATCATTGCTTGGGATGCAAGGTCGATGCCGAAACCTTTGGCAATGCCTCCCCAATCGAGCTCCATTCCGGGCATGAGAAAGAGCCCATCGGGTTTGAGAGTGATTTTGTCCATCCCGATCTTTTCCAGAGCCCGGTTGATTTCCTCGGAGGATGGCACACGATGGGAATGGTCGCGGAATCCCCAGATGTGGGATAAAGGAGCCACGGTGATATCGAAACATTCTTCTGAATCGTGATAGATGGGTAACGCTTTTTTATACAGGAGTATCGCTGGGGCGGAGGAATAAGACTCGGAACCTGGCGAAAAATGGGTTTCGATGTCCTGAAAGATCTCTTTAATTTCTTTTTTTGAGGATTCAAAATCCGATGGAAAACAGAATAGATTGATTTCGCAAACGGTGTCGAAAAAAAGAAGCGTTGTTGTATGCCACTTCTCCGTAACACGATTGCAATACACACACAGGAGAAAAAGGATTGGCAAAAAAAGGGTCTTTTTCGACATCAAAGATCTTTCCGAAACTGGGGTTCTATTTTTTAGGAACAGAGATAAAAAGTCAACGGGAACATTTTCTTTGGCGATGTCTGTTTTGTATTGACAGGTCATCCAAATATATATATTTTGTTTTTATTCCAAAAATGGCTTCTTTCGCGGCGCGGGCAATGTTTTTGTTGATGAGAGCCTTCCCCGGCATTGTCGGAAAAAGAGAGGGATCATGGGAGTGAGATTTCGTCTTTGTGTGATGATGTTCCTGCAATATGCGATCTGGGGTGCGTGGAGTCCTGTGCTGTCAGATTATTTATTGAATGAACTTGGCTTCAGCGGAACTCAGGTTGGGATCATCTACAGCTTGTTGCCCCTTGCGACGATCGTAGCGCCTTTTATTGGCGGACAAATAGCCGACCGATATTTTGCCAGCCAAAAAGTAATCGCAATTCTCCAATTGATCGGGGGAGGGCTGCTTCTGTTTATATCCAAGGTTTCCGACTATAACACCATGATGTGGCTGATGCTTTTTTATTGCCTTTTGTATGCCCCCACTCTTGCTTTGACAAATTCTGTGGCCTTTATTAACCTAAAAAACTCGGAAAAAGAATTCGGGATTGTCCGAGTTTGGGGGACAATCGGGTGGATTGTATCGGGCCTCGCGTTGATGGGCTGGCGGCATTTTGCTCAAGCCGAAGAAGCCCTCGCTCTTCGAGGGGACACGTTTTTGCTGGCCGGAGTTTTCTCAATCATCATGGGATTCCAGGCCTTTGGACTGCCGCGTACACCGCCCAAAAAAGAAGGGACAAAACCTTGGGCTTTTCTAGAAGCAATCAAGATGATGAAAAACAAAAATTTCCTGGCGTTTGCGATCATCTCCTTTATCGTGGCAACAGAGTTGATGTTTTACTATGTGTTGACAGCCCCCTTTCTTACATCCGATAAGATCGGGCTTTCGAGCGCCAGCGTCCCAGGAGTGATGGTGATTGCCCAGGTGGCTGAAATTTTTGTTTTAGCCATACTATTGCCTTATTTCATCTCTAAGATCGGCATCAGAAACATTCTCGTCATCGGGGTGTTGGCCTGGCCCATTCGGTACATCATCTTTGCCATCGGCCAACCATCCTGGCTGGTGATCGCCTCGTTGAGCCTCCATGGTTTCTGTTTTGTTTTTTTCTTTGCGGCTGCTTTTATCTATGTGGACACGATCGCTCCGAGGGATATTCGGCACTCGGCGCAGAGCTTCATCATGCTGATCACCTATGGCATCGGGAGTTACATCGGGAGCCTGTTTGCCGGATGGATCCGGGATCTTTTCACGACAGATGCCGTCACGAATTGGACCCACGTTTTTGTCGTGCCTTGTTTCTTGACTGTTCTGTGCGCTGTCGCGTTTCTGCTGTTTGTGAAGGATGATCGACCGGCACAGACACAGGAAAACGGATAAAAAATCAAGATTCCATAGAATTCGGATATGAGATATTAAGATTGTGCAACATTAAAAAGTGAGGAAAATATGCGGAAAAAAAGGATTGGTCTCGGCATCGTCGGAGGAGGATTCATCGCTCGATTCCACATTCGCTCTTGGGTCGGTGTGCGGGATGCCGACATTCTGGGTGTTGTCGGCAAAGATGGCACAGCAGAGGATGCGGCAGCCCTGGCTAGAGAGTTGAATGTCGGGGAGGCCAGCAGCTATCGAACAATTACGGACATGATTGCCGACCCCAGCATCGACGCCCTCTGGATATGTGCTCCGAATTTTACCAGGATAGAGGTGATGGAAGAAATTGTCCACGCATTGGAATCCGGGAAGGGCGAGCTGATCGGGATAGCTTGTGAAAAACCTCTCGGGAGGAATGTGGGCGAAGCCAAAAAGGTGCTGGAGCTTTCTCGAAGAGCACAACTTCTGGACGGCTATCTGGAGAATCAGGTGTTCGCGCCGGCTATCGTGCGGGGGAAAGAAATTGCCTGGGCTCGGGGTGCGAGCCTAACCGGGCGCCCTTATCTGGCCCGAGCGGCAGAGGAACATAGCGGACCCCACATGCCGTGGTTCTGGGAAGGTGAGCTCCAAGGTGGTGGCGTGCTCAACGATATGATGTGTCACTCGGTGGAAGAAGCCCGTTTCATGCTGACGCCTCCAGGCTCAGACCGAAGTGTGCTTACGCCGATAAAGGTAACGGCCTACACCGATTGTTTGAAATGGCAAAACCCGTATTACGCCAAAATATTATCCGACCGGAGCGGGGGCCAGACAGATTACATCAACAGACCGGCCGAAGATTTCGCCCGATCCATGATCGAGTACAGGGATGAAAACGGGGAGAAGCTGGTGGTCGAGACAACCACATCCTGGGCCTATGTGGGAGCAGGGCTAAGGCTTACGATGGAGCTTTTGGGCCCCGAGTATTCTGTGATTGTCAACTCTTTGGATTCGGGCCTGAAGGTGTTCTTCAGCCGGAATGTCAAGGGAGAGGCGGGCGAGGATTTAGTGGAGAAGCAAAACGCGGAGGTGGGGCTTATGCCGGTGGTGGGCAGCGAAGAGACGGAATACGGGTACATCGCAGAAAACAGGCACATGGTGCAGTCTTTTCTTGCGGGAAAACGCCCCGAGGAGAATTTTTCAGACGGCGTCAATGTTACAGAACTCCTGATGACAGCCTACATGAGCGCGGAGCAGGAGAAAACCATCCCATTCCCCCCGCCGGGGCTCGATTCCTTTGTTCCGGCTGTGGCCAAAGGGGAATGGAATCCGCGCAAATCCGGATGATTAGCGAGAACATAAAGTAGAAAATCAATAGATAGAGGAGAAACCATGAAAAAAAGAATAATTTTAGCGGCGACCATTTTCCTTATGGCCTCTTTTGTTTTTGCGGCCTTTGTTTCGTCCCATGAGTATGGAAACAAGATAGCAGAAACGGAAAAAGAAAAAGTTGCTTTAAGCTCGAGATATGAGAACGTCCGGATCAAGAAGTTTCCGGTTGCCGTGCAGTGCTGGACATTCCGCAAGTTCTCTTTTTTTGAAGCGCTCCAGAGGATAAAAGATCTGGGCATTAAGTATGTGCAACCCTATCCAGGACAGATTCTTGAAAAAAATGATCCGAAAGTGAAATTTGACCACAACTTGCCTGATGATCAGATTGATCGTGTTAAGAATAAATTGAAGGAACTGGGCCTCACTCTTGTCAGTTATGGTGTTGTCAACTTTGAAAACAATGAAGAGGAGACGCAAAAGGTCTTTGAGTTTGCCAGGAAAATGGGAATCCGGACCATCGTGACCGAACCGGGCTATGATGATTACTCCATGATCGATAAGATGGTCAAGGAGTACAAGATCAACATTGCGATCCATAATCATCCGACGCCCTCCAAATATGCCCGACCGGAAACGATTCTCTATCGTGTGGATGGTTTGGACCCGAGAATCGGGGCATGTGCGGACACGGGGCATTGGATGCGATCGGGAGTGAATCCCCTGGAAGCATTGAGGGCACTCAAGGGACGCATCCAGGATGTCCATCTCAAGGACTTGAATATGTTCGGCAGCAAAGAAGCGTTTGATGTTCCATTCGGGCAGGGGAAGGCGAATATCCGCGACATCTTGGCCGAGCTTACATTGCAGGATTATGCAGGCTATATTTCGATCGAACACGAAAAAAAGGAAGATGTTGACAATCCATCACCGGCTGTCAAGAAGGGAATGGAATACATCAAAAGCATTACGTACTACCAGGATCACGAACAAATTTTAAGGCGAGGGTACCGGGGATATTCCAAACACGGCTGGAACCATTACGGGCCCGGATATTTTGAGTTGGATGAAAGGACAGGCGTGCTGAAGGGTCAAGGCGGGATGGGGCTTCTCTGGTACGCGGCAAAAAAGCACAAAGATTTCATCCTCGAATTGGATTACAAATGTGCAGACAAGTTCACGAATTCCGGGATTTTCCTCCGGGTCCCTGAAATTCCGGTAAGCGACGATTATATCTATCACTCCTTCGAGATTCAGATAAACCCCGCCGGCAAGGGTATCCATAAGACGGGAGCGGCCTATGATGCCGAAGCCCCGATGAAAGACGCGTTCCATCATGCCGGGGAGTGGAACCATTTCAAGATCTCCTTCGTCGGTAACCGTATCAAAGTCGAGCTGAATGATGTTCTTGTCCTGGATTGGGAGGCTGAGCCCAGAGGGAAAGTGAGAGACATTGCTAGAGAGGGATATATCGGGCTGCAGAATCACGACAGCCGGTCGCCGGTATTTTTCAAAAACATCTATATAAAAGAAATTACTTGAATTTTTGTGTGAAGTAGCCTGGATTATTTACGCACCTAGCCACCCCACCCTAGCATTTAAGGACTGACGAAGAAGTGGCTCGTGAAGTTGTAGTAAGCTACTGCGAACGGGCTACGATGAAGTCAATGCGCTGAGATTGGCGTGAAAATGATTCAGGTTGATTAGCCGATAATGGTGTCGATCGATCCGGGCCCCTGGATTTCCAGAAGAAAATGGTTCGGCGCGCACACTATTCGCTCGCCGGAGATAGAAACGGGAGGAGAGGAACAGCAAATTTTGTGACGGCATGAGGAAGACGGAACAAAAACTTTTCCCTGTTCGATTTTCACTGTGACTTTTCCTCGTTTTGCCCAAAAAGTTTGGACGCGGTCTTTTTTCAGAGAAGCCTCTTCGACCACCTGACCGTTATGGTAAATGCGGACGAATGTTCCTGGAGAACTGCTAGGTTGTCTGGCTTGCAGAGTAGCGATAGTCAAGCAAGAAGAGGGAGGGTGCTTCTCATTCATTTCCTGCCAGAGAGAGAAAAGCCCTTTTGTGCGGAGATCCAAGATCTTTCCAGCTCTGACTAGCGTGAAGGATGGTGGCGTGGGATGCTGAAGAGGACGGAAGGAGAGCGTTAGATCGGCCTTTTGATGCGGAAACGCCTGCGTCCAGCCGGATGCCTTCAATGCTTGCGATATGATTTTTTCCTGAGGATGTGTTTTGAGCACAGAGTAGCTCTGCCAATAACCTTCGTTCCGGTTTCCCAACTCTTCGAGTATGGTGGGAAGAAAGATTTCCGGTCTGTCTGAGATCAAAAAGAGCTCATCGATTTGGGAAGATTTGGAAGCTAGAAGAAAAGGAGCTAATAAGGGAGTAGCCAAAATTGTTTTAAAAAAATCACGCCGATCCATAACAATCTCCTTTTTTTATTATATCAACAATCACAGGATAAAGCTGTTTTTTGTTTTTTCGCCGGAATACTCGAGAGAGGACGAGTCCTCCGAAAATCAGTCCGGCCGCAAGACCGATGAAGCTGGCTAAAGCTGAGGGGAAGGTGAATAGCAAAGACATCAGGTATCCCCCCCCCATTCCGAGAAGCAGCGCCAGCAAAAGCCCTCCAAAGAGTATGATCAGGGCCTGGCTGTAGCGGTCCTCGGGGATTTGGATTTTTACCTTGTCTCCAGGCATGGCATCGAGAGGATTCTTGACGGACAGCCGGCCCTTATTTTGCTTGTTTCCGATACAAAGACTACGGGCCGTGCAATCATGGCACCCCTCAAAACAGTCGACTTCGACTTCTGCGATGTCCTTTCGCGTCGTGATGACCAGTCCGTTATCCGTCATTTTCCACCTTCAACCGCCCGATGGAGTCGGTTGGGCATTTTTCGATCTCCTGAATTTTCTCCGGATCGATTTTTTTGTAATCGGTGATTACCGCCAGATTTTTTTCGAGCACGATGGCATCAGGGCAGGCCCGCACGCATATTCCGCAAGAGATGCATGCGTTTTTGCAGACCTTCCGGGCCGTCGGTCCCCGGTCCTCTGACCGACAAAAAACTATGATGTTCTGGGAAAGAGGGTGAAGCTCGAGGAGATTTCTCGGGCAGGCATCCACACATCTGCCACAGGCTGTGCACTTGTCCTCTTTGATGATCGGAAGTCCCTCTTCTCCCATATACATGGCGTCGAACAGACAAGCTCGAACACAATCTCCATCTCCCATGCACCCATACGAACACTGCTTGTTTCCTCCCACCAGGTGGGAAGCATAACAGGTGGATATCCCCAGATATGAGCCCCTGTTCTTGGCCGCTTGGTGGGTTCCGCGGCAGTGGAGACGAGCCACTTTTTGGATGACTTCTTTCGCTTTCACGCCTAAAATTGCGGCCACGTCTTGGGCCACTTCTGATCCTCCCACAGGGCATCCGTTTGTCTCGGCCTCACCTTTCACAACCGCTTCGGCAAAAGCCCGGCAACCGGAAAATCCGCATGCGCCGCAGTTGGCCTGCGGAAGTGCTTCAGACACCTTTTCTATTTTCGGGTCCTCTTCTACCCGCAGCTTTTTGTAGGCCAGGACCAGCCCCGAGGAAAACAGGAACCCCAGTGCTGTCATGGTTAAAATCGGGATCAAAAGTTCTGTCATGTCAGCATCCCTATGAATCCGTTAAAGGCCAGGGCCATGATCCCTGCAACGATAAGAGCGATACCAGCACCCTTGAGGGGTTCAGGGACATCGGCCAGATCCAGCTGCTCTCTGATCCCGGCCATCAACACGATGGCCAGGGTGAATCCGATTCCGGAACCGAATCCAAAAATGACAGTTTCCGCAAAACTGTATTCTTTGAGCGCCGCAATCAAGGCAAGGCCCATGATGGCACAGTTGGTCGTGATCAGCGGAAGATATATTCCCAAGGCTTGGTAGAGGGGCGGGCTGATTTTTCTAATGAACATTTCGACGAGCTGCACAAGTGAGGCGATCACGAGGATGAAAGAGACGATCTGGAGATATCCTAAATCATAGGGAATCAGGATCAAGTTGTTGATCAACCAGGAAACGACGGCTGTTATGGTCATGACAAAAGTGACTGCCAAGCCCATGGAAACAGCCGAATCTATTTTTTTGCTCACACCGAGGAAGGGGCATATACCCAGAAAGTAATACAACACGAAGTTCTGAACGAGCACTGCCGAAATGAATATGGCTACCAATTCCACTTTTAGCTCCTCTTAGTTTTGCTTTCGATCAGAAGGGCGATCCCGAGAAGGATCCCCAGCGTGATAAAAGCGCCGGCAGGAAGTATCATGATTATCCAGGGCTTGAACCAGGAGCCCATGACTTGGAACCCCAAAAAAGTCCCGGCCCCCAGGATTTCTCTTATGCTGCTCAAGACAAGAAGGGCCAGGATGAATCCAGAGCTCATGCCAAGAGCATCGATAAACGACCGGCCGACAGAGTTTTTTGATGAAAAGGCTTCTTGCCGACCGAGGATGATACAATTGACCACGATCAGCGGGACATAAGGACCCAGGGCTTCGGAAATGGGATAAAAATAAGCCTTCAAGACCTGATCGGCGATGGTCACGAAGCTGGCGATGACAACGATGTAGGAAGCGATGCGGACCTGAGCAGGAATGAGCTTTTTGATCGACGCCACCACGAGCGAGCTGAGAATTAACACAAAGGCGGTGGCTAGCCCCATAGCGATACCGGTGATTACGGTTCCTGTGACAGCAAGCGTCGGGCACATGCCGAGGAGCTGCCGGAATACGGGATTCTCGTCCCAAAGCCCCTTCAGGTATTCCGCTTTAATGCTTTTAGTTGCCATCCTTTTCCTCGGGGTTCATTTTGTCCTGTTTGATGAGTTCTCGCACTCTTTCCAGCGAGAGGTTGACGATTTCCAGTACTTTTTTCGAAGAGATGGTTGCCGCCGTGATGGTGTTTATTTCAGTCGGCAAGAGCTCGTTTATCGTGCTTGCCGGCGGTTTGCGCAGGGCAAGCTGTCCGGCCGCATCCCTGTTTTCCCAAAATTGCAGGAAGGCTTCCCAATCCTCTATTTTTGCGCCCAGGCCGGGCGTTTCTTTCTGGTCGATGATAGTCAAACCTGTGATTTCTTTAAGAGAGGCATCCAATCCGAACATCAGCGTGATCTTATCCTGGAAGCCAACACCTGTGGCTTGGACTGCGAATCCGACGAGTTTGCCGTTCTCGTCCAACTCCCGGTAGATCAAGAAGTCTTTCTCTTCATGCACAACCTGGTTGACGGCTGCGTCATCAACGACCTCCTTGATAGCCTCCTCGATTTCTGCCTGCACATTCAGAGCGATTCTCTCTTTGGTCAGTGTTGCCACGCCGGCCAAAAACCCTCCGGAAATCAGACCGACCAAAGTGAGGACGAGGATCATTCTGGCAGAAAGGCTCATGATGTCTTCCTCCTTTCTCCGAGAATGTGCGGCCGGAAGGTTCGATTCAAAAGCGGGACAAACGTGTTCATGAACAGGATGGAATACATCATCCCTTCGGCAAATCCTCCGAAAAGACGGACCAACCCAACCATAATCCCAATGCCCAGGGCATAAATCCATGTGCCCTTGGGATGAATCGGGGATGTAACCATATCGGTGGCCATGTAAAAGGCTCCGATCAATAGGCCCCCTGCGAGAATGTGAAATGCAGGAGAGGCGTATCTATCTGGACCGGCAAGCCAAAAGATCCCGGTGAAAGCGGTCAAAGCAAGGAGGATTCCGGCGGGAATGCGCCAGTCGATTGTCTTTTTGGTAAGCAGAAGTAGTGCGCCGAGGAGCAGAGCGATGGCAGATGTTTCTCCGATACACCCTCCGGTATTTCCCCAAAAAAGCTGTTTGATCGGAGTTAACGTCCCCTGAACCACGGCCTCCTGGAACTTGAGGTTACCCAAAGGCGTGGCATACGTTGCGGTGTCCACGGCCAGTGTTGCCGGTGGTAGCCACGTGATCATAGCTACCGGAAAGGCTGTTTGCAGGAATGCCCTTCCCACCAAGGCCGGATTGAATATGTTATGTCCCAGACCTCCAAAAACCTGCTTTCCTATAGCCACCGCCACAACCGAGCCGATGACGGCAAGCTCCAAGGATAATGTGGGAGGCAATGTCATGGCTAGAAGCAACCCGGTTATCATAACAGACCCATCCCACAGGGATTGGAAGGGTTTTTTCCGAACCCAGAGAAAGATCGCTTCTGTCACATAGCATGCCAACAAGCAAGAAACGTACAGGCCGATAGCCCTCAGCCTGAAAAAATACACGGAGGCCGCAACGGCTGGCAAAAGGGAGATGATAACGGTTAACATGATTTTAGGGACAGAATCCTTGTCCTGGAAATGGGGGGATGATTGAATGATAAACGCCTTCTCTGTCACTTGGCACTCTTTTTTCGTTTTTGGCTCATAATTTGGCTCTTTCCCAATCGTATCCAATGGACCAGAGGGATCTTTGCCGGGCAGCTGTACTGGCAACTACCGCACTCCACACAATCGAGCGCGCCCCAGTTTTCGGCATCGGAGAGTTGTTCGTACTTGACGTATTTCATGAGTTGCGTAGGCACAAGGCCCATCGGACAGTGCTCGATACACCGGCCGCACCGGATACAGGAGAATTCCGTGATTGGTTTTGGTGATGACCAGGCCAGGATCCCGGAAGTCCCTTTGACAACCGGGACATCCAAAGCCCATTGGGAAAGGCCCATCATCGGGCCTCCCATGATTATCATGTTTACATCTTTGCTGAGGCCGCCACAGCTGTCTGTCACGACCTGGAACGGTGTCCCTATTCGTACGATAAGATTCTTGGGCTCCTTGACACCGTCTCCGGAAACCGTGAGAGCCCTCTCGTACAGCGGCTTTCCTGTTTTAGCCGCGTCCCACACGGCTTTGGCAGTCCCCACATTCTGGACGACTACGCCCACGTCGAACGGAAGCCCTTCCCTTGGAACCTCCCTACCGAGCAGCGCATAGATCAGGTTTTTTTCAGCCCCTTGGGGGTACTTGGTTTTCAACAGGAAGACATCTGCGGAGTATGGTGCGGCCTTTTGCTGGAGGAGGTCGAAAGCTTTTTTTTTGTTGTCCTCAATGCCCACCAGGATTCGGTCGGCTCCCGTGGCGATCCGCACGAGTTCGGCACCCTTGAGGATCTCATCCGGGTACTCCATCATCAAGCGATAATCGGCCGTCAAGATGGGTTCACACTCACACCCGTTTATGATCACCGTGTCTATGGGTTTGTCCTTGGGAGGTGTTATCTTGACGGAGGTGGGGAATGCGGCCCCTCCTAACCCGACGATCCCCGCATCCTTGACTTTTTTGCGGATTTGGTCGGGTTCGAGGGCAAGGGGATCCTCTGTTTCCTCCCATTCTGGATGCATGCGGTCCTCGCCGTCATTGGCAAGAGTTACAGAGAGAACAGGCTTTCCGAGGGGATGGTTGTGGCCGTCAACGGACAGAACTTTCCCGGATACACTGGCATGTACGCTAGCGGAGAACAAGGATGTTGCTTCACCGATTTTCTGCCCAAGAAAGACCTCTTCTCCTTTTTTAACCAGCGGCTCCGCAGGATTTCCAAAATGTTGATGCAGCGGGATAACAACTTTTTCCGGAGGGGACAAGAACTCCAGTCTTTTTTCGTTTGTCGATCCTTTGCCTTCGGGAGGATGAATTCCGCGGGGGAATGTTTTGGTTTTCATTTATGAAACGGACCACACAACTGTGTGATTTTAAAGTTTATTAATCTGCCTGGGCGATGTCAACCATCCTGTGGAAAAATATCCAACAGGGGAATGTAAGATATTGTTTGATTTTTATCGTGTAATATAAGATAAATTATAGGGTGCATATATTTGATTAAGGGGGTAAAACAAAAAAATGAAAGTAGCTATCAAGGAAGTCAAATCTCGAAAGGATTTAAAAAAGTTCATATATCTTCCCGAAAAAATCCATGCGGACCATGAGACTTGGACCCATCCCATTTATATGGACGAATGGACCTATTTCGATGCTAAAAAGAATAAGGCCTTTTCTTACAGCGATACGATCCTGTTCCTTGCGTATAAAGGAGACGATGTCGTTGGCCGTATCATGGGGATTATCAACTCAAGGTACAACGAATACAAGATGGAAAAAACCGCTCGATTCGGATATTTGGAAACCTGGGAAGACGAGGAAGTCACCGGAGCTCTTTTGCAGGCCGTAGAGGATTGGGCCAGGGAAAAAGGAATGACGAAAATGATCGGACCCTACGGATTCACAGATCAGGATCCTGAAGGATTTCTGATCGAGGGTTTCGAAAACCACGCAACCATCGCGACCTACCACAATTTCGATTGGATGCCTTGGATGATCGAAAAACTGGGATACGCCAAAGATGTGGATTATTTTGTCTACAAGCTGGACGTGCCCAAGGAAATACCGGAGTTTTACAAAAAGATCCTTGAGCGGGTAAAAAGAAAGGGGAATTTCGAGCTCATCGAGTTCCGCAAAAAAAGGAAGATCAAACCCTGGATCATCCCTGTCCTTGATCTGATGAACGAGTGTTACATCGAGAGCAACATTTATGGATACACCCCGCTGGACAAGCAGGAAATGATGGACTTGGCCAAACGGTATTTGCCGGTCCTGGACCCGCGATTTGTCAAAGTCGTCACGAAAAACGGGGATACGGTGGCATTCGTCGTCGGCATTCCGGATATGACCGCAGGAATCAAAAAAGCCAGAGGGAAATTACTGCCTTTCGGATTTCTGAAGATTCTCCGTGCCGCCAAAAAAACAAAGCAGCTGGACTTATTGCTCGGTGCCGTCAAGGAATCCTATCGGGGGCGCGGGTTGGATGTTTTGATGGGGGTCGGGATGATCATGTCTGCACAAGAGGCGGGCTTTGAAGTGATGGACACCCACCATGAACTGGAATCCAACGTGAAGGTCCGTGCCGAGATGGTAAAGATGGGTGGGAAGTTATACAAAAAGTTCCGCGTTTACCAGAAAAGGCTTTAACTTTTTTTTAGCCCATATCCCATGAGTTTATAATCCGGATAAAACGCCTTCCCTGTAGAGCTGGTTGGAATCCTTAACCGGCAACGGCGAGGTTTGGATGGCCGTGATGGCACGCCTCACCGTCTCGAGCATCTCGGGCTTGTCATCGGGAAGGGCTCCGGCGACTCCGCGGTAGATTATGTTTTGCCCCGCCCACAGGTAGTTGGTCAGGTGGTCGCTGGCCAAATAACAGTTTTCGAGATCCAGGTTTTCCAAAAACATCTCCACTTCTTTGAGTCTTTCCCGCGGCGGGGTTAGCTCGAACTCGCCATGCCTGAGCTTGTCATCTAGAGGAGTCCCGTGCTGAACGGTTAGTGTCCTCAGGCGAATAAAATCTGGCCTGGCCAAATTCAGGACCCGGGCGCTTTCTGCTGCATGTTCTTTCCACCGGTCTTTACCTCCGGCCCCGCTGAGGAGATAAAAAGAAATTTCAAATCCTGCTTTTTTGGCTTTTTGCCCTCCGTTTGCCATTTGCTCAGGAGTGGCGCCTTTGCACAGTCGTTCAAGAATGATGGGATCGCCCGATTCCAAGCCAAGGTGAAGGCGATCCAACCCAGCCCGTCTCGAAGCCACCAAAAAATCCATCTTGTTTCTGAGGATAGTTTTGGCGCGGGCATAGGATGTTATCCTTTGGACCTCTGGGAATGTTTTCCGGATAAAAGCGACGATCTCCGGCAGGTCCTTGTGGACGAGGTTGTCGCTATCCCCGAGGAAAATGGTTGTGGCTTTCCCGTAAATCTTCCTGGCTAGCAGCACATTCTGCTTGAGCTCCTCGAGGGGCTTTCGTTCGAACGCCAGATGTTTGTACATCGCACAAAATGTGCACCGGTTCCAGGGACATCCCCGCGTTATTCGGATGAGAGCGCTTTGGGCCTCGTTTGGAGGACGAAACGGAGGAAAGTCGTAATAACCGTTATCGGACATTTGTATTCTTCCAGGAGGATATTAGTCTACCTTTTTTTCCCCTGATTTCCAATCCTTTCGAACTTATATACATCTTAATGTTGGGTGGGACGGGTTGGCTTGAGTGGGTCGGCTCGACTCGTGAATAATCCAGGTTACGAAGGAAACATCGCGGGAATGGTTGATTGGAAAGGATTGTATCAAACATTACGGGACCGGCTGAAAAGGGACAAAGGTCATTCGCCGTCGATAAAAAAACCTTCCAGTTTTTGCAAGCCCTCGAGGACATTCTGCCCGAGGGTGATCCGAAGCACCCGCCTTTCTCTCTGTTGGAGAGCGCGGTAATCCCCCATAGACTGGGCTTCGATCAAGGCGGTAAATGTATAGTCTGTTTCCGGGACGGGTATATCCTGTTCCGGCTCATCGACAACCTGAATGGCGAGCACGGTGTTTGGCCCTCCTTTGTGGAGCTGCCCGGTCGAGTGGAGGAAACGCGGGCCGAATCCTAGAGTTGTTGCCAAACGGGTGCGTTTTAAAAGCGCGTTTCTCACGTTCTGGAGAGCCAGCGTGATTTCTGGGGTGGGCGGGAGGTAAGCTTGCACAGCGACATAATCACCTGGCGTGGCTTTTGAGAACAAGCCTTTGATCGCGGTTGCGCATGCCTTTTCCTCTCTAATCGAGACGCCGTCGAAGGGTTCTTTGACTGTTTCCGTTGCTTTTTTGCCCTTTTCCATGGCTGACTGGGTCAAATCTTTGGCCAGCTGCACGTCCGGCTGGTTGAAGGGGTGGATACCGAGCACCGCTCCGGCAGAGGCCGTGGCAAGTTCCCAGTGGAAGAGCTCCAGCCCCAAGTCGAGCTTTTCTTTCAAAATGATCCAGATCGTGGGATGACCGGAAGCTTCAAGTTCGAGGAGACATCTTTCCAATTCGGGACTATGCTCTTCTTCCAAGAAAAGCCCGACAAAAACTCTATCCTGGCCGTAGATTTCCGTCGGGACAAACGGTTCTTCCACGATCGGAACGATCCCCTTTCCCTGTTTCCCGGTGCTTTCGGCGAGGAGCTGTTCCAACCAGGCTGGAAAGCCTCCGAGAGAAGAGGTTGCCCAGATGGTGAGCTTGTCTCTGTGTTGAGCCAGTTCTCCCAGGGCTGCACCTAAAATGAAGCCAGGTGACTTTTTTTCTGCCCTGGGAGGAAGGCTGTTCTCTGAAGCGACCCGTCCCTTATCGAGGAGCTTCTGAATGTCCAGTCCGATTGAGGCTGCAGGAACGAGCCCAAACTCTGTGAATGCCGAATAACGCCCGCCCACGTCGGAGGACGAAAGGAATGTCCTTCGGAACTTTTTCTCTTTCGCTAGCCGCTCAAGAGACGAGCCAGCATCTGTGATCGCGATAAAGCGACGACCGGGCTTGCCGTGATTCTCACTTACCCGATCCCAAAAATATTGGAACAGGGATAATGTTTCGAGCGTGGTGCCGGATTTGCTCGAGACTAAAACCAGGGTGTGCGCGAGGTCAAGCTTATTCTCCACGGCTAGGATGGCTGCCGGATGGGTGCTGTCAAGAACAAAAAGCTCCGGATAGCCTGGAGCATTGCCAAAGGTCTTCTGGAAAACCTCCGGAGCCAGACTCGATCCCCCCATTCCTAGAAGAAGAACGTGGGAAAACCCTTCTTCCTTGATTTGATGGGCGAACGAGAGGATCTCCTCACATCTATCCTGCATCCTCTCAGGCAGCGCAAGCCATCCCAATCGGTCGGTAATCTCCGGCAGCGGCTCAGGATGCCAGAGAGCAGGATCTTTCGCCCAAACCCTGCGGGCAAAGTGCTGTGCCTCCCATCGATCCAGCCTTTGGCCCACCTTATCTTGAAACTTCCCGAGGTTAAGGATCAGCTGGCTTTTCATGTTTTTTCAAGCCGGCAACTCTACGTCCCGTATCATTCCATATAAGATATCTATTCGTTCCCGCATGTTGTCCGATTTGACAAGATAGGATCCGGAGACAAACAAGTTTGCTCCCGCCTGGTCGACCATTGCGATGGTTTCCGGTTTGATCCCTCCATCTACCTCGATATCCAGTTCAGGCCTTAACTGTCTCAGTTTTATTATTTTTGCCATGACCTCTGGAAGGAAGGGGCTTCCGTAAAACCCGGGATTCACGGTCATGATCAAAACTTGGTCGAGGTCATCGAGATAATCGGCGATCTGCTCGATTTTTGTTTCAGGATTCAAGGCCAGGGCAGCTTTTTTTCCGATACTTTTTATCAATTTGATGGTGCTTGGGGAAGTGGTTGGGGACTCAAAATGGGCGATGATGGTGTCCATCCTCTTTCCGAAAGATTTTATCCATTCGTCGGGATCGTTCACCATCAGATGGGCTTCGTATGTGCATTTTCCTCGGGGCAATCGGAATTCGAAATCCAGCGACTGATTCGGGATAAATAGCCCGTCCATGATATCCAGTTGGACCAGATCGGCATTACCAGAAATCTTTTCGAGGATTCCCTCCAATTCTTCCTGGCTTTTGGCAATGACGGCAGGAACGACGATTTTTTTCATTTTTTCCTCTAAAAACAGGTTAATTTTATGCACAGGCCACGTTTAAGGCAAGCCCTCATGAATCCAGCTTAGCTGGGAGCTTAGCTTGGCTTTCGACCATCTCGAGGTATATTTTTCCTTCCTTGAAAGGATTCAAAGATCTTGTGATTCTAAGTTTGGTTGTTTCTTCCGACAGGTCGATAACTTTGCGGCTTTTTTTGGGATGGATGACTTCGACAACTGGATTGAAAATGTCCTTTTCGTTTGTCTTCCTGACGATGGCGATTCTCCTGTTGTTGAGAGAAACGATCGTCTCTATCGGCCAGACACCTAGCACGCGATAAAAGGACTCGAGGAGCTCTGGCTCGAAAGAGGTCCCTTTGCCGTCCATCATGATGTCATAGATCTTTTTTGGCGGAAAATCTTTTTTGTATGATCTTTTTTGCGCGAGGGCATCATAAACGTCACACATCGAGACAATCATCGAAGACGTATGGAGCTTGCGAGGATGGGTAAGGAGGGGATATCCCTTCATGTCATGTCTGAGATGGTGTTCATACGCCACGACGATAGGAAGTTTCCCTATCGCATCCGTGTATTTCAACAATATTTCAGCTCCTCGGGTGGTGTGATGTTTCATCTTGTAGAATTCATCTTCATCCAATTTGGTTGACTTTTTCAAGATTTTTCGGGAGATGGAGAGTTTGCCGATATCGTGGAAAAGCCCGGCGATCCCGAGGTCCAGAACATCCTCTTGGGAATAGCCCAGCTTTGATGACACGAACATGCAGATAATGGATACGTTCAACAGGTGGAGGAAGGTAGACAGGTCTTTTTTCTTTATGGATACCAGATCAACCATCTCCTGACGCCTTCCCAAATAATCTTCCATATAATTGAGCACGTTAAATTTCAGCTCCAAATAATCGACATCTTCCTCGTTGAGCACGTTTTCGATGATCTGATAAACATTCCGAACCGTTTTGTTTTTCCGTTTCTCTTTTGCCGTAGACGCATCCTCGGCTACTGCCTGTTGCGTGGCAAGGGCTCTAATTTTTCCGGCACGAATGTTTCTTACCCCAAGAGCCGTAAGATATTCATGGGCATCTGCAGCCGCTCGTTTTTCCCTGTCGATCAAAAACATGACAAAGCTGGACAGCTCTTCTTCAGTAAGCTCAGACAGGAATAAAATCCGCTCGATATTCTTTTTTTGAAGGTACAGGACAAGGGCGTTCAGTTTCTGGCTCAGAGAGAAAAAGATCTCTCCTTCCCAGGCAAGCTCGTCTTCGACGATCCCGATGACGAGTTCTTTTTTCCGGAGCAGGACTTCGTGGAGATCCTTGAAGGCGCGGACAATAAACTCTTGAAAGCTTGGGTGGTCTTTCGAATAGATCTTTCCTGCCTGGATGGCTGAACTCAAGTTGAGCAGTGCGATTTTAATCTTTTCGATCATCGAATTTCTCCAAGACTATTTTGGCTTCATTGCGGACCTTTCTATTCCAGAGGTCTTTTTTTTGACTCAAAGCGAAAATATGGTCACGGGATTCCTGGATTGAGGCGTCTCCCACCAATTGGATGTGTCTTCTGAGGATTTTATTTTTGATACCAAACGGGGAGGGGATAGAGAA
>Ga0114930_10000208_pt1 | contig 63299 bp, 52 predicted proteins | sample AnhtaG_FD_87300 | JGI IMG/M metagenome (GOLD analysis project Ga0114930, IMG submission 87300) | Deep subsurface microbial communities from Anholt, Denmark to uncover new lineages of life (NeLLi) - Anholt_01485 metaG | ecosystem: Environmental > Aquatic > Marine > Oceanic > Sediment | place...
CAAGAGTTCACATCGACGGCAAAGTTTGGCACCTCGATGTCGGCTCGTCGCATCCTGGGGCTGAAGCAGGTCCCAAGGGTTGGGCTGTTCGCCCATTAAAGCGGCACGCGAGCTGGGTTCAGAACGTCGTGAGACAGTTCGGTCTCTATCCGTCGTGGGCGCAGCAGATTTGAGGGGGGCTCTCTCCAGTACGAGAGGACCGAGAGGGACAGACCGCTGGTGTGCCAGTTGTCGTGCCAACGGCACCGCTGGGTAGCTAAGTCTGGTCAGGATAAGCGCTGAAAGCATCTAAGTGCGAAGCCTACCCCAAGATAAGATCTGCCACCGGGTTAACCGGGTAAGGCCGCAGCCAGACTAGCTGTTTGATAGGCCGCAGGTGTAAGCCGAGCAATCGGTTGAGCTGAGCGGTACTAACGGCCGAGGGCTTGACCTACACTAATAGCTGGGCATAACTTATAAGGGGGGTGGCAAAAGTCACCCTATAGGCTGCAGCGATGCGAAAGCCATATGGTTTCCATGAGTTGTAGCCCAATGTTCGAAAAAGACGCGGGATAGAGCAGTGGCAGCTCGTCGGGCTCATAACCCGGAGGTCGTTGGTTCGAATCCAACTCCCGCTACCAAGCCATAATGAGGCACGGCACAAAGCCGTGCCTTTTCTTCTGCACACTCTACAGCTGAGTCCTCGTTGATGCTCACGTCCTCTTCATCGTCGGCGCCTTCGCTTTCCTCCCGGCCCTCGGCGGGAGCAGCTCCCCGACCGCGACCCCGCACTCCTCGGCAACCGCGCTGAGGTTCTTGATGATTATCCCGAGATCCAGCAGATTCTCATGAGCTGGTGGCACACACCAGCTTAGTGGAGAGGTGCTGTTGCAAGCTGGTTCGCAGGTTGAAGCGAGACCTTCCCGATTTCTAGGGGGATGGGGCCATCGATAGCGCGATGTTGCATTAGGCAAGCGGTTCAATAAAGATGTCCTGGCTTTTCTTGCCGTGGGTGCATCAAATGTCGGCTATGTGCTGCGCAGCTTCCATCGTCGCAAGGCTATAGTGCGAACGTCGCTCTGGTGGGGCGGAGGGATTCTACTCTTCTCGATATCGTTCGGCAGGATGGATGACCGCAACCGGGAGGACGTGCTTATGCCAGTGGTTGGGTATCAACCGCTCGTTCCGCCACCCGTAGCCTGGGTAGTACGTCTCTGAGACTACCTTCATATGCTCTATCTCGGAAGCCGTTGGCTCGCGGTGCCAGTTGAGTATGATCATCGGGGTGTCACAGAGAGCACACTCTGCAATCCAACACACATCGTCTGAATGATGCCACTCAGTCCTGCGCTCTTGCCGACATAGCTCACAGTTTGGATCAATCATCCAACACCCTCGACACCGGCAACAACCGTCACAAAGACAGGATAGACAGGACTGGCTGTACTGTCAAGCCAAGTATCCTTGTCGGTATGGAACACCCTGACACTCAATGAGCTTCTCTAACCGTTCATCCCGGATCACAGTGATGCTGCCCTGCGGTGGCTAGTGCGCTTGGCCTAGTTCAGTCTTCCCCTCTCTGAGCCAACGCTCCGAAAAACCGCCGTTCGGGGCCTAGTTATGGGGAGCTAGTCTAGGTGCGGTATTGACATGCCTTAACACAATATGATATAATCAAGCATAAGATAAGACTATATCAGTTATGATAACACGATATACTATAACGTAGGATAATAAGTAGCCTTTGAGCATCGCTCTGTTTGAGGGTAGGTAGAAGGAGAATGGTGGAGCGAGACGGCGTTATCGTTACCGATTTGAGAATGTCGGGCACCGATGGCTTGCAAGTAACCCCGCTAGCTAGGGAGAAGTCGCCGCAGGCAAAACTCATTGTAATCACGGGATACCCTTCGCAGGAGTTTTTGCGGCTGTACCGTGAGTTTGACGCTGCCCGATACCTAGTGAAGCCATTTGCAATAGGGAAATCCGTCAGGTAGTAGAGAATGTTCTGGGAAGCAGGAAGTTTGGTCAGGGAGTTCTAGTAAGTGACTGTAACTATCAATGATCAGACCTATTACAGAACACCAGAGGCTTGTGAGATAGCAGGTGTAAGCAAGTCTACTTTCCTCCGCTGGGTCAACGAAGGCGTCATCGAGGACGCGAGCCACTACGATAGACGTGGGTGGAGGCTATTCACCGATGAGGATATAAGCAGAATCAAAGCTGAGGTGAATAGAATTGAGGCCAAGAAGCTCAAGTAGGGGAGGTAATACCTATGACGTGGCTCTTAAGAGCATGTCCACGCTGCGGCGGCAGCCTCTATAGAGAGAAAGATAGGGATGGCGATAATATTGTGTGCTTGCAATGTAGTGCTAGCATCCCTCTGGAGGTTGCATTGGAGAGCTTGCCGATTGATCAGCCCGACCGCGTGGCTTCCTACAATGCCTTGTCGCATGCGCATCTGCTGTACCCATGATGCCTAGCGCAGAGCCTGTAGGATATAGAACCCCGCTCCATCCAGATCTACTGCCTCGAGTCCCCTTCGACCTGGGCGGGAGCAGCTCCCCTAATGCGCCCCAGCACTCCTCGGCGCGTTCGCCGAGGCCGAAGGCGGCCTTGAGCTTCTTCACCTTCCTGAGTCTGGCCTCGCTGAGGCTCGCTGAAATCTTGTAGTGCCTGACTGCCACCTGGTTCACCCCCTTGAAGAGCTTATAATAGGTCCCCAAGTAGTGGTCTCCTTATGGGCTGAGGGCTCATAGGAGGTTCAGTACGCTCAATAACGTGAGAGTCAAGCTGGTCAATAGATTGCAGAGACACCGTGCTTCGCCGGGTGGCCTGCCAATAGGGGCCGCACTGAACAATTGGACACCAGGGCAGGCTTGGGAGGCGCCAAATCCCTAAAATTTGCTACGATATACTTTCCATTAGCCTGTCAAGGCGATTAAGTGATATAATTCAACTTCAAGAGCCCAACAGGGCGTGTTAGGGTGTGGTTTACTACATCAGGTGAGGGACAAAGCGAAATCAGGAGGTCATTCCTAGACGTACCTAAAGTTGCTGCTTAAGCTATAGTCCCTTTGCCTCTGCTGACTCATGGGCAAGCTCAAATCAACTTTGTGGATACCGGGGATACGTGAAAGGAGATTATATGGCTCATGATGCTATTGTTGCTGAGGAACTAGCCTACTGGTACGGCGAATTAGTTGCCGTAGACCACATCAGCTTTAGAGTAGCTGAAGGCGAAATTCTAGGATTTCTCGGCCCCAACGGCGCCGGCAAGACGACTACTGTTAAGATGCTGACGGGACTGCTCAGACCCAAAGCCGGAAAGGCATTACTGCTCGGTATGGATGTTACCAAAAATACTAAGAAGGTGCATGAGAAGATTGGCGTTTGCTTTGAGGATACGAATCTCTACGAACAGTTGAGTGCCGTAGAGAACCTAAGATTATTCGCCCGCCTGTTTGGCAGAAGCCGATTCAACGCCAATGCCTTGCTGAAGGCTGTTGGGTTAGAAGGTCGGGAGAAAGACAAGGTCGAGGCCTATTCAAAGGGTATGAAGCGGCGCCTCATGGTGGCACGATCGCTCGTAAACCGGCCAGAGGTCCTATTTCTTGATGAGCCCACCGCAGGGCTAGACCCCACATCAGCCGAATCCATAAGGAGCATCATCCTCAAGGTGCGCGATCGGGGAGCTACCATCCTTCTTGCTACCCACGACATGATGGAGGCAGATAAGCTTTCCGACAGGATAGCCTTTATGAACCAAGGCAAGATTGTCGCTTTAGATACACCTCACAACCTCAAACAGCAATATGGTAAGCGATCGCTCAAGGCCAAAGTATCGACCCAAAGCGGTGAACTTGAGGACCGCGAGATCCCCCTAGATACCCAAGAGACGCCAAACGCCATTAGTGAACTCTTCGCCCAGGAGAAGGTGGTCACTGTCCATAGCGAGGAGGCTAGCTTAGAAGACATCTTCATCAGGATCACTGGACGGGGGCTCGTCGAATGAACTTGCGCATTATCGGTGCTCTAATCTCTAAAGACTTCGCCCTTTTCTTCCGGAACCGGTTTTTTGCACTTGTGACCGTCCTTGGCATCGTCGCTTATACGATCGTCTATTTTGTGATGCCGAGTTCGGTCGACGAGAGTCTGAAGATCGGACTCTATGCGCCGGTAATGCCTCCAGTTTTCGAGCAGCTACAAGAAGAGGGCCTGGAAATCGAGGTGGTTGAATCTGACGAGGCACTTAGGGAGGCCGTTACCGAAGGCCAATACATGGCTGGGGTGGCGCTCCCGGCTGATATAATGGAGAAGCTTCTGTTGGGGCAGAAAACCCAGATCACTCTATATTTCGCTTCAGATACACCAGAAGAGATCAAAGATGCCGTTGGTGTTGTTATCAGAGAGTTGGCCTACCTGCAGATCGGACAACCACTGGCTATCGAGGTGTCAGAAGAGATTCTGGGGCCAGATATGATAGGCATGCAGATACCGCCACGAGATCGCCTGCGTCCGCTCTTTGCTATCTTTATCATCATGACTGAGACCCTGGGCTTGGCAACCCTGATCAGCGAGGAAGTTGAGCAGCGAACTATCCAAGCCCTTTTGGTTACTCCGATGAGGGTCAAGGAACTGTTTGCTGCCAAAGGGACCATAGGTGTAGGCTTGGCCTTTGGCCAGGCAGTGCTATTTATGGCAATCGTCGGTGGCATAAGTAGTCAGCCATTGATAATCTTGACCGCGCTGCTGCTTGGAGCAGTGCTAGCTACAGCAACCGCCTTTCTGATAGCATCCGTGGCTAAAGACTTGATGTCAGTGACAGCCTGGAGTATCCCTGTCCTTATCATCTTGATCATCCCCTCGATTGGCATCTTGTTACCGGGTACTCTTACCGGCTGGGTTGAGGTCATCCCCTCCTACTATCTTGTCGACACGGTGCATCAGGCTGCGAACTTTGGAGCTGGCTGGGGGGATGTTTGGCGTAACCTACTAGTGCTCCTTGGGTTCAACTTGGCTATCGTCTGGATTGGCGTCATAGCGCTGAGGAGGAAATTCCGATGAGTCTCAAGCGTGTAAGCATTCTGCTACGCAGGGAGCTATTGCAAGGCCCCAAGAAATTCATCGTTATCTTCGCCATAGTTACACCAATTGTCCTCTCGCTCATAGTCTCGCTCATCTTCGGCACCCTGTTCTCTGAGAAGCCCAAGATGGGGATCGTAGATGAGGGTAGTTCTCAGCTGGTGGCCATGGCCAGAGAACTCCCTTCGGTTATTACCAAAGAGTATGGCACGGTCTCAGATATGAAAGAGGCGGTTGAGAGTGGTGCTGTAGACATGGGCATAGTGCTTCAAGACGATTTCGACAACTCTGTTTTGCAGGGAGAAGAGATAGAGATCACGGCCTACATCTGGGGGGAGAGTCTAGCAAAGGATCGCACCACACTGGGGGTGACCATAGTCAACCTGATAAGAGAACTGGCTGGACAGGAAGCCCCTGTCGAGATGGAAGCCATTACCCTGGGCGATGAGGTGAGTATCCCCTGGAGCGACCGCCTGCTTCCGTTCATCGTGCTCATGACCGTGTTTTTAGGCGGGCTCTTTGTGCCTGCAATCTCGGTGGTGAACGAGAAAGAGAAGAAGACGCTCGAGGCTCTGGTCGTAACCCCGACCACTATAGGGGACATTTTAGTAGCAAAGGGACTCCTGGGCGTTATTCTTAGCTTGGTTATGGGCGTAGTGATCCTTATGTTGAACCAGGCCTTCGGCGCCGAGCCGGCATTATTGATGTTGGTGTTGGTGCTTGGAGCGATAATGGCAGCGGAGATCGGCCTGTTACTCGGGGTCTTAGTGAATAAAACGACAAGCCTGTTCGCTGTTGTAAAGTTTGGGGGACTTCTGCTGTACGCACCTGCTTTTGTCTATCTCTTTCCCCAAATTCCGGAATGGATCGGGAGGATCTTTCCGACCTACTACGCGATCCAACCAATCGTCGAAATAAGCCTGCGTGGTGGTGGCTGGCCCGACATCGCAATGAACGTCTTCATCCTCGCTGGGTTGGATCTGGTTCTGATCGTCGCGATAATGCTGGCACTAAAGAGAACCAAGCAGTACGCGGTCTAGAGTAGCCACACTTCATTCACGCTAGCCCGAACAGGGTTGTTCTATAGCCCTATCGGACAATCCGCGTCGTATTGCATCCCGGCGAGCATCGCAAAAGGAGGATAGACCGCCTGCGCAATACCTGGAATCGGGTTTTCTTCAGGGCTTGAAGATGCAGGTAAGGCCATTAGTCCTTCTCCTCCAAAGAGAGCCAGACTACAGGATCGTGGTTCGAACTACTAGCTCTATAAATGACTACCTTCTGCCAAAAGACGGTATTTATTCAGCCGGGCTTTCCAATTAAGACCTTGATATGGCCGCATTCGACTGTTTTTACAGTTGCGCCAATAGTATTCCTCTTGAGGCTGTCAAGCCCATTCTTATTGGAACTGAGAGTACTCGAACCTGCGATAACACTGCTGAAAGAGACCCGAGCAACCCCAAGGGGGATTGAGCGCGACGTTCATCCTGAACTTCATGAGGCAACCCTTTGCCATCAAACGCTTGGCCTCAGTATTTTACGGTTTGTGGGGTACATACGCTCAGAATCTACGCTGGCGGTAAACTGTGCGAATTATGCGTCCTGAGCAGTGATCGTCAGTCCGCATGCCCAATTGTGCTTGTTTCTGCGCAGAATATTACATGAAGAAACATATAGTTAGATATAAATAGGTAATGATAATTTAATTTATGCGTAATTGACATTTATTGTATAATAACGTATAATATTGTCCCTATGGCGTACTAGGTAGAGGCTTACCTCTAACATTTACGGTGCAGGGGGAGTATATGACACTCCGCACAAAGACATTGCTAATCCTTGGTATGACTGTAGTCATCCTAATCGGGGTTCTCTATGCAACCTGGAACAGTATGGTACTCGGCAGCTTCGAGGAACTGGAGAAAGCGGATACCAGCCGGAATACGGAACAGGCTGTAGCCACCATCAACAATCGCATCGCCGCTTTGGACACTATAGTCTTCGACTGGGCTGCATGGGACGATACCTATTTGTTTGTTCAGGACAGGAACGAGCAGTATATTGAGTCCAATCTTATCGATGAGACCTTCATATCTAGTCCGCTCAACCTCATTGTGATTCTCGACATTTCTGGAGAACCCGTATTCGCCAAGGCATTCGATCTGGACGATAAGCTAGAGATTCCCGTTCCGCCCAGCCTAGAGCAGCATCTCTCTCAGGGCAGTGTTCTTCTGCAGCACACGGACATAGAAAGCAGTGTAGTAGGCATCCTTCTCCTTGAGGAAGGGCCCATGATGATTGGCTCACGACCTATTTTGACCAGTGAAGAAGAGGGCCCTATTGCTGGTACGATGATGATGGCGCGCTTTCTCGACGCGCAAGAGATCGAAAGCCTTGCTCAGCTAGCTCAGCTGTCTATTGCCGTTCATGGTTTCAATGATCCAGGGATACCCCCCGATTTCGATGCGGCACGATCTTCATTAGCCGACGGAGCGCAGACCTTCGTGCAGCCACTGAGCGATACGTCCGTAGCCGGATATGCAAAACTGGATGATATCTACGGCAATCCCGCTCTTGTTTTGAGAGTGGATATTCCCAGAGAGATCCACCAGCAAGGACTGGCCACTAGCCGCCATTTCTTCCTATCCGTCTTGGCTCTTGGGGTGGTATTCTTCCTCGCCTTCCTATTGCTAGAGAGGCTAATCCTATCTCGAGTGAGCAATCTTAACAAGAGCATTGGACGTATTGGCAGAAGCGGCGACATCATCAAACAACGCATCTTTGTCAAAGGACACGATGAACTAGCCAATCTCGGCGCCGCCGTCAATCAAATGCTCGGAGCACTCAATGCCTCTCAGGTCAGACTGCGCAGAAGCGAACAAAGGAATCGAGCCATCCTGGAGGCAATGCCGGATTCAATCTGCCAATTTAGCAGAGATGGCACTATTGAGACTTACAAACCGGGTAAAGACGGACATCCATCCATTCATGCCACCGCAGCGGCGGGCAGGCACGTGCGCGACGTGATGCCGCCAGAGTTCTACAAAGAGGCTATAGGTCACGTCGTGCCGGCACTACAAAATGGCAGCGTTCACGTTTTCGAGTATCCTCTTATGCACAAGGGGCAAAAACATCACTATGAGGCTCGAATGGTCGCAAGCGGAAATGACGAAGTCCTGACCGTTGTTCGTGACGTTACCGAGCAGAGGCGTGCTGAGGAGGCGCTGAAAGAGGAGAAGGAGGAAGTAGAGCGAAGCAAAAATCAACTCCAGGCTGTCAACAAGGAACTGGAAGCCTTTACATACTCTGTGTCACACGACCTGCAGGCCCCTTTGCGCAGTATCGACGGCTTCAGCCAGGCGCTATTGGAAGACCACGCTGACAAGCTGGATGATGAAGGCCAGGACTACCTTCAGCGTGTGCGCTCAGCCACCCAGCGCATGGCCCAACTTATCGATGATCTTCTACATTTCTCACTCATGACGCGTGCTGAGATGCAGTGTGAAATGGTCGATCTGAGTGCACTGGCGCAGAAGATTGCAGGGGAGCTTCAGCAATCCGAACCCGGGCGCGATGTGGAGTTTGTCATCGCTCCGGATATAGTTGCCAGGGGTGATGCAAACCTCTTAAGAGTGGTACTGGAGAACCTGCTAGGCAACGCGTGGAAGTTCTCGAAGAAGCGGGCACGTGCCAAGATAGAATTCAGCTGTGCTGAAACCGATGGCCAGCCCACCTATTTTGTGCGCGACAATGGCGTTGGTTTTGACATGGCCTATGCCGACCGACTGTTTACTGCCTTCCAGCGCCTACACTCAGATAAGGAATTCGAGGGGAATGGGATCGGCCTGGCCACAGTACAGCGCATACTTCATCGCCATGGTGGCAGAATCTGGGCCGACAGCGCAGTGGACCGAGGAGCTACATTCTACTTTACACTTCCACCTACGAAAGAGGTGCTCAATGAAGCACAGAATGATCATGCTGGTTGAAGACAACAACGATAATGAGAAACTGGTTTTACGCGCACGCGAGAAAAGCAACCTTCCGAGAGGGGTGGTGGTGGCACACGACAGGTTGGAAGCCATTGACTATTTGTTTGACGAGGGCAGCTACTCTGGTTGCGACACGGGTACTGTGCCCCAGCCTATCCTATTGGATCTGGGTTTGCCTAAGAGGAGTAGTCTTGAGGATTTGCGGTGCATCCGCGCTGACGAGCGGATAAGTCTTCCCCCCGTAGTGATACTCACCGGTTCGAAAGAGGAGCAGGATACGATTAAGCGCTACAAGCTATGTGCCATTAGCCATATTAACAAACCGGTGGACTTCGCCCAACTGGTTGAAGTGGTACCACAGGTAGCTTCATACTGGCAGGCATTCAATATAACTCCACCCAAGGCAGGGGAGGGAGTAGAGTAAGGATTGCTAAGATGGGTACACTACTTCGCGTGCTAATAGTCGAAGATTCGGAAGACGACGCCTTATTGCTGCTACGCGAACTGCGACGGGGCGGCTATGACCCGATATCAGAGCGGGTCGACACGCCTGCGGCGATGGATGAGGCGCTGGATCGGCACACATGGGATATTGTCCTTTCCGATTACGCTATGCCGCGGTTTACTATGCATGCTGCACTAGCCAAGGTGTGTCAAAAGGGGCTAGACGCGCCCTTCATAATCGTCTCGGGCGCCATTGGAGAAGAGGCTGCGGTGTCAGCAATGCGAGCAGGTGCCAAGGACTATGTAATGAAAAACAATCTCGCGCGACTTGTCCCCGTCGTTGAGAGGGAGTTGCTCCAAACGCATATGCGCCATCAGCGCAACCACATGGAACAGGCTTTACAGGAGCTAGGAGAGGAGATTCAGCAGCAATGGAGGCAAATGCTGACTATGTTCGAAAACTTCCCCGAAATGCTTTACGTGGCTGACCCAGAAACCTATGAAATCCTGTTTGTCAGTAAGGCCCTCAAGAATGCATCGGGCAAGGAGCTAGTTGGATGCAAATGCTACAAAGAGTTACACAAGCTTGATGCGCCGTGTAGCTTTTGCACAAACGAAATCATTGTGAAAGAAAGAAAACCGTACGCTTGGGAACATCATAATCCAACTCTTGATAGGGACTACTTGATTATCGATCAGATAATAAGATGGCCGAATGGTCGCGATGTTAAGTTTGAAGTGGCAATTGACCTCACTGAGCGCGCTGTTGCGGGGCCGGAAGTCAATGGGGGGCACGACCGCATGGCCCGATTGGAGAGGTTGAAGGCATCGGGTGAGATGGCTGCTGGTGTGGCTCACGACGTCAATAACCTTCTATCCATAATTATGTGCCAGGCGGAGATGGCCTTAGATAATGTAAGAGACGGCAACCTGAAAAAGAGGATCAAAGTCATCGAGCAGGCCGCCAAGGACGGCTCTAGCGCAGTCCGGCGCCTGCAGAAGCCAGCAGGGGCGAAGGAGCACCGTAATTTGGACGTGGTCAGCCTGCATCAGTTGGTGGAAGATGTCTTGGAGATGGTTGAACCCCGCCGGTTGGAGTTCGAGAAGAACAAGAGTGCGGCGATTACTATAAGCGCTGACCTCGGTGAGGTGGCTACCGTAGCAGCGGACGCGGTGGAGCTTAGGGAGGCATTAGTGAATCTTATTTTCAACGCCATGGATGCCATGCCCAGGGGAGGCAACATTCAGGTTAAGACCGCACAGGAGGATAGTTTCGCTATCCTTTCCGTTAGCGATACCGGCCAAGGCATCCCCGAGGAAATAATCGCGAAGATCTTCAATCCTTTCTTCACCACGAAACCCTCCAAAGGTTCCGGTCTCGGGCTCAGTATGACCCAGAGCATCATTGCCAAGCACGGTGGAATCATCAACGTCAAGAGCACTGTGGGCAAGGGAACCACATTCTATGTCAGGTTGCCCATAGCCGTTAACCACGACGGGGAATAGCACCGTAAAAAGAGGAAGGTCAACTGCCTTCTAAGCAGTGGGCCGTGGGTCCGAATCCCACCAGGGACGCCACCTCAGATATAAACCAAAGCTGTCTCATCCCCCAATCCCCGGGTAAAAACCCGGGGATTTTTGTTAAAAGACCAACTGCTTCGGCAAAAAGAGGGACAAGATGGCAACCAACCTCGAAAAGCAACTGAGCAGGATCATTGAAAACAGGACAAAAGCAACCCAACTCGACAACCTAACTCGGGGCTACAGGCTCTATGCCCAGACCGAGGGCAAGAGCCAGAAAACGATAGGGATCACCGCCACGGCGGTTACCACCTTCAGGGACTTCCTTGAGGCTAGTGGGTTTTCCACCGATGTCGCCGATATAGGTGCTCAGGAACTGAGGGAGTTCATCCTTTACCTCCAGCAGGTGAAAGCCTACACGCATCACCCTTTCACCAGACCACAGGATAAGGGGCTATCAGGGCATGCCATCAACTGCTATTTAAGAGCAGTAAGGGCCTTTTGGTCCTGGCTTGTCCGGGATGAGATCATACAATCGAACCCCTTAGCCAAAGTGAGGATCCCCAAGCCTCCGAGGAAGGTGATTCCTACCTTTTCCGAGAGCCAGATACGTGCCTTGTTGGGCGTGATAGATAGATCCAGACCCACTGGCTTTCGAGACTGGACGATAATACTAACCTTGCTCGACACAGGGCTGAGGGCAAGCGAACTCGCAGGGCTCAAAGTGAAGGACATTAACCTGGACGACGGAGTCGTTATGGTCTATGGCAAGGGGTCTAAGCAGAGGATGGTGCCCATAGGGGCTAGAGTCCAGAGGGCGATGTGGAAGTATCTGCAGCGTTATCGCCCGCACCCTCCTAACTGTAGCAACCTGTTCTTGACCAGAGGCGGCCAGCCGCTAACGGTGAACCGGATCGAGGCCATCATCGAGAGCTATGGGAAGATGGCGGAGATGGAAGGGGTTACGTGCTCTCCCCATACGTTCCGCCATACCTTTGCAATCAGCTACCTGCGCAACGGTGGGGACGTGTTCTTGCTACAGCGGATATTGGGACACTCCAGCCTGGATGTCAGCCGGAGTTCGTGCCGCCAGTCTCAACAGGCTTAGTTGACTCTAGAGTTGCTAGGCAGCGACCATTACCTCTGCAGGTAGTCTATCCTTGAGGATCTCGATAGCTTCGCTAACGATCTCCTCCATAACCTGTGCCGCACTCTTGACCTCAGTGATCATCCCCGAGATTTGACCGGCCAGCCCGCTCAGGTAGTCAGTCATCCCTGCCTGATGAAGCCCCTCGATCAATTCCATGGTTAGCAGACTCTGTAGGGGCATAGGAAGCGTGGGGATCCCAGACTTGTCCCAGGCCTCAACAAGCTTGTTATTGATGGCACGCAAGGTCTTGCCGCTATATATCCTGGTAATCCTGGTATCCTCTTCGCTAGCCGCCACGATCTTCTGCTTCTGAAACTCATATTCCCTCGATTCATAGGTAGCAACAAAACGGGTGCCGATAAGGACACCACAGGCGCTAAGGGCCAACGCTGCTGCCAGACCCCGCCCATCTCCAATAGCACCCGCTGCCACAACAGGCACAGGATGGACTGCGTCTACCACCTGTGGCACCAGGGCAAACGTGCCTATCCTTCCGGTGTGACCTCCGGCCTCGGTTCCCTGGGCGACAATGATGTCAGCACCGGCTTGGGCCGCGCGGCAGGCGTTTCTTACATTGCCGACCAGGTGAATCATCTTCATCCCATGGGCGTGGGCTTCGGGCTCCAGCCACTGGGGAAAACCAAGCCCCGATACGAAAAAGGGAACCCCCTCCTCGAATAGTATCTCTGCCGATTCCTTGGGTCTCATGATGGTGGGTATTTTGATCTCCACCTCCACCTCGGGCACTCCCCAGTCCGCCTTCAATTTCTCAACAAACTCCGCCTGCTCCTTCGGCAGGAGCGATTTGAGGGCTGAAGCCGAGACAGTGGCAGGTTGGTCGCCGCGAGGCAGCTCCGCCATCTCTGGGAATAATAGATCCACACCAAAGGGCTTAGCTGTCAGGCTTTTTACCTTCCTGATCTCCTCCCTCATTTCCTCCAGGCTCCACACGCTGGCACCTAGAACCCCCAATCCCCCGGCATTGGACACCGCGGCTACTAGCTCCGCCCCCGAAACCGAACCCATCCCTGCCAATATGATGGGGTATTCAATCCCTAAAATATCACACAACTTGGTATGCAGCACCTTCCTACTCATTCGTTGCCTCCTCTTTTTGCCGATTATATCCGCCGCATAGGCAGCGGTCAAGGGAACAGGAGGAAACTAGCTGTATCTCCTCCCTAGAAGGCGTTAAAGCTCCTGAAAAAACCTATCCCCTAAGCCCAGTTTCAAGAAGAGTGAGCATAATCACGAAAGCCCTCACTGCTCCTTTTGTTGGGTTGAGCTAGTAGCTTCTGTAATCATGTTCTGAGAAGGCAGGCATCGCCTTCTTTGTAGTAATTGGCAGTCTAACTCTTGACACGGAGTTATGAGGGATAAGCTCCTCTCTCTCAAGTAATGGGAAGAACGACTTAATAGCTCTGGCATAAGCCCGAACTGTCTCAGGCAAATAACCCTCTATGTTGGGCTCATGTGCAAGGATGCTCTGTCAATTAAGCGCCCCTTTTTGCCATTCAGGGAGTCATCGAGAGGGGTGGTTCTACATTCGTGGTGAGCTATTCGCTATACAGCAACCAGGGGCTTGACACGACAGTCAAAGCGTACTACAATTTGGTAACGTTGTTCACCATCTTTCCGTATCCGCTCACAAGCTTATCGGAGGAGTTCAGTGAGCGGCGCTCACCACAGTAAGATGTGAGGAGATAAGCGTGAGCACGTCCATCCGCCAGGAAACCACAAGACGCATTGTGGATGCTGCGTTGGCTGTCTTTTCCAACGTCGACTTTCACCAAGCGACAATACGCGAAATAGCCAGAAGAGCTGGCATAGCTCAAGCTACCATATATAAGCACTTTGAAAGCAAAGAGCATCTCCTTCACTCCATCGTCGCAGTCAAGCTGGAAGAAATGACCCAGGGACTGGAGGAAAGCTTGCTTGGCGTGAGCGGGGTCCTAGCCAAGCTGAGGAAGATGACATGGTACATCCTTAGATTCTACGAGACAAACCCCGACCTCGCATGGGTGCTCTATGTAACCACGCCGCCCAAAAGCTGGATCGGATCCGAAGGTGTTCAGATAGGCCAACGCCAAGCCAAGATCTTGAGAGGCATCCTGATGGAGGGGCAAACGTGTGGAGACGTGGCCCCCAATATAGATGCTCGTTTGGCAGCCCTGATGTATTTTGGCGGTTTGCACCGTATCGCCATGCAATGGCTTACGACCGATCGGTCGTACAGCATAGCTAGTGCCGCTGATGCGTTCACAGACATGTTTTTCAGTGCCATCATGAATCCAGAAAGAAGAAGCGGCACCTTTCGGTGCCCACTCGTTCAGGCCTGGGATGATTCTGTGGCTTCCTATGGAAAGGGAGAGCGAGGAGATGGCTTGGCTGATCGCCAAGAATGAGGGGTTATGCAACGCAAGCGTACCTGAACCACAAGTAGTCTCCAATCAATGTGATAACTCCGAACGGGCGCCAGTGTCTCAACGCTGTTGTGCCGCTGTCCGCTCTGGGTATGATCGAGTTGGTTGACGACGCCTTCAGGAACGATAAGACCAGCGACTCCCTTCAAAGGTATGTATACCCCCAGCAAAGGGGGGCAGACTGAATGGGAACTATATGCCGGCGGTTACCATTAAGGATAGAAGGAGGGTGAGATGAGTGACGAACGCAAACAGTCTCTGTTAGGTGGCCAGCGAGTCTTGGATCTCACCGATGAAAAGGGGCTTCTCTGTGGCAAGCTCCTCGGCGACCTCGGCGCCGATGTGATCAAGATCGAACCGCCTGGGGGAGACGCCGCCCGAAACATCGGCCCCTTCTATAAGGATATCCCTCACGCTGAGAAGAGCCTCTTCTGGTTCTTTACCAACCTGAACAAGCGGGGCATTACCCTGGATATCGAAACCCCCGATGGCAAGGAGATCTATGAGCGGCTGGTTAAAAGCGCTGACTTTGTGATCGAATCCTTCGAGCCGGGATATATGGATAGCCTGGGCCTGGGATATGAGGAGCTGGAGAAGATAAACCCCAGGGTCATTATGACCTCGATCACCCCCTTTGGTCGCACCGGCCCCTATGCCCATTACAAGGCCACTGATCTGGTGGGCGAGGCAATGGGTGGGCTGGTGCGCATGTTCGGCGAGTTGGACCGCCCGCCCAATCGCATCGGCGCCCCTCAAGTCTATTTTTTGGGAGCGCTTCACGGTTTCACGGGCTCGATGCTGGCCCACTACCATCGGGAGTTCACCGGCGAGGGACAACATGTGGATGTCTCCTGCCAGCAAGCGGTGGCCATGGCCACACCTCCCGTCATCGTGGTCCAGGATATTATGAAGTTTAGCTTTCGAGGCTTGGGCTCCAGTGCGATGTATCCCCGAGCGGCGCCTCACGAGATGCTTATGTTGCGCCTCCATTACCGATGCAAAGATGGATATGTCTTCGCTCCGCTCCTCGGCGGGGCTCAGTCGGGGATGGTCAAATCGACAAGGACGGTGGTAGAAAAGGCTAACCGCGAGGGAATGCTGCTCGAGCTTAAGGACTACGATTGGACGAAGCACGATACCTCCACCATACATAAGGAAAAGTTCGATCGTCTTCAGGAGCTGTGGCAAGAATACCTGCTCACTAAGACTAAGGCTGAGCTGCTTAAGTGGGCGGCGGAGGAGGATGTCCTGATTTTGCCGGTGAGCGACGCCAAAGACACAGTGGAAAGCCCCCAGCTTACAGCCAGGGAATTCTGGGTGAAGGTGGAGCACCCGGAACTTGGCCGGGCCATCACCTATCCTGGCTGGCCGATTAAGATGAGCGAGCTTCCCCCTTACCAGCCACAGCGACGTGCCCCACTCATTGGGGAGCACAATGAGGAGATCTATGAGGAGTTAGGCCTTTCCAAGGAGCAGATCGTTTTTCTGAAGGCCCGCGGCGTTATTTAGAAGACAGGTTTGAGCTTTGCAAAGGGCGTTTCAACCACAGCGAAGGAAAAAGGGAGGTGAAGATGACAAAGCAAATACTTGAAGGGATAAAGGTTGCCGAATTCACCTGGGTAATTGTTGGACCTGCGATTGGCAGAGAGCTGGCCGCGCACGGGGCCAACGTGGTGCGTGTCGAGTGTCATCGCCGGCCTGATATGCTGAGAACGGCGATGCCGTTTAAGGATGGAATTACCGATATCAATCATAGCGCTTTCGGCGTGTTTTATCACACCAACAAGAATAGCATCAGCCTCGACCTTAATATGCCTAGGGGGCAGGAGGTGGCCAAGAGATTGGTGGCCTGGGCCGATGTGGTCATCGAGAGCATGACCCCGGGGTCGATGGCCGCGTTGGGGCTGGACTACGAGGGCTGCAAAAAGATAAAGCCGGATATCATCTATTGCTCCACCACCCAGATGGGGCAGACGGGCCCCCTAGCCCAATTTGGCGGGTTCGGGGCGGCGGGCGCGGCCTATGGTGGCTTCGCCCACCTCACCGGCTGGCCCGACCGCGACCCCTTACCCCTGTTGAACAACCAGCCCGATCACATCGCCCCCTACTTGATGGCCGGAACCATTATCGGAGCCCTCCTCTATCGGCGCAAGACAGGGAAGGGGATGTTTCTTGACAACTCCCAGTTAGAAGGTGCGGTTGGCTTTTTAGCCCCCGTTGTCATGGATTACATGGTGAATGGTCGCATCGCCTGTCGCGCTGGCAACCGCGATCCCGGTATGGCTCCCCACAGCATCTACCCCTGCCTCGGCGCTGATCGCTGGGTTGCCATCGCCGTATCCAGTGAGGACGAATGGGAAGGTCTCTGCTGTGTCATGGGCAGTCCGGAATGGACCAAGGATGCCAAATTCGCCACCATGCTTGGCCGGAAGGAGAACGAGGAGGAGCTGGACAGGCTGATCGGGGAGTGGACCAAGGACTATCCCGCCGAGCAGATAATGGCCATGATGCAGGACGCCGGGGTTCCTTGTGGGGTGGTTCAGAATGCTGAGGATCTGTTTAACGACCCTCAATTGAAACATAGGCAGCACCTGAGGTTCCTAGAGCATAAGGTGATTGGCCGCATGGCCTTTGAAGCTCCAGCCTATCAGCTATCGAAGACCCCAAACCATATCTGGAAGGCCGCTCCCTGTCTCGGCGAGGACAATGAATATGTCTACAAAGAGATCCTGGGATACACCGATGACGAGATCGCTGACCTTCTCGCAGAGGGGGTAATCACTACGGAAACGGACGTGCCTTCGGTCATGACATTCTAGGGCAGAAGCGAGACCCGAAACCGAAATCCTAGCTGGCCCAATTCTGTGGCTGGAAAGGAGGTGATGGATCATCGATGTGCTGAGCGATCGCAGATGCTCGGTCGCCAGCGAGCAGCGGTATTAACACATTGCCCCAGTAGTTGGCAGGGTAACTACCAGCTATGACAGGCTTACCATAATGTCAAGAAAGGAGTGATATCACGAGATGAGCTACGAGACCATTATTTACGAAAAGGAAAAGGGGATTGCTACTTTGACTTTCAATCGGCCTGAAGTAAAGAACGCAATAAACTATCAGATGGCCGAAGAAATGTTTGCTGCGGTGGAAGAGGCCAAAGCTGACAATGAGGTGAGGGTGCTAATAGTCACCGGCGCCGGCGCGGCCTTCAATAGTGGCGACGATGTGAAGGCGATCTTCCTGGCAGAGGACCGAGAGGAGCGCATGCGCAAGATTAAGATGGGGCAGCTGATGGGTACATACCACGAGCCGTTCTTCAACGAATTCCCTAAACCGACTATCGCTGCCGTTAATGGCCCGGCAGTAGGCTCTGGGTTTGATATCGCTATTTCGTGCGATATCCGACTTGCCTCGGAGAACGCCAGGTTCGGGTACTTATACGTGCTGCGGGGCCTAATCGGGACCATCCTGGGACCAGTGATATTACCACACCTTATCGGGGCTTCTAGAGCCTTGGAGATGATGCTCTCCGGTGAGATGATGCAAGCTGCCGAAGCGGAAAGGGTAGGGCTGGTCAGCAGGGTAGTGCCCCAGGATCGGTTGATGGACGAGGCCACGGAGCTAGCCCACAAGTTGATGAAGGGTGCTCCACTGGCGCAGCAGGCGATCAAACGAGCTGTTCATAAGGTTTTCTTCGATCCGTATGGCCTTGCTGAGTCAATGCCCGCTATGCTGTGGTTGATGTTTGAGACCGAGGATTTCATGGAGGGGGCTCGAGCCTTCGCTGAGAAGAGAGAGCCCGTCTTCAAAGGGAGATAATCTCGTTTGAACACTCGGAGCATGCTCCATAGATAGACTCCATCTGTAGCCAACGCCTGGCCTGGGTGGAAGATGTGATGGAGCGGGTAGACCTCATGTGCAACCAAATCGACCCCTTGGGGATACGCAAGATGAGGTTTTAGTAGCAGCCTCAAGAACTTACCAGAAAGGAGACATCATGACCAGTGAACAGGCAGAAAGGAAGCAAGTCCCAGCGGTTGAAGGTTGGTTCACTTGGCCACCTTCTGAGGAACCCCATCTTATCGGCAGTAGATGCAAGTCTTGTGGCGATTACTTCTTTCCCAAAGTCGTCGCCTGCCACAACCCCAACTGTATGAGCACCGATGTAGACGAAGCCCTCCTTAGTCGCAGAGGCAAGCTTTATACCTACACCATAAACTACTACCAGCCCCCTCCACCATATATACCGCCAGACCCCTTTGTCCCCTACGCCAATGTTGTGGTGGAGCTAGAGAAAGAGAAGATGAAGATCCAAGGACAGGCGGCATCAGACTGTGACCTCGATTCACTGAAGGTAGGCATGGAGATGGAACTAGTATTGGAACCGCTCTACAAGGATGCCGAGGGTAACGAAGTAATAGCTTGGAAGTTCAAGCCAGTCTAACGCGGAGAATCGACGTGCGACGTGAAAGGAGGAGAAATGAAAGAGGTTGCCATAGTAGGTATTGGAGCAGTCCGCTGGGGCAAATATCCCGATACCACCAACCAACAGCTTGCCCGTGAAGCTATTCAAAAAGCGCTCACAGATGCTAATCTAGCTTGGAAGGATATACAGTTCGTGGTTGCCGGCCAGGACGCCTACTCCGGGTATCCCGGAATATCGGCGGGGGCCGCAATAGAAGAGGAGATGGGATTCATAGGGGTACCGGCGACCACCGTCCAGAATGGATGCGCCACCGGGTCATACACTCTGGATATAGGTCGCGCCTACATCCTCGCCGGGCTGTATGATGTGGTCCTGTGTGTTGCAGCGGCGCGGTCACCCGGCGGCTTTTTCCCAACGGTTGAGGGGGCTGCTGATCCGAGCAACTTCGATTTCTGGCGGTACCGAATACTGGGGAAAACAAATCCCAGCATGTTTGCCTACCAGGCGGTGCGGCGGATGCACAATTTCGGGACGACCGAGCTCGATATGGCCCAAGTAAAGGTGAAGAACAGCAAACATGCCTCGCTCAATCCCCTGGCACGATATCAAAAGCAGTTTGCCCTCGAAGAGGTGATGAATTCGGTAATGGTTTCCTACCCGCTGCGCCTGTTCACGGTTTGTGCCACCAGCGACGGCGCCGCAGCGGTGATACTCTGCAGCATGGAAACGGCGAAAAAACTGACCACCAAGCCGGCAATTCTGGCTAGCGTTTACAGCCCTCAGCCCAAATACCCGAGCTTGGATGTAGGTCTCAGCTTTTTCGCCACTAACTCGACAGTAAGCACCCCGCCGAGCACACCGGGGGTGGAGAGACCGCACGAATACGAAGTCTGCCACGGGGCGCTTGAGCAGGCTGGGATTGGCCCTCAGGATCTCGATTTCGCCGAGGTCTACGACATCTCCACTCCCATGGAATTCGACTGGATGGAGGATATCGGTATCTGCAAGCCCGGGGAAGCGGAAAAGCTTATGCGGGAGGGAGCTACAACTATAGGCGGTAGAATACCGATAAATCCCTCAGGTGGCGTCTCATCCTTCGGCGAGGCCTACCCAGCTCAGGCCCTGGTACAGGTCCATGAGTTGGTTGCCCAGGTGCGTGGTGATGCCGGACCGAGGCAGGTGAAAGGAGCCAAGGCAGGCATTGCCGCAAACAAGGGCCTTGGACAATATATCTCCGCTGTCGTAGTCAAAAAATAGCGAGAGAGAAGTCTACGCTGCAGGTGGCTAATGTAAGCATCGGCTAATACCCATAGGGATGCAACAATTCTTCGGGCAGCCGTGCATCGCTGGAACACGTGGGAGGAGTAACGTGGAGTTTAGATTCACATCAGAAGAAGAAAAGCTGACCAAGGAAGTTCATGAGTTTATGGAAAGGGAGAGGACGCCGGAACTGCTAGCTGAGACCTTGGAACTTGGGGCCATATACGGTGGGCCCGAAGGCAGGAAGATCTGCCAGAAGATGGGAGCTAGGGGCTGGTTATGTCCCGCTTGGCCCAGGGAGCACGGCGGCCTTGGCACATCAGAAATGATCAAGTTGATGATCCTCGATGACATGGCATATATGGGCCTGCCATTCCTATTTGGCGGTGCCAGCATGGCAGGTCCAGCCATTCTGAGGCACGGTAGCGAGGAACTGAAGAAGGAGTTTTTGCCCCGCATCGCCCAAGGGGAGGTGGAATTCGCTCTGGGCTACACCGAACCACAGGCGGGATCTGACTTGGCAGCATTGGAGCTACGGGCTGAAGATAAGGGCGATTACTTCCTCTTGAATGGCCAGAAGATGTTCAACACCCACTGCCATGTTGCTGATTATCATTACTTAGCAGTGAGGACTGACCCTGATGCCCCCAAACACAGGGGCATTTCAATGATGGTCGTAGACCTTGACAGTCCTGGCATCACCATTCGTCCTTTGACAACGATGGCTAGCTGGCGGACAAATGAGGTCTTCTACGACGATGTGGAAGTTCCAAAGAGGAACTTGGTTGGTGAGCTGAATCGTGGCTTTCGCTACGTAATGACGGCCCTTGACTTTGAGAGAATGGTCACTATAGGTATGTTTCGCCGCTTGTTCGATGAACTGGTGGACTATGCTAAGGAAACCAAGGTTGACGGAAAGGCTCTAGGCAAGAATCCCTTGGTACGGCAGAAGCTAGCTGAGATGGCGATCGAACTCGAGGCAGCACGCCTTCTCTACTATAATTTGGGCTACGTATTAGATAGAGGAGAGGCAGCTACCTTCCACTCATCTATGGAGAAACTGTTTGCCTGCGAAGTGGCCCAGCGTGTGGTGCGCGTGGGGATGCAGATGGTGGGGGCTTACGGGCAATTGCAGCAGGATTCTAAATGGGCGCCGCTTCAAGGGGAGTTGGAGTTTCAGTACCGCTGGTCTTTTCTTCACACTATCGCCGGTGGCACTTCTGAAATTCAGAGAAATATCATAGCCCTCAGGGGGCTGGGACTCCCAACGCCCACGGCCTAAAACTATGGTAGGCTGGAACTGCATAGTGTAAGGGGGAACCGTTATTATGAACTTTGGTCTTAGTGAAGGGCAAAGAATGTTAAAGCAGACTGCTCGCGATTTTCTTACCGCCGAATGCCCCAGCAGCCTGGTGAAAGAAATGGCGACAGATGACAAGGGATACAGTCCAGAACTGTGGCGCAAGATGGCGGAGCTAGGTTGGATGGGGTTGGCATTCCCTCAGGAATATGGCGGCACCGGAGGAAGCTTCCTCGACCTTGCCGTTCTGCTAGAAGAGATGGGACATGCCTGTTTGCCTGGCCCTTTCTTTTCTACAGTGGTTCTGGGAGGTATGACCATTCTTGAGTTGGGAGATGAAAAACAAAAACGAGAACTGTTGCCGCTGATCGCTAAGGGGGAACTGATAATTACTTTAGCTTTGACCGAGCCGGGTAGTAGCTACAGCGCCAGTGAGATGATGGCAGAGGCAATCGCCGATGGAGATAACTATATCATCAGCGGCACCAAGCTGTTTGTCCCCGATGCCCACATTGCTGACTATATAATCTGTGTCGCCAAAACCGCCCAAGGAGCTATACTATTTATGGTGGACGGCAGGAATCCAGGCATTAGCTGTAGTCTATTAAAGACTATAGCTAGCGACAAACAGTGTGAGGTGGTATTTGACAAGGTGAAGGTGCCAGAGGAGAGTGTTCTCGGTGACTTGGACCAAGGCTGGATTCAACTGCAAAGCATACTAAGGAGAGCAGCCATAGCCAAATGTGCTGAAATGGTCGGGGGTGCTCAGCAGGTGCTAGAAATGACTGTAGACTATGTTAAACAGCGAGTGCAGTTCGGACAGCCTATTGGCGCTTTCCAAGCTGTCCAGCATCACTGCGCTAACATGGCCACTGATGTCGAGACATCAAAGTTCATCACCTACCAGGCAGCATGGAGACTAAGCGAGGGGCTTCCCTGTAACCAAGAGGTAGCCATGGCAAAGGCGTGGGTAAGCGATGCCTACAAGCGAGTCACACTCTTGGGCCATCAATGCATAGGTGGGGTAGGTTTCATGGAGGATCATGACCTGCCGCTATACTCGAAGCAAGCCATGGGGGCTGAAACTGCCTTTGGGGATGCTGACTTCCATCGAGAGGTAGTCGCTCAAGAATTAGGGCTGTAGCGTAGACCCTGGCCGAAGGAGGGCCAAAATGGACTTCAGACTTACTCCCGAGCAAGAGGCACTCAAGAGGGAGTTCGAAGAGTTCTTCAAGGAGGAGATGAAGCAGGCACCCCCGGGGTGGACGGGGGCATTGGAGGACATGTTCTCCGCGGAAGGCTGGCCGTTTCATCGTGGGATGGCCTGCAAATTGGCGCAGAAAGGCTGGCTAGTTCGGCCCTGGCCCAGGGAATATGGGGGACAGGATGCTCCTATTATCGAGCAGCTCATCTTCAGTGAGATGAGGGGATACTATGGAGCGGCAGGAGTCGATGCCTGGGGCATCGATATGCTGGGGCCCACCGTTCTCGCTGTGGGCAATGAGGAACAGAAGAAGGAGCACCTGCCACCGATTGCTCGGGCGGAAAGATTCTGGTGCCAGGGCTGGAGCGAACCCAATGCCGGCTCCGACCTGGCCTCTCTTACCACCCGCGCTGTGAGGGATGGAGACGATTACCTTATCAACGGCCAGAAGACCTGGACCAGTGGTGCTCACTGTGCTGACTGGATGTTTATGCTGGCTAGAACAAACCCAGAAGAGAAAAGGAGTCGAGGGCTCTCCTATTTTCTCCTCGACATGAAAAGCCCCGGGATCGAGGTTCGTCCCCTGTATAGCATGGATGGCTCTCACCTGTTTAATGAGGTTTTCTTCGATAATGTTCGGGTTCCGGCAAGAAATAGGGTTGGCGTGGAGAACGAAGGTTGGGCCATCACTAGGGCGACGATGAACTTCGAGCGCTCCTGCATTCAGATAATGGCTGGAGCGAAGCACGATCACGAGGAACTGGTGGAGTTCTGCAAGGAGACGAGGTGGAATGGGAAAACGCTGGCTGAAAATCCCTTTGCTCGCCACCGGTTGGCTCAGCTTGCCATTGAGATCGAGGTCGGGCGCGCTATGTCCTATCGCATCGCCTGGCTCCAAGAGAAGGGGGGCCTAATCGCTGCTGCCGCTGCGGCCTCGGCAGCAAAGGTTTACGGTACTGAGCTGACGCAGCGCCTCGCCTTTGCCAGCTACCAAATCCTGGGTCTCTACGGGCAGGTTAAGAGGTCTAAATGGGCTCCCCTAATGGGCAAGTTCGAGAGCCTCCTTCAGTTCACTCCGGGGATGAACATCGGTGGTGGAACTTCCGAGATCCAAAGAAACCTCATTGCCTGGGTCGGTTTAGGACTGCCTCGGACGATCTAGGCTAGACATTGCATTAGCACGGGGAAACCTGTAATGGGCGAGAAACGCTGAGAACACGGGCATGTGATCGCTTGATATGGGCGCCCTGGGAACTGTAGCGAACGTTTGCAGCTCAAGGAGGCTACAATGCGATATAAAACCATTATCGTTGAAAAGGACGAGGGCATAACCACTCTAACCTTAAATCGGCCCCGCAAATACAATGCTATCGACACAACAATGATGCGCGAGCTGCAATCAGCCTTACAAGCGGTTGGTGAAGACGATGAAATAGGGGTGCTTATTATTACCGGCGCTGGGCCTGCGTTTTGCAGCGGTATCGATGTATCCATGATGCAGGGCATGATCGATGATGCCTCTTTGGAAAAGGCCCCCTTGAGGCATAAGCTGCGGTTTATTGAGTCCTTTTACTCCGTTGTGCTGCAACTTAGCAACATGGCTAAGCCGGTGATCGCCGCAGTAAACGGGGTTGCAGCTGGTGGTGGCCTCGTGCTTGCCATGGCGGCTGACATTAGGATAGCCTCTGACAGGGCGGGGTTTTCACAGGTGTTCGCCAGGCGAGGGCTGCCGGACGGCGCCTCCACCTTCTTTCTACCCAAGCTGGTGGGACTGGGTAAGGCGTTTGAGTTGGCCTTTACTGGCAAGGTTATCAATGCCGAAGAGGCAGAACGGATCGGGCTGGTTAACCAGGTCGTGCCCCACGACGAACTCATGAAGGCCATACGGGAACTGGCGGTGGGCATAGCCAGAGGGCCTGCGGTCGCGCTGCAGCTGGCCAAGCAAGCCCTCCGTAGAGGATTCGTCGCCACCGACCTCGCCGCACATGCAGAGTTCGAATTGAGCTCGGTGCTGATTAGTATCGCCACCGAGGATTTCAAGGAAGGGGTGAAATCGTTCTTAGAGAAGAGGGAGCCGAGGTTCACTGGAAGATAGGGGGTTTTGAACCAACATCCTCATATGTAACGTATGTCTCTTTGCTTGGTTCTCAGCCCTCGTCGAATCCTGATTAGACCTTTCCACGCCTACTGCATGCGTACCAGGTTAGTGCTGACCGGTCGGCGGGTCTGGCAACCGGCATAGCGAGAAAGGGAGTGACAGAGGTGTCTGACGTCCCAGCGGAATTGCCAATACTGGTTAAAGGAGGTCAACGCAAAGAGAAAGAAGGCGAAAAGCGACTTCTACAACACCGTCTGGGGCAGAGCTTTTCAGCATGTAATAACCCCAAGTTCTGGCTTCGATAGTTCAAGCTTTCATGAAAAGGAGGCAAACTCTGATGAAATACGTGATTCTAGAGAAATCTGAAGGCATTGCCACTATCACCCTTAATCGTCCAGACAAGCTCAATGCTTTCAATTGGGAGATGGAAGCCGAGTTCTTCAACGCCATAGAACAGGTTGGGCAGGATAAGGACGTGAGAGTATTGGTGATCACTGGTGCTGGCGATGCCTTCTCCACTGGGGCTGATATTGAAGAGATGTTTCAGGAGATCGCTGATAAAGGAGGGCTGACTGGAAAAGAACAGTATGATGTGCCGTTTAGAAACATGGTACCAGTGATAGCTTCAATTAATGGCTTAGCAATAGGTGCTGGCCTGACCATTACCTTGCAATGCGACATAAGAATTGCTGCAGAAGAAGCCAGGTTCTCACTGCCTTTTGTTCCATTTAGTATAACCCCGGAAGCGGGCTCTACTTACTTCCTGTCACGTCTGATAGGGATAGCCAAGGCTTGCGAGCTGGTCTTTACCGGCAAGACTATTACGGCTGAAGAGGCAAAGGAGATAGGGCTGGTTAATGAGGTTGTCCCGGCGGCTGAGTTGAAGGAAGCTACTTATAAACTGGCAAAAAGAATGGCGCATGGAGCACCACTAGCTATGCAAATGGCCAAAAAGGGGCTTTACCAGGGCCTGGAGGCCAGCATCAAGGATCAAATAGAATATGAGAAATCCGCACTCATGGCTCTTACGCGGACAGAAGATTTCCAAGAGGCGATAAAAGCCTTTCAAGAGAAACGGAAGCCGGTATTCAAAGGGAAATAGGCGGATTTGAAGGGCGAGAGAGGAGTGAGAGAAGCGCATTAACTCCTATCAGCCGATTTGACAAAACTACGAAAGGAGGTAGAAGATGACGCAGCAAAAGACCGAGTCTATATTAGGCCCCTATCGAGTCTTGGATCTTACCGATGACAAAGGCCTCCTTTGTGGCAAGATCCTCAGTGACCTTGGTGCCGATGTCATCAAGGTAGAAAAGCCAGGGGGAGATGCCGCTCGCAGTATCGGCCCTTTCTACAAAGACATCCCGCATCCCGAAAGAAGCCTCTATTGGTTTGCCTTTAACCTGAACAAGAGAAGCGTCACGCTGGACATCGAGAAGCCAGACGGGCGTGAAATCTTCGGGAGACTGGTGAAGACGGCTGATATCGTCGTCGAGTCCTTCCAGTCAGGATATCTTGACGGCCTGGGTCTTGGGTATGCGGGTCTCAAGGAAATCAACCCCCAGATTATCCTCACTTCCATCACTCCTTTTGGCCAGACGGGACCCTATGCCCACTACAAGGGAAGCGACATCGTTGGCTGGGCAACAGGCGGCATGATGCACCCCCTCGGCAGTCCCGACCGAGCACCGCTTCAGGTCACTGCTCAGCAGGCGTACTGTAACGCCTCAGCACACGCAGCCGCCGGAACCATGATCGCCCTCTACTATCGCGATGTGAATGGGGAAGGACAGCACGTTGATGTCTCGGTCCAAGAGAGCGTCATGGCTAACACATGGTTTTGGGCTGAGCTGTGGGACCTGATGGGGGTCAATATGCCCAGGCTGGGTGGGATGATGGCTTCGCCACGGGCAAATTTGCCTCCGCTGATTATGCGCTTAGATTGGCCGTGCAATGATGGACGGGTAAGCTGGGGCCCGACCGGTGGAGCTTGGGCCGGAGGGCGGGCCTCGAGTAAGGCCTTAGTGGAAATGGCCAACCGCGATGGCATGGCCATGGAACTGAAAGACTATGATTGGGCTACCCTTGATTATTCTACCGTTCCTCAGGAGGAGTTCGATCGTGTGGCCAACACACTCGCCGCGTTCCTGGCCACTAAGACCAAGTCTGAGCTATTCACCGAAGCCATAGAGAAGGGGATTATCCTCAGCCCTTGGAGCGTCACCAAGGACTTAGTGGAAAACCCCCAGCTTGCCGCCCGTGAATTCTGGGAGAAGGTGGAGCATCCAGAGCTTGGGGAGGCCATTACCTACCCCGGTGCTTTCGTCAAACTCAGCGAGGCGCCGTGGCGGGTTTGGCGCCGTCCGCCCCTTATCGGAGAGCACAATGAAGAGATCTATGTGCAGGAGTTGGGGCTGGCCAGGGAGAGACTGTTATTGCTCAAGCAGGCCGGGGTGATTTGACCTCGCTGAGGCAAAAACCAGGAGGGTAAAATGGAGATAAAACATGCGCTAGCTGGTGTAAAGGTCGTTGACTTCGGCTGGGTCGCTACCGGCCCCGGGTCTATTAAGGAGCTAGCGTGGCATGGAGCGACGGTAGTCCGTGTTGAAAGCCATAGAAGGCCTGATCCGCTGAGAACCGGAGGTGTCCCGTTCAAAGATGGCGTTCCCGGCATCGATCGAAATGCGTTCTTCGCCGCGCAGAACGTCAACAAGTACGGCATCACCCTGGATTTGTCCATGCCCAGGGGAAAGGAGATCGCTCATCGGCTGATTGAGTGGGCCGACATCGTTGCTGAAGGCTACGCCCCTGGGGTGATGGCTAAGTTGGGGCTGGACTACGAGAGTGTGAGGAAGATAAAGCCCGATATCATCTATCTCAGCACATCGCAGCTGGGGCAAACCGGGCCTCATACCCAGTTCGCTGGCACCGGACTACAGGCCACTGTCTTGGCCGGTTTGGGCCATCTGGTGGGCTGGCCGGATCGCAACCCGACAGGGCTCTTCGGCCCCTACACCGATTTCGTAACCCCACGCTTCAACATAATCTGCCTCATGGCGGCGCTTCTGTACCGCAAGAGGACGGGAAAGGGCATGTACCTGGACAGCTCGCAGTTTGAGGCGACTGCCACCTTTCTGGCGCCAGCGATTCTGGACTACACGGTAAACGGCTTTGTCTGGAACCCCATGGGGAACCAGCACCCTCATGCTGCGCCCCACGGCGCCTTTCCCTGCCGCGGTGCCGACCGCTGGTGCGCCATCGCTGTCCTCTCTGAAGACGAGTGGCGGGCGTTTTGCAACGTCATCGGCAATCCCAAATGGACTAGAGATGCTAAATTTGCTACCAAGTTGGGCAGGAAGGAAAACGAGGAGGAACTAAACACGCTGGTGGGCGAGTGGACGGCCGATTTCGCTGCTGAGGAGATAGTAGCGCTAATGCAGTCGGCTGGCGTATCGGCAGGGGTGGTGAACAAACCTCAGGACCTTTTTGAAGACCCTCAGTTGAAGCACCGCCAGCACTTTCAGTTCATGGAGCACCCGGTGATCGGTCGCCACGCCTATCATGCGCCGGCCTACAGGCTGTCGGAGACGCCGTTTGAGGCGAGGATGCCGGCCCCGTGCATAGGCCAGCACAATGAGTACGTCTTCAAAGGGTTTCTGGGGATGTCCGATGATGAGATCGCCGACCTGCTGGCGGAGGGGGTGATAACCACCGATGCCGGCTTGGCTGAGGCAATGGAGGGTTGATAGGCTCTCACGATTTTGAGCTGAAAACCGGGGTGTGAATACAGGGGCGATGGCCCGAGTGAATTCTGGGTTGTTGGCATGATGGGGCTGTTTAATCTATGGAGAGGCGGTTGAGCGATGCAAAACAGGGTTTGCGATATATTCGGCGTCAGGTACCCCATAATCCAGGGAGGCATGGCCGGCTTTTCCAGGTCAAGGTTGGTCTCAGCTGTTTCCAATGCGGGCGGGCTGGGGCTGTTGGCTGGGGTCATGGGGCCGAAAGCCCTGCGAGAAGAGATTAGCAAGACGAAGGAACTTACCGACAAGCCCTTCGGTGTGAACGTACTGCTGGCGATGGAGCATCGGGCCCAAGCTTCGCTGGAGGCGGCGCTTGAGGAGGGGGTGAGGATATTTGCCACCACTGGCGGTAATCCTGAGAAGTTCACCAAATTACTCAAGGACGCCGGAGCCGTCGTCATGCAAGTGGTGCCATCGGTCCGACACGCGGTCAAGGCTGAAGCTGCGGGGGTTGATATTGTTGTCGCCGAAGGCACCGAGGCCGGCGGCCTGGTAGGGCCTCTGGGTGTCACCACTTTTGTGTTGGTGCCTCAGGTTGTTGATGCGGTGAAGGTACCTGTGATCGCCGCCGGCGGCATCGGGGATGCGCGGGGCTTTGTTGCCGCCCTGGCTCTGGGAGCTGAGGGGGTTCAGGTGGGGACTCGCTTTCTGGCCACCAAGGAATGTGGGATAGATGACAGCCTCAAGGAGGCCATTCTAAAGTCCACCGACACCAGCACCGAGCTCCGTGGCGGCGGCAACCTGCGATGGCGAGCCTTCACCCAGGACTTCCTCCGGTCTGCCCTGTCGGATTCGGCGGTGGTCTCCGAAGCAACAGATGTGGATAGCCAGCTTGTGGATATTCTGGGCGGAACCGATGTCGATGGAGACATCAAAGGGAAGGGTGTCTACGTCGGTGGTCAGGTAGCGGGGCTGATAGGGGAAATAGTAAGCGTGGAAGAGGTCATTAGGAGCTTGGTGGAGGGTGCGGCTGTGATTAGTGACCGTTTGGGGAAAAGTATATCGCTGATGTAACATTCGTCCAGAATGTTCAGCTAGCACTACCCTCCCCCGAGGGGCAAATACCTCTAAAAACTCCCGAAATGAGCTAAAAAACTCTTGATATTTGGTATTACATCACTTACTATTAGAGTATGAGGACAGGGAGACCGAAAACAGGCAGAAAGCCTAATACTAGCATTAGAGTAGACCTAGAAACACTCCATCAAGCCCGCGTTGCCGCTGTTACCCAGAAGAAGACTATGGGGCAGTGGCTTGAAGAGGCAATCCTGGAGAAAATCCAAAGGGAGCAGGACAAATAGTATGAAAGGGCTCCGCAAGAAGACTCAAGCGAATGCTAGGACGAACGAGCTTAGAAGACGCAAACGTAAGAAGACGGAGAGGAGGTGATGTAAAAAAGACCAACTGCTTCGTCATTTTTTGCCCGGGGTTTTGGGTGAGGATAGATACGAAATCGCCCCTGTAAGTCACGAAATACACTAACTGCCTTCTAAGCAGTGGGTCGTGGGTCCGAATCCAACTCCCGCTACCAAGCAGATTCTAAGGCAATATTTAACAGGGGAAGCCGGGCTTTTCGGCCTCCCCTGTTATGTTTCCTCTTCCGCGTTGCTGAAACGTTAGAATTCAACCTGCGCTTACAGCGACAGCGAAGGTAAAGCGTGCCAGCTAGTCATCGAATTCAGTTGTTGACAGTGGATAGAACCTTATCTGCAGCAGTTTCGCACCGTCGTTGTGGACGTCTTGCCCCGCCATCACTAGATCAGCGATATTGAAGATCCACGTGGGTGCATAAAAGGTGGCGAGCCCTGCCGCTTCTTGATCAGCCCGCCAGGCCTCGAACTCCGCTGGGTCAATCACACCGTTGACGGGATTGGTGTCATACGACATTGGCACATCGCACTCGGTAATTAATCCATCTGGCACGGCCTCGCAAATCGATGTAGTGGTATTCAATGATCCGACATCCAGGCTGGCGTCGTAGACCCAACCTGACCAGGTGAATAGGTCTGTTATGTCTTGTCCCTTGGACTTTCCAGTGGGTTTCCCTTTCGGGTTTGTCGATGCGGGGTCAAATCTTACAAACCCCTCCGGTCCAGCGCCATACAGGTTCCCACCGACGATCAAGCCCAGCGCCAGCAAACTATCATTCGGGCAACTGGTATAGTTACCGAAATCCCAGTTTGCTGGGTCTGTGTCATTGCATGCCGCTACCACTACAGCCGGATCCAGGATTATGTTACTTTCGTTGCCGGCTGCCCCGTGGTTCGGTTTGCCCAGAATTCTGGCGCCGACCCAGTAGCCAAGAGGGTCTTTGGGTAGCTGAACTATCGCCACGTCATTCCCGCCATCGAAACCAGCGCACGGGTCGTGCACCGTCAGTTCCGCCACTGACGACTTCTTATTCGAGACGTATTGTATGGTTGCGTTGCCATATTCGGGGACGTGCACTGAGCTACCCCAGCCGTCGGTTAGGTCCCACGTTGCCTGACAGGTTTCCCAGTTTTTACCGTGGATGTTCAGGTTGAAGTGCGGCCCGCTGGGAAACCCGTTGCTCTGGTCAATGACGTTTGCTGGCTTGTCTGCTATGGCTGTTATACCGCCCATGACCAGTCCAGCCACCACCAGGGCCACTACCGCACCTATCGCAATTCGCTTCATTTGCTACCTCCTCCCATATTTCGTCTGCAAGTGTGCTTCCACCCCCAACAATTCACGTCTTGCTCCTTCTGATCGACGATCACCTCTCTTTGCCATCCTTAGCTACATTGTGTTGCGCCACCGCAGAAAAGTCAATATCCAATGACCTCACATAACTTAACAGCACTAACATAATTTAGAGGATTTCGGGCAACTCTTAGATTTAAGCGATTAGTTTATGCAATATTATCTTAAGTTATATTGCTAACGTATATTAGAAGTTATTATATAGACTTAGGTTGTCAATACCTTCTGGCGGGAGCTCCCATAGCAACTTGTGGGGCCATAGTGGGAATTCTGTGGCTGGTGTCAATACTTAACGAAATTCAGCGCGACTGAATTAATGCAGTAGCGAAGGCCGGTCGGGGGCGGGCCATCATCGAACAGGTGTCCAAGATGGGCATCACACCTTTGGCACATCACCTCAGTCCTTATCATGCCCCCGCTGGTATCTTTGGCTGTTGAAATGCTCTGCTCCGAGATCGGGGCCCAGAAGCTGGGCCAACCTGTACCCGAATCGAACTTCGTTTCTGAACTGAATAGGTCATTACCACAACACACGCATTGGTATATACCTTTCTCTTTGAAATTGTAGTACTTGCCGGTGAATGGTGGTTCGGTTCCCCTTGCCCGAGTGGCCTGATATTGCTCGGGTGTAAGTAGCTGCCGCCACTCTTCATCGCTCTTGATTACTTTATCAGGCATATTGATCCCCTTTCATCTATCATATCATATACATACCCACCGGAGGTCGTTGGTTCGAATCCAACTCCCGCCACCAAGTAAATTTACCGGTGGCACACAAGCCAGCTCTTTTAGCCCACTTTGTCATTTCACTAGCAGATGCTGATATGGCTTGACATTGCATCTATAATGTGCTAATGTATATTGCAGCAATATATATTTGTCATATATTGCGAAAATTAAAAAGGGTGGTTAGGCAATGTGGCAGCAGGCACGCTTTATCGACGAGATATGGTACGAGATCGAGGCCTATGAGCAGGATATTGTGGAGCTTAGAGAAAAGCAGTTGGAGCTTGAGGAGCAGATAAGGGAAAAACAGAGATTGAAAAGTCAGGCAGAGGCCCTCTATACAGATCTACTGCGGCGGTCAGGGATGGAGAGTGAACGAACGAGACGGTATAAGTTCTTAAGCAAGACACTCGCTGAGGCGGTGTACCAGACAATGCACGAGGCAGGGATTGAGTTGCATGCCGAAGAGGTGGTAGACAGGCTCAAACAGGGTGGGGCAGTGATCCGGGCCCAGAGACCCATCCTGACCGTCACTAGCATTCTTAGCCGGAATAAAGACACCTACGAACGGGTTGGCCCCAATACCTATCGGCTTAAAGAATCGGTTGTCAGCAAGGGCTCCAATTGAAGTGTTGGAGGGGACATCGAGATGCGGGGTGTTCAGTACAGACAAAGAGCTTAGCTAGAAGTTGTATCAATAGCTTGACTTGATGAGGTGGAAGATGAAAGCACTCGATAAACTTGAGAAAAAGGAATTAAAGGAACTATTGAACAAATGCTGGATGACTCACGATGGAATGTGGTTTTATCATTGCCTGCAGGAATTTGGTATTGAGAAGACGAATAAACTGAACAAAGCAGCGATAAAATCGTTGGCTCCGATAGAGATGAAAAGGATCAAGAAAGCCGTAGGCATAGAAAATATCCAAACTTTTGAACAACTCAAAGAGCTCATTGAAGGAGCAGTTGAGATAGTCTCGGGTGATTTCATGAATTTCACCTTTAGTTATCCTTCGGAAAACGTTTTACACTGGGAGTTTGAGGCGCAAAAGTGCTTCGCTTATGTAGGGATCAAGAATATGGGCGTGATCGATCAATATCAATGCGGGGTTATTTATAGGATTGAATGCTGGCTCGATAGTCTGGGGATAGAATACAGCGTCACTCCTCAAGTAGAAGATTGCTTGATGCACACGAATGGTAACTGCTCTGGAGATTTCAATTTCTATTTCAAATGAATAGTTGGGGGAACTGAAGCCGCAAGACATCTATCACCTTCAGTATTTAGGAGGGCGATCCCTGGTAGGGTATGGGCAATCAACGAAAGGTGCGTCGGTACCAACGCTAGGCGCCAATACAAGACTTAGGAGAGGCCGATGAACACAGGTAAACAAATGGCTACACCCCAGATTGGCTGGCTCTGCTCCTATGTGCCTGAGGAGATAGTATTGGCAGCGGGATCAGTATCACTTTCCCGACTTCTAAGGCTGGTTTTTTCTAAAAGGCGTTTTTAGCTCTTCTTGTCTTGACCACCTTCCTGTGATATAGTTTCCCTATGAAATCCATCCCCGGCGGCACTATCACCTCGCCCAAGGGCTTTCTCGCTGGCGCAACCCGCGCCGGCCTCAAGAGCAAAGGCGGGCTCGATCTGGGCATCCTTTTTTCGAAAAACTCGGAACGCCCTTGTGTCGCTGCTGGTCTGTTCACCACTAACAGGATCAAGGCAGCACCGGTAGCATTGTGCCAGAAGCATATCGCCGACGGCCGGGCGCGAGCGATTGTGGCCAATGCCGGCTGTGCCAACGCCTGCGTCGGCGAGCGGGGGCTCGAGGATGCCGCTACGATGGCGGACCTGGCGGCCAAGAGGCTGGGGATCGCGCCTGAGGATGTTCTGGTGGCCAGCACCGGCGTCATCGGATCGAGGCTACCCATCGAGCTTATCGCCGGCAGCATTGAAAAGGTGGCCCTTTCCCGGGAGGGGGGCCACGAGCTGGCGCAGGCCATCCTTACCACCGATACCTGTACCAAGGAAGCAGCGGTGGCAGTCGGAGGCAGCGACTTCATCATCGGCGGTATCGCCAAAGGGGCGGGGATGATCCACCCCAACTTAGCAACCCTCCTCTGCTTCCTGGCCACCGACGCCGCTATCGATGCCCATTTCCTGGAGAAAGCGCTTCGGGAGGCGGTGGATGTTTCCTTTAATATGATCACAATCGATGGCGACACCAGCCCCAATGATACGGTGCTGATCCTCGCCAACGGGCTGGCGGGCAATGAGTTAATTAAGGATGGTACTAGCGAGGCGGCAGCCTTTGGAGAAGCTCTTACCGAGGTCTGCACCTATCTTGCGAGGCGTATCGCCGGCGATGGTGAGGGGGCGACCAGGCTCATCGAGGTTACTGTGGAGGGTGCCCTTTCGGTTGATGATGCCAGGGTGGCGGCGCGCACTATAGCCGGCTCGCCACTGGTGAAGGCGGCAGTTCATGGATGCGACCCCAACTGGGGGCGGATAATCGCCGCGCTGGGTCGCAGCGGTGCCGAGCTCGATGGATCGAAGATAGACCTCTTCCTGAACAACATACGCCTCATGGCCGGGGGCTCGCCTCTTGCCTTCGACAGGGATAGGGTGAAAGAGGCGATGGCGGGGGAGGAGGTGCCGATTTGGGTGCGCCTCAACCTGGGGGATAGCGCTGCCACCGCCTGGGGCTGCGACCTCAGTGCGGAGTATGTGACGATAAATAGCGAGTATACGACATAAAAGGGGCAGTGAGCGATGGTGAAAAAGGTAGAAATAGCCGAGGTCGTTGATATTGATACGGTGACTGTGGAACTGGATAATTCCTTCCCCGGCGCTTATGCATTCTACATTAAACTATCGAGGAAGCCCGAGCACCAATGGGTGCACATGTTGAATTTCGAATGGGACAGGGCTGTTTACCTTATGAAGAGGGAGATCAGGGTGGTGGGGGACAGGCTCCGTTTAATCTCAGGAGCAGACGATAATATCCAAAAGCACGTGGATTTTGCCACGAAGCTGGTGAAAAAGATAAACGCAAGGATCGAGGAGGACAACCGGCGAATCGATCTTGCGGAGCAAAGGAGGCGGGGCAAGGGGGTAGATGTTGAGAAGGAGAAAGAAGAGATAAGGAGAAAACTGAGGGAAGCGTGCTCAGAATAAGGGTGGCTGCGACCTGTCGGCGGAGTGTGTGGCGATAAATAGCGAGTATTAGTATATGCAATAGGGGTGTGGGCGATGTCTTTCCCGGCTAGACAACAAATTCATGTTCCACTACTTCGGGAAATAGAACGAGCAGGGGGCGAAGCAAGGCCTAGCGATCTCTACCAAAAGGTCGCTAAACACTTTCCTCACTTGACGGAGTCTGACTTGGCGGAGCTACAACCGCATGGTGACAATAAGTGGAGAAATCTAGTGCAAGAGGTCCGTAAGGACTTGGTAAATAGAGGAGAAGTCGACAGGTATATCCGTAATTCATGGAAAATAACGGAGAAAGGCAGGAGAAGGTTGCCGGATGAGGGAGCGCTACCAAGAGAGGTCGAGGTAGCGTTACCCCAGATTCCTCCAACGCCTCCTACACCCGATAAATTGGCGGGGGAGATTAGGAGCTTGCTAGAAAAGCTTGTGGAGCTGGCAAGGAAGGGGAAAGAGGAAAAGCCTCTGCCAAACCATGACGAGCTGGTTCGGATAATAAAAGAAATGGGGGAGTTGCTTGGCAAGTCAATTGAGCCTGTGCCACAGTCCCAGTATAGGCACGACTGTGTGTGGAAACCGAATCGCTGGGCTAACCCTGAGTTAGTTTGGGAGGTCTGCGACAAAGGGGTACCTGAAAAGGATATAGTCTCTCTCACTTGGGCTGCAAATACCTGGAAGGCTAAAGGTATTCTGGCGGTTTTTGCAGAAGCGGATTTTAAGAAAGCACAAGAAACGATCGCTCAACCTCAGGTGTATGTCATGAAAGCTGAAGATGTAGTTCAGCTTCACTGGATACTGAAGGTTGGTAATGTTCTAGCTCTCAGGGCTATTTTGAGTATCTAGTACTAACAAAGACTGGAGAGATGAAACCTATCGTCGTCAAAATCGGGGGCTCAACCCTGGGCAGCCATGACACCACACTCGAGGACCTGGTCGCCCTCCAGAGGGAGGGCAAGGCCCTGGTGGTGGTCCATGGCGGCGGCGACCTCATAACCGAGTGGCTTTCGCGGCAGGGCATCGCCACCAAGTTCGAAAAAGGGCTCAGAGTCACCGACCATGAGACCCTTGAGGTGGTGGTCGCTGTTCTTTGCGGGCTGGTCAATAAGGAGCTTGTGGCCGCCATCCAGTCGCGGGGCGGGCGAGCCATGGGCTTGAGCGGCGTCGATGGTCGCCTCATCGAGGCCAGGGTCAAGGACGAGGAGCTTGGCTATACGGGGGAGGTGGTAAAGATTAACCCGGAACCTATAGAGATTGTTCTAAGAGGAGGCTACATCCCTGTAATCGCCCCTTTAGGTTTGGAGGCCAAGGGCGAAAAGGGCGAAAAACTCAATGTCAATGCCGATACCGCCGCCGGCGAGATCGCGGCTGCCCTTGGGGCCGAGAGGCTTGTCTTTCTCACCGATGTCCCTGGCGTTATGGACGGTTCGGGTGAATTGCTGTCTCAGCTACCGCCGGATGAGGCAAGCTCGCTCATAGCTTCGGGTGTTGTTTCAGGGGGGATGATCCCCAAGGTGGAGGCGTGCCTTGGCGCCCTTTCCACCGTGCCCATAACTCAAATAGTCGATGGCCGATTGCCCCACGCTCTGGTTGAGGCCATCGCTGGCGGGGGAAGCGGGACGCTAATTGCGAAGAAGGAGATCGGATGACTGATTGGCCGGAGCTGGAGCGCAAATACCTTATGAACACATTCAAGCGGCTGCCCGTAGTGCTGATGCGAGGCCAGGGGGCTAGGGTTTGGGACGATACGGGTAAGGTGTATCTGGATTTCATTGGCGGGTTAGCGGTGGATGTCTTGGGCCACTCGCATCCTGAGGTGGTCAGCGCCATCGCAGAGCAGGCCAGCACCCTGATCCAGGCATCGAACCTGGTCTACAGCGTTCCACAGATACGCCTAGCGGAGCTCCTTATCGAGAATAGCTGCTTCGATAAGGTCTTCTTCTGCAATAGCGGTGCCGAGGCCAATGAGGGGGCGGTTAAGCTGGCCCGCAGGTATGGCAAGCTCCATCTGGGCGGCGCCTATGAGGTCATTACGGCCATGAACTCGTTTCACGGTCGTACCCTGGCTATGGTCGCCGCCACAGGGCAGCCCAAGCTTCAAGAGCCTTATACCCCGCTCCCTGAAGGCTTTGTCAATGTGGAGTACGATAATATCGATGCTATTAAGAAAGCTACGGGGCGAAAAACCTGCGCCGTGATGCTAGAGGTCATCCAGGGAGAGACCGGGGTCAATGTTCCCAGCGACGATTACCTTAAGGGAGTGCGCTCCTGGTGTGACGAAAAGGGCATCCTGCTCATCCTCGACGAGATTCAGACCGGGATGGGGCGAACGGGAACACTCTTCGCCTACCAGCAGTGTGGCATCGAGCCGGATATCATGACCCTGGCCAAGGGGCTCGCCGGTGGAGTGCCGATCGGCGCCTTTCTGGCCAAGGATAAAGTCTCCGTCTTTGTCCCTGGGGATCACGGCTCAACCTTTGGAGGCAACCCTCTGGCCTGTACTGCCGGTTATGCTACATTGAAGTATATACTAGAGCACAATATCATAGAGAATTGTCGCCATGTGGGAAACTATCTACAAACAAGCCTGGAGGGGCTAAAGGCAAAGTTCGAAAAAATCGTTGAGGTCAGGGGGCGCGGTCTCCTGGTGGCCATTGAGTTCTCAAACGATATCGCCGAGGCTGTGGTCAAAGCCTGCCTTGACCAAGGCTTACTTCTCAATCCGGTAAAGCCAACTGCCATTCGCTTCATGCCCCCGCTGATCATCAGCGGGAAGGAGGTCGATGAAGCAGTGGGCATCTTGGATATGGTGCTAACAAAGGTGAGCAAGGAGGCAGTGGGCACTACGGATTAACGCTCTGTTCATCAGGAGAGAGAATGAAAGGCAAGTTTATTATGTCTTCCATAGTATTGGTGGTCAGCGTAGTTCTCCTTCGTGCTGTAGGTGGTCTGGTGTTCTCCGCATGTCTGCCGGGTGAGTTTAGTATTCAAGACGATGTTGAGGGTGTTATGGATATACCTGAGCATGTAGTGGAGGATGCTAATAATCTAGCATTACAGCTTTTTGGCAATAGCAATGATGAGTGCGATAGGCTTGTAGACAGTCTTTTACAGGTATATTCACAGGCTGAGGACAGGGATTTTCTTCTCATCTTTAACTCGGGTGGCCTGGGGAAAGAAGAGATCGGCCCTGAGTGGGCAAGTATTCTGGAGGGAATCGAGGAGGAGCTTGGGAAACTGGGTCATACCACGCTGCTGGTGATATACGCCAGGACCTCCGAGGGTTTGCGGGCTTCCATCACAGAAATCAGGGAGTCGATCTATTTCTATCCCTCAAAAGCACAGCCTCTAGCTTCTCAGATAGATTTTCTCACAAGACACATTGAGGGTATCAGAGTTATAGTAGCCGGAGAGAGTGGTGGGGCGGTCTTTAGCAATGAAGTTATGGAGCTCCTAGAAGCCAACCCTCGAGTATATAGTATTCAAACCGGGATTCCTTTCGCCTACCACGGCCTTGTATCAGAAAGGTCACTGGTCATAAATGACAATGGTATAATCCCTGATGTTCTAAGCACAGGTGACCTTTGGGCCATATTTCTAGCTAATCTTTGGCGCCTTCCTACCTATAGGCCTGCGGAAGGGCATCTCTTCTTTTACATAAGGGCGCCCGGTCACATCTATACCTGGGATCACCCCGGGGTGAACTCCGAGATATCATCTTTCTTGAGGGATCATTTTGCAGGCGAATAAGGCTATGGATTGGAGGCGATGACAAGTGGCAGAGAAGGTTGTGCTCGCTTATAGCGGTGGACTGGATACCTCAGTGGCTGTCAGGTGGATCGGTGAAAAGTATAAAATGGACGTGGTCACCCTGACCGCAGATTTAGGCAGCGAAAAGGATTTACCTTCTGTTCAGCAAAAGGCGCTTAATGCAGGGGCGGTGAAGGCCCTGGTGGTCGATGCCCGGGAGCTTTTTGTTAAATACTTTGTTTTCCCCGCCCTTCAGGCCGATGCCATCTATGAGGGGCAGTATCCGCTGGCCACGGCGCTGGCTCGGCCCCTGATCGCCAAACTACTGGTGGACGCTGCCAATGAGGAGGGCGCTTCGGCGGTGGCTCATGGCTGCACCGGGAAGGGGAATGATCAGGTGAGGTTCGACGTCAGCGTTTCCGCCCTGGCCCCGCACCTCAAGATCATCGCCCCAGCCCGGGAATGGGGCATGACCCGGGAGGAGGAGATCGCCTACGCTCAGAAGCACGCCATCCCCGTTCCTGCCTCTGTGGCCAGCCCATATTCCGTCGATGAAAACCTCTGGGGCAGGAGCATCGAGTGCGGGGTTCTGGAGGACCCCTGGGCTGAGCCACCCGAGGAGGTCTTTTCCTGGACACGCTCGGCAAAGGACGCTCCGGACGAACCCTCTTATGTGGAGGTTGGCTTCGAGCGGGGGGTCCCGGTGAGCCTTGATGGCCAGGAGCTCGACGGCGTCTCATTGCTCCAGGAGTTAAACGAGCTTGCGGGACGACACGGCGTGGGCCGCATCGACCATGTGGAGAATCGCCTCGTCGGTATAAAGTCGCGAGAGGTTTATGAGGCGCCGGCGGCAACGTTGCTGCTTGCGGCTCACAAGGCGCTTGAGGCCATGACCCTGTCCCGGGATCAAGTGCGCTTCAAGGAGAGGGTAGCTTTGGAGTATGCCGACCTCATCTATAATGGGCTGTGGTTCACCGCCCTTCATCACGACCTGGCTGCTTATGTGCAGAGCTCGCAGCGCCATGTCACCGGGACGGTGCGGGTGAAGCTCTTGAAGGGAAATGCCATGGTAGTCGGGCGAAAGTCGCCCAAGTCGCTTTACAGTTTTGGCCTGGCCACCTATGATAAAGGCGATGTATTCGACCAGAGCGCCTCGCTGGGCTTCATCCACATCTGGGGGCTTCCGGTGAAGACCCAGGCCCAGATTCAGGGGGTGGAGCAGCCCGAGGACTAATTGTAGAGGGAGAGCTATAGGGTATGGAGGGTGACCAGGCATCACAATTCTTTATTACGTATCGCCTAAGCCCAACTTCTGCTTTTGAAGGGTTCAAAGGCATACCAATAAAGTATGGCGATGATTATGAGCTGCAATTTCAGGGGGATTTGGTATGGATAAGCTTCCAGGGAAATAGCGAAAACTGGGAGAAAAGAAGGAATGAGGGACTTTCTTTTCTGAAGACTTTCTTAAGCGCTGTCGCTTTGCTAAAAGAATATCCTTTCGGGGTTGAGCCCGTACAATGGATAGAGAAAAGGCGGGAATGTACTGAAGACAAATATATTCTCGGGAGGTTGGCATCAACTGAACTTGCGGTGCAAGCCAAGCCGCCAAAGGTAACAGAGGAGGACATTGGCAAGGCTAGGCTTTATTTAATCTTGGCGGAAATTAACCCCTTATTTAAAAGGGCGATGATTGATTACAGTGTGGCGCTTAGTTTCCCTGGGGAGGCTGTGGTCTTTGCACCGCGCGCTCTTGAGGCAGTTGAAACTCACTTCAAGTCAAATTCCCCAGTGAAAGTGTCTGCTAATATGAGAAAGCGAAAGACTAGAGATGTCATGAAACAAGCGCTCAGTTTGCCTGAAAAGGCGCTAAAGGATTTTCATAAGATTGCAAATGATACGACAGTTGCACGGCATGTAAAGGAGCTTAGCCAGTTACGTTCTCCTACACTTGAGGAGATAAGATTTTGCATTGTGTTCTGTAGGATAGTGCTGGACAAGTTTGCTTTGTATTTATGGGGCGAGAATAGCGATTTGTTGAAGCACTTGATGCCTTTACTCGAGGATGTAGATGTGGTGCAGAAAATCGAGGAGAGCAGTATAGGTTTACAAGATAGACTTACTAAGATTTTATCTGGTGAGATTGGGTAGTGGTTCCATCTGCTTGATGGTGGGCTGAATCCTATACGCAATCGCTTTCAAAAGGAGGTAGAAAAGTCGGTGACGGAATACACCACATCTATCCCATTTGACCGGCGCCTGTATAAGCAGGACATCGCCGGCTCCATAGCCCATGCCCGGATGCTGGCCAGGCAGGGCATCATATCGGATAAGGACGCCGAGCTGATCACCATGGCCCTCACCTCCATCCGCGATGAGATCGAGCAGGGCTCTTTCGCTTTCCGCCCTGAGCTTGAGGACATCCATATGAACATCGAGGCCAGATTAATTGAAAAGATCGGGGATGTGGGGCGAAAAATACATACCGCCCGCTCCCGAAACGACCAGATCGCCCTCGATATGCGCCTGTTCGTCAAGGAAGCCATTTCGGACACGATCGAAAAGCTGAAGGAATTGCAGCGGGCACTCCTCGAACTGGCGGAGGCCAACAGGGACGTAATAATGCCCGGCTATACTCACATGCAGCGGGCGCAGCCGGTGCTCATGGCCCATCACCTGCTGGCCTACTTCGAGATGCTAAACCGCGATGTGGGGCGCTTTGGCGACTGCCTAAAGCGGACCGATGTCCTGCCCTTGGGCAGCGGGGCACTGGCTGGCGTGCCCTACCCCATCGACCGCGAGTTTCTCGCTCATGAGTTGGGCTTCGCCACGGTGAGCGAGAATAGCATGGATGCCGTCTCCGACCGCGACTTCGTCATCGAATATCAGGCGGCGGCGAGCCTGACCATGATGCACCTGTCGCGCCTGGCCGAGGAGATAGTCCTCTGGTCGTCGGCGGAGTTCGGCTTTGTTGAGCTTGGCGATGCCTATGCCACCGGCTCGAGCATCATGCCCCAGAAGAAGAACCCCGATGTCGCCGAGCTGGCCCGGGGCAAGACCGGCCGGGTCTATGGCAATCTGCTGGCGATCTTGACCACGATGAAGGCCCTGCCCCTGTCCTATAACCGCGACATGCAGGAGGATAAGGAGGGCCTATTCGACACGGTGGATACCCTTATTTCGACCTTAGGCGTGTTTACCGGGATGGTAAGGACACTGAAGGTCAAGGGCGATAAAACAAGGCAGGCTGCTGAAGAGAGCTACATCCTGGCCACGGACCTCGCCGACTATCTGGTGAGAAAGGGGGTCCCTTTCCGCGAGGCTCACAGTATTGTCGGAGAACTGGTTAGATACGCAATGGATAAGGGCAAGACCTTCAAGGAGCTGGACATTAGCGAGTATAAGAGCTTCTCGCCAGACTTTGGGGATGATGTTTACTCCATTACTGTAGAGGCCTCCGTCGAAGCGCGAAATGTTAGCGGGGGGACCGCCCCTGAGCGGGTAAAGGAGGCGTTGGACAAAGCGAGAAGGAGCCTTGATGGATGAGATCAAAATAGCTCCATCCATCCTCTCCGCCGATTTCGCTCGCCTGGGAGAGCAGGTGGTCAAGGTGACCAGGGCCGGCGCTCACTACATCCACGTCGATGTCATGGATGGGCATTTTGTCCCCCCGATAACCATCGGTGCCCCGGTAGTGGCCGCGATTCGCCCGTGGACAGACTTACCTCTCGATGTCCACCTCATGATCGAAAAACCCGAGCGTCAGATCGAGCAATTCGCCCAGGCCGGGGCCGACATCATCGTCGTCCACGCCGAGGTTTGCCCCGATCTCCATCAAATGGTGGAATCGATAAAGGGGCTTGGCGTCCGGGCTGGGGTCTCTCTCAATCCAGCCACCGAAATTGACATAATCGATGATATCCTTCCCACCCTCGATTTGGTGCTGCTGATGACGGTGAACCCCGGCTATGCTGGCCAGGCCTTTATCGAGGAGGTGCTAGACAAGATCGCTCGCTTGAGAAGAATCCTGGATGAGAAGGGGCTTAAAGCCGAGCTTGAGGTCGATGGCGGCATCACCGCCCAGACTGCACCCAAGGCGGTTAAAGCGGGAGCACGAGTGCTTGTGGCTGGCTCAGCGATATTCAATCGCCGGGAGAGCGTCGAAGAGGCGATGGACAGGCTCAGGGCGAGCCTTCGCGTGAGCTAAACGGTTAGCTTAGACTGGGTCCTGAGGCACCTGGTGCAGATATTGACCTGCATCTTCTTACCATTGATAAGCATCGTTTTCTTCTGGCTATTAACCTTCCACTGCCGATTGGTACGGCGCTTGGAGTGGCTAACATTGTGCCCAAACTGAGGCGTCTTGCCACAAATATCACATTTCCCCGGCATCTTTCCCTAATCCCCTTTGACCAAATCGTAATTTTGCTGTAGAATTCACAGAATAAGGATAGCACAGGGAAGCCTTTCTGGCAAGGAGGAAGGAAAGGCCAGATGAGAGTAGTAAATTCCTGCAGTGGGCAAGATCTGGTTGGCATGTTCAACGCTGCCGTCCTGTGGCTGGAGAGAAGCGCCGAGGAGATAGATTCCCTCAATGTTTTTCCCGTACCCGATGGCGATACCGGAACCAATATGCTCCTCACCATGCGCTCGGCAATATTAGAGGCTTTACGCTTCCCAAATGAGAGCGCTTCTTCAGTTGCCCGTGCCCTAGCTCGAGGTGCCCTGATGGGGGCCCGGGGCAATAGCGGGGTGATCCTTTCCCAGATCCTGCGTGGCTTGGCATCAACGCTCGATGAGAAGGAGTGTCTGGAGGGAAGCGACCTGGTGTCGGGATTAATGGCCGGGTCAAATCTGGCCTATAAGGCGGTGAGCCATCCCGTGGAGGGGACCATGCTCACAGTGATTAAGGAAGCCTCAGCAGCGGCTGAGGGTGCATCAGCCGATAACGATCTGTATAGCATTATAGAGGCTACTGTTAGTGCGGCCAAGGATTCCGTAGCCAGAACGCCTTCTCTTCTCCCGGTTTTGCGCGAGGCCGGCGTCGTGGATGCTGGTGGATTGGGGCTTTATGTGATCTTTGAGGGCTTTTTGCGTTACCTTCGCGGTGAGATGGGTGAGGGAGGTGAAATCCCAGAGCAAATCTCTATGGAGTTGCCCAAAGTCGTGGCTGAGGAGCGCGTCTATGGCTATTGCACTGAGTTTATGATTCAGGGCCAAAATCTGAGCCTTGATGAGATTAGGGACAGGCTAGAGGCTATCGGGGAATCTGTGTTAGTGGTGGGCGATGAGAGTATGGTGAGAGTCCATGTTCACACCTTAGAGCCTGGGGCCGCCATTGGCTATGCCACCTCCCTGGGCACACTGCATCAGGTGAAGGTGCAAAACATGGATGAGCAGCATGAGGAATTCCTTGCCACAAAACGGGCAACCGCGGTCGAAATTGCTATCGTGGCGGTGGTTTCAGGAGATGGACTGATGGAGGTTTTCCGAAGCCTCGGTGCTACTGCTGTTGTCCCCGGGGGGCAGACCATGAATCCCTCTACTGGGGAGTTACTGAAGGTGGTGGCATCGGTGCGCTCTAACAGGGTTATAATCCTGCCCAATAACGCAAACATCGTGCTTGGCGCGGAGCAGGTAAAGGGGTTGAGTGCCAAAAGGGTAGAGATTGTGCCTACAGAAACGATCCCACAGGGTGTGGCAGCCCTCCTGGCTTTCAACTATGAGGCAGACCTTGAAGCGAATGTTGCGGCCATGAACAAGGCGATATCGACAGTTAGGACGGTGGAGGTGACCACTGCGGTGCGCCCGGCAAAGATCGGCGACCTGATCATGGAGGAGGGTCAAGCCATCGCCTTCCTTGATGGCAAGGCGGTGGCCGTGGCTGATGGTATTCCCCAGATCGTCAATGAGGTGCTTGACCAAATAGATCTGGCCGGGAGTGAGATCGTAACCATCTACTACGGCGACGATACTGAGGCCGCTGAGGCTGAGGGGATCGCTGAGGCGCTCCACCAGAAATACCCGAATATTGAAGTGGAAGCGATCTATGGTGGTCAACCCCACTATAACTACGTCGTTTCAGTGGAGTAAACCCTTTGGATGTGGCGACGCTGACAAAGATATTGGAGCTTGAGCGAACAAGGGGCTATCGGGATGATGCCGTGTTCGGGGGACTCGATCGCTATCTTCAGCGCTGGGCGAGCGAGTTCACGGATGGCTTGCTCCCCGCCAGTTATGCCAGTCTGGACCAGAGGCAGCGAGGGGAGTGGATAGAGAATACGCTTTATCGGCTCGATGGGGTGGGAGGTACGACGACAGCTAAGCCTCAGCACGAAAAAAAAGCAGCGATAAAGTACGAAAAGTACGAAAAACTCGATGAGCCTATTACCACACTAAAGGGGATTAGCGCTAATCTAGCCACCAAGTTCCGCCGTCTGGGGGTCAGGACAGTTCGCGATCTGCTTTACTTCTTCCCCAGGCGCCACATCGACTACAGCAAGAGAAAGACCATCGCCCAACTGGAGGTCGGCGAGGAGCAGACTGTTGTCGCCACAGTTTGGGAGGCGCGGGAGGCCATCCTCGGCGGCCGGCGCTCCACCGAGGCCGTCGTGGGCGATGAGACCGGGAACATGAGGGTTGTCTGGTTCAACCAGCCCTATCTGGCTAAGAAGCTGCGCACTAACTCCCAGTTGGTCCTGAGCGGCAAAGTGAGCGCTTTTAAGGGGGTCAAGGTTTTCCAGTCACCGGAGTATGAGCCATTGGCCAGTGAGGAGCTGACCCACACCGGTCGGCTCATCCCCCTGTACCCCCTCACCGGGGGGCTGAGTCCTCGGGTGGTGAGGAGGCTGGTTAAGGAGACAGTGGATGTCTGGGCACCGCGCCTTTCCGATTTCCTCCCCGATGGTGTGAGAAGGCCGGCTCAGCTTCTGGAGCTTTCCGAGGCGATAAAGCAGGCTCACTACCCGGAGAGCGAGCCTCTTAAGGACAGTGCAAGAAGAAGATTAGCCTTTGATGAGCTGTTCCTCATCCAGTTGGGTCTGTTGCAAAGGAGGCGCGATTGGCAGGAGAGCGGTAAGGCAAATCCCATCGAGCCTGACCATAATTATGTGGAGGCCTTTCTAGACTCCCTCCCCTTTGCCCTTACAAGAGCGCAGCGACGTGCCCTGGAGGAGATCCTCGCCGATCTGGCCAAGGTGAGGCCCATGAGTCGACTGCTTCAGGGGGAAGTTGGCAGCGGGAAGACTGTGGTCGCTGCCGCAGCGCTCATGGCCACTGTGGCCAGCGGCTATCAGGGGGCCTTCATGGCACCTACCGAGATATTGGCCGAGCAGCATTTTTCCAACATTTCGCGGATTTTAGCTGGGGCCGGTCGCCAGGAGGATGAAGAGCCGCATATTAGAACCTTCTCTTCCCTTCTCCCCCGTCCTATTACCGTGGCCATGCTCACAGGCGGTATGACAACGGCTGAAAAAAAGAGGGTGCACCGGGCCATTGTGGAGGGAGAGGTGGATATAGTTATCGGCACACATGCCCTCATTCAGCGTGAGGTTAGGTTTGGGCAGCTGGGGCTTGCCATCGTTGATGAGCAGCACCGCTTCGGCGTGATGCAGCGCTCCGCGCTCAGACAGAAGGGGGAGAGTCCACACCTTCTGGTGATGACTGCTACCCCCATCCCGCGCAGCCTGGCGTTGACCCTGTATGGCGATCTGGACCTCTCGGTGATCGATGAGCTGCCCCCGGGGAGGCAGCAAATCAAGACGAAATGGCTTGAACCTGAGGATCGGGATAAGGCCTATCGCTTTCTGCACAAGGAAATCGTAGAAGGACGCCAGGCCTTCATCATCTGCCCCCTCATTGAGGAGTCGGAAGCCATCGAGGCCAAGGCCGCGGTCCGGGAATATGAGCGCCTTTCACGGGATGTATTCACCGATCTTCGACTTGGGCTGCTCCATGGCCGGCTCAAGGCTGCCGAGAAGGAGGAGGTGATGAGGCGGTTTCGAGAGCGGGAGCTGGACATCCTGGTGGCCACCCCGGTGGTTGAGGTCGGCATCGATGTCCCCAATGCCACAGTGATGCTCATCGAGGGCGCCGATCGCTTTGGCCTGGCCCAGCTTCACCAATTTCGCGGTCGAGTTGGCCGCGGCGAACAGCAAAGCTATTGCATTCTGGTTGCCGACAGCCCGTCTCAGGAGGGAAGGGAGCGTCTCTCTCTCCTGGAGCGCACCCAGGACGGCTTTGACCTTGCCGAGGAGGATTTGAGGCTCAGAGGCCCAGGCGAGTTCTTCGGCACCAGGCAGAGCGGGCTTCCCGACCTCAAGATGGCCAAAATCTCCGACATCGAGCTTCTGGAGATTACTCGCCGGGAGGCGATTCGCCAGTTTAATGAGGACCCGACTCTCGCTCGGCCCGAACACCAGCTCCTTAAAGAGGAGGTGGCTCGGCTTTGGCAGGATGGATACACTGGGGTGGAAGCATGATAAAGGACGACATCGCTCTTCTTCTAGAAAACGCAGCCCTTGAGGCCCAGAGGAGGGAACTACTTCCGCCTCTTGCTATCCCCGAGATCGTACTCGAGCGACCCCAGAATCCGGAGCATGGTGACTATGCCTCAACCCTTCCCCTGAAGCTGGCGCGGGCAGCCAGGATGAACCCTCTTGAGATCGCCCAGGGCTTGGTCAACCTGATCCAGCTCCCCAAGGAGATCGAGAGGATCGTGGTGGTGCCCCCCGGCTTCATCAATTTCTCCCTGAGGAGCGATTGGCTCACGGCTCAGGTTGAGCACATCATAACTAAAGGCCAGAAATATGGGGACGTAGACCTGGGCCGGGGCGCCCGGGTGCAAGTGGAGTTTGTCAGCGTCAATCCCACCGGCCCCCTTCATGTAGGGCATGGCCGGGGCGCTATACTGGGTAGCACTCTGGCCAATGTGCTAAGCACCTCCGGATATGAGGTGGTCAAGGAGTACTATATTAACGATGCCGGGAGTCAGATGGATGCCTTCTATCGCTCCCTCTATGCCCGCTATCAGCAAGCGCTGGGGCGAGAGGCCCCGATGCCGTCAGAGGGCTATTTCGGCGACTACATGATCGACATGGCCAAAGAGATCATCGCTGAGGAGGGGGACAGATTCGTCACTGCGCCAGAGGAACTGGGCCGGATCGGGGTGGCCAAGGCTATCGATTCCATCAGGCACGATCTTGAGCTACTAGGCGTGTCCTTTGATGTCTGGTTCAGCGAGCAGAGTCTTTTCCAAGATGGGCACTATGATAGGGCGATGGCCTTCCTCAAGGAAAAGGGCTACATGAGCGAGAAGGAGGGGGCCGTCTGGTTTTCCTCCACCGCCCTCGGTGAGGACAAGGACAATGTGTTGGTGAGGAGCGATGGCTCCCCTACCTACTTTGCAACAGACATCGCCTACCACTACTACAAATTCATCGGGCGGGGCTTCGATAGGGTGGTCAACATCTGGGGGGCGGATCATCAGGGCCACGTCTCCCGGATGAAAGCGGTGGTTAGCGCCCTGGGCATTGATCCGGATAGGCTCCAGATCATAATCTCCCAGATGGTAACCCTGAAGCGTGGTGATGCGGTGCTCCGGGCCTCAAAACGCACAGGGGAGATGGTTACCCTTCGTCAGCTTGTCGAGGAGGTTGGCCCAGATGCCTGCCGCTTCTTCTTCCTCTCCCGCTCTGCCGATAGTCAGATGGACTTCGACCTGGAACTGGCGAAACGCCAGTCGGCGGAAAATCCAGTATACTATGTTCAATATGCTTATGCCCGCCTGTCAAGCATCCTGCGATTGGCCCAAGAGAGGGGGATCGACTATAGAGGGGGTGATGTTTCCCTGCTCACCAGCGAGCCGGAGTTAACCCTGATCAGAAAGATGCTCCAGCTACCAGAGGTAGTGGAGATGGTGGCCCAGACCCTGGAGCCCCACCACATCTCCTACTACGCCATAGACATAGCCACCATTTTTCATAATTTCTACGAAAAGTGTCGCGTCATCTCTCAGGATGAAGCGCTCACCGCGGCCCGTCTCAAGCTGGTTGAAGCCGCCCAGATCGTGCTGGCCAAGGCTCTCAGCCTTATGGGGATGACTGCTCCCGACAGAATGTGATAATATTAACAAGTGAAAAGCTGAGTTGAGACAAGGGTCGATTCTCAAAGCGGAGGCTGCTACATGAATGCTAGCGATGGACTTAGAATCAGTGCCTGGAAATACCCGGAGAAAACAGCGGCTGTTTATTTTGACAAACGATGTACCTACGCTGAGTGTGACGAAAGGGTGAACCGTCTGGCTAATGGGCTTGGGGAAAGGGGGTTTAAAAGGGGAGACAAGATAGCATATCTGCTTTATAACTGTATGGAGGGACTGGAGATCATCCAGGCATTACTGAGGGCTGGCATTACCTTGGTTCCCATCAATTACCGCCTCAGTCCTGAGCACATGGAGTACATCATCAACCATTGTGATGCCACGTGCCTGTTCCTCGGTGCCGACCTCCTGGAAACCGTTGACCCCCTAATGCCGAAGCTGAAGAACATCCCCCGGAACAACTACATAATCGTTGGCGGTACGGCCCCCAAGGGTATGAGCACATATGAAGACGTGCTATCCGAGTCTGCGGCCAATCCAGAGGCGGACGTAAGGCCAACGGATCTCGCTTACATAGCCTACACATCGGGGACTACTGGCCTGCCTAAGGGAGTCGTTACCTACAGTTGCGCCCTGATGGCCAATATGAGGGGCGCGGTTTATAGGGGATATGGCCGAGGGGAGATCAGGGCTGAGGATCGGGTTCTCTTGGTGCTTATGCCGCTGGTTCACTCCAACTCCATTTGGAGCACCTGCATAACCTTCTGGTACGGGGGTAAGAACGTTATCTATCGGTCGCGAGGCTTTGATGCGGAGGAGGTGTTACAGGTGATTGATGTGGAGAAGGTTACTACATCCTCAGTGGTGCCCTATATGCTGACCAGGATCCTCGATCTACCCGAGGAGGCCCGAAGTAAGTATGACGTAAGCAGTATCACCTCGATTGGTAGTGGCTCAGCGATGCTATATCCGAGCGTCATCGACAAGATGCTTCGCTACTTTACGGGGGTTAGGCTGAGCAATAGCTATGGCTCTTCTGAAACCGGGCCGGCGACCACCCTAAGATACAGTGAGCTAACCAAGAAGCCGGGAAGCATAGGAAGACCCATCCCCGGGGTAGAGGTCCGGGTCCTCAATAACGATGGAAACGAATTGCCTCCGGGGGAGATCGGCGAGATATGGGTCAAGAGTGAGCAACGATTCGAGGGTTACTATAAAGACGCTGAAAAAACGGTTGCGGCGATCAGAGGTGAGTGGGCTTGCGCTGGTGATCTGGGCTATACCGATGAGGAAGGCTATTTCTATCTGGTAGATAGAGGCGATGATACTATTGTAAGCGCTGGCGAGCGTATCTCCTCCCCTGAGGTGGAGAACGTAATAAGCAAGAACCTAAAGGTGGCCGAGGTTGCGGTAATCGGTGTCCCCGATGAGAGATGGGGGATGTGCTGTACTGCCGTTGTTAAGTTGAAGGAGGGAGAGGAGGCCACCGAGGTGGAAATTATCGAGTACTGCCGCGCTGAGTTGTCAGCGTTTCAGGTGCCCAAGAAAGTCGATTTCGTCACCGAGTTTCCAACGACATTAACGGGCAAAATCCTGAAGAGGGTTCTCAGAGAGTGGTACGCCAAGAAAGCTCGGGGGCAATAGGAGGGCACAGGGTTTGACGTACTGGGGGGCTGGTCTGACCCGATGGGCAACGGCCTTTATTGTCACTGAGTAAGTTCAGGAAAGGAGGTCAGGTTATGAACTGGGATATGAAGGGACAGCTACCTGAGAAGGTGCAGATGCTTGAGTTATTGCTTAGAGACGGGTTGCAGCACGCTCCAACAGTCATACCTACTGAAACGAAGCTGTGGTTTGCCGATCAATGTGCACAAGCAGGGTATAAAATGATCGAGGTAACAAATTTCGGTCACCCCAGGTTGCTTCCTCAAAGTAGGGATGCCGAGGAGATATTAAGAAGGATATCGGAGCTTGATTCGGTGAAGAAAAACCAGGTACACCTTAAGTGTTATGCTATGACCAAGAGGGCTTTCGAAAGGGCGGCGGACTGTGCACAGAAAGGATATCCACCCAGTAGTGCCACTTTTACTATCTCCACAGAGGACCTCCATGGGAGGAGGAACGCAGGCAGAACGAGGGAGGAGTACTTTGAGGATATTCCCGAATTCGTACACATCGCCAAAGAGAATGGCTTTGAGATTAACATGGCCATCGCTTGCGTCTATGGCTCTCCGTGCGCCGGTCCCGTGCCGATTGAGAATACCATTGAGCTGATGGAGCGGGGGCTGGATCTGGGAATAAAGAAATTCACCCCTTGCGACACAACCGGTGAAAGCAATCCTTTGAGAGCATATGAGTACATGGCCACCATGGTCGATAGGTTTGGCAAATATGAGGATGTTGAGTTCAGGATTGCCCATTTCCATGAGGGTCGTGGGATGTCAATAGCCAATACCTTGGCCGCAATTTTGGGTGGTGCTCGAATCATTGAGGCATCCCTCGGGCTGGGAGGCGGGCAGCCATCGTTTATAGTTGATGGCGTTCCTGGCCTCGGGAGCGGGCCTTACTATGATAACTCCATGGAGAAAGGAAACTGCTCCACTGAGGATGTCCTGGTTATGCTCGATGAGATGGGAATCGAGACCGGCATTGACATCGATAAGATGCTCCAGTTGGGACGGGTGCTGGAATGGGTCATGGGTCGAACTCTACACCCCTGGAGCACCAAAGCGGGGAGACCGATCAAACAACCGGTGGAGTGGAACATACCCGAAAGGAGCCTAGAGTATATACCTCCGTATGGCCCACCGGAGGTTTATTGGGCAGACCCGTCCCGATACAAACCCGCCTCCGCCAGTTTCATCGCAAAAGAGTTCGAAGGCCGCAAGCTGAGGTGGGACCCTTGGGAAGATATAGTAAAAGGGGTGAAAGAAGAATAGAGAAACCGTTAAGAAAGGTTGGGGCACCCCGATTAAACCGAGGTGCCCCTATTTCCTCAAATGCCTATTTAAGGCATCGCCTCCTCCTCGGTTACCGGCTCCCAGGGGTCAGGCTCGGGCACGGGCGGTACTCCGGCTTCATCCCACGGAAGTATAAAGTGGTAGGATCTGCGGATGGCCTTGCCTCGCTTCGGCAGCTCATCCCAGGGTATGTGACCCCAGCAGGCAGCGTAACCAAAGCCGTAGGTCACCGGGTTTATCAGGGTGGGATCGACGATCACATTAACCACCGCAGCCTTTCCATCTTCGGCGGCTCTCAACGCTCGCTCCAGGGCGGGGCGAAACTCGCCGGGTTCCGTCACATACTCCCCATGGCAGCCGAAAACTTCGGAGAGCTTTTCATACCTAATATCGGGTAAGAACGCCTGTCCATGTCGGCGATCTTGGGGTCCCAGAACCTCCCAATTCTTCCCGTAGTATTGGTATTTCATTCCCGCCAGCCAGCCGTCGTTGTTGGTGACCACATAAACGATGGGGAGCTCGTACCTGAGGGCGGTTTCGATGTCAAATCCCGCATTCCCCATCCCCGCATCCCCCATCAACGAGATTATGGGACGTTTCTTCGTTTCGGGATCGCCCAGCGCAGCGCCGATAGCCATGCCGATGCCGTGCCCAACGCCCGCCTGCTCGGAGGCATCCATGATCTGGGACGAATAGCGAGCCTTGGGGAAGGGGGGTATGAAGCCTGAGACGGTATAGCCATCGATGATAATGCGGTTCATACCTCCGTAAAGCTCCTCGCAGGTATCCCACAGGGTCTTACAAAGCCAGCCGTGATGCACCGGCTTGTGATCCTTATACTTCAACGCCCGGGCCTCAAGCTTAGCATCGGACTCCTTTTGCCTCTGTTGAACCGTCCGCACCCAATCCCTTCTCTCCAGTGGCGGGGTTAGCCTATTGGCCTTCATGCACTGGGTCATCTGTTTTAACACCACCTTTGGCCCGCCCACCATTATCAGCTCGGTGTTCAGGTATTCCCAGATGTGCTCCGAGGACTCATTTATCTGGATGCATCTCGGCCAACCACCCCCAAAGGTGGAATCGAAGAATCCCACCTTCATGCCAACCAGCACCAGCAGATCGCATTCTGCCAACACCTGGCGGTGAATGCGCGAGCTGAAGTGGAGGGGGTGGGTCTCGGGCATCGCTCCCCGGCCAATCCTCCTCCCGCTGACGGGGACCTGCGCCAGCTCAGCGAACTCGAGAAGCTCGGCAGAGGCTCCAGACCAGTGGACGCCATCACCAGCGAAGATCACCGGGTTTTTCGCCTCGCAGATCATCCTCACCGCCGTCTCCACCAGCTTTGGGTCGCCGCCTGGCTCAGGCAGGGGCTTGCCTGTATCCTCGCCCCGCCATTTTTCTCGATACACGGCCCCGGCAGCCAGTGAAACGTAGGCGGGGGGTGGAGGTGGCCCCACCATAGCACCCAAGGGGAATTCAATCACGCACGGCCCCTTGGGATAGGCCTGGGCATCCTTGAAAGCTTTAGCCACAAAATGCTTCACCTCATAGTCAGCAAATACCCGCTGCGTCCACTTTGTGATCCTCCCGAACATATGCTCGGCATAGGAGGGCTGGATGGTAAAGGCCCGCTCGTGGCCAATTAGCGTCCCGCCGCAGATGCCCACTGCCGGAGAGCAGCTAAGGTAGCACTGCTGGAGGGCGCTGGCGAGGTTGGCAGTGCCCGGCCCGGTATCGGAATAGAATACCCCCACCTTGCCCGTCACCTTGGAATAGGCCTCGGCGGCATAGACCGCTGTCTGTTCATGGTGCATCGTTATCAACTTGATCCCTATCCTGCTGATGGGATCGACGATGTTCCACAAGTCACCGCCATGAATGCCGAAGGCCATCTCTGCGCCTTGCTCCTTGAGAGCCTCGGCAAAAACTGCTGCGGCGTTGGGATAGGTCTCCCTCATCCCCAAGGGGACCTCTTTCTTCTCCTCTTTAACCATCTTTAACCTCCCTTTTTCATGTGGTTGCAATGGTTAGTAATCTAATAAGCTTAATCTCTGTGTCACCTACTCCTGAATCCCTTTGGTTGGGAATCAAGCTTTAAAAACTTTAGCTCTGTGGCCATACAGGGTATGGTTTGGGGCACCCCGATTAAACCGAGGTGCCCCTATTTTCCTGAAATGCCTGCTTATGGTATCGCTTCTTCGTCGCTCACCGGCTCCCAGGGATCGGGCACGGGCATGGGCGGCACACCGGCGTCATCCCAGGGGAAGAAGGGAACCATGGCGCGGCGCAGTGCCTTGCCCCGCTTGGCTAACTTATCCCACGGGATGTGTTGCCAGCAGATCTGGTACATCGGGCTATAGGTCTGCCGGTTGCCCACCGAGGGGTCCATCTTGACGTTCAGCACCGCTGTGTTCCCCTGCTCGGCGGCCTTGCACGCCCTCTCCAACGCCGGCCTGATCTGGGCCGGCTCCTCCACGTGTTCACCGTGGCAGCCGAAGACCTCGGAGAGCTTGTCATACCTGATATCGGGAAGGCATGCCTCGCCGTACTCCCGGTCTTGAGGGCCCAGGGCCTCCCAGTTCTTGCCGTAGTGCACATATTGCATGCTGGTTAGCCAGCCCCGGTTCTCGGTTACCACATAGACGATGGGGAGGTGATAGCGGAGGGCGGTCTCGATGTCGAACCCGGCCAGCCCCACCCCGGAATCGCCCATCAAGGCGAGGACCGGGCACTTCTTGGTCTCAGGGTCGCCGAAGGCGGCGCCGATGGCCATGCCGATGCCATGGCCGACCCCGGCCTGCTCCGAGGCGTCCATCACCTGGCCCGAGTAGCGGGCGCGGATGAAGGCTGGCATGTAGTCAGACATGGTGTAGCCATCGATCATGATGCGGTTGCGGCCACCGTAGCGCTCCTCGCAGAAGTCCCAGATGGCCTTGGCCAGGTAGCCAAAGTGCACCGGCTTGTGGTCTTTGTATTTCTCCGCCTTGGCCAGCCGCTCTTTATAGCCTTGTTCTTGGGTGGCGGTGGCCTTCTTGGTCCATTCCGCCCGACCCTGAGGCATCTTGAGGTTATTGCCCTTGATGTAGTCGAGCATTTGCCTCAGCACCACCTTGGGGTTGCCCACTAGGGCGACCTCGGTGGGGAAGTAGGTCCAGATGTGTTCCGCTGCCTCGCTGATCTGGATCGCTCTGGGCCATCCCCCTCCATAGCCGTCGAAGAACCCTACCTTCATCCCCAGGGTGATGAGCAGGTCACTCTCCCCGAGCGCCTCGCGGGCGGTGCGGGAGTCAAGATAGAGGGGATGGTCCTCAGACAGAACCCCTCGGGCTATTCTGCGGTTGCAGACCGGAACCCCAGCCAGCTCAACGAACTCCTTGAGCTCCGGCGCACAATCGGCCCAGTGGGCACCATCCCCGGCAAGTATAGCCGGCCTTTCCGCCTCCCAGATGAGCTTCACCGCTCGCTCGATGAGCTGCGGGTCTCCACCGGCCGCCAGCGGTTCTGGGGTCTCATCTCCCCGCCATTTCTCGGTATAAATGGCGTGTTGCCCAAACATCAACCCTGACAGGGTGGTCATCGGTACCGGAGTAAAAAGCCCCTGTATCGGGAACTCGAGGGCGATGGGCCCCTTGGGATATATCTGGGAGTCCTTGAACGCCTTGGTCAGGTAATGCTTGTACATGTTGGGCTCAAGTAGCCGCTGCGTCCATTTGGTGATGTGGCGGAAAATATCGTCCACATAGGAGGGCTGAATGGTGTAGGTGTGGTCGTGCACGTGTTCGACGCCGCCAAAGAGCAAGATCACCGGCGAGCAGCTGAAGTGAGATTGCTGAACGGCGCTGACGGTGTTGGCCACCCCGGGGCCCACGGTGGCGAAGGCCACCCCCGGTTTCCTGGTCACCTTGGAATAGGCCTCGGCAGCATAGACCGCCGACTGCTCATGGCGGAAGGTAACGATTTTTATCCCAGCCTCGCTCATGCCGTCAACAAGCTGCCAAATATGGCCCCCGTGAACCCCGAAGGCTACCTCCACCCCTTGTTCCCTGAGAGCCTGGCCAACGTACTGTGAGGGATATGGATACATCTCCCTCATACCTAACGGTATGTCTTGCTTTGCTTCAGTCATTTTTCCTCCTTCCTTGAGTGAATTCCAAAAGTCTCCTCAGCCACAAGTTGATAGTCCTTGGTTTCACCTCCCTCATCGATAATAGGGCACGATTTCCCTCTGGCCAATAAAGGAATATGGTCAGAGATGGGTGGGGTTGAAGCGTGGGGCTAATGTAGCATGCAATACCAGAGTTTGTCAAGGAGTTGACTTTTACACCACCATTGGTTACTTTTACGTTATCTATCGTAATAAAAGGAGGTATTCACAATGGCAGAGACCTGGGGAGGAGATTTGGTTGCTCAGGTTTTGGCGGAGGAGGGGGTGGAGTATGTTTTTGGCATTCACGGTGGCCATGTATGGTCACTCATGGCCGGGTTTGGCAAACAGGGCATAAAGCAGATCCACCCCTTCCGTCACGAGCAGTCGGCGGGCTATGCTGCCGATGGCTATGCCCGCGCCTCGCGTAAAGTGGGCGTCTGTTTCGTCACCGCAGGTCCGGGGGCGACCAACATCGTAAGCGCCATATCTCAGGCCCACCTCTGTAGCAGCCCGGTGGTCGCCATCCTCGGCCAGCATACCCCCATCTACGATGGCAGAGGGCCGCTTCAGGAGGCCTATGGCTCCGAGCTTTGCAAGGGCATTGCCAAGTGGACCAGGCGCGTGGTGAACATCGATAGCCTCCATTTTAATGTGAAAAGGGCGATAATGGATGCCCGGGCCTATCCCTGTGGCCCGGTGGTTCTGGACATCCCTTGGAACGTGATGTGGGGTCGGGCTGAGGAGGCAAACCAGGAAGGATATGCCCTCGGTGCTTTCACCGTGGCTCCCTCCCACCCCGGGGCCGACCCGGCGGCGGTGGAGAAGGCGGTCAGGATGCTCCTAGAGGCCGAGAGGCCAGCCTTTATCGGGGGCGATGGCCTCTATTGGCCCGATGCCTCTTCTGAGCTCAGGGAGTTCGCTGAGCTCCTCCAGATCCCGGTGCAGACCCGAAGGATGGGTCGTGGGGCTCTGCCTGAGGACCATCCCCTGGCCTTTCATGGCCCGGGCACCAGGGGCAAGATGCTGGGCAATGCCGATGTCATCCTGATGATGGGGCTGAGAATAACACACCTTGAGGCCTATGGTCACCCGCCCACCGATCCCCTCAATCCAGGGCCCTGGAATCGGGAGACCAGGTTTATTCAGGTGGGCGAGGCTATGGAGGAGTTTAGCCTTGATATTCCCGCCGAGCTGGCGATCATCGGGAGCCCCAAGCTGGTGCTGAGGCAGATGGTCGACTGTGCCCGCAGCATGATAAAAGAGCCCCCAAAGAGGACCGAGTGGCTGGAGAACCTCAAGGCGGCCAAGGAGGCCATGGCACAGCACATAGCTGACGAGTTGGAGCGGGCCAAGGAGGATGTCCCCATCCACCCTCGCCTCATGGCCCAGGAGGTGATCGCCGCCCTCGATAGCTCGACCACCATAATCTTCGATGGCTTTACCCTCTCCTCCTATGCCTCCGACCAGCTCTCAAGCAGCTTTGCCGGGCAGTTTCTCGATGCCGGCACCCAGACCGGCGTCGGTCATGGTGTCGGGATGGCCATCGGGACGCAACTGGCTAGGCCGGGAAAGCCGGTGGTGGTGCTTATGGGGGATGGTGGCATGGGCGTTGCCGGGATGGACATCGAGACCGCAGCCAGGTATAAGCTGCCCATATGCTTCGTTGTGGACAATAACAGCAGGTGGATGGGCTACCTGTGGGACAACTTCTACCGCCATTGGGGCAGCGAGTCTTGGGGCATGATGCCGGACATCAGGTATGATAAGATGTTGGAGCACTACGATTGTTACACTGATTTTGTCACCGATGTAAAGGAGATTCGCCCCGCAGTGGAGAGGGCACTCAATTCGGGTAAGACCTCAGTGGTCAATATCATTCGCCACACCCAGGTTTGTAACCCATGGGTGGCCCAAGCCGGGGCACTCATCATAGGCGCCGATAGTATGAAGGCCCTCCCCGAAGAGGCGATACAGATGCTCTTCCCCGGCATCACCGAGGATGCATACCCGGCGGTAGAATCCGTCTTGCGCTCCAGGGTCCCCTACGTCTTGTGAGCGATTTTTGGGAGGTACCAGAGGCGCATCACCTTGATCGGGCAGGCTGCCTTCGGCGGGCCGGTCTGAGCTTCCAGCATTAGTTACTAATAAGTTGACACAAGAGAAGTTGAACTATGAAAGGAGGTGGCGGCTATATGACTATGCCACTGGAGGGGATCAGGGTTTTGGATATGACGCTAGGCCAGCAGGGGCCGGTTGCCAGCATGATGTTGGCCGACATGGGGGCCGATGTAATCAAGTTGGAGGACCCACTTATGGGCGACCCTGGGCGTTACCTGCACTCTATCCTGGGGGTCGAGGTGCCCGTGAATTTCTACTTTGAGAACAATAATCGCAACAAGAGAAGCATAACCGTGAACTTAAAGAAAGAGAAGGGCAGGGAGATCGTTTATAGGCTAGCCCAGAAGTCGGATGTCTTTGTCACAAACTATCTCCGGCCCACAGTGGAAAGCCTGGGGGTCGACTATCAAACCATCTCCAGCTATAATCCCTCGATCATCTACGCCGTGGGTTCTGGCTTTGGACCGATGGGTCCTGACCGCAACAAGACGTGCCTAGATATTGCGGCGCAGGCCAGGGGAGGGATATGGAGCATCTCAGGGGAGCCGGATCATCCTCCGGCACTGGTGGGGGCTGGGATGGCAGATCAGGTTGGCGCTGGGCTGCTTGCCTATGGCATAGTGCTTGCCCTCTTCGCTCGGGAGCGCACCGGTGTAGGGCAGGAAGTGGATGTATCTCTCCTGGCAGGTCAGGCCTGGCTGGGAGCCCTTGGCCTTCAGCAATATCTTTTGTACGGTGAAGTCCGAGCTCTAAGCAGAGTGCCCCGAGCTTCAACGGGAAATCCGCTGTGGAATTCTTACCGGACTAAGGACGATAAGTGGCTCTGCCTGGCCATGTTGGTATCCGATGTCTACTGGCAAGACTTCTGTAGGATTATGGGACTAGATGAACTGGAGAAGGACCCGAGGTTTGAATCTCATACGGCCAGGGCGGAGCATGCTGCGGAGCTGGTCTCCATTTTGGATGAGCGTTTCGCTTCGGAAAACAGGCAAGAGTGGATAAGGCGCTTTTCAGAACAGGACCGCCTTTTGGAGCGGGCGCTCATTTGGGAACCCTTTAAGGACTACCCTGAGCTGGCTGCCGACCCCCAAATGTATGACAATGACTATATTGTAGAATTCAACCACCCAGCCAGAGGGCCGGAAAAGTGGGTGGGTATCCCTGTCAAGTTGAGCAACACCCCTGGCGAAATCAGGAAGCCGGCCCCAGAGCTGGGCCAGCACACCGAGGAGGTGCTTCTGGAAATCGGTGGCTATACATGGAACGAGATCGAGAGGTTGAGGGAGCAGGAAGCCATTTAAGGAGTCGAAAATGCGAATCACTCTGATTGGACAGGCTGCCTTTGGCGAGGCGGTTCTGAAGGCGCTCCTCGAGAAGGGCGAGGAGGTGGTGGTGGTATATGTGCCCCCCGATGTCCCCGGCAGGCGGGACCAGCTCAAGGAACTGGCCCTCTCACAGGGTATCCCCACCTTTCAGCCGCCTCGAATGCGAGACCCCCATGTCTATTCTGGCTACAAGGGGCTTGCCCCGGACCTCGGGGTCATGGCCTTCGTTAACGATATCGTGCCGGCGACGATCCTGGACTGCCCCCGGCTGGGAACCATTCAGTACCACCCCTCGCTACTCCCCCGACACCGCGGGGCCAGCGCCATCAACTGGGCCATCATCAATGGCGAGACCAGAACCGGCCTCACCGTCTTCTGGCCCGACGAGGGCATAGATACCGGCCCCATCCTCCTCCAGAGGGAGGTGACCATCGACCCCAACGATACTGTGGGCTCCCTTTACTTCAACAGGCTCTTCCCTATGGGGGTCGAGGCTATATTGGAGGCGGTGGAGGCGCTAAAGAGGGGCACTGCGCCCCGCCTCCCCCAGGATGAATCGCATGCTACCTATGAGCCCCCATGCCAGGAAGAGCATGCTATTATCGATTGGTCGCAGCCGGCGTCGCAGGTGTATAACCTGATTCGGGGGACTAATCCTCAACCGGGGGCTACCACCTATTTCAGCGGTGAAAGACTCAAGATATTTGACTGCGAGCTGCGACCCTCTCCCAGAGAAGCCAACGCCGGTGAGATCATCGCCGTGACCGACGAGGGCTTCCTGGTAGCTGCGATAGGTGGCGCGATTCTAGTGAAACGGATGCAGCCCTCAGGCTCGTCAAAGATAGCGGCGTCGGATTTCGTTGCCTCGGCCCAGCTAGGGGCGGGCTCAACCCTGGGGAGATGAGAGCTGCATCCTCAAAGATCCTTTGACATTACCCTCTAATGTCTGATAAGATAATTAAGAGTGGTTTATTTATTAAGGAGGTACTATTGTGGTAAAAGGGTTGGCTCGGGCCAAAGAGCTGTATGAAAATCGAGGTCAGAGGGCCAAGGAACTGAGAGGCGATGGCAACAAGGTCATGGGCTACATCTGCTGCTTCCCGCCCGTAGAGCTAATGACGGCGGGGGGGTTTGTGCCCTACCGTATCACAGGAAGCCTTGAGCCGATAACCGAGGCCGATGCCTATCTAGAGACCCTGATGTGCCCCTACGTTCGCAGCTGTCTTGACCTGGGGCTAAAGAAAAAATATGACTTCGTCGATGGCATGATTTGGCCCCATACCTGCGACAATATCCAGAAGACCTACGATATATGGAAACACTACGTGCCCCACTCCTATTTTAAATATCTGGACGTTCCCCACATGACAGACCCCTCCTCCTACGAGTTCTTCACCAAAGAGATCGATGTCGTAAAGGAGAGCCTGGAGGAGTTTGGCGGGATCAAGATCACAGAGGAACGCCTGAAGGAGGCCATTGCCGCCCATAATGAAAACCGGGCTTTGCTGCGTCAGCTAACCGCCCTGAGGAAGCAGGACCCGCCGCTGATCTCCGGCACCGAGATGACCCGGGTGATGATGGCAGTGATGGGTATACCGGTGGATGAAGCCAATGAGCTATTGAGAGACATTATCGAGGAGGTGAGCACCCGAAAGGATGGCCCTCAGAAGAAGGCGGCTCGACTCTTGGTTTACGGGTGCGAGATCGATGATATCGCCTTCATCAAGCTGGTGGAGGATTCGGGGGCCAACGTGGTCATCGATGACCTGTGCTTCGGCACCAGGTACTACTGGGACGATGTGTCTAACGATGGCAACCCGGTGAAGAACCTGGCCGATCGCTATCTGGGGAAGATCATGTGCCCCCGCACCTATCGCCGCTCGCCGGGAACGCGCCAGAAGGACCTTGATAATAGGTTTGGCTACTTGAAGGACTTCGCCAAGGACTTTAATGTTAGTGGCGCTATCCTCTACATCATAAGGTACTGCGATACCTTTGAGTTCGATGTCCCCGAGGTCAGGGACTATCTTCAGGATGCCGGCATACCATGTCTGCAACTTGAGGACGACTATAGCTTGACCAGTATCGGCGGCTTTAAGACGAGGATAGAAGCTTTCTTGGAGATGATAGGCTAATTCATAGGGAGGCAGGCATGTATAAGGGTGAAGGCAAGTACAAGACATCGGCACGGCACTGGACCATATCGGCAAGGAAGGTGCGGGGACTGGTCAAGGATATGTATACCCGTGCCCTCGTCGAAGATAAGCCGGTGGCCTGGGTCATGCTGAGCATGATCAACGAGCTATTCGTGGCCATGGACGTTTTGCCGGTCTATCCTGAGAACTATGCCGGGCTGTGCGCCACCAAGAGGGTGGGTGAGCCTTTTATGGAGAGAGCGGAGGCCGATGGCTTCTCCAACGTCACCTGCAGCTATGCTCGGATCGGTCTGGGCTATGCTGGGCTATGGAAGGATACCGGGGAGATACCCGATTTCGCCCCAGACGGCGGCATGGCCAAACCGGTTATGCTCATTGGCTCGAGCGTGGCGTGCGATACCAGATACAAATGGTTCCAGACCTTTTCTAGATACCTAGACGTCCCCTGCTACAACTTCGACATGCCTATTCCACCAGCAGGGAGTGGTCGTAGCACTGAGACCAGGCTACACTATCTGAATTATTTCATTGCCCAGATCCGGGGGCTGATCGCCTTCATGGAGAAGACGCTGGGGAAGAAGATGGACTGGGATAAGCTAGATGAGGTCGTACGCCGCTCGGAGAAGACCAATGCCCTGTGGTACAATTCCTTCATTCTTGCCGCATCTACTGAGCCCTGCCCTATGCCCGCTGAGGATGCCTTGAACAACTTCGTCCCCGCCTTCTTTATGTCGGGCTCGGTCGAAGCTCTGGAGTTCTATCAGGGGCTTTACGACGAGGTAAAACAGCGGGTGGATAACAAGATCGGCATCATCCCGGAGGAGAAGTACCGCCTCATTTGGGGAGGGGGGCTGCCTCCATGGCATACCATGGACATCTTCAACTATGTGGAGGATCGGGGTGCGATTTTCGTTTTTCAAACGTCCTACCAGCCGTTCGCCCCGGTGGAGATACCCGATACCGTCACCGATCCCCTGATACGCATGCTCCTCATGAGGAGCATGCCGGCAGGGGTGCGCATCGCCAGGGACAGAGGGATGTCGCGGTCGGGCCTAGGCGGCTTCTCCGGACTGACCAGCCCTGTGTTTTTTGTCGAGCCCTTTAATGCCCAGGGTGTCGTGATGAGCATGCTGCGCTCCTGTCGTGGAACCACCATTGGTCAACTCCACCAGAAGCGCCTTCTCGAGGAGCGTTCCTCGGTTCCAGTGCTCATCCTGGAGAGCGATATGTGTGATGTGCGCGATCACTCTGAAAGCGAGTGGAAGATGAAGCTAGACGCCTTCTTCGAGACCATGGAGGCGAGGAAAAAGGATTCGTAAATCTTACACAAGGAGGTAGTGATGAGCGAGGAGAAGAGGCCTGAGGAGGTAAAGAAGACATCGGCAAGGAAGTGGACCGAATCGGCCAAGAAGG
>Ga0114930_10000212_pt1 | contig 62844 bp, 49 predicted proteins | sample AnhtaG_FD_87300 | JGI IMG/M metagenome (GOLD analysis project Ga0114930, IMG submission 87300) | Deep subsurface microbial communities from Anholt, Denmark to uncover new lineages of life (NeLLi) - Anholt_01485 metaG | ecosystem: Environmental > Aquatic > Marine > Oceanic > Sediment | place...
TATCCCCCAAAAACCGAATTGTCAGAATAGTGCATAAGTATATATGCATATACTTATATACTCTGTGCTCCCTGTACTCCTTCTTTACCCGCCGTTCTTCTGGCAGGGCCGACCTCCAAAAACCGAATTGTCAGAATAGTGCATAAGTATATATGCATATACTTATATACTCTATGCTCCCTGTACTCTTTCTTTACCCGCCGTCCTTCTAACAGGGCCGACCTCCTGGCAGGGCCCACCTTCTGGCAGGGCCGACCTCCAAAAACCGAATTGTTAGAATAGCACATAAGCATATATGCATATACTTATATGCTCTGTGCTCCCTGTACTCCTTCTTTACCCGCCGCCCTTCTAACAGGGCTGACCTCCAAAAACCGAATTGTTACAATAGTAGATAAGTATATATGCATATACTTATATACTTTGTGCTCCCTGTACTCCTTCTTTACCCGCCGTCCTTCTGACAGGGCCGACCTCCAAAAACCGAATTGTCACAATAGTAGATAAGTATATATGCATACTTTACCCGCGGCCCTTCTGGCAGGGCCGACCTCCAAAAACCAAATGGTTAGAATAGTACATAAGTATATATGCATATACTTATATACTCTGTTCTCCCTCCTTGCCCCGCATTTACAATTTGTGTGGATACACAATTTTTCACTTTACATTTAACATTAACCGTTGTATAATACTTATCAAACTGAATATAGTTATATTGATACACGCAAAGGCGGAAAAAATGAATAGCAAATTCACAGGACTCATCATAATTACAGGGATCAACAATCAACAATGAACTATGAACATTCAACTATTTCCTATCGCCTTACTCACAACGTACCACGAACCACGAGCGACAAGCGACGAGCGACGATTAATATGCAAAACAAACCCAATTTACTGAACGCTCAAATGAACGTAAGCTCATTTATAACAAAGGATTACGAAAATGTTTATCTCCTCGGACGCCGCAAAAACAAAGCCAAACAAACCCAATTTCAAACTTTTTGCTGGGGATGTCGTACGGAGAAAATTATGTTCTGTAACCGTTTAAATGGGAAATGTCGGATAACATAGGATTTGACGGAACAAGAAAAGTAGGAGTAACTCAGGCAATGAGAGAAGCCGTTTTTGTCTATTCATCGGAGCTCGAAAAGTATCGTTATCCGCCTGAGCATCCCTTTAATACAATCCGAGCCCGGAAGACTCGAGAGATTCTAAATTCTATGCGGCTGCTCTCAGGCAGCGGTAGAAGCGAAGTACCGCCTGAGCCGGCTGAGAGAATCGTTCTGAAGAAGTTCCACTCTGCTCGCTATCTGCACGCTCTGAGAGCCGCCTCCGAGCGACACGCGACCTTCGAGGCACTCAATATGGGGATCGGCACATCCGATTGTCCCATCTTCGAGGGATTATATGACTACGCAGTTCTGGCGGTTGGAGGCACACTGACAGCAGCAAAGCTGATTCTGACAGGCTCCGCCGATGCGGCATTTAACCCATCAGGCGGATATCACCACGCAGGCCCCGAACGCGCATCCGGCTTTTGCTATATCAATGACGTTGCTCTTGCCTGTATCATACTCGCTGAAGCTGGAAAAAGAGTTTTGTATCTTGACGTGGACGTTCATCATGGTGACGGAGTGGCGTATGCGTTTTATGACCGCCCTGATGTAATGACCATATCATTTCATGAGAACCCAAGAGTGCTGTTTCCCGGAACAGGATTCGAAGATGAAATCGGCACAGGTGAAGGAAAAGGCTATTGCGTAAATGTCCCTGTTCCGATCGGCACCTACGATGAGATGTATATGAAGGCCTTTAATGCCATAGCCATGCCATTAGTTGCGGCTTATAATCCTGATGTAATCGTTTTCGAGTTAGGTGCCGACGCCCTCGCAGGCGACCCTCTTGCACATCTGTGTTTAACCAATAACGCTTATGCCGAAATCATAAAACATCTATTGAGTTTCAACAAACCCATCCTCGCCACCGGCGGCGGGGGTTATAACGTCGACAATACAGCGAGGGCCTGGGCACTTGCCTGGAGCATTCTCTGTGGCGATACCGACGAACACGATATGAATCTCGGTGTCGGCGGCGTTATGCTTGAAAGCACCGACTGGCAGGGGGGATTACGAGACAGAACACTGGTGGTGACCAGCCAACAGCGAAATGCAGTAGCACCGACTGTAGAAGCCACAATAGAAGCGCTCAAGACAAATGTCTTTCCAATTCACAACCTGTGAATGTTGTAAATCTTTCGATAGACAAGTGTTTCGGAAATCCTGCCGGCGTCTTCCAGGTTATTACTCTGAAAAAACGGATTTATTCTGCGACAGCTTCAACCATGTGATGCGGGGGCCTGACAAAGAAGACCATTATCGCCGCGAGAATCAGCAGTGCCGCCTGGAACAGAAAGAACAGAAACAAGGTAATTTTGCGCCCGAGTTTGTCTGACACAACACCTGCGATGACCCGCCCGCTGCCATTACCGACGGCCAGTCCCACCGTTGCGATAAGCCCTTCCAACATGGGGGCGGCATAAGCTGAAGCAAGCCCAAAGCCGGAAACGACTATTCCCGCAATTAGTCCGGTCTTTGCGGGGGAAAACCATTTGACCGCAGGCGGAGTTGCCGAAGCGTACCCAAAGCCAATGCCCGCGCCCGCAAGCACGCCAAAGCCAAGCATGTACCCGAGTGGGGACGTGGTGAAACTGGCGATGATCATTCCCAACCCCACAAGAATGCCGCCGATGCTGGCAACAACACGCGGGCTGATCTTGTCCTGCATTCGCCCCGCCGGAACCATCACCAGCGAAAAGACCAGGCAGGCCATGGCATACGGCAGAGACTTGTCCGATTGGGTCCAGCCCCATTCGTCCGGCACACCCTTGCTGATTATGCTCCACGTATACAATATGCCAAGCGCAAGATTGATACCCATTCCCGCAAATGTGACGCGCCACCCATGATTTTCAGAGACTGTTTGCCGCACAGCACTATCGTCCGCCATAATTATTCCCTTCATCGAAAATGAGCCGGATGCACATGGCCATGCACATCCGGCCCAACCATTTGTCTAAATTCGCCTACCTGCTTACCTGATCCGAGTTCTGATTCATCCTCGGCCTTTTATCAGAGCCTCGACTACGCTTGGGTCTGCAAGAGTGGTGATATCCCCGAGGTTGTCTGTGTTTTTCTCTGCTATCTTGCGTAGAATTCGCCGCATAATCTTGCCGGAACGTGTCTTGGGAAGTGCCGGCGCAAACTGAATTACTTCCGGCGCTGCGATAGGTCCGATTTCCTTGCGAACGTGCAGAATAAGCTCCTTCTTCAGCTCCTCACTCTCTTCAACACCTTTTACAAGGGTAACGAAAGCATACAGAGCTTGCCCTTTAACCTCGTGCGGCATTGGCGTAACGGCAGCTTCGGCAACCTTCTCGTGGCTGACAAGAGCGCTTTCAACCTCGGCAGTGCCGATACGGTGACCGGAGACGTTAACAACGTCATCAATTCTTCCCATAAGCCAGTAATCGCCGTCTTCATCGATCCGGCAGCCATCGGCGGTAAAATAGACGTCACTAAACATTGTGAAGTATGTATCAATAAATCTTTCGTGGTCTCCCCACATTGTGCTCATCATTCCGGGCCACGGCTTGCGTATGCACAGCTTGCCGCCTTCGTTTACACTACATTCGGTCCCATCGTCACGCAGAACAACCGGGTCAACTCCAAAGAAGGGCCTGTTGGCGCTCCCAGGTTTTAGCGTATGGGCGCCGGGCAGCGGTGTGATCAAAATGCCCCCGGTTTCAGTCTGCCACCAGGTATCAACTATCGGGCATCGGTTCCGGCCGACCTTCTCATAATACCATATCCACGCTTCAGGATTTATCGGCTCGCCGACCGTCCCAAGAATTCTCAGCGAATCCAGCTTGTACTTGGCGGGCCATTCCTCGCCAAGGCGCATTAAAGCACGAATAGCCGTGGGGGCTGTATAGAACACAGTGACTTCGAATTTATCACAAATCTGCCAAAAACGACCCGCATCGGGATAAGTGGGAACTCCTTCAAACATAAGCGACGTTGCACCATTGGCCAGCGGGCCATAAACGATATAGCTGTGCCCCGTCACCCAGCCAATGTCGGCAGTGCACCAGTAGATATCATCATCGTGAACGTTAAAAATCACTTTATGGCTAAGAGAAGTAAGCAGCAAGTATCCGCCCGTGGTATGCACGACACCCTTGGGCTTGCCGGTCGAACCGGATGTGTAAAGAATGAAAAGTGGATCCTCAGCATTCACAGATTCAGCTCTACACTCTTCACCTGCCTTGGCCATTTCATCGTGGTACCACGTATCCCGGCCTCCTTTCATATCACTGGGACCACCATTAACCTGGACGACCACCACATTTTCAATCGTAGGTGTATTCTTCAATGCATCGTCTGCGATGCCCTTAAGCGGTATACGTTTTCCGGCTCTTAATGAAACGTTGCTGGTTATGAGCATTTTACAGTCCGAGTCGTTAATACGGTCTCTAAGCGAATCGGCGCTAAAACCGCCGAAGACAACTGAGTGAATCGCACCAATACGAGCGCATCCAAGCATAGCGACCGGCAGTTCGGGAACCATCGGCAGATAAATCGCCACGCGATCGCCTCTTTTGATGCCTTTAGATTTCAAAACATTAGCGAACTTACAAACTTCCTTGTGCAATTCCTCATAGGTGAATTTCCTGACGGCATCTTCCGCCTCACCCTGCCACAGAATCGCTGTCTTCTTGGCGACCGGCGTTCCAAGATGACGGTCGAGGCAGTTATATGCAACGTTCAGCTCGCCATCTGCGAACCAGGTGTGTTCAACTTTGCGATTCTTCGTATCCCACACATATTCAAGGCTCTTGGTCGGTTCCTTGAACCAGGTCAGGCTTTTGGCCTGTTCCAGCCAGAAACCGTCCGGATCACTAATCGACCTCTCCCACATCTGTTGATGCTGCTCCGGACTGGATACGTAAGAATTGGCCTTAATTGCCGCCGGCGGCGGAAATGTCCGCCCCTCGGTCATAAGAGAATCAATAGCTTTCTGCTCATTTCCCATAACATTCTCCTTCGTATGTAATTGAAAATTATTATGCCTTGAACACGTTATGTTTGACAAAGAAGCCCTAAATCCAGTCTTCTATCCGAACCTCCTCAGACTGTCAAGTCAAAAAACATTCTTGACTCAAAACCAACCTTAGAATTTATACTTCATACTCAAGATGCAATATGTTACGTCATGCTCGCAGACCGAATCATCCATCGACAACTGATGGTAAACTCCCGGAACGAAGGTGAGATTGTCGGTGACTTTGAATCCTGACGAGACACCAAAAGTGGCGTACGACCAATCATGGACCGCACCGCCAAGCCCGTCCGTGTAAGCAAGCTCTGAAGACAGATGGAGAGGTTCCGGAATTGTCGACAGGTTCAAGTCGTAGCCAAGCATGAAACGATGGGCCCAGCCGGTAATGTTATGATGACGGTAATTGCTTCCGGCTGGATACTCATAATGAGCAATGTAACTGGGAACAAAACCCTTCGGCATAATATTCGGCCAGGAAAAGGCATAGATCCACTCGAATGTCGTATTAGCTACATTTCGGGCCAGGCCCGGATAGTGTTCATATCCAACACTAATATTATAATTCGTAGCGTATGGTCTCTCCTCAAAAAGCTGGCTTTTATAATATGGTCTGTAATCAAACCTTTGATTGTCAACGTAACCTCCGCCCGTCGCGTTGCGGTGGGTAACCTTCACACCAAAGCCTGTGCCGTACAGATCAAGGTCGATAGTCTCAAAAAGTGCCCCTTGTTGGCCGTAGGCCTCAACACCTTTGCTCAACCACTTACTCCTATAAGTCAGGTCGAAAGTAACGCCCAGCTTGTCTTCCCTGGCTTCAGACGTACCCGTCGCAGATAACAAGATCACCGCAATCAGTAAAATTCCCTTTTTCATAGCTCCTTTTCTCCAAAGACTTTTTACTCTATTTTCCAGACAGTCCACAAAGAATTTATCCAGCGTAAAAGTAATATGAAATTTCCCACCTACCAGCGGCTCAGAATGTTTCCTCAGCAGACTCACGGGTGCCTGCCGCCCGACAAACACCTGCGCGACAGTGCCGCAAATAGCAAAATCCTTATGTTTCTGCCAGCAAAAAATATTTTCATGTAAGCAGGACAAACGGGCTACAAGGGTGTCGCTCTTTTTTTGCACTATTTCGCTATCTGGCCAAGGGGGGCCAGGCAGCGCCGGCATCTTCTCGTATCTACAGTGTGCACCTCACTTCTAACTACACCTCAGAGGACTCGAACCCCTAACCTTCGGTTCCGTAATCCATACAGTAGGCACAACACCTTGATGGCAAAGGACTTACAATGTGTTTTTGGTGCAAAAATGAGGGTTGCAAGTAAATAACAAGTCACTGAGAAGTTGTAAACAAGTTGCCATCACGTGACAACTGACCCACTTTCTGGCCGCATCAGATTCAACTACGTTACGAAAATGCGGCTATAGCTCTCCAATTGCAGTTGGTACCTAAAACGGTGTCAGGTCAGTTTGAGTCTATGAAATGACGGGCAGACGCTTCAGTTCTGAGCCAACTTGACATTATGTATCTCAACCACTGAATCGAGCGAGTCTGTGTTTGTCGGATTCTTTTTGATGTAAAGGCTTTTAATTCTTGCCAAGACCTCTGATGATTCTACCTTCCAGAAGAAATCAACAAGCTGCCTCAATGTCAAACTCTCCAGCCTCATTTCAACGATTGTCTCATAATATTTCGGCTCAGGCTGCGATACATGCTGCTTCATTGTCACAACCTTTCTCATGAGGCCACATTCTTGGATTAGTGATTCCAAGAAAGGAAGCAGCTCAAATTCTTCCTCTTGTGAGGCCACTTTCGTATGTAAATTGCTAAGACTATCGCGAAGAAAAATATATTCATTGCTTCTGGCGTGAAGTTTTTGAAGTTCGTCCTGTTTTTCCGATATGACACGAGTGAGTGTTTCTGTCCTCTCAATAGCGGGTTTGACCGCGAACACAAATAGCAACCAAGCTGATACAAGAACCGCTAATGCGCCAGCGAGTAATTTTTCTCTACGTGTTAGGCGTATCATTCTTGCTCCGGTATTACTGAGGACACCATGATAGTAAAGTGCACAGTGCCGCTTTTGGGCTCTTTTTGCACATCCTGCACGTCGACAAGTGTAAACCCGGGAATTTCCCGTAAAAGGCGCTGCCATTGGTATACTGATTCAAATGAATCGCAGGTTCCGTTTAATCGAACAGATTCAGTGGTTATCAACAGGTCGTCGATTCTCACCTGCGAAGGCGTGTTCACAGTTATACTGCGCAGAACGTCAAGTGGCCTTAAGTCGGTTGGAGAGAAAGGAGCGAAAAGCCGGTAATCCTCTCGCAAAGATTGCAGCTTTTGCTCTAATTGCGCAAGTGGGCTTACAATATTTTTTTCTTCCGGCAACGCAGCTTGAAAAGTCTCTTCGATTTCGTTTTTTATATGCGCATATTTCGTCTCAAAATGTGACAACCGTACAAACAGCCCAAGCAATGAGACAACAGCAATTGCAGCCATAAGTATTGCACAAGTTATGAACTCCCTTTTCAGGCCTAACGTCGGTCTTACATTAGCAGTATCGGCCTCGAGAAAGTTAATACTTTTGGTTTCCTCAGGTGCCAATGCGCTCAAAGCAAGACCTTCAGCAAGACATATTGCGGCATCGCCATTGTACTCCGCAGAACCCCGCACTTTTGCATGCGGGTCAACAATTGTTGTTTGACAATGCAGATTTTCTTCAACGGCCGCTTCGAACCCAATCGGAATACTGTCTCCTGCCATCAAGTAAATTTTGTTGTCTTGTTCAATTTCGGACCCAAATACTTTCCGCCAGGTAATTTGCGCTTCGCGTGACAACAGCTCTGCAACTTGCTCTTGAACTGAATCAGTATTTTCGAGCCGGGTCCTAACGACCCGAATGCCCCTGTATCGCTGATTCCGATCTCGCCGGACGGCCCGAACTTTTCTCCGCTTGTTGTTGTCAGAACGGAAAATAACCGGAATGTTTCTAACGACTAAAATGTTGTCGTTTTGCGTAACTGCCAAGGTGAGGTAAGATTCATCCCAATACGCGACAACAGCAGTACCGCTCATAATTTCGGGATGATTGACCACAATTGCAGAATGAACCGCAAAAATCGCTGCCTCTACCAGATTAGGACGCATATTCGCCCCGGCTAAGATGTTTAGTCTTTCGCGCAGCGATGCTCTCTTCACCGCTGCCACAAGAACAGAATATTTATCACTTGACGACCGACGGTACGAACATACCTGGGCAATAATTTCGTCCGGTTCTATCGGAAAATTGTGCTCTAATACCGACCGCGTTTGCAGATGCTCCTTTCCGCGTTTGGGGTCCCGCTTACTAAGTGTGCGGATTTGTTCCAGGCCGGCAAAATCAGTTTCCAAATTTCGAAAGAAAACGGCATCATTCGGCATCGAAATCGCCACATCCGCGCGCCGGTCAAACCCATATTTGCTCGTAAGTGACCTGAGTATCTCCGGCGGTGAGTCTGAGCCTCGCCGTGTTTGCATGCTAAAGACTTTTTCAATGTGGAACTGCTCACCTGTGCGCGAAACCTGCACCGCACGCAAACAGGAAGAACCAATATCTATGCCAATACACCGCTTAACCATTATCTTTTCTCTGGCTTCTTTCTATACAAGTACCATAACTGTCCGTCTTCAGAGCTCTTTGTATAAAAGCACCTCAACGTTTTTAGTTTTCATATTTTTTCCAAGTATTGCAACTGCTGTACGGCTAAGGTGGTCAACATTTCCCCGTGATATGACATGATAGTATCGATCTGTGGGGCTGACGGTAGCTGTCTTATTAATTGTGTAATAGATACTATCCGTCATGCCGGGGACATCCCGCAGTTCCGTGATACTGTCAAAGGGTTTAAGTTCTCGCCGGTCAATAATCATTTGGGCCAAAACAGCGTCCATCTTTTCCGACAAACACTCAATTACCCGCCTTGAAGCACAATTAATGTTAATTCTCCCATCGCCGTAAACCGTTACGTAATCACATATGCGGTCGAAAACCTCCGGTGTTATTCCTTTGACCAGTAGAAGTTCTTCAGTCGTATCAAGCAGGGCATTTTTGCACCTGTAAGGGACCTGCAGCTTACTGTAGTAGCCTGACTCTGCTCCCAAATTTTCGTGCTTTATAAAAGGCAGGCACGTAACCTGGTCATCGCTATCCGTCCAGTCAATAATTGAGGGCACCAGGCCGTAGCCGATATGAGAATGGCCGGCCCGCTCCCGGTTCAGCAGATCAATAAGCCGAAGCAGTTGTTCTGTTCTGGTTTGGTCGAGTCTGCCGCCTTTATCCTTGAGCAGGTTGACATTTAATCTGCCGTTTTCTTCAGTAATAGTTGTCGAGCACTCTCCGTCACCAACAGCGAAAGTTTTTTCCTCTGAAAGCAGATTAAGTAAAGTCTTGTTTGTGTGGATATCGTTGGTATCCCTGATAATTGCAATTGTAATATTAAGCCCTGCTCTTGCACAATTGAGTGCCTGCTCAGATTTTCGGAAGTCATCTACGGCACGCAGGTTGACGCGAGACTTGTAGTTGAAACCAAGCAGCAGAACCCCCAACATCATGACCATACACAGGACAACAACAACCACAAATCCAGTCCGTTCTCTTCTTGTTCGTTTCAGTCTCATTGTCTGTCAACCGATACCAATGTGTCGGATTGAGCTCTTTTAGCTTGATTCTTCCGGCAACACACATACGCAATGGTACCATAGTGGTATTGTTGATAATTTTCGTCCTCACCACTGATTTCAATTCTTACTGCGCACGGCAGTTCCCTCTTGTCCTTGAAATCCCACTTGTTCAGCCATTCCTGCCCATCAAAGAATGCCAATTTGAGACACTCGACGTCTTTTGCAATCGGCTGCCAATTTTTTCTCTGCACCGCACTCTTGGGTGTGGCGGCGAATCTTCCCTGGCTTAAAAAAAGCAGACCTTTGCTTTTATCAAATTTGTAAGTGACTTCGAACAGCCCGTCTCGCGGGTCCTGCCCTACCGAAAACCCATTTGTAGTTACCAGATGCAAGATTTCTCCGCTGGGTTCATCCGGGTTGCCATTGAAATAGTCGATTGCACTTGCAGGCACTGCTTTTCCTTGTTGAGGAATTGATATTGGGTATGTGTGCTTGCCGGCTTTGCCGGCATACGAACAACGTATTTGCCGAGCCATTTGCTCAAGCACTTTCCGTTGCTGTTGAGACAGAGTCATCCTGGCTTTGTATGCTTGAGTCGATTTTGATGTCGCAAAATAGCTGCCATATACCATGGAGAGGATAGTAACGATTATCGTCATAGCCACGAGAATCTCGACCAGCGTAAAACCACCTTTGCCAGAGCTACTGCTCATTTCAACTCCCTGTCCGCAACGTAGGTTGACATTTGCAGGTGTTTGCTGCCAGCACCTTGCTTCCAGTTGACATCGACAGATATTTTTCGCAATCCGGTAATACCCGCTCCATCCAATTGGGGCAACCTTAGGTCTGCAACCTCAGTTTTCCAGTCCAGGCGCAAAGCGTTTTTTTTCACAGTTCCGGAAATAGTTCCTTCTTTCGGGTAGCCAGCGGCCAGCGTCTCTGCGATTTTCTCATTTGCCAAAAAAACTGCCTGAGAGGTTATCTCCGCTGTGTCGGCCATGCTGATGCTGATAATATGCAGCCTGAGCAACGCCAGCAGAGAGATTGAGACGATCGCAAGAGCCACAATAACCTCTACGAAGGTGAATGCTCTCGGCCGTGTCTGCTCCATTGCTGTGCGCCCACTCCTGTTGGCCATATTATTCTTACTCATCAAGATTCCAGCTTTCAACATCAGCATTGTCTCCCGTGCCGCCGTCTTCACCATCTTTGCCATAAGATTCCAGGTCGCAGTCTCTGCTGTGCACTCCCGGAGAGATGTAGATGTATTTGTTGCCCCAGGGATCGGAGGGTGCCTTATCAAGATAGCCGTCACTGTTATAGCCTTTTATACCCGGGTCTGAAACCAGAACTTCAAGACCTTCAGAAGTGGTGGGAAAACGCCCGGTATCGGTCTTGAATAGGGCCAATGCCGATTCGATATTGCGTATATCAATCTTGGCCTTCATCCTCCGAGCCTGTTCGGGCCTATTTAATATCCTCGGCATCACTATAGTCGCCAAAAGACCCAGAATCACGATTACAATCATAAGCTCAATCAAGGTAAAGCCCGATTTACTTAATTGTCGTACCTTTCCTCGCATTTTGTCCGTGCTCCACTATAAAGCCTGGTTTATCTCAAATATCGGCAGCAAAATCGCGAGCACTATAAAACCAACAATAGCACCCATAAAAAGAAGTATCGCGGGCTCAAGCAGTGAGACAAGTGTTTTGGCTGTCATTTCAACTTCGCCGTCGTACATATCAGCGATATTTATAAGGCCGCCTTCTATGTCCCCACTAATTTGACCTGTAGCAATGATGTGAAAAACAATAGGCGGAAACAATCCGGTTTTTCTTATTGCGTCAGCGATATTATCTCCCCTGCTGACCAAATCCTTTACAGAATCTAAGGCACCTGCAATAAAGCTATTTTGGATTACCCCTTTTGCAGTTTCCAGGGCATCGAGTATCGGGATACCACTGACCAGAAGTATCCCCAATGTCCTCGTCAAACGTGCTATTTCCAGTTTGAGAAAAAGTTTGCCGAATAGAGGTAGTTTTAATTTAGAGCGATCCGCAAACAATCTGCCGTTTTTAGTTGTATAGCTGGCTCCGATTCCAAAGAAAGTTGCACAAACCACGATGGTAATTAACACCAAATATGTCTTCATAAAAGCGCTTATTGAGATAAGCAGCCTCGTAGGCCAGGGAAGAGTGCGATTCATTTCAAGGAAAATCTGCGTTATACTGGGCACCACGAAAGACAAAAGAAACACCACGACTCCCACCGCGACGACAATCATCATTAACGGATAAGCAATAGCGGATTTGACCTTACCCGCGAGATGCACACGTTTCTCCAGCATTTCCGCTAAGCGCAGAAGAACCTCTTCCAAGGTGCCACTGGCTTCCCCTGCGGCTACCATGTTAACAAACAGGTTGGAAAAAACGCTGGGATGTTTCCCAAGTGCGTCGGCCAGTGTGCTTCCCGCATTAACGCTGTTAGCAACTTGTGCCATAATTCTCGCAAGTGGGTCATCTTGACGCCCCAGGCGTACTATTTTGCGCTCAGGCACATCTTGTAACTGTTCGACTAACGCTGACAGAGCAGGCACAAGTGGCATACCGGCGCGCAATAGAGTCGCCAACTGGCGTGTGAGCCTGCAGACATCCCCGGTTTTGACCCTTTTAAAAATGTCCCTGTTGTATGTTTCTTGCTCTGCATCAGCAAAATCATCTTTCTCGGCCACTCGACGCGTTGGGGCCGACTTATCACTCAGCAACTTGTATTCAACTGCCGACACGTTCAGTTACCCCTATATTTGTTTGCGCACTATCCTGTGTGACCCGGCAGACTTCTTCAAGAGTGGTTTCACCCGCCAGTACCTTACGTAATCCATCCTCACGCAGGGTGCTCATACCTTTTTCAATGGCAATTTCTTCTATAATGTGTGAAGCGCTTCGTTTTATTATTAGTTCCTTGATATCATCACCGATAACTAACAGCTCAAAGATTGCGGTCCTTCCCAGGTATCCCGTTTCGAGGCAGTTCTCGCAGCCAAGTCCTTTGTAGAACTGGGCATCTGGTGCTGATATTTTCTCATTTCCATTCCATAGAGAGATTATTTCTTCTTCCGGTCTGTAGAGTCTTTTACACTCTGGGCAGATGACTCGCAGCAGCCGCTGGGCCATAACCGCAACAACTGATGAAGAAATCAAGTAAGGCTCAATGCCCATATTAATTAGTCGAGTTACAGCTGAGGCCGAATCGTTTGTATGCAGAGTACTTAGAACCAAATGGCCTGTGAGGGAGGCTTGAATTGCGATCTCAGCAGTCTCAACGTCACGAATCTCTCCTATCATAATCACGTCAGGGTCCTGCCTGAGAATGTGACGCAGGCAATTAGCAAATGTAAGATTTATCTTTGGCTTTATCTGCATTTGCCCAACACCCGGCAGTTGATACTCAATCGGGTCCTCAACAGTAAGGATGTTCCGCTCTTCGCAGTTAAGTTCGTTGATAGCTGCATAGAGCGAGGTTGTCTTGCCACTGCCGGTGGGGCCCGTGAGCAGAATTATGCCATGCGGTAATCTGATCAAGTTCCGGAATCGATTAAGTACCTCCGGGCAAAACCCTATCTGATCCAACCCGAATTTGCCACTGCCCTTATCGAGCAATCTGAGCATTACCCGTTCGCCGCCCGAGGTTGGGATTACTGAAACTCGGATATCGACCAGGTTTTGGCCTATTTTAATCCGGCTCTGACCATCCTGTGGAAGCCTCCTTTCAGCGATGTTAAGATTTGCCATAATTTTTAATCGTGACACAAGTGCGGCAATCTGCTGCTTCGGCAAAGTAAGCACATCGTGCAGTACTCCATCAATTCGAAAGCGTATTCGTGCTTCGTTCTCGTATGGTTCGATGTGAATATCACTGGCTCGACTGTGTGTGGCCTGGAAGAAGATTTTGTTGACCAATTTTACGACTGGTGCCTTATTGGCAATATTGAGCAGGTCTTCGGCCTGGGTTTGCACGGAAGTTGCATCAACATTATTATTATCACAGCCTGATAAATCCGGACAGCTCGGATCACCGCTATTACTGCTGATACCTGTGCTTTGATAGTAACAGCGACTTATGGCCTGTTCTATTTCGGAGGCCGGACAGATAACCCGACTACACGACCGGCCAAAGACAGTTGAAATGGCGTCATATGCTTCTATATTGAGTGGATCTGCCAGGGCGATTGCAGCCTCACCCCTTTCCAAGATAAGAGGAATGGCGCATTGCTTTTTGAGAAACTCAAGCGGCAGCTTCCTTACCAGCTCCGCATCCAGTTGCTCTGGCAATATCGTTTCTTGATACTGGCATTGCAGTCGCTCTACTATTTGTCCATTCGGTTCTGCACACACCGGTTAGCTTCCCCGCAGTAAATAATTAATAGGCGAACCATTAATGCTCACTGTTGTTTTTCTCAAGAGCTTCCAGTGCCGGCTCCATTTCTCTCTTCTTTTTCTCAGTTATCTGCTCCAAATCCTGCTGACTGCTCAGGATATGAGGCGTTATGAATATAAGCAAATTCGTCTTTTGGACTCGGTCTCTCTTGAACTTAAACAGACCACCAATCAGAGGAATATCTGCCAGCAGGGGGACTTTCTTTTCGATGGTAACTTTGTCATCTCGAATAAGACCGCCGATTACAACAGTCGAGCCGCTGTTCATAGAAACAACAGTCTGAGCCTGCCGTTTAGCTGTTGTAGGAGTATCGATGGAAGATGTCGTAACTGTCTCAACAAGTTTCGTAAATTGGCTGTCAATTTCAAGTCTGACCGATCCGCCTTGGCTAATGTGTGGGGTTATCTCCAGGCTGATACCGACGTCTTTGTATTCGAATGTTTTTATCACTGTAGGGGTAATGGGGTCGGTCTCGGTAATCCTTGACTGTACGACGAACGGTATGTTTTCACCTACTATTATCCGCGCCTTGTGGTGGTTGGAGGTTGTAATATGTGGCGTTGAAAGAATATTAACTCCGGATATTTTCTCCAGAGCGTGTAGAATAGGTCCAACTGTTACATCTGTTCCGGTTCTCTTCCAGGCGCCGACAGCCAGGCCCTCGAGGTCTCCAGCGGCGAAATCAACCCGTGGTCCAAAATTTGTTGCTCCAAAGAATCGAACACTGCCTGTCACAGCTAGATCAAGCGTGGCCCAGTCGATGCCTATTTCCTTTAAGCCATCTTCACTCACCTCCACAATGAGCATCTCAACTAAAACCTGCTCCCGAACTATATCCAGCTTTTCTATAATCTCAGCAATAACCTCAAAGTCCTGTGCTGAGGCGGTGATGATCAATGCGTTTGTACCTTCATCGGCAGTAACCTGAACGTGCTGGGTAGCTTCGAGTGCACCGGCAATTCGCAAGTTTGCAAGGGCTCCTGTAAGTGATTGAGCAGTTTCCTTCGCCGGCGCGTTTTTAAGGTACACTACATGAACATTGTTCGTTCCTCGGGGCCGCTCAATGTCAAGCTGCTCCGCTAAGCTCTTGATTGTCTCGGTGTCTTGAGCATTAGCGACAATGATAAGAGAATTCGTTCTAAGGTCGGGCATAATTTTTATACCGGTCTCAATCTGCGGAGTGTCGCGGCCACGCCCAGCCGATGAAGAAGCAGCTTTGCTTTTCTCCATTATGTAGGTTATTTGCTCGCTGAGTACCTGTGCAGAAGCATACCTCAATCCGATTAGAGTAACCCGCTCTTTCGAACCTGTCACATCAAGCCTTTGAATAATTTTGGCAATATGATGTATATTTGAAGATGTATCCGTAACCAAAATCGAATTTGTTCTCGGGTAGGTTGCCATATATGAGCCTGTAGCTAAAAGAGGCCTGACAATCTGACTCACTTCTGCAACATCAGCGTACCTCAACGGAATAATCTGGGTGACAAGAGAATCGTTCTTAGGAATCTCTAAAGGGTTACTGCCGATACGAACCTGTAAGTTTCGTTTTGCAGCTTCTGCTCTCGGGACTATTTTTACAAGGCCTCCGGCGCCGGCTGGCACAGCAGCGTACCCCTTAACATCCAGAATAGATTCCAAAACCTCGTAGATTTCACCAAGACGAATCTTTGTAGGCGACATCACCGTGACAGTGCCGCGTACACTATCATCTACGATAAAATTAATACCAGTTATATCGCCAATGGTCTTGAGCATTACTCGAATATCAACCTGGTCAAAGTTTACACATATAAGCTCGTCAGCCATACCTGGCTTATCAAGTACAGGCAGATTTACAGGTGTCTCTGAGGATGACTGCTCGGCAACGGGGATTGTGCTGTCGTTTAGGGGTAAGATTCTGCCAAGGGGATGAACCGGCGCTTTCGCGGCCGCCGGAATAGTCCCCTCGTGGGCTGTAGTAACCTTTGGTTCATATCTTAAAGCCTTACGGTTATTCTCGGTCATTTCAGGCTTTGGAAAGGTTGTTAAGGCCATAGGTTCGTTTTTATCGACCAAATTTGTACCTATTCCATTTAGGTGCTCAATCTGTTTTGCAGTAAGGGCTTTGGCGCCAAGGCTTTCAGTTAGCTGCGTCCCATTCTCTTGCCCGGGTGTAACAGTTACGACTTCTGATTTAGGCTGACAGCCTACAAAACCTAAGTAAAATATGCACATGAGGTAAAAAAAACCATCCAGCAGGACCGCCTGCTTTTGCCTATTTGTCTTTGAGCTCTTTAACTCCATCTGTTTTACTTACCCACTGATAGCTTCTCAGTTTTCTACCGGCTGCCTTAACGAGAATGATAACATCTTGGTTTCGTTGTCCCGCAATAGCTCGATATTCATAGCTGCCTGCGACCTCGCTTTCTTAAAAACCTGGTAAGCCTTCTGCTTGCTGGTCAACAGGTGTCTATTAACTGTACGAATGATATCGTCGTTTCTTAAGCCAATGTCTTTTGCCCCCTTTATGTCTTCTAAACTTGTTATTTTGAGTCCCTCTATTTGCCCATCGACAGCATAAGGCTCGATAACCGCCTTCGTTAACATTGTCTCTATGTCGCCAAGCTTAACTCCGGCAGCAGTATGAGACTTAGCTGGTGGATTAATCTCAACTGCCTGGGTGGTATTTTTTGATAAAGCTGCCTGAGCGCTGTCAGTGTTATGCTGTTTGGATTCTCTGGTGCCCAGATTTAATATTTTTCTTTGACCCTGATGAAGCAATACTACCACATCCTTCTCGATACTCTCGATGTGGGCAGTTGCAACGGTATCACCGATTTTGTATAGGCCAAGTACATTGCTTTCAAGATCCTTTATAATTGCCCGGGAAATCTCCGGACTGCCGGCCACAGTACCAAGCAATGCTATGCTGAGTTCTTCCCCGGCTGACCACGCCAGGCCAGCACCATTATCGCCCTGCAAGGATTTGTTTGTCCTCAATGACAAAGCAGGGCTGCCAAATATATCCTGCTCGACAATAGCTGAATAGTCTTCAGCCGGGGTATCCGGGAGACTTGCCGGTTCAACTGCGGTTATATCTTCGGTACCAGCTGCCGAGCTTGGAACGAAAATTTCACCTGTGCGCTGCGGCATCAGCACTGTTCTGATAACTACATAACCCAGAATCAAGACCAGCGCTAACTTAATGACAAACAACACCTTATGTTTATACATTTTGTCACCTCTCTTCCTCTAAACATACTCTTCTCACTTCAGAATATATCGTCTCATTGCCCCCCTGCACTTAAGTCAGACCCCCCTAAATTCGAGCTTTCTGCGTAGAAGAAGCTATTTTATAGGGCTATGGGGTAATTATAGGCGGTTCAAACAATGATAATCGCCTAAAAGGGGCTTCAAGCAAGTAGTGCTGCCATCACAAAATAGCAGGTATTAGCCAGCCCGTGGAACAAAATTGGTGCTAATAGCAACCTGGTCCGTATAAACAACCAGCCAAGAATCAAGCCAGGTAGAAATGTAAGGATGGATATTATCTGGCCCTGAATTATGGTATGAGCAACCGCAAAAACTGCAGCGGATATACTGATGCTTGCCCACTGCCGTAGCCTATACTGCTGCCCCTTCGCTGTGTTTATTAGGCTCAGAATGTTGCTTTGCACATAACCTCTGAAAAATACTTCTTCAGCTACTGCAACGTACAAAAACTGATAAAATAGCCAGCGAAGCCATTGCTGATTTTGTGGCAGCGTAGCGCGCGAGGGTAATTCTAATCCACAGGACTTCAGTAACCACAAACCACAAAAGGTTGCGGGAAAAACTACAACGCACGTCCCACAAACCAGCGGAAGTGTCACTTTAACTTGCTTGATGTCGAGACCAATCTTAACAAACTTGCTCCTTCTAATCGCTTTTGGGATAAGTGCGGCAGCTACGAGAATAGCCGGAGCTACAAACCAGGCAGCTTTGGACGCAGAGCTTTCGTCTAAGACCCTAATTGCCAGAATTGCGGCAATCGTTACTAAGGTGGTTTCTATGAGCAGAGATGTATCAAGTTGTTTTAATCTGTTGTGGAAAGAATGGTTCGACTCGACGGTCGGCAGTGAATCGGCAATACTTGGCTGACTGGATGGATAGGCCATTTTTAACATTGGTTTTATGTAATACTGCGTGCTTTACAATTTCGCACGTCCCGGCACTTGATTACCACCATCACCACAGCCAGCCCAATATACGGTAAGAGGAACTCTACAATACTACCTTCGCCAGCGGCAGAGATAGAACAGCCTCCGCCTCCACCGCCTCCTCCGCCGCTGATGCTGTCAGCACTGCTGCTGCCACCCACAAAAAATTGTGTGAAGTGCGTAGTCTCGAAACTCAGAGCATATAAAGTCGGAGATATTACAATGGTCTCAACGTTCGTTATCCCCTCCTGGCTTGGCGCGTCGGTAAGCTGATTATACCAGTATGCCGAAACTGAGTAACCGGAAGCCGGGACCTCGTACGGTATCGTGATTGTAACCGGCTGGTCAAACTCTATTCCACTTGGACCAAAGTCGTATGGCAAACTGAAACGCTGAAGCGTAGTACTTGGTGGATTCTCTACCCTTGAGATTGTAATCGTTATATCACATGAATATGCTCCTGCCGGCACTACGACAGAAACATCGTCCACCCCGGTTATAGTCGACGGCTCGGTCCCTACCGTTACACCTGTGGAAGGAGAAACGTTTTCTGCCGCTAATACATCAGCCCCTGTGAAAGTGCTTCCGGCATAATAAATATCTGCATTCGTATTTCTGTTATCAACCCATATCAGATACGGGTGGCCGTATATGTCTGTTCCCATCGCGGGTTCACTCTGGTCGGTATTAGTGCTGTCATCGTCTACGAACACGTCTGTTCCGGAACTGGAAGTTATTTCATCAAGGTACAGGTCTATATCTGAGTTGCGCGTGTCTTGCCAGCACGCGAAGACTTTTAAACTGTCACCTGTGCTGCCGGTCACAACAATCACTGGCTCTGACTGATTGCTGCCGGAGGTGTCGTCGATAATGCTACTGCCACTCAGAGGACTGCCTGACAAACCATTTGACGCGGCATAGTATATGTCCTGATCGCCGGATGTATCATCGACCCATAACAAATGCAAAATAGAGCCAACAGCTTCGGTAGCAATTGCAGGACTTGATTGGTTATTTGCATTGCTTACTATCGCCACGTTCGTCCAGGGACCGCTATTCGACGCCGCTCCATAAATGTCGCTTGAGCCGCCCCTGGTATCTGTCCAGACAACGTAAATCACATTGCCAGAGTCTACGGCAACGGCTGGCTCGGTCTGGTCAGAAACGTCAGACGTTATTTGCGAAATTGTTTCAGTTAGAAAATCGTTGCTTGAGGAAGCTATATATATATCCTGATTACCGTCACGGTCGTCCTGCCAGACAATATACACATTGCGCGGTAAGGAGCTGTCAATAACTATACCAGGATTAGTCTGATTATCGTTCGAGTCAGTAACCCTTGTTTCAGTCGACCAGTTTATTCCATCCGTTGAGGTTGATAAGTAAATATCCCAATTTCCTTGCCTGTTATCCTGCCATACTACGTATAGCTTGTCATCAGCATCTACGGCAATAGCAGCATTGTACTGGTCAGCGGTATTATCTGTTAGCTGAATGCTGTTACCAAAATTGTCTGCTCCAGTTACAAGTTTGCCTACATAAATATCTCTACTACCTGCCGGCCCTGCATGCCAGGCTGCCCAAATATTGCCACTGCTGTCCGGCACGGTCGCAGCACCACCTTCACTTAGACCATCCGAACCTGAATTGACCATCTTGTTTTCACCGAACGAACGCATCTCAGTCTTGAAGGAATAGGAATACTCATTCATTGTATTGTTCGCGAGGTCTGTGGCATTCACCGTAACAGTTACTGTCTGGTCGAAATCAAACATTTCGCTCGGTTGGTAGATAAAGGCATAGTCAGCTTTCGTGCCGGTCCGGCGGCAATGACCATAATCACTGTTGTAATCGGTTGTATTACCTGTGTACACCGCGTTGTTGTTGACTTGAATCGTTACCAAATTGGCATCAACGCCTTTGCCGGCGTCCACAACATGCAAAGTCACCAGATTATTCAAAGGCACCTGTATCGCGTCGCTTACCGGCGAATAATTAGTAACGCTCGGCGCCGTAGTATCAAGCGCGTTAATCGTTACTGTCACCGTATCCGTATCCGTTGCACCATCGTTATCGGTTACCGTAAGAGTAATCGTGTGCTGGCCGGTAGAGAGCGTCACATTCGGGCTCACGCCCGTGGCAATCTGAGTCCCACCTTCACTCCAAACGTAACTTTGAATGGTGCCGTCAGAATCGGTAGAACCAGACCCGTCCAAGGTGATCTGTTGGCTGCCATTCCCATCAGAATCGGTAACGGTTTGGTCCGAACCAGCATTGGCAGTAGGAGCCTGATTGGCGGGTTCATTGATTGTGATGGTTACCGTATCCGTATCCGTTGCACTATCGTCATCGGTTACCGTAAGAGTAATCGTATGCTGGCCGGTTGAGAGCGTCACATTCGGGCTCACGCCCGTGGTAATCTGAGTCCCACCTTCACTCCAAACGTAACTTTGAATGGTGCCGTCAGAGTCGGTAGAACCAGATCCATCCAGGTCAACCGATTCGCTGCCGTTTCCGTTGTCATCGGTTACAGTCTGGTCAGGTCCGGCATCGGCAGTGGGTGCCTGATTACCAGGATTAACAATAACGATTACAGTGTCTGTATCCGTGGCCCCATCGTCGTCGGTTACCGTAAGGGTGATAGTGTGTGTTCCAACAGACAAAGTAGCTGTAGTAGTCTCGCCGTCAGGAATTGTATCGCCACGGTCATCGGTCCATACCCAACTTACTATGTTGCCATCCGGGTCATTAGAACCAGACCCATCCAAGGTGCTTTGTTCGCTGCCATTTCCATCAGAGTCGGTAACGATTTGGTCAGGCCCAGCGTTGGCATCCGGAGCCTGATTATTAGGGTCCAGAACACATTCATAAGCGCCGATGTCGTATCCAGCGCCCTGCGGTCTCGAGGTTCTGATGATATCAATATTAGGTGCAAGAAGAGAGCTTCCTGCATCAATTGCAGGACTTCCTACAACATGTCTTAAATCATAGTTTGACCAGTTAACAAACAACTCATCCCAATTATAATTATCAACATCCAAATTGTGGTCTTTTGTTGCATCCGGTGGGTCACCACCAAAACCGTGTGCTATGTTGTTTCTAATAGTGACATTGTGGTTGCCTCCTTTTTCTTTAGACCCAATACCTATTTCAGGACGGCTCGCCCCATGTGGATGATTGACAGCGATATTATTTATCATCACACTGTCTTGACAATCATAACACTTAATACCATGCCCACCATGGTCATTGATAACAATATTATTTTCTATTATAATACCGTAATTAGGCCCATCCCAAAGGCATATTCCCTGAGCACCACTTCTAAGAGGATTATTGGGGTCAGGCCCACTAATAAAGATATTTCCTCTAATTTCAATTCTATAATTAGGCCCTGGAGCAATCTGGAGAAGGTCGTCGTGATTGTCGTCAACGTCATAGCTATTCATTACTATATTGTACTGCCAAACCTGGTCATCACCATTCCCCACACAACCATCTCCTGCGAAGTTTTCAACTGTATTATATTCCGCAAGACTGTTTGAGCCATCCATAACAATCCCACTTTGTACATTTTTAATATAGTTATTCCTAAAGGTTATGTGGGTGGCACTCACACGGGAATATAGCCCGTGGCCCTTATAACTATTCCAATCACTTGCGTCCCAACTGGATGAATCCCATTTGGAATAGATAGTACAATTATCCACGGTTATGTAAGTACAATTCTCAATGTAAAAAATGGTTCCTTGACTGAATGTGGGTGCGAGCTCAGGACTTATTGTCAATCCTCTAAACACCCACTTACTGCCTGCTCTTAATGTAACATTCTTAAATTCTGGGTTATGTCCTGGTTGTGCTTGAATTGTTATATAATCAGAATTAGATCTAGCAGAAATATCTATTATTCCATAATATCCATTCTGCAAATAAATAACATCTCCTGGCTGGCCAAGATTAAGTATATCATTTCCTTGTCTATGATAAGGATCATCGGAGGTCCCGCTCCCGCCACTTGTTCCTTGAGCATCTACATAATAAGTTGCTGCTAAGCCTGTGCTCGGCAGGGCTGTATTAATGACGAATACCAAGCAGAATATGGACAATTTTAGCCGAAGCATATCATCACTTCTAAAGAACATGCGTATCGCATTTTGTGTTTTGATACGCCTGAATGATTCACAAAATGTCTTTACTCTATTTACCATCACTTTCACCACCCCTGAGCAAAAATACTTTGCCACACATCTTCCCAGTATAAATGTTAACAATGGGACTCAGCTAAGGCAAACATAACCTTTTAATCTACGTCAAATTTATGCTTATATCAAATATATCGGCTTTATCACTGGGTTTTATGAAATCCCCCTTTAATAGAGTAAGGAAATGACAAGAATGTGCATAATTTGCCAGATTTATGTCTTATAACGAAAAAAGCAATGTTGACGGTCGTAACGAATATACGGGTTTTAGTGCGGCATCCTCGCATGATGTACAATAAAAGACGATTACTGCCTACTTCCTTTGCCCTTATCGGACGGTATCGGCAAACTTCACATTCTAATTTTTTTTACACTTTTCAGCTTTTTTCCAGAAAAATAAGGTTGACAAGCAAAGGTTGGCCAGTTAGACTACAGCGTTTGTAGTTGGTGCCACCAAGGAGGGAGGCATTCCATAAGTGTCCCTACGGATAGACTGCTATCTTACTTTCGTTGGATGATATTTGTGCGTCTTCTCCAGCGTGTGGGCATCCGGATATAGACGGCAGGAGGTTGTGCGAGAAGTAAGGAAGTCTATCTAAATTTTTTTGGTTTCAGAACACTACTTTAGGATTACGCCATTTGATTTACTCGACCGGACAAAACAGTTTAGCAAAACCACTTAAGGCGTTTTGTACGGTGCACGCAGTATCAGGCAAGACGGCTGCATGGTTCGTTTGGATTTTGGCCGTTCTGCTTCTGATATCGTTCGGCATAGCATACCGAGTTTTAGCATCTCGCTTACAACTTGTCGTTGGCACTCCTATCAAACTGCCTGTTCCCTTAAGTGCTTTTCCGAGAAAAGTCGGCAACTGGACCGGTAAGGATGTACCTATTCCTCAGAATGTCCAACGTGTGGCTGGCAATGACGACTTTCTAAATCGCTTATACATAAACAAATCCAACAACGAGTGGGCTAATGTCTATGTTGCTTATACTGCTCGGCCCAGGAGTATGTTAGGCCACCGACCTGAAGTTTGTTACATTGGGGGCGGATGGGTTCATGACAACACCCAACGCTCAGAAGTTATTTCCAACACCGGCAGGAGAATACCATGTTCAATACATCGCTTTCACTGGCCTTCAGCGCAATATCAAGAGCAGGTTATTCTTAACTTCTACATTGTCAATGGCCGGCTCACATCCGACGAAAGCGTCTTTTCCGGTGTGGGATGGCGTACGCCAAATATCTCGGGTGATCCCGCCCGTTATGTGGCCCAAGTTCAGATAAGCTCCGTGCTCGAAAGCTCACTAAGGAAAGCAGCGGCGGATATGACAGACCTGATTCTGGACTTTTTCCCAGACGAGAACGGCAGAGTCCGGGGTGCCGATTTGAAAGAGCTAACAACTAAAGACTAACAACTGTTATTGTAACTGGTTGTTAGAACAAAGGTTACATTGATTTTTTCAGTGCAACCTACGGGGACGGAGTATGTCCGCGGCTAATAAAATAAGGATAGAGATAAACGAACCACCCGCACGAAGGCCCTCGCTTAAGCTAAATGCTTTGAGCAATTGGGTGGTTCTGGCGGTAAATGTGATCATCGGGTTTTTGTTAACGCCCTATATCATCAGCTCGATCGGAAAGGAGGGTTATGGTATATGGAGGCTTATCGCCTCGTTCATAGGGTATTTTGGCTTGCTGAGGTTTGGCGTAGGGTCAGCGATTATCCGGTATGTTCCCTTGTATGATGGGCGTAGTGAGCACCGACGAGTTTGTGGTACAGTGAGCACTGCGCTATCCATATACGTAGGGATAGGTTTCCTAATTTTGCTTATCTCATTCTTCGGGTCCGGCTTTCTGGCGGGATTCTTTGGTGAAGGTAGAGATTTTATGCTCCTTGTAAAACTCGTTGGGCTTGCTGCCGCCATAGAGTGTCCGGTGGCCATTCTGGATGCAACAATCCGTGCACGCGAGAAATACGTTGGCGCAAACCTTCTAAGGCTGTGCACCTCCTTATTTAGGGCTATCAGCATATTCGTCGTACTTTGGCTGGGATATGGATTTGTGGGAATGGGATGGGTGACAGTTGCCACCGCGGTTATAAGTCTTTTGTTGAGTATTGTAGGTTTATTCAAGTTTTGTCAGGACATTAGGATATCCATAAGTGATATTCAGACCTCTTATGCACGAGAACTTTTTTCATTCGGGATATTCGTCACGCTGGCTGGCCTCGGTCTTCTCCTTGTATATCAGTCGGATAAGGTGATCATTGGCAAGTTTATTAATATGGAGGTAGTCGGCATATACAGTGTCGTGGCAATAATGATGTTCTATTACCGCGAGCTCAGTGGAGTATTGGCGCGTATTCTTGTGCCAAGATTTGGATACCTCGATGGATTAGGAAACCAGGAACAGAAGGTAGCATTGTTTCTGAAAAGCTCCAATGCCGTGACAAATATAGCATCAGGAATAGGGGTTGTATTGCTGCTCGTTGGCCCATCATTTATCAGATTGTGGGTAGGCCCGGGTTTCGAAAGTGCATATCAGGCTCTGTTCGTGCTGGGGATAGCCCACATATTATACGAGTCTCAGACTCCATCCACTTCTATTCTGGCGGGCTCGGGTAAGCAGGGAACAATCGCAGCGTTTGCCATAATTGAGGGCATTTCTGTGGTGATTCTGTCTGTACTGCTTGTCCAAGGATATGGACTGACTGGGGTTGCGGTGGCAATAGCCATACCGATGGTTGTCATTGGTGCGGTAACGTGTCCCTTATATGTATGTTATGCTTTCAATATTAAGATGTCAGAATACTATTTGAAATGCATCTTGAAGCCCTGGGCATTATTGGTCCTTTTTGGTTTAGGGGGTTGCTTATTAAGGCCACAGGCATTCCTTACCTCATGGACATCGTTGGTGGTATTCTCGATGATCGTTGGCTTTATGTACGCTCTTGCTTCATACCACTTTGCCTTAAGGCCCGAAGTGAAGCGAGTTGCCGAGGGGTTGATGGGGCATATGCCTTTCAGCAAAGATTTGAGTTCCCTGAAAACCCGTGACGGAGGTTGACGCAGAACGTGAGTCATGCTCCGGTGGTTAAAATGAAAAAAGTTCAGCAAAACTAAAAGGGAGATTGGAATTGAGAAGGTATAATTCCCAAGAACTAAAACAAAAATTCAAGACAAATGGTGATTTAATATGCATTGATTTGGGTTGTGGTAGCCGGAAGCAGAAAGGATACATTGGGATTGATAATAGAAAACTAGAGGGAGTGGATATCGTTTGCGATATAGAAAAGGGATTGCCTTTTGAAGATAATACAATTGATAGAATATACGCAAATTTTCTATTTGAGCATATAAACAAGTTTATTCCTTTTATGCAGGAACTTTATCGTGTCTGTCGAGATGGAGCGATCGTTAAGGCAAGCTTTCCTTATTGGGCATCTATGACACAATGGAAAGATCCAACTCACAAACAGGTGATAACGATAGAGACTTTTAGATATTTCTCCGATGATAAATGGTATGGCTCTGACTATGGGATAAACACGCACTTTAAGATTAAAAATATCAAATATAATTACCTTTATACTTTTCTTGCAAGACGGAGATACTTCTTTTTGTTTCCCCTTAGAAAATTTTTGAGGAGGCATCTTATTAACATAGTTCATTCGGTATGGGTCGAATTAGAAGCAGTGAAGCCATTCGGTTCCGAAAGGATAATAACATGATACCAGTATTCAGGCCAAAAATGAACAAAAAAGAAATCCTGCCAGAATTGGAAAAAATATTTGACTCTGGCTGGATTGGGCTTGGGCCCAAAACGCAAGAGTTTGAAGAAAGATTTGCTGAGTATATTGGCGTTAAATATGCTATGGGAGTCAATTCAGCTACGGCAGCATTGCACTTAGCATGTTATGTTCTGGGTTTAAAAGAAGGTGATGAAGTCATCGTGCCTTCTATGACGTTTGCTTCTACAGGTTTGGCGCCTTTGTACTGTGGGGCTGTTCCCATTTTTGCTGACATAGAGGAGAATACACTCTGCGTTGATCCAGCCGATGTTGAGAAAAATGTGACATCTAGAACAAAAGCAATAATCCCTGTTCATTACGGAGGCCATGCCTGTCGAATGGATGAGATCATGGAAATAGCAGCGACGCATAACCTACATGTTATCGAAGATGTGGCTCATGGCTGCGGTGGGAAATACAAAAATAAAATGCTTGGCTCTGTTGGAGTTATGGGATGTTTTAGTTTTCATGCCGTAAAAAATCTACCGACCGGCGATGGCGGTATGATAACAACCAATGATGAGAAGATATATAATCCTCTTAAGAAATTAAGGTGGGTTGGGATTGACAAAGGGACATGGGATAGGTCTGAAAGAGCAGAATATTCCTGGCAATATTCGATAGACAAATTGGGTTTCAAATACCATATGAACGATATTACCGCCGTCATTGGGCTTGCACAATTCAAAGTACTTGAGGAGCATAATCTAATACGCCGGAAATATGCGCAAAGGTATGATGAAGCATTTAAGGATATAGGTTGGATCGAGACTCCTGTTGAGAAAGATTATGCCTATAGCGCTTGTCACAACTATGTGGTAAAAGTACCAATGAGGAATGAACTAAATGAATATCTGCGGGAAAAAGGAGTCTCAACAGGGGTTCATTATGAGCCTATCCATCATTTTCAGGTTTTTGGCAGTGTGAAAGCAGCCCTGCCGGTTACCGAGAGGATATGGACAAAATTACTCACTCTCCCGCTTTATCCAGGTATGACTGATGAAGAATTTGAAAAAATTATTACTGAAGTAATTAAATTTGGAAAAGATTATGATCTTTAGGAACAAGGGGAAAAAAATTCTATTTTTGACGGCTCGAACGGAGGCATTAGCCAGCAGCAGGACAAGGGTATATCAGTATATACCATATTTAGAGAAGGCTGGAATACAATGTTTTGTCATTATTATGATGAGACATCCTTCGGTTGACAAAGCTAAGTTGAAGTTATGGAAATTCATCAAATTGCTTTTTACGGGAGGAATCAAATATTTAAGAATAGTTCTGCTTTGTATATTCTGCGATGTTGTATTTATCCAAAAAACCTTGCTGCCAATCTGGCGTCAGAATCTCATTAGATTGCTAAATAGAAACCTTATATTTGATTTTGATGACGCTATTTACGTATCCAGCCAAATTTATCCCTCTATCAGCGATGCCATGAACAGGAGACGATTGGGCCATATTCTCCAAATTTCTAGGGGTGTCATTCTTGAAAATAATTATACAAAAGAATTTGCACTTCAGTTCAATAAAAACATTCTAATGATTACTGGCCCTATAGATTGCAAAAGATATTTTCCTAAAAAGAAAGAAAAAAATAAAAATATAACTATCGGTTGGATTGGTTCACCAGGAACAACTCCTTTCTTGGAGCCGTTATCTGATGTTTTCAGAAAGATTGCCCGACATTATCCTAATGTCGTTATCAAATTGATTGGTGCTTCTCCATTGAAAAGGCAGGGCCGGAATATCCAAATTGTGGAATGGGGACTAAATAGCGAGGTTGAAAATTTACATGATTTCGATATTGGAATTATGCCGCTTCCTGATAATGAGCTGGCTAAAGGCAAGGGAGGGTACAAGTTGCTTCAATATATGGCTATCGGAATCCCTTGTGTCGGGTCTCCCGTTGGAATAAACTCTGTGTTGATTAAAGAAGGAGTAAACGGTTATTTTGCCGATTCTGAAGAACAGTGGTACGACAAATTACAAATGCTCATAAACAATAGAGCGCTGCGTGAATCAATGGGGTCAAAGGGAAGGGAAATTGCGGAGCAACGGTATTCTCTTCAGGTGAGTACGCCTAAGTTGGTTCAGTTCATAAAAAAATTAGGGTATGATGGTTATGAGAGTAGTGCTCCTCAAGGAGAATAAAATGAGCGTCGCAATTGTTGTAGTCACGCACAATAGATTTGAATATTCAAAGAAAACAATTGCCCGTTTGTTGGAGGAGCCGAACGAAGAATTTGACCTTTATCTTTGGGACAACGCCTCTACCGACGAAACTCCAGACTATCTCAGGGATGGAGTGAAAGACGCTCGTTTGGTAGAAGTGGTTTTAAGCAAAGAAAATGTCGGACAAACAGGTGCCATGAATTATGTGTGGGGCAAAACAAAAGCTGAATTGGTTGGTAAACTTGACAATGATTGCCTGGTTACCCCTGGATGGACTAAGATATTTGCTCAAGCACACAAGGACATAGAAAAGTTGGGGTCTTTAGCATGCTGGCCTTTTCTTCTAGAAGATTTCGATGAAGCAGCAGCCTCGCAAAAAATAATCTCACTAAACGGCCATAAAGTATTTCGCCATCCCTGGACATGTGGTTCAGGTTTTATCTTGAAACGCAAAACATTTTTGGCAATAGGACCTTGGCGAAAGGGGTACAAGGTAGGCACTACGCGTTATTTCTTGAACCTGGCAATTGCCGGCTACATAAATGGTTGGTACTACCCACTCGTAATGCAGGAACACATGGATGATATCAAATCGAAGCACAGCCGTTTTCACCATTTACCCTTCAAAAAAGCGTATAAAGATGCCTATGGCTTTAAGGTCAAAGACATACACGGGATGAAAAAGTATATGAGAGTTCGTAGGGCGGTAATCCATAACTTGATGTCCGAACCTTATGACCCCAAATACTATTGTGGTTGGCGAGTAAAGGTACGGAACTTGTTGAATAAGATAAGGGGAATATGAACTCAAACGCGCCGCGAGTTAGTATTGGCTTACCAGTCTATAACGGTGAGAAACATCTGAGAAAGGCCTTAGAATCAATCCTGAATCAGACTTTCAAAGATTTTGAGATAGTTATCTCAGATAACGCTTCTACTGATGGAACAGAAAAAATATGTCGAGAATATGCAGATAAGGATAAGCGCATCCGGTACTATCGCCAGAATCAGAATTTTGGAGCTGCAAGAAACTTTAATCTGGTTTTTGAACTGTCAACGGGGAAGTATTTCAAGTGGGCGGCCCACGATGACGTTTGTGCCTCGAAGTATTTACAAAGGTGTGTCAATGTGCTCGACCGAGAGCCCAGCGTCGTTTTGTGCTATCCCAGAATAAGCTACATTGACGAACATGGACACCCCTTGACGAGTGGGGAGGGCAACTTGAGCGTACAAGGTGCCAAACCATCCGACCGAGTACGCAAGCTCTTTAGCCACGAGCTGAGAAGCGCTGATGTATTCTGGTCGGTATTTGGACTAATGCGGGCTAGCGTCTTACGGACCACAAGCCTTATTTGTGGATTCAATGCATCAGACCAAGTTCTACTTATGAATCTTGCCCTGCTGGGGGAATTCTACCAAATCCGAGAAAAACTTTTCTATCGAAGAAAACACCCGCTGGAGTCAATGTTAAAACATCGCACCCCACAGGAACGAGCGAAGTGGTTTGATCCGACAAACACATCGAGGATTATTCTTCCCTCTTGGAGACTGATTTTTGAACATTTTAAGGTCGTAAAACGGCGTAGGCTGAGTTGGAGTCAGACCCTTAAATGTTTCTGCCAAATAACCCGGTACGCTGCTAAAAGATGGAGGGTGCTCGGAGGTGAATTAAAAATGTGCGCAGCACAAATATTAGGTTGGAACCATTGTTCGCGGTCCGCTAGTACGCAAGGTTTGGAAGACTATGTATAAATGATTAATCAGACGACCATATTGGCTGCCATATTACTGGTAATTTTAACTTTTGTTATGCCTCGGAAGTATTTTCTTCTTCCTTATATCTTGGCGGCGTGTTTTGTTCCCGCAGACCAGCGAATAATCATTATGGGTCTGGATTTTACCATTCTGCGGATCCTTGTTGTGGCTGGAGTGTTGCGTATCTTGGTACGCAATGAGCAAATATTCATCCGCTGGAACAAATTTGACAAGATGGTATTTGCCTGGGCCTTCTGTTGCGCTATTGTTTATGTTCTTCAATGGGGCGATATGCGGGCGCTTATTAACCGCTCGGGATTTTTATTTGATGTCATAGGCTTATATTGGCTGTTTCGTCAAAGTATACATTCGTGGGATGATATAAAGCTTGTTGCTGTGTTTCTGGCTTTCAGTGCACTGATATTGGCGGTGTTGGTAGGATTAGAATGGACTATGGGGCGTAATCCCTTTGTTCTCCTTGGACGTGTAAGCACAGTGGTGCGGGAGGGGCGGTATCGGTGCCAGGCTGCGTTTCCACATTCGATAATGCTGGGGCTATTTTGGGCTACGCTGGTGCCTGTGTTTATAGGCCTTGCAAGCACCGAGCGACACAAAAACTTCTATTGGGCTGCTACCGGCGCCAGCATTTTTATTATATTTGCTACAGCATCGAGTACTCCCATAGCTACCTTGCTAATAATACTTTTTCTGATGCTCCTATTTCGTTACCGCCGCTGGGGCCGGCAGATTGCTTACGGCATGTGTGGGGCGGTTATTGCGCTGCATATTGTGATGAACAATCCGGTTTGGCATTTGATCTGTCGGGTCAATCTTATCGGCGGCTCTACCGGCTGGCACAGATTTATTCTGATTGATGGGGCAATCAAACACTTCGGTGAGTGGGCACTGATTGGAACACGTGACACAGCCCATTGGGGAAGGGGATTGCATGATTTAACCAATCAGTACATCCTTGAAGGTGTTCGAGGTGGTTTTATTACACTGCTGCTTTTTGTGGTAGTTTTGATAATGGCAGTAAGAACCTTTGGTAAGTACTCATTGCGTGTTATGTCGGTCAGACAGCAGTGGTTGGGATGGTGCTTTTGTGTTTCAGTCCTTGGTCATTGTGTGGCTTTTTTCGGAGTCTCTTATTTCGGGCAAATAAAGTTACTTCTCTATCTGGTCTTTGCAACCGTTGGTCTGGTCTATGAAATATCAAGTAGACCAATAGCGAAACAGATTTCGCCCATTTTAGTTGCGACAACGTAGGTTTTTGTTATGCATGTATCAATCATCATCATTAATTGGAACACATGTGACATCCTGAGTGATTGTTTGGTTTCAGTATACGAACAAACTCAGAGCATCAGCTTTGAGGTGATTGTCATAGATAACGCCTCGACCGACGGCTCTACTGAGATGGTCAAGAAAGAGTTTCCGCAAGTTATCCTTATTCAAAACAAGGAGAACAAAGGGTTTGCGGCAGCGAATAATCAAGGCATAGCGCAGGCAAAAGGACGATATATACTTCTTCTCAACAGCGATACTATCATACTCGATAATGCTATCGAAAAGTCCGTTAGATTTGCTGATGCTCATCCTGAAGCAGCCGTTGTGGGGTGTCGGGTATTAAATACCGACAGGACGTTGCAGCCAACTTGTTTTATGTCTCCTTCGATATTGAACTTACTCTTGTCGAGCAGCTACCTATATAAGTGTTTCCCTCAAAGCCGATTTTTCGGACGGGAGCGAATGACTTGGTGGGGGCGGGATACCATAAGAGAAGTTGATGTAGTTACTGGCTGTTTTATGTTAGTCCGGCGCGAAGCGGTGGAACAGGTGGGGATGATGGACGAGCAGTTTTTCATGTATGGGGAGGAAACTGACTGGTGCTATCGTATGAAACAAGCTGGGTGGAGGATTATGTTCGCACCAGAAGGTGAAATTATCCACTTAGGGGGAGCAAGTAGCAGTAAAATGAAACCCGAAATGGTACTACAACTAAGAGGAAGTATGTTGCTTTTCATAAAAAAAACCAAGAAACGTATGACTTATACTATAGCGTGTTTTTTTGTGGCCTTATTTTTCCTTTTGAGGATTCCGTATTGGTTGAGCCGAGCAGTTTTCCACGGCAGCGAAAGACGTTATTGTGTACAGACAGCTAAAACCTATGCCGTTGGTTTTGTCAGGGCATTGGCAGGCGGAAGTCGATTATGTGTGACAAGGTAAGTTTTCGGGACAATATGAAGCGAATTGACGTGCTTTGCTTCGGTGGTGAGGACTGGTGGTATAAAAATCGCGGGCACATTGACATGCAGTTAATGCGGCGATTCGCTAAGATGGGAGTTACAGTTTATGTTAACTCCATTGTGATGCAAAAACCTAAACTAACTCAGGGCCGTAAATTTATCAAGAAATTTGTGCGCAAAACTAAGAGCATCTTTACGGGGCTTAAAAAATCGAATGCAGGATTCTGGGTGTACAGCCCCTTTACATTACCTGTACATCATCTTGGCTGGGTAAGGCTGTTAAATGAAATGATTCTGCGACATCAAATTCATCATGTTGTTCATAAGCTTTCTTTGAACGACCCAATAGTGTGGGTTGCATGTCCAGCAGCATGTGATACCGCCATTAGGATGAAAAGGGGCTTGCTTGTATACCAAAGAACTGATCGTCTTGAGGAATACCCTAATGTTGCACCTGACATTATCAGCAAGTACGACCAAAAATTAAAAGCCTCTGCAGATTTGACGTTGTTTGTTAACAGTTCATTGTATGAAGAGGAGCGTTCGCGATGTAAGAATGCTTTCTTTTTAGATCATGGCGTTGATTATGACATGTTTGCGATGGCTGAGCAAAAACCATATAAGCCTGAAGATATAGCTGATGTACCAAAGCCTATTGTCGGCTTTTTTGGTGCGATTGACGACCATACTTCTAATATAGCCTTTGTCGAAAAGGTGGTGGATCTGCTGCCCCACATGTCATTTGTTTTTGTTGGAGAGGCTTCCTCAGACATGACCAGCCTGCAGAAGAGGACGAATGTTTGGCTTTTGGGACAAAAACCTTACGAGCAGATTCCCCATTATGGCGAGGCTTTTGATGTGGCGATTATGCCCTGGCGGCAAAACCGCTGGATAGAGGCCTGTAATCCAATAAAGCTTAAAGAATATCTGGCCCTTGGCAAACCAATAGTCAGTACACCATTTCCGGAGTTGCAGAAGTATCGCGATGTAGTTTATGAGGCCAAGATGCCTGAAGAATTTGCCGAATATATAAAAAGAGCTTTAGCGGAAGATAACCCCGATCGGATAGCAGCGAGGAGAAAGAAAGTTGAAAAAGCCACTTGGGACAGCAAATCGCAGTTAGTTCTGGATGCATTGTTTAGTAACAATCAACCAGTCCATTCGTAAGTGACTATTTAGCATGACCGGGGACATCTATCATAGTTGCTCCTCAAAAGGAAAGTCTGCTTAAAAAAGAACACGTCCAAGTAGGAATGTCGGGACAATTAAAGATCATCCGTCTATATACAGGAGTAGATGAATGCTAAAAGGTGGTGTAATTGGATTTGGCAGGATGGGTGTGACCCATTACTCGATTCTGAACACGCATCCTGATGTGCAATTTGTTGCAGTATGTGATTCATCAAAGTTGATACTCAAAAACCTCAAGAGATACACTTCTTTGAAGTTGTTTACCGATTATCGGAAGATGGTTGATGAGATGGAGATGAACTTTATCATCGTGTCAACACCAACGGTATCTCATACGGATATTGTCAAAGCCGCAATACAAAGAGGTCTTCATATGTTTGTTGAGAAACCCTTCTCATTGACCGTGGACGAAGGAAGAGAACTAGTAGCAGCGGTAGAAGGCAAAAATCTTGTTAAACAGGTTGGGTACTTCCTGCGCTTCAATGAAGTATATCGAGCGGTCAAGAAACTGATTAGCGACGGTGTTATCGGAAAAGTAGTCCACTACAAGAACGAGATGTATGGTTGTACAGTTTTGAGGGCTTCTAAATCCAGTTGGCGAAGCAAAGTGGAAATGGGGGGTGGTTGCATGCTGGATTTCGCCTCCCATTGTATTGACCTTGCGGATTACTTATTTGGCCCAGCGGAAGAAGTGTCAGGAAGTATCATGAAGAGTATATATTCACCTAACGTTGAAGACGCTGTCTACACCATGCTAAAGCACCACAACGGCACAAGTGGGAACATAATGGTAAATTGGAGCGATGGGTCTTACCGCAAGCCTTTCAATCGAATCGAGGCTTTCGGGACGAAAGGAAAAATTATTGCTGATCGGCAGGAATACCGGCTCTACCTACGCGAAGCAAATAATAACAGCCGTTTTGAGAAGGGCTGGAATATTCACTACCTACCTGAATTGGAGAAAGGCGTACGTTTTTCGGTACGAGGCAGTGAATTCACGAACCAACTCGATCACTTCATCAAGTGCATAAAAGAGAAGAAAACGAAGACCGCATGTACTTTCGTAGACGCCTTACGGACAGATTATGTCATTGACAAGATCAAAAGAGACTTTACAGCGAGGAATGACTAAAAAATGGACCGGATTATTTTGGGCGACAATCAGTTTTTTGGTGTTAGTCACATGTCCGAAGAAAAAGGTATGGACAGAGCCAGGAAGTTCCAGTACATCAATGCAGTCATAGACATATTGGATACGGCCTACGAATGCGGGATTCATGCCTTTACCTTCAGCACTCATGACAGAGTACAACAGGTATGTGATCACTTCCGAGCCAGTCCTCAAAAGTATGCTGACCTGAGGCTTTATCCTGTGCTGCCGTATGCCCAAAAATATGCGCATTTAGTGAACGAGAAAGGGATCATTGGCGCCATAAAGCAAGTAGTTATTTCCGATAGCACGGCGGGACAGATGGCGAGCATGATGGCCCGAGGCAGTGCAGTAGTATTGAAACAAGACCCTATACAGATCATGAAACTCTTGATTGACGCAGAAATGAAGATGTTCCGCGGTTTGAATATACAAGTGATATTCTTGCAGAACAATATTACTGATCTGTTGTTGGGATTCGGAATAAGGGAAGTATTCATTGAATTTGTGACATATATTGAACAGAAATACAAGGTCCGGGCTGGTTTCATGACACTGAATATGCCAAAACTCGTAGACTTCCTATTGGAATGTGGAATCGAATATCCAGTTGTTTGTTTTGCCATAAACAAGATGGGTTTCCAGATGAACCCTGACATTGCTTCTTACGAGCAAACACTGCAAAACAAGCCTTTCCAAGCATTAGCAATGTCTGTTATGGCGGCAGGTGCTGTACCACCAAAGGAGGCATTCGAATATGTGCTGAGTTTCAAGAATGTAAGATCGATATTATTCGGTGCTTCTACCAGGACACATGTGGAGCAGATCAAAGAACTGATTGAAAAATTCAGCTGAAATGGGCTTCACAAACTGGAGCATCGAACGTGTTTCACAGTTCAGGAGTTGCGCTATTATAAAAAGAGACAGTGATAGAAGATTTATGCTGAAAAATGAAAGAGCGATACGGATCTGTGTTGGTGCTTCTGCAGGGGGACATATGAATCAGTTGTTAAAGCTGCTGGAGATGTCCCGAAACTGGCCGAAACCTCCTTTGTTTTGCGTTACCACCTTGGAAGCTTTAGCCGAAAAGCTTGCGCAGTTAGGCCCGGTTTACATTATTGGTGAATGCAATCGTCGGCACCTTTTGAAAACGTTAAGAGTTCTTATGAGAAGTTTAAAAGTTGTGATTAAAGAACGGCCTGACGTTGTAATAACTACTGGTTCTTTACCGCTGGCTATGGTTTGCTTGTCTGCTAAACTATTCGGTGCCAAAATTGTGTGGATTGACAGTATCGCCAACATTGAGCGGTTGTCTCTGAGTGGACGTATGATTCGCCATTTGGCTGACCTATTTCTGACTCAATGGCCTGAACTTGCCCAGCAGTACCCAAGTGTCGAATATGCAGGAGCGATAGTATGATATTTCTAACGGTTGGTACATATCCTATTCCATTTGACAGACTGGTAAAAGCAATCGATACCGTTGCCATGGAACGATTGGTTGAAGAAAAAATATTTGCTCAGATTGGCCTGTGTGAGTACCAGCCCCAAAATATAGAATATGTGGAAATATTGGAAAAAGGAGATTTTGATTCCTATTTTCGGAAAGCTACAAGCATAATCAGCCATGCAGGAATTGGAACTATTACGATGGCGCTTGATTTTAACAAGCCGCTGCTGGTTATGCCACGAAGGAAGCACCTTAAAGAACATGTCAATGACCACCAAGTAGCCACGGCTCGAAAGTTTGAGGAGCTTGGCCATATATTGGTGGCGTATGAGACGGAAGAGCTGCCCGTAAAAATAGAAGAGTTGAAGTCCTTTGTACCACGGAAACGTGAGGCGCAGCCCCATGCAGTGGCGGAGCGGATTGCAAGGTTCTTGAATGAGCTGGCTAATAATGGCAAGTGAAGATAAGGATAAGTTGCAGATGCTGGCTTTTATTCATCAAACCATTGAATTATATGGAGGACAGTTATGAAAGTCGCTATTCTCGCAGGTGGTGCCGGGACTCGACTGGCGGAAGAAACTGAGACAAAACCCAAACCCATGGTGGAAATCGGAGGACGGCCAATCCTCTGGCACATTATGAAGCATTACTCGCATTATGGTTACAACGAGTTCATTATTGCCCTCGGATATAAAGGAGAGTATATCAAGAAATATCTTATAGACTATTCCTCGCTCCACAGCAATCTTACGGTCAATATCAAGAACGGGGATGTGCAGATGCACGGAAATGATAACCATCCTGATTGGACGGTTCATCTGATTGATACAGGCTTGGAGACATTGACGGGAGGAAGGATTAAACGATTGGCTCCTTATCTTGGAAACCAGACGTTTATGCTGACCTGGGGGGATGGCTTATCTGACGTTAATCTGAATGAGCTGTTAGCCTTCCATCAGTCTCATGGGAAATTGGCAACAATGACAGCAGTTCGGCCAACCGCCCGCTATGGCCACCTGGAACTTAATGGCAATACTGTAGAGGAATTTTCAGAAAAGCCTCAGACTCGGGAAGGATGGATTAATGGTGCTTTCTTCGTCCTTGAACCTGGTGTATTTGACTACATTGACGGTGACGATACTCAATGGGAGAAGGAACCGTTGGAGGGACTGGCAAGAGACAAACAATTGATGGCATATCGACATACCTCTTTTTGGCAATGCATGGATACATTGCGTGAAAAATATATACTTGAAAAATTATGGAACTCAGGCAATGCCCCATGGAAAATTTGGGAGTGAAAAAATGAGAGTATTAGTGACCGGGTCTCACGGATACATTGGTACCGTTCTGACGCCGATGCTAATGGCTGAAGGTCACGATGTGGTGGGACTCGACAGTGACCTTTATAGGCAGTGCACATTTGGAGAAGCTATCCCGAATATTCCATGTATCCAAAAAGATATCCGCGACATCGAATCTGATGACCTAATGGGCTTTGATGCAGTGTGTCATCTGGCAGGACTGTCGAATGACCCACTGGGGGACTTTAATCCGGAACTGACATACGAGATTAATTATCGAGCCTCGGTACGGCTGGCCGAGTTGGCCAAGAGTGTAGGTGTTGAGCGGTTTGTATTCTCCTCATCCTGCAGTAATTATGGAGCAGGAGGTGAAGAATGGCTCACTGAAGAATCGCTGTTTAATCCAGTAACACCTTACGGAGAATCAAAGGTCTTGACCGAACGGGATGTATCAGCTCTGGCGGATGACAACTTCTCGCCCACATTTCTGCGTAACGCCACAGCTTACGGTGTTTCTCCACGTCTTCGTTTCGACCTGGTACTGAACAACCTTACTGCATGGGCCTTCACTACCGGAAAGATAATGATGAAAAGTGACGGCAGCCCCTGGCGACCTATCGTACATATAAGAGATATTGCCCTTGCATTTATTGCCGTACTTGATGCTCCGAGGGAATTGATTCACAATCAGGCTTTTAACGTAGGTGTGACAGAAGACAACCTTCAGATCAGGGATATTGCCAAAATTGTTGGTGAAACAGTTCCCAATTGTCACGTCGAATTTGCCGATGGTGCTTCTCCGGACAAACGCTGCTACAAGGTCAATTGTGACCGGCTGCCTCAAGTATTGTCGAGCTTCCAAGCTAAATGGAACGCTCGCCGCGGCGCCAAAGAGCTTTACGAGGCATACAAGAAACACGGTGTAACTCTCGAAGAGTTTGAAGGCCCAAGATACAAAAGAATTGCGCATATTCGTAAATTGCTGCAGGAAGGTATCCTTGATAAGACCTTCCGCTTCAAAAGTTAGAGCAAGTGACAGTATAGTCATCTGATGTAAAAAGGACTTTCTGATATCTTAAAACAGAACAATTTCGAGAATAAGTGCTCAAAAACACAGTGTCGTAGCTGCCGAGAGTTCGGACTAAAACCAATACTTGATTTTGGACTTATGCCTCTCTCCGACGGGCTGCTTAGTGAAGAATTACTAAGTAAGCAAGAGAGCATGTATCCATTGGAATTAGTGTTCTGCCCCGGTTGCTCGCTGGTACAGATACTCGAGACGGTGCCCCCTGAGAAACTGTTCTGTGATGATTATCCCTACTACTCATCATTTTCCGATTTTCTTCTGGAGCATTCACGCAAGAATGTTCTGTCTTTGATAGAAAAACGCAAGCTTGGCTCTGACAGCTTTGTGGTTGAACTGGCCAGTAATGATGGCTACTTACTCAAGAACTATGTCGAAAAAGGCATCCCATGTCTTGGGATTGACCCCGCCGAAGGCCCAGCCCAGACAGCGGAGAAAATCAGCGTACCTACGATGTGTACATTTTTCACAGAAGACGTTGCCGAGCAACTCGTAAACCAGGGACGCAGAACTGACGTCATCCATGCGAACAATGTTTTAGCTCACGTCGCTGACACAAACGGTTTTGTCGAAGGCATTAGTATCCTGTTAAAAGATAAAGGGGTCGCAGTTATAGAAGTGCCTTATGTCAGAGATATGATTGACCATTGTGAATTTGATACCATTTATCATGAGCACCTCTGCTATTTCTCGGTTACAGCTTTGGATCGGCTATTCCGCCGTCACAAGCTTTTTCTAAACGACATTCAGCGCCTTACTATTCATGGTGGCTCATTACGATTGTTTGTCAGTCCCTACGAAGATGTACTTGAATCGGTCCAAAAACTCCTGGAAGAGGAGCGAGAAACAGGTGTGGACAAGTATGAATACTATACCAGCTTCAGCAAAAAGGTGCAGGATATTAGAGAACAGATGCAGCAGTTACTGCAGGATTTGAAATCAAAGGGCAAGAAAATCGCAGCATATGGCGCAGCAGCTAAAGGTGCTATCATGCTTAACTACATTGAAGCTGATACCGACATTATCAACTTTGTGGTTGACCGTAACGTCCACAAGCAAGGCAAATATATGCCTGGAAAACACATTCCAATCTGTGACCCGGCCAGACTTATGCAGGATATGCCTGATTATGTTTTGATATTGCCCTGGAATTTCAAAGATGAAATCCTCTCACAGCAGGCCGCCTTTCGTGCCAGGGGAGGCAAGTTTATCATTCCTATCCCGGAACCGGTAATCGTTTAGGAGTTACTGTGAACAAAACAACATTGAATCTGCCAAAAGCTGTTTCTTTCGACACCATCGAATTGCCCGAGCAGAACTGCCCTAACTGCAGTTCGGAGGGGCTGTTGGCATTTTACTGCCTTGACGATGTCCCTGTTCATAGCTGTCTGTTGATGTTCAACAAGGCCGAAGCGTTAAAATACCCAAAGGGTAATCTTCAGCTTGGCTTCTGTCAGAGCTGCGGTTTTATAACAAACACACGTTTTGACCCCGGCGTCCATAACTATTCACCCAACTACGAGGAGACACAGGGTTTTTCCGAATGCTTTAACGCCTTTGCCAAATCGCTTGCACAAAAACTAATTGATAAATATGACATCCGTAACAAAACGATTCTTGAAATTGGCTGTGGTAAAGGCGAATTCCTGGCTCTGATGTGCCGGCTGGGTAACAATCGTGGCATCGGTATCGACCCTGCCTATGTCCCCGAACGCAATCCCGATGTTACCGGAGGGAAGATAGAATTTATTCAGGACTTCTACTCAGAAAAGTACGCCCATCTAAAGGCTGACGTGATTTGCTGTCGTCATACTCTCGAACACATCGCACCGACACGTCAGTTTATGCAAACTTTGCGACAAACAATAGGAGACCAGAAAGACACACTTATTTTCTTCGAGCTGCCTGATGTTATGCGGGTCCTTGGCGAAGGAGCTTTCTGGGACATCTATTATGAGCATTGCAGTTATTTTACAGCCGGTTCATTAGCCAGGCTCTTTCGCGCATGTGGATTCGAGATCGATGATCTTTACCTGGACTATGACGGCCAGTATCTGATTCTAACCGCTTATCCCGCTCAGTGCCAAACCAATATGAGCCTGGATATTGAAAATGATTTGGAACAATTAAGCACAGCTATTAAGGAATTTAAAGAAAACTGTTCGCGTCGAATCGATTATTGGCGAAGCACAATTGAGCAGGCCACTCGCCAAGCTCAAAGAGTGGTTATCTGGGGTTCCGGCTCAAAGGGAGTAGCTTTTCTCACCACTTTGAAACTGGACAATCAAATCGAGTACACAGTGGACGTCAACCCTTATAAACAGGGCAGGAACATGCCTGGAACCGGACAGCAGGTCGTTTCGCCGAAATTTCTGAAACAATACGGGCCAGAAAAGATAATCATTATGAATCCGATCTACTGTAACGAAATCCAAAGGGATCTTGACAATCTGAATGTCAAAGCAGTTTTACTTCCTGTCTAATCACTCCAAATGGAAACAAGAACAAACAAAGACATAGGAAAAGTGGGCGGTCCAATACAACAGAGGTGTCCTGTTTGCTGTCATCCCCAAATGAACGTTTTCTTTGAAGCTGAAAGTGTGCCCGTGTTTTGTAACGTTCTATGGAAGAACCGGGACGAGGCCATCGCCGCACCTGTGGCCCCAATCAACCTCGCTTATTGTCATCAGTGTGGACTGATCTACAATACCGCCTTTGACCCTCAGCTTATGGAATACTCTCCGGCCTATGAAAATTCTCTGCACTTTTCACCTCGTTTTCAGAAATATGCAGAGGACACCGCCAATCGTCTCATCCAGCAGTATCAGCTTCGAAATAAAGACATCATCGAAATAGGCTGTGGTCAGGGCGATTTCCTGGCAATGCTGCAGCGTCTCGGCGACAATCGGGTGCTCGGCTTCGACCCCAGCTACACCCCTGAGAGAGCCGCAGCCGACCCCGAAGGCTCAGCTGTCACGGTCATCCCTCAAGCCTATTCCACAATACACACCAGCCATCCGGTCGATTTCATCTGCTGCCGACATGTCCTTGAACATATTGACAGCCCGGCTGACTTTCTCAAGAGCATTCGTTGCGCAATCGGTCAGCGGTCCGACTGTGTGGTCTACTTTGAGGTACCAAACGCACTGTACACCATAAAGGACATGGGTATATGGGATATTATATACGAGCATTGCTCCTATTTCACCTTAGAGTCGTTAACTAACCTTTTTCTGCGAGCCGGCTTTAAGGTGATTCAGGTTGCGGAGCAGTATGATGGCCAGTTTCTTACCATTGAGGCTCGGCCAGCCACTGCTGATACCAATTCTCAATGCGATTATGAACGGGTTACTCCGGATACTGATAGCTTGATTAATAACTTTCGTTGTTTATATCAAACGAAAGTGAATTCATGGCAGCACACGCTTTCGCAGCTCAAGAAACAGCAAACTCGGGTTGTGGTCTGGGGTGCAGGTTCGAAGGGCGTTACTTTTTTGAACGCACTGGATGTATCTTGGCGGCAGATCGAATACATTGTTGACCTCAATCCGCGTAAGCACGGCAGGTTCATTCCCGGTACAGGACAGCAGGTAGTTGCCCCTGGCTTTCTCAAAGGGTGCCGGCACCACACAGTTATCATTATGAATCCTATTTACCATGCCGAAATTCAACAGGCAGTTGAAAATATGGATATTAACGCTGACCTGGTTGTTGCATAGAGACCACTGTGTTGATTAAAAAAACATTTTAATCGCCTAATGAATAAACAGTCTGTCAATAAACAAAACGTTAAAGCTGTTATCCTTGCAGGAGGTCACGGTTTCGGGCGTTGTCCGTTGGCATCGCGTTTACCCACAGCGTTGTGGCCGATACTGGATAAGCCAGTGTTGGAACACCTGCTGCGTCATCTGCAGCGTCAGGGAGTAAAGCAAGCTGTGATTTGCTCCAACGGTGATGCCTCATTGTTACAGAGTTCCATTGCTGCGATGAATTCGTTGCAGTTGAAGTTTTTGGATGAGCGGCTGCCAGCCGGTACCGCCGGATGCATCCGAGATGCTGCTGACGGCGACACAAAGACGTTGTTTTTAGTATTCAACGCGACGATGCTATCACCACCGAATATCGACGCGCTAATCCGGGCTCATCGGACTGGTAAATCCGATCTGACGGCTATATTCAGACATGACCTGGAAAATGGCGAGTCGAGAGACTACGCATCAGAGATCTATGTTTGTGAACCTAAAGTTCTTGAGTACATCCCCAAGGAAGGTTACTTCGACATCAAAGAAGGTCTGATTCCAGCAATGCTGCGGGCGGGCAGAACCACACATGCAGCGACGCTACATCAACCTCCTGGAAGCTTTCGAAATCGAGCAGAGTATTTGGCTGCAATTGCGAGCTGCCTTGAGAATGGCGGCAATACAAACATAAGTTTTCCTCACCACAAGTGGAATGCTTCGCAAGATGTCTGGCTGGCTGACAGTGCGAAAGTCGACCCAAATGCCCGAATTTATGGGCCTGTTGTCATTATGGATAATGCCACTATATCAGAAGAAGCAATAGTCTTTGGGCCAACGATAGTTGGGCGAAATGTTGCCATTGGCAAAAATACTCTTGTCGAAAAAAGCGCGTTATGGGATGGTTCGAGCGTCAGGCAAAACTGTGAAGTTCGTAGCTGTGTCGTAGATTATAATGCAGTAGTACCTAACAATAGTATTGTCGAGCATGAAGCTGTGACATACAAACAAAACGGCAGGCTCGAAAGTGCGCTAAACAAAGCTGCATCATTAGTAAATGGCAAAGCCAGCCAGGTAGGTTCTGCTACACGAACACTAATCGATGGAATAAACGCAAGACTACCAGGCTGCGTTCAATCTGATGAGTTGAAGTTCAATTTTCTCCAGGGACTTGGGGTAAGCATCATTGCAGGTTTTTTTCTTTGGTCTTATTGGCCCGGCCTCGCAGACCTTTGGAATATATGGCAAAGAAGTGACGAATATTCCTCCGGGCTTTTAGTTCCTTTTCTGGCTGGCTATATCCTGTGGTCGAGACGTCACGATATCGCTCAGTGCTCTATAAGGCCTTCTGTTTGGGGGCTGTTTGCTTTCGTGGTGGCCCAGGCAGTCAGACTTTTCGGGCTGTTCTTCATGTATAGCTCAGCAGAAAGATTATCAATTGTCCTGAGTATTGCTGCATTGGTCTTGCTGTTGTTTGGCTGGCAGCTTTTCCGAAAGATATCCACTGTATTGCTTTTCCTGTGCTTAATGCTGCCCTGGCCAAACCGAGTCCAGGCAGCTGTTGCATTGCCTCTGCAACGCTGGGCCACTTCGTCAGCCGTATTTTGCCTCGAGATGATGGGGTACGAAGTCATTCAGGAAGGAAATATCATCCATATCGGACAAACATCCGTCGCGGTAGCTGAGGCCTGCAACGGCTTAAGAATGGTTATGGCCTTCTTTGTGGTTAGCGGTTTGGTTATTCTGCTGGTCAAGCGGGCGTGGTGGGAAAAGTTGATCATCCTCGTGTCAAGCCTGCCCATTGCTCTGTTTTGCAACACAGCACGATTAACAACCACAGCACTGGCTCTCACAGTGCTCAGTGGTGAGCATTGGGAAAAAATATTCCATGACTTTGGCGGATATGCCATGATGCCATTATCCCTTGCTGCGGTAGTTTTGGAGCTTTGGCTTCTAACAAAACTGACCACACTTCCGACGAAAGAAGAAGCAAGTATAATTACCCGTCAAAGAATCACCGGTTAGTCTTATAAATCAAAACTTATGGAGAATTGGGAAATGAATGATTTAGAAAAATATCATGATCAGGTAATTGAACAGAGGCCCGCTAATTTTGAAATGCCACCCGAATCCGGCAGTCAGACCACATCCGGCTTGGTCATCGGCGTACTTCGCCGTTGGTACATTGTGCTGCTGGTATTCTTTGTAATGTGCGCAATTGGAATCCCTGCAATATGGTTTTCAATCGAGCCTCTCTACGAGGTGACCGGTGCAATAAGGGTTGCTCCCATTTTATCAAACATTCTGACCGGTGAAACAGATAGAGGAGAAATATCAAATTATCAAAGCTTTATGAATACTCAGGCAGAAATGATCACCAGTAACCAGGTGGTGCAAAGAGTAGCAGATGATTTAGTACGCAAAAACCTGTCCTTCTTTGAAAATGAAGCTACCGGTCTTATCGCAAAACTAAAACAGACGTTAAAGAACCCCGATACAAAGCCTGAGCCTGCAGGTACATTGAAGCGGGCGGTGTCTGGTGGAGTTATTAAGGCCGTTTCTGACCGTCGTACCGAGCTGATAAGAATAACAATGGAAAGCACGAAGCCGGAAGAAGCGGAGCAGATAGTAAACGCTTTTATCCAGGCCTACATGGCCGTCGAAGTTTCCAGCTCCGCTCAGGGCGAGGACCAGAAACTGAGTGTTCTGGAAGCCGAGCGAAATCTGCTGGCCGAAAAATTGCACAGGCAGCGCGAAACAATCCGTCAATTGGCGCAAGAATATGGAACTACAATCTTGGATGGCCGGCAGGATATGATGCTGCAACGAGTAACAGCATTACTGGCCGTACTAACCGAAGTAGAGGCACGCAGGATTAACCTCGAAGCCCAACTGCAATTTCTGGAGCAAACCAAAGAGCAGGCTATCGCGCCGGAATACTTGCTGAGTATGCGGAATGAGTATATAAACTCCAACCCAATAGTGCAGGAACTAACCCAAAGTATCATCGCATTGGAGCAGGAGTTTATCATCGCCAAACAAACGTTGGCGCCTGGGAATCCGGCCCTTAAACAAAAACAGGAACTCCTGGATGCGTTTCAATCGCGCTTTGAACAAAGACGTCAGCAGTTGGGTGAAAATTTCGATGATATGGTATCTGAACAGGCCAATAAAGCCGGCAAAGAAAAGCTGCTCAATGCACGGACCGAGTTGGAACAAACCAAAGCATACGAAAAACGCCTCCAAGAGGTGCTGGCCAAAGAAGATACCCAAACCATTGAACTTGGCCGTAAGCAGCTGACCATTCAAGATTTGCAGTTTCAATTAGACTTGGACAAAGAAATGTATGATACAGTCCGCCGGCGTATACGAGAACTGGAAATGGAACGAAAGCGTCCTGCAAGGATTTCTGTTGCTTATAATGCCGATATTGCTTCTGTCCGAGATAAGCGCATCAAATATACAATGGCTATCATGTTCGGTGCTATGGCTCTGGGAATGCTGTTAGCTTTTCTAAGAGACAAAGCAGACCTTAGCTTGCGCACACCGGAAGATGTTGTCAAGCATATCGGTATCCGAATAGTTGGTACTACCACCAGCCCACACACTATCAAAAGATCTCTTTTACCAAGACAGGTAACCGGAGACTACCAGACTATCCGTGCCAACTTAGGGTTGCTCGATGGCGGAGGAATACCCAAGAAGTTGGTTATTACAAGTCCGGGGATGCGAGATGGCAAAACTACTTTTGCTGTTAATTTGGCAACAAGTATGTCCAAATCAGGGAAGAAGGTTTTGCTGATAGATGGCGACTTGAGAAAACCTGACATTGCACACCTGTTGAACCTTCCGAAGGACTCGAGGGGCCTGCAGGATGTGCTTCTCGGAAGGGAATTTCACCAGGCTGTTTACTCTATACCTTCAACCACCCTGGATGTGCTGGCAGCCGATTCTCGCAATGCTGCCGATGCCTACGAACTATTAGCTATGCCTCAGATGGCCCGGCACATAGATATGGTCAGCCAAAAATACGACCACGTGATAATTGACACTCCTCCGGTGCTGGCTTTTCCTGACGCGCTGCTGTGGGCCAAGATTGCAGATGCGGTAATACTGGCCAGCTTTGCCGGCAAAACTACCGCTCCGGACCTCAAAGAGGCAAAGGAAAGGCTTGCCCACATAAATGTCAGGGTGCTTGGTACTGTTTTAAGTAACGTCCCAATTACTCACAGTTACTGCCGTTATGGGTACAATTATTATTCACAGGATGGTCGACAAAGGAGGAAACCAAAACAGGCCGACACAAAACTACTACTCCCTATGAAGAGCAGTGAAGATTATAGCAAGAATGCTGACTCTTAGAGAAAGCAATCAGCCGAAGATTGCCGACGCAACATCAGCCCTTAATTCACTTATGAAACTAATATGAAACTGGTCATCATACACAAAAACAACAGCTCTGCACCCGGTACGGATAATGGTCTGCTTCGATTTGGCATCTCGAGCGACCCGACTGCGAGCGTGATACTCGAAGGACTAAGCGAAAATCTACGGTCGAAAGGCGACGCAAACGCGATAGTCGCCATTCCAAAAGGATGGCGTGTCGAATCTTGCGTGACCTCACCAAAGATAGAACGCTACGCTAAAGATATTACGCTCTCCTGCGAGCATCTACGACTAATGAAACGAAACTCGTGGTTCGTTGTTTCCAACGGACGATTTGCCACGCAGATTAATAGCGAACTGCTCGACAAGGTGCTCGCCGACACCGAAGCGGATGTGGTAACGGTTAATGTCGAACCTGAATTGCTGGCTTATCGTGAAAAAGTGCTGTTAACCTCCCAAGGCAAGGTGGTAGGCTTCCGCAGGTTCTACTCTGATTCCGCAGAACTCACACCCATTCCTCTTGATTGGCCTCACCATATCTTCATTAAAGATGATGTTCCTGACCAGGTTCTGGCTGACCGCACTTTGCCTTTGGCCTTTTCAAGGTTCATCAAAAACTGTTCTTCCAACTTGCTGACAGTGCATAGTCTTAATATTGGAGGTACGGTATTGGATTTAGACACAGAGGAGGGTTTACTTAACTTTCTTACAGCCAAGCTAAGCTCTTCCGTAGAGAATTATCATAATACAAACAATAAATCTCAGAAAGGAATGCTGGATAAAGACAGTATCACAATATCTGACGGGGCAAGATTATTTGGTAAAATATTGTTCGGGCAAAACGTCAATATCGGTCAAAATGCAATTATAGTTGGACCGACCATCATTGGTAACAATGTCAAAATTGCACAAGGGGCTATTATCAGGGCATCAATTGTCGGCCCTGGTGTTACGGTGCCTCCGAATCGTCTCGTCCAGAATCGCGTCCTTACCGGTTCCCGGTGCCGCCAAAAGCGGGCCCGACAAATTATAACAAATCGCGCAATAGCAAGCACAAATGACAGATTTATTTTCGAGAATTCCCGCTCGAACAATTTCCGAACCTGGCCGAGATTTTCCTATGCCAGGTGCCTTAAAAGGATTACTGATATTGTTGCAGCTATAACTGTGTTGATTCTTTTTGCACCTATTCTCCCGATAATTGCCTTCGTTACTAAACTAACCTCTCGTGGACCGCTATTCTTCAAACATACCCGACAGGGGCTGCACGGCAAAGCCTTCAACTGCCTGAAATTCAGGACTATGCTTGTGGGTGCTGACAAGATACAAGATAAGCTAAGGATTGTCAGTCAGGTCGACGGCCCACAATTCAAGATGAAGGATGACCCGCGACTCAGTGCTGTCGGCAGATTTCTGCGGGACACATATATCGATGAAATTCCTCAATTCCTTAATGTCCTGCTCGGTCAGATGAGCGTAATTGGGCCAAGGCCTTCTCCTGAACAGGAAAATACTTTGTGTCCATCCTGGCGCGACGCTCGGCTGTCGGTCAGACCCGGCATAACCGGGCTTTGGCAGGTTTGCAGAACGCGCCAACCAATGAAAGACTTTCAGGAATGGATACATTACGACACCAAATATGTCAGGGACCTCTCAGTAAGGATGGACCTATGGATATGTTGGCAAACAGCCAAACAACTGGTCAAGAATTTCATTGGCCGGTTCTGAAAATGATAGTGCAAGAAAGAGGGCAGGCAAATGCCAGGAAAATACTTTAACTGGAAGTTGGCAACTGTTTTGGTAATGGGTCTTATTGTTTTGGGCGTGACTGCTTATGGACTACGCCAGTGGCGCAGGAGCAGCAGAGCCGAGCGCGGACTTGCGCTGGGCAATACGGCATATAAAGAACATAGGTGGGAAGAAGCAGCAAGGAATCTGGGCCGTCACCTTGCGGTTGTTCAGGACGATGTACCTACGCTACTTAAATACGCTGATGCGCAGCTTAACATCAGGCCTCTCAAACGCAACAACTTTCAGCAGGCTATAGCAGCCTATCGAGCTGTCCTGAGAGTGGCCAGAGATAATTCTGAAGCCGCTGTTAAGCTTACCGCACTATACTTGGGTGTTGGTATGCCCGGCGAGGCCGAGTTAATCGCCAAAAGACATCTTGGAAGGGTTTCCGATTTGCAAGAGGATAACAAAGTGGGAACACAAACAAATCAAGACCATGAGCTTCGCAGAATATTGGCGGTGGCACTGGCCAGACAACGAAAGTTCGATGAAGCAGCAGCGGAACTAAAAAGCATCATAGCAGAATCTCCTGACCGGATATTAGCCTGCGAAACATTAGGTCAACTTACTGAGCAGCACCCGGAAAACTTCCCGGATCCGCCTGCTTATTGGTTCAATGAAGCGGTAAAAAATAACCCGTCCTCAGCCCTGGCTTACATAATTCGTGCAGGTTTCCATTTGAGAAGCAATAACAGAACGCAAGCTTTAACTGACCTGGACCAGGCCGAAAAACAGGATTTATCTGACACCGTCGTACGCTTGCGTCTTGCCAGAGAATTTATCAGCGCAAACGCCCTGGACAAGGCAGAGGAACATCTTGCCGTTGTGCAGACAACTGAGCCGGCAAACCAGGCTCTCTGGCAAAACTGGGCTGAGGTTGCGTTGAAATCACAATCACATGCAAAGATGCAAAAGGTTGCAGACAGGGGGTTAAAGGAACTTTCTTCTCAACCCTGGGATTTCATGCCCACTGCTGCAGAGCTGTTTATCCGGTCCGGTCAATATGACCGCGCTGCGGACTGTATTAACCAATTGCGTCAAAAAGATATTGCCCCCGCAACCACGGCGTACTTAGAAGGTCTTGTAGCTGACGGAGAAGGACGCCTATATGATGCTGTCAGATGTTGGCGCCGGGCAATGCAATTAGGTAATAAATCCCCACGAATTCGATTGGCACTGGCATCAGTTCTGTCTCGTTCAGGTGACAGCCAATCGGCTCTCAGGCAGTTACGCACTCTGGTCTCTGAATGGCCTAATTCGTTCGATGGACATTTGGCCCTTGCCAGGCGGTTAGCTCAAACCGGAAACTGGGCTGAGGCAGTACAACAAGCCCGTATTGCCAGGGAAATTACCCCCCAGAGTCTCGACGCAGTTTTCTTGTATATTCAAGCCCGAATAAAATCGCTTGCAGAAAATCAAACCCAAAAAGATTCCCCAATATGGCAGAATATAAAACAACAGCTGACCGCATTGGAAAACGCCACTAATGGTGCTCTCGAGGTCAAACTTCTGCAGTTTCAGCTTGCGATGCAGCAGGGCAATTTCACAGATGCTGACGTGTTGGTTACTGAATTAAAGAGAGCGCATCCCGTGCAAATAAAAGTCGCTATGGCCGAAGTTGGGTTGCTCGATGCTCAGGAAAGAAAAGATCAGGCAATATTAGTGTTGGACAATATCGTAAAGCAGTTTCCTAAGGCCACTGAGCCTGTTAGATATCTTGCAACTTCATTAGCTCAGGAAGGTGAGTACGAAAAATGTGAGGCAGTTATTAAGAATGCGTTGGCACGTATTGAGCAACCCATTGCCCGGCGCCAGCTAAGCTTGTTGCTTGCTCAAATTTATGCTCAATGCGGGCGCAGAGATGATGGTTACCAACTGCTTAATTCCCTTGTTCAGAAAATGCCGAACGACATTCCAATTACACGGCGTCTCTTGAGATGCGAACAGGTTGTGAACAACCTCGAGCAAGCACAACAACTTGTTAACGACATCAAGTCGCTTGAGGGTGAAGATGGCTGGCAGTGGCGGTATGAGCAGGCAAGAATCTTGTTTGCACAGGACAGTTTCAAAGACAGGTATCCACAAATTGTTTCACTCCTCAAAGAGAATCTGCTTGCCAATCCGGACGACCAGGCCAGCCGACTCCTGCTGGCGAGAGCTTATGAACGAGCCGGCGAGCTACGTCTTGCGGTTTCAACTTATGACGAAGCTTTGAATCGCTCACCCCAGGATATTCGCATAATCGTTCCTGCCGTTGCCGCTCTATACAAGGCAAACGAATATGACCGCGCAGACGAAATTCTCCGCCGGGCAGCCAACGAAAAACTGTTCCACCCTGAACTCAAAAGATGGGAATTACAAAGTCATCTCAGGCGCGGCGATTTGAGCTCTGCCAGCGGTGTTTTGGAGGATTTATTAACTGACGACCCTAATAACCTCGCTGTCCTCTTATCTCTTGCAAGAACCAAGATGTGGCAAAATAAGTTTGCCGAGGCAGGTGAGTTAATGGACAAGTTAAAAATTCAGGAACCCAACTCGCTGCCAGTAGCAGTCGCACAGATTGACTTGAACGTCCGTCAAGGCAAGTCCGCCGAAGCACTACTACTATGTGATGAAATAGTAAACAAGTTTGGAAATGCCTCCGCTTATATTCTTCGTGCAAGGACATACGCTATGCTCGGTCAGAACGACAAAGCACAGAAAGACTTTGAGCACGCCACCATCATAGAACCGGATAATGTAGAAACATGGTCGGCCCAAAGCGACTTTTACCGCTCCACAGACCACCTTGATAAAGCTATAGCCGGCATCCAAAAAGCGATGTCTTTGCAGCCTGATAACCTCGGGATTTGCAAACGTGCAATCCCACTTCTCTTAGCTTCCTCTGACCGCGACACAGTACGTAAAGGCAAAAATACTCTTGACAAAGCTCTGACATCTAATCCGGAAGATATTCAACTCCGTCTCTATAAAGCCCGTTCACAACTCGCCGAAGGAACAGCTCCCGCGATTGAAAATGCTGCGCAAATTCTCCAAAAGATTACCGAAGATCAGCCTAAGCTTAGCGAGCCGTGGGTACTCTTGGCTGAAATGGCTCTTAGGCGAGAACAGCCAATCAAAGCCATGGATATTGCTTTCCGAGGCCTTGTCCATCAGCCTAACGATAAATCCCTGCTTCTGCTTAAGGCCCGAGTTGAGGCAGAGCGCTCACCGGTCTTGGCCATCCCCACTCTTAAGGTTCTCTGTGAAGCAGACCCAAACGATGCTGAGACTGTCGTGTTGCTGGCCAGAACATACATTGAAGCAGCAGAACCTGAGAAAGCCGTAAACCTGCTTAGAAAACAGATGATCTCTTGCACTGGCACCCTTTACGAGCGAAAAATAAGTATTGCCCTTGCTGTTGCGTTGCACAAGAACGGTAACACACAGGAGGCTCAAAAGCGATTTGACTCGCTATATCAGTCTGCGCCCGATGACCCGAGTCCGCTATTAGCCCAAGCACAGCTACTCAAGGACGACAAACTCTGGAGCCAGCTAAACCAGATGGTCTCACTTTGGTGCCGGAACCACCCGGAGGATAGCCGTACGCCTATCACTATTTACGCCGATTTGGCAACCGCCGAAGACAGCCAGGCTAAGAAAATAGCTGAAGATTTACTTCGCAGAATCCTGGCTCGTGACCCCAATTCTCTCCCGGCAATGAACACGCTGGCCATACTATTACAAACGACCGGCCGTTCAGCAGAATCAATCACACTTTACCAGCGGATTCTCAAGCTTCAGCCTGATAACGCAATCGCTATGAACAATCTGGCTTGGATAATGTGCGAGGAACAAGGCAAATACAAACAAGCGCTCGAGCTTACCCAGCGCGGTTTGAAAATCGCTCCCAACTACCTTGACCTAATTGATACCCGTGGAGTCATATATTACAGACTTGGTCAATATGATAAAGCGGTTCAGGATTTCACCAGGTGTTTGAAACTATATCCCACAGGGACACCTGCAGCGGCAGCTACGTATTTACATTTAGGAAGGGCCTTGGTCGGCCTGGCGCAAAAAGATAAAGCTGTTGAAAACTTAAACAAAGCATTAGAGCTGAATGCTGAGATTGGGGGTTTATCCGCCACAGATACAGAGGAGACGCAACGTCTCCTCGAAGAATTATCGCACGGGAGTTAATATGTCCTCACCATTACAGCCGGAAAAGAAAGATAGAAGCGAAAATATTGGTCCCGACGGCTCTATTTATGAGCTGCCTAAGGTTATGCTACTTAGCGAAAAGCAGTGGCTGTACATCCAAAGGCGTTATCGTATGAGCCCAAGGGAGCTTCAGGTAGCTAAACTTGTCTGCGGGGGCCTCACCAACGGAAACATGGCCGAGAAGCTGAAAGTGAAGCCGGGAACTGTCAAAACGCATTTAAGAAGTATCTTTGGTAAGACCCATGCTAAGAATAAAATCTCAATGCTGTTGAGGTTTATCGATGATGTAAACAAATTCTTCGGCGAATCTGTCGGTACCGCCTTTATTCCAATTGTGGATACGGAAAAACCAACCCAAAAGACATCATCTGCTGACCAGATACTCAGGAAAGAATAATCTCACCTCCTCTCAATACCCTGCCTGTCAAACTCACCTGATTTGTTCTTCGACACTCTACCGTCTATCTTGCTGCAACTCAGAAAAATCGCAAACTGGTGAATGTCTACCACTTCTGGCATAATCCAAAGGTGGTATAAAATCACAAAACAGGGCACTTTTTTTATAGAATTTTTATTTTTTTTAGATTTTTTCTTTGACTTATGTTGAAGGTCTTATATCATCGTGATTAGTTGGGGAAGGATCCCGCCAAAGATCAGTTCAAGGTTGAATGTTTTTAAGAAGGTTTTAGGGACTAAAGACGCTGTTTGTACTGTCCACCTAAGAGCAGAAGGTGGCAGCAGGGAGCGGAGAGAACATGTTGCTTCGAGTTAGCAAACTGTTGTGTATAACATTTCTGTTGTTTGCAGTCTCGGCGGCAAACGCTGCGCCGACGACCAGCAATTTCTACATAAATCTTATGGATTCGGTTGCAGCACCTGGTTCAGATGTCCATGTCGCCACCGTCCACGATGCGACCCAAATCAGTGAATATACTGACTCTCACCTGGCCGGACTTGCCGCAGAATTTCTCAAGCCACCCGCTGCTTTTACAGGCCCGCCGGCTCCACCTATTCACATAAAGTCTTTACCTGCCGTACCCGGGGCGCTTTTCATGGTTTTAACAGGATTCCTTTGCGTTTCACTGGTTAAGGACCGCAGAGTTTGGCTGGCAGCTCTGGCTGGCCTGTTATGGCTCGGCCAGGCTGGAATTCAAGCCGTTCCTCAACTGGCTCTGCGTCTCAGCCATAGAAATCATACCGAGCAGCAGTTCTCTGCAGAACTTACTTACCCATATTACCTTGAAAATTCTAACCGGCTGCGTAGTGACATCGAAGGTACGCAATACATAGGCCTGCTCCACCATTTGGCTGGAATACCGGACAGCACAATGTTACTCCTCCAACGCCGTTTGTTATTATTGCAATCTCGTTTGTCATTCGTCAAACCACGTTTGTCATTCCTGCGAAGGCAGGAATCCAGTCAAACCGAGGATGAATTCGGAACTCCCCAATCTGCAATAACCCGGTTTTCATCTTGCCCAATCCCGCTACTCAAGTGCTTGGCTTCGAGAGCCGAGCAGTTTATTCGTTTCTCACCAGCATTCATTTTTGACAACCTCGCCCGCGGCCCGCCTAAACTCACCTGAGAATTGTCTGTCAAACTTCTCGAGTATATTCACGAAATACTCCTGAAGTTTTATTTCGTTTAGTGTTCAACTTGGAAAAACTGCAGGTTTTGCAGAAAATTGAAAAATAAGGAGATTAATTGTGAAAAGGTTAATAACAATTTGTGTAGTGGTAGGATTGCTCCTAATAACAAATACGACAGTAGCGAATCCTACCTATGTGGAAACGGTCGATGTTTACGAGGTGCTCCAAACTGGCGGTTCATCTGCTCCTATCGATTGGACACATACGTACGACGGCTCCGCTGATCCGATCGCTTGGGCTACGCTCACCATCGTGGCCGAGGGTGTCGACGGCCCCGCCCCAGGTGGTAGCCCGGATGGCGAAGACGACATGGTTTACTTCGATGGCCACTTTTTGGGATATCTCACGCAGCAGGATTTTTACAACCCCGGTCTTGAGATCAATCCAGGTCCAGGTGCGCTGGGTGCACCATACACTGAGCTGACCACGAGCGTGTTCAATCTGGATCCCTCCTGGATTGTCCCGAGTATGCCTACTGCGGTATGGGTTGAGGGTGGCAATTGGATTATGGAAGTCGAAACCTCAACACTGACAGTTACACCAATCCCCGCTCCCGGCGCTATTTTGCTGGGCGGTATCGGCGTAGCTCTTGTCGGCTGGCTGCGAAGACGGAGTACACTATAAAAAGTAACTATGGGTTACCTTAGAGGATAATATAGATGAAAGTATCAGATGTATCAATTTGTTTAGTTCTTGCTATTTCGTTACTAATGAGCCAATCGGCGTCGGGCCAGCCCACTTTCCAGGTCTACAGCCCGGATGCAATCTTCGCAGGAGATTATGGGCCGGACCAGGATACCTGGTTCGTGATTGATAACCCCTTCGAGCTGTGGGCTATCGGCGCATATCACACCAACACCTACGCTCTGACCGACGTCAGGTTGATTGTCTCCGTTCCCGATGGTGGAACTGGGACTATTTCGATTACAGGTTTACCAGGCTCAAACCCTGCTGACCCTACTGCTGACCCTTTGTTTATTGGCAGCTACACCGACATGTCGTTTTTCCCGAGTGGAGCCAACTTCAACAGCCACTATCCCCTGCAAGATGGTGTTTCCGATTTTCTTATTTATGACCTCGACCCTTTCACCAACGTAGGGGATGCCATTTGGGATTACAATGCAGACGGCGGAAGCATAACGTTGACCAATACCACAGGTCAGGTAAAGGAATATAGCGTCGCAGTAAGTGGCTACACTTGGGTGCATTTTGATATGTACGGCCTTGAAATACGTGGTATTGACCAAAAATGGAAAACTAGCTGGGACATCAGCCCCGGCTCCCATGACACCACGTGGATCCCTGCTCCCGGTGCTATTTTGTTGGCTGGTATTGGTGTAGGACTTGTTGGTTGGTTACGAAGACGGCGTACATTGTAAGACCATAGAGTGTGTACTTCCAGGGCAGGGTATTTGCCCTGCTCTTGGACGGAATGCCACAGAAAGGAAAGGATTGCCGATGAAAAACTTGTTGGTAACAATATTAGTACTTGCTCTCAGTGGTTCTGCCATTGCCAATGTGACTTACACCGACACGCTCGACATCTACACGGTGCAGACTGACCGATTCCGACAGCTCTGGGAGCACAACAACCCAGCGGAGACCATAAGCGGCGAACCTATGACACCCGAGGAATATGAGCAAGCTGTGTTGGCCGGACGGATTATCGATGTGAGTCTGACTATCGTGCTGGACGACTTGGACCAGAATGACAGCGTAAGGGCCTGTCTCCGGGACAAGGATTTCTTCTGGCACGACTTAGGCCCACTTGAAACCATGACCTTCTCCGATGACCAGGACCTTATCAGCGGTCCAGACTCGTACTCCGGGCATCAGACCACTACCACCTTTGACATCGAGCCCCTTTGGTTGGTCGGATTGGAAGATGTGGCCGTGCAGCTTGTGGGCAGCCGCCTCTCAGACCCCCTCGAGGTTGAAACGTCCGCTTTGAGCATTACAATACATACCCCCGCTCCGGGCGCTATTCTGCTGGCCGGCATCGGTGTGTGCCTCGTCGGCTGGCTCCGCAGACGCAGAGCATTGTGAGAAGGTTCGACGATTGATATCTTAAAAAGGGCGGAGTCATACGACTTCGACCTTTTCTATTTTATTTGTCCACGCCTGAATAGCCGTTCCCGGCCCCGGTTCTCAGCGAGAATCCCGAGGTCGGCAAAATCAACCACGCCGTTATTATTCAGGTCCTCAACGCAGAGTTTATCCTTTTAACCAGGGGATGCTGTTCGCCAGCTGCCAATTCCGTCCCACCAAGTAGAGACGTAATCAATAATCATCGAGTCTTCGTACTTCTTCTTGCATAAATCCATCGTCATATCACGGAGCTGCCGCATACAGCTTAGTCCCCCCATCTGCCATGCATGGACGCCTATATCAACAGCTTCACGTCCTGCCTGTTTAAAGTCAGTTTTACTGGTCGTCAACAGTCCAGCAAGCTTTTCAGCATAAGGCTGCAAAACTGCCTGCCGGCGCCGTCGATCTTGTTCCTCCCTGGCGAATATTTCAGCTAACAAACGTTTTCGCTCCTCATCTCTTCTTCGCCGTAATGCTTTAATCCGAGCTAAACGTTTAAGGCGGTGTTTTCGGCTTGCAGGCAATAGCATTTCCAGCACGCCCGTCACCGGGTCGACAAAAACCCAAACCAAAAAGGTTGTACCCAAAGTCCCCAGTGCGATTCCTAAGAAGAACTGACTGATTCTATACACGCCTATCATTCCCAGGCAACCGCCGAAGCCGCCTAAGAAAGGGGCCGCAACATAGAACATAGTATAGTATGTAGTACTGGTTAGCGGATGTTCCACTTCTATTTTCTGGGTCCTGCTGGCCCCTCTGAAAATTGCGAATAAGTACAAGCTGACAAGCAGAAAAACAACTACTGTCGAATGTCCTGAGAGTGAAAATATAACCCACCAGTGCAAGCCTGCCCGGTGCAATGCTAAAACCAGAATATAACCAAGGCACAGCATAAACCAGGCCGTGCTGGTCAAGTGAACCAATTTCAATGCTTTGCGACGACTCATTAGCATCACCACTTCGTTTTCAACTTTACCCTGCGCAGTTCGAGTCACACTGAGCTGCCAAATCCAATCAGTACCCGCCACGTCCACCGCCATATTGGGGATACTGCACAATATAAACCCCGGAAAAAGCTCGTGCAAGTGGCCGTATTATCTCTTCCACTTTCATAGCTATTGTTGCCAGTACTGTAGGAGGTACATATATTATGTCGCCTTCCTGCAGGAGAACATTCTTGCTCGTATCGCCATGAGCTGCTATACGGTCAAAGTTCACCTCAAAAATCTTAGGTTTAACACTCTCATCCTCTGATGGCCTTATTACCTGGATCCGTTCCACCCAGGCCATAGGGTTAGGCTGTGCCTCAGCAAGCGCGCGTAACACTGTATCACGTCCGGTATACTCTTTCGGGCCGGGCAAATATACCTGACCCAATACATAAAACACTTTGCTTCTGTACACAACAATCCGCACATCGATAGGCTTATCTCCAGCTAATGTGTACAGTGCTGCAGCCTTCTCCTTTACGGCATCTGCCAGTTGCTCGGGAGTCTTGCCCGCTGCTTCTATCTCGCCCAAACCCTCGAAGCTTACCATGCCGTCCGGCCTAATTCGCTGACGTTGCAAATGGATTTCAGGCACCTTCGAACAATGTATCTCGATTTCATCGGGCGGCTGCAAAGCATAACTTTGGGTAGTTACGTCAACCTCAAGAGGCTTCAGAAATGCTTCTATGTTCTTGGGATGGGACGAAAAGCAACCCGTCAGACCAATCGTAATCAGTGACAAACTCACCACTCTTATTGTTCGTATGTACATCATCATTAAGCTCCTTTCCCGTGTAGCGTGCGCTATACTGCCAATATACAGACTATATAGGAACGACTGAAAGCAAGCTAACGCAAACATAAATTATAATCAATTATTATGTTTTAAGTCAAGTTTTTTTTGAATTTTTTCTCAAATTTCTTATGCCCTATGCCTCCTGTAAGGATACGTATTTTGCGATGAACAATGAACGGGTACAAAACGCCATGAATAGCCTGAGACAGCCGAAAAATGAGCGCCAGACCCTGTCGCCTCAGCTCACATTGCAACTGGCTCAGCTTTTTCCGAAGCAGGCGGGTATCACACGTTTGCCGTCGCTCGTGAATCTTTCGGCGTCTTGAGAGAGTATCAAAAAGAAAAAGTCTGCAAGGCTAAAAGCTACACTCGTGATTAGCAAACAAAGCTTCTTACCTTATAGCCTACGCTGTGTCACCAAAACAAAGCCGCCAAGACCAAGTAAAATTACAGTAGCTGGCTCCGGTATATGAACAGTAAAACTGCTGCTGTCTGCTGAAACAATCGGGTAGTCGTACCACACACCCGTCGGCAGTTGCAAGGCTTCTTTAGAGATTAAATCCTCCAGCAGTACAAAACTTCTGCTCGTGTCCAAATCAAGAGTGAATGTATAATCACCTTCAGTTCCATCCCAAGTGAAAGCGTATCTTGCCATAATGTCATCAATAAGCAATGCTTCAGCAATCGCATTGTCTGGGTTATCGCCAAAGGTATAAGAACCATCACCGTGATCTATAGCCACAGCGTCCGAATTTCCATAAAGCCAATAACCAGTCTCCAGGCTCACTGCCTCGCTTGTCGTAACGTCAAACGTTAATACACCGGGTCCGCTGACGCTGCCGATGATAGCTTGAAAAGCCTGGGCGGAAATACCCGGCTCCTCGCTTATCACAAGCTCAAAACCAAACAGCTCATCTGCAGAACCTGGCATCAACACGATGGATGGTTCTATTTCAACACCTCTTGTGGTCCCAGAGAAATGTGCACAGCTTAATAACAACAGGAAAGTTGCTGCCTTTATCACCCTCATAATAGTCCCCTTGATAAAATCAGATTGTTTTTTTCAAACTACAGGCCTTACCGCCAAACGTCGAACCAGAGCAGTTGCTCATAATTCTCCAGTTGCTACAGTTCGACAAGCTCACGCTTTTGAGAAACAATGTTCCAATAAGAAACATCTGAACCTAAAACGGAGCTTCTTGGGCAATTCTCACAAAAAGCGCATCAATAAAAGCACTCTGTAGTCTGATTTTCTTCCACCCCATTTTGAAGAGAAATCATATTGCAGCTTATGTTACCAAAATTCGCCGCTAATGTCAACAAAAATCCCTCGCACAAGCCGGCCTTTTGACAATAAGCTGAAAAAAAGGCCTTGCCGTGCCCGTACGATGCTTTTTTTCGGACAACCAGGCAGGAAAAACCAGGTTTAAACCGCAAGCCAGGAAGTTCAAACACATACGCTTTGCTGCAGATAGCTTGCCAAAAGTTCCTCGCCATTACCTTTTACAGAAGCGAGCTAAATAGAGCTCAGCAGCAGTTGTGTCTCCGAATAAGGTTTTTGCTAAGATTTTCTAATCAGCGGAGTGGACATGGATTGGTTACCTTATTCTCGCCAAGCATACCTCGCCATACAGCATTAGCAACAGAGCGGTCAGCCACATCGACAATGCCATCACAATTCACGTCACAATCACGCAAAGAATAAGGCCCAGCAGAACCGTAGCGCCAAAAGGCGTTTATTATCGAGCAGTCTACTACATCCACCACGCAATCGTTGTTAACATCTCCGAGCAGAGCTACCCCAAACTCTCTTTGGGCCACAGCAGTGTTGCCATAATCATTGCCGGTAACCGTTACTTTAACAACAAATGCCTCGCCTAAATCAGGTAATCCATTTGGCTCATCACACCTTGGAGCTGCAAAAGCCCAAAATGCATCACTGGGCTCACCGCCATTGACGGTAGCCGGCCTTACGTTGACATCGGACGGAAGCACGAATTCCCATTCGTAGCTATAGCTGCTGTTACTCAGTGCATCATAATTGACTAAAACGTTTGCAACCAGCCTGGAGCCGGTTGCACCCGGCAGGTTCTGATACATCCACAAGTTGCCCATAGTCAAATCAACATTCAGAATCTCCCCTAATTCACAAAGCCAATTTGCGGTAAACCTCACCAGGTCTGCCGTGTCAACTGCATTGTCGTAAACCAGGTCGGCTCCACCGCAATCGTGCGAGGCGGCACAATTCGATTCAAGCCAATACTGGGCGAAGATAGCAAAATCATTCAGGTTCACATAACCATCGGGGTAAATATTGGCGCCGCCACATTTTTCTTGAGTACTGGGCGCAGCAACATAAAATATCCGTCCGGGAGCAACTCTATAGCCTACTCCGAACAAAAGCACTGAAACCACCAGCAAGGTGCTCAGGTTTATCTTAGCGCCCATCTTCAACCTCGAAAGACACAACTTCGAAACAACAACCTACAATATTTCTGCATTAGAAGCAAGAAAATATCGGACGTTACTGAAGGTCTTCTGATTTGACAAAAGACGCACCCAAAAACCAATAATCGAGTTTCGAGGACCACAGGCCATCGAAAACATGAAAAATAAGACGGCCAAAATCCGCGCGTTTGGTTCGATTTCTTGACAAAAAACTTGCGCATTTGACTCGAAAATCTACCCTCCAAATCCGAAACTTTGCAACGAAAAAAAAGCTTCCGCAGCTCTGATTTAACAGGCACTTCGGAAGCTCGCCACGGTCAAAAAACCGTAAGGTTCTACTGCCGATCCACCCCGACTATACTAATCATCGGCACACCTGTCAGCACAACAACAGAATTTTTGAAAATACGGGTAAAATGCTGTAAACGTCTCTTGCATAAGCACTTGCAAACATCGGCCACAGCAAAATCTCGGCTTGCCCCATAAGCGATTGAGAAAAAGTTAGGTCTTTGCGGCAGGGGGTGTCAGGACGGTTCACTCTTTTCCTGGTCCGGTCTTTTTGTACGCAGCCATAGCAGCCTCCACGACCTCTCTTACCGCCGCATTGTGCTTTTTCGCAGCCAAAACGCACTCTGAGAACTCCGGCTTTGCATTCACAATTCTGCCATTCAGCCGGCCGGTCTTTACTCTTATCTCGCCAAACTCAGTTTGAACGCTAACGAAGGCTCTGGCCAGTTTGCTTCTTTGCAGAATCTGTTTTCTGATTCCGAACGTAAGTCCTTGCTCAAAAAGAACTTTCTCTAATTCCAGACCATCTTCAGCTTTGCAGATAACAGATATTTGGGCAGCAGGGCGGTTCTGTTTCATGGTAATCGGCGTGGTAAAAACATCTAAAGCACCGTGTTGGAACAGCTCTTCCGTTATAAAACCAATCAACTCGCCGCTTACGTCATCGACGTTGGTTTCAAGCAGCCGGACAGTATCGGCATTAGCCGAGTCTTCTGCCGTCGTTTGGCCCAGAATCAGTCGCAAAACATTAGGAAACTCCTCCGGATTTCGCGACCCTGCTCCATATCCCACGGTCTCGATTTTCATCGCCGGCAGCGGACCGAACTGCTCGACTATGGTTGTCAGAATTGCCGCCGCCGTCGGGGTCAGCAGCTCTGCCTGCGTTGGCCCACCTGCAATTGGAACACCTTTCAGAAGTTCAGTCGTTGCAGGTGCGGGCACAGGCAGTAAGCCGTGCTCGCACTTAACGGTGCCGCCGCCAACGCTCAAGCCTGAGCAATATACCTTCTCAAGACCAAGAGCATCAAGCCCAATAGACGCTGAGACGATATCAACAATCGAATCTAATGCTCCAACTTCGTGAAAGTGGATCTCGTCAGGCTCTTTGCCGTGAACGGCTGCTTCCGCTTGGGCAATTCTTTTGAATATGGTAATCGCTATTTTCTTGGCTTTTTCACTTATTTCGCTTTGGCTGATGATTTTAGTTATCTGTTCGATGTTACGGTGCCGGTCCTGCTTTGGCGTGATAGGTTCGAACCTGATCGCCCGCAGACCCGCACGCCTGGTTTCTGTTAGTTTTATATCAAGATTTTTTATGCCCAGCGTCGCAAGCTGAGCTTTTAGAAATTCGGCGTCCAGCCCGGCGTCGAGCATTGCTGCGGCGATCATATCGCCGCTGGCGCCGGCAAAACAGTCAAAATAGGCTATTTTCATAGCAGTAACCTCACAACAGCAACAATCCTCCCGCAATTATCCGAGAAAATTGCCGGTTGTTCAAGTACAGTTTTTTAAACCAAACGCCCGAGTTCTGTCAAGAAAGTTCGCATCAAACGCGCAGGTTTTCGAAGCATTTGTGCAAGTTTTAACAAGAAAACAAAAAAGAAGAGGCCTTGATTCTGAGTCAAAATCGAGGGTGGTTCGAAGCAAATACGCAAGCGCCTGTTGTGAAAATCGGTATAATGTGGGGACATTTCAGGGCACA
>Ga0114930_10000213_pt1 | contig 62442 bp, 60 predicted proteins | sample AnhtaG_FD_87300 | JGI IMG/M metagenome (GOLD analysis project Ga0114930, IMG submission 87300) | Deep subsurface microbial communities from Anholt, Denmark to uncover new lineages of life (NeLLi) - Anholt_01485 metaG | ecosystem: Environmental > Aquatic > Marine > Oceanic > Sediment | place...
GCCGAGTGGCAGACCACTGTTGAGCGCATGAGGACCAAAGGGGCCCAGTTGACCGACGACGAGGTTCAAGTCCTGACGGAGTACCTGGCGGACACCTATGGGCCTTGGACCAGGTTGCGCCGTTTTTTCCGCAGTGACAGCCCTCTATCCGGTGGCGGCCTTTCCCGCCGCTCGCGAGTACCTGGATGATCCGCCTTGCGATGCGACTTCGCTTCTGACCATCCAAGAGAACGCCGGCGCAGAAGCATCCCCTAACTTCCTATCGGTGTCAGAGTGTGCTACGATAAACATCAGCGAAAGAGCGGCTGGATAGAAGTGAGACGATGAGATATAAGACTCTTAGTCTTATCCTGGTTTTGCTCCTGCTGATGACCTTTCTGCCCTCCTCAACTGGGGCTACCCCTCCTCCACCTCCGGTCAAAGGTACAGACGCCGAACTGGAGACCGAGGGGCAAGCTCCACCATCCATTGCTCCTGAAACTCTAGGCCGAATCGAACCTGCTCTTCTCAAAGAGATGATAGAAGAGGAAGGGGGGACAGTTCCCTTCATCGTTTACCTGAGAGAAGAGGCCGATCTTGCTGCTGCTACTGCCGGCCGGGTGAACGCTTCGGAGCGCAGGCAGGTAGTGGTCATGGCTTTGCAGGCCACGGCTGAACGGTCGCAAGGTGAGTTGAGGGCTTATCTGGACGGGCAGCAGACACATGGAAAAGTGAGGCGCTATACCCCCTACTGGGTATTCAACGGTCTGGCCGTTGAAGGTGATCGCGAGACTCTTCTTGCCCTGGCGGCACGCCCGGAGGTGAAGGTTATCCGCGCTGACCACATAACCTACTTGGATGAGCAAGAGACCGGTGAGAGGGGACAGGGAAGCGAGCCCGTGGAGTGGAACATCGCCAAAATCCGGGCCGACTCAGTCTGGCAGGCTCTGGACATAGATGGCACCGGTGTGGTGGTGGCTAATATGGACAGCGGGGTGGATTGGCAACATCCGGCTTTGCTGACCAAGTACCGGGGCTACGACGACCACGGCCTGCACAGGCACGCGGGCAACTGGTACTGTGCTACGGACGAAGGTTACGTTTATCCTGGCGACGGCCATGGCCACGGCACCCATACCATGGGCACCATAGTAGGCGGAGGAGACCCCGCCATCGGGGTGGCTCCTGGCGCTCGCTGGATCGCCGCCAAGGTCTTCAGTGACGAGGGCTACACCTACGACAGTTGGCTCCACGCCGGTTTTCAATGGTTGCTTGACCCGGATGGGGATCCCGGCACGGACGATGCCCCAGATGTGGTTAACAACTCGTGGGGCAGTAGCGAAGGTTATCTGGAGACCTTCCTCCCAGATGTCCAGGCCCTACGTGCGGCGGGCATCTTCCCTGTCTTTTCCGCTGGCAACGACGGGCCCTGGGAATCCACGGTGGGTTCACCGGCCAGTTACCCGGAATCCTTTGCGGTAGGAGCAACCGATAGCGATGACTACATCGCGATTTTCAGCAGTCGTGGCCCGTCACCCTGGTCTGAGGTCAAGCCCGAAGTCTCCGCCCCTGGCGTCAATGTCCGCTCGAGTGTCCCGGGTGGAAGCTATGACGAGAAAGACGGCACTTCTATGGCTGCACCCCACGTCACAGGGGTCGCTGCTCTTCTCTCTCAGGCTGAGCCGAGCCTGACCAGCACCGAGATGGAGCAGGTGATTACCAGTACAGCGGTGAGCCTGGGAGATCCAGTCCCTAATGACGATTATGGCTGGGGGCGCGTTGACGCCTACAATGCTGTGACCGCTGTGAGCAATGCCGGTTTCCTAGTGGGGTCAGTGACTGACTCGACCAACGGGGCATCGCTGGCAGAAGCGCTCATCGCCGTGACCCCACACGGGGGAGGGTTGGCGGTGGAAGCAATCGTTGACAGCCAGGGGCATTATTCGTTGGCCCTGGCCCCGGATACCTACGATGTGACCGCCACAGCCTTCGCCTACGAGCCGTCGACCGCCTACAACGTGGTCATCGTCACGGGAACGACCACAGTGGAGGATTTCGCTCTCGATCCTTCGCCTGTGGGTGCTCTGGTAGGGCGGGTGACGGAGGTCAGTACTGGGGATTACCTCCCGGCTACAGTGATCGTCTCCGGCACTCCAGCCACAAGTCAAACCGATCCAGCTACAGGTTTGTATAGCCTGGCGCTGCCGCCCGGGACCTATGATATACGCGTGGAAAGTCCTAGCCATCGGGTAGCCTGGGCGCACGATGTGCCCATCGTCGTCGGACAGACCACTACTCGGGACTTCGCCTTGCCGACGGCTCCCACCGTTCTTCTGGTGGATAGCGGGGCGTGGTATGGCGGTAGCGAGATTGGTTACTTTCGGCAGACTCTCGATGATTTGGACTACCTCTACGACCTTTGGATCATCCATGAACCCTTCGAGACGCCGGACGATGTTCCCGGGGAGAATGATCTCTTGCCCTACGACGTCGTCATCTGGTCCTGCCCGCAGGACTCACCGGGCTACATCATGGCCTGGGAAGCCCTGGCCGGTTATCTGGATGCAGGTGGGCGCCTCTTCCTCACCGGCCAGGATATAGGTTACTGGGATGGTGGAGGATCTCCTTTCACCTGGGCTGAACATTACGAAGACTACTTGAAAGCCAGCTACGTGGCAGATGATGCCGGTACGCGCAGCCTGACGGGCGTCACGGACGAGATCTTCAACGGCTTGGCTCTGGCAATTGAGGATGGCCATGGAGCCGACAATCAGGTTTATCCTGATGAGATCGCTGTGGCCGACGCGGACCATGCTACGTCTGTTATCCTATACGAGAGCGATGGCTCCGGCGGTCAACGAGTTGGACTCTGCTTACCCTATCGCCTTGTCTATCTCTCCTTTGGCTTTGAGGCCATCAACCAGAGAGAGACTCGTGGCGAGGTGATGGAGCGAACGATTGACTGGTTGACGAGTCCCCGGCAGACGGTTGGCGTGGAACTGTCTTCCCCGGATCAGACCGCAATCGGCCTGCCGGCGACCACGGTCACTCACACCGTGCGTCTGCGAAACACTGGCGAAGGAGGGTTGGCCTCTACCTACAATCTGATGCTGAGTGGCCAAAGCTGGCCCACGAGCCTGGCGATGGACACCGTTGACTTGGCTCCCTGCGATTCCATTGATGTTGACCTGTGGGTGGACATTCCGGCTGGCGAGGGTTGGCAGGCCTTCGACACGACCATCCTGACGGCTCGCTCAGTGCTCTCACCAACCGTGGTGGCCACAGCTACGCTAACGACCAAGACCTCGGCCCCAATCTTGCTCGTTGACGATGACCGTTGGTACGACGAGGAAAGCCACTACCAAAATGCCTTGGATGATAAGGGCTTCCCTTATGACTACTGGGAGGTGAACGACGAGTGGCCCTGGGAAAGCCCGCCTCTGGAGATCCTCCAACGTTACCCCATCGTTATCTGGTTCACCAGCTACGACTGGTATCAGCCCTTGACCGTCGAAGAGGAGACCAGACTGTCCATTTATCTGGACGGTGGTGGAAGCCTGTTCTTCTCGAGCCAGGACTACCTGTACAGTAGCGGTCTGACATCCTTCGGGCAAGACCATCTGGGCATCCTGGGCTACACCGAGGACATGACCACTACGTTGGCGGTGGGCGAGCCTGGCAGCCTCGTTGGTGATGACCTGGGTCCTTATGATCTGGCCTATCCCTTCAGGAACTACAGCGATGCGCTCACCCCCGCCGTCCCCGCCGAGGTTGCCTTTCGGGGTGATCACGAGTTGCCTGTTGGCCTGGCTCATGGTACCCTGGCCCATCGGACGGTCTTCTTCGCTTTCCCCTTTGAAGCCCTGGACACGGCCGCCGCCAATCAGGTCATGGAGCGCGTCATCGGTTGGCTGAGTTGGCTGGGGACCTCAGCGCTGACCGCAGACCGCAATGTCGTGGCCAGCGGCGGGATCATGACCTATACCCTGAGCCTCAACAACGACGGGTGGGAGACGGTCACTGCTCACGTGTCCAACACCTTGCCAGTCGAGACCAGTTATCTGGCCGATACGCTGTCGCCGCCGACGGCTACCTACGACTCGGTCACCAGGCGGGTGTCCTGGGACGGATCCCTTTCTTCCGCTGAGACGGTGATCGTCAACTACCAAGTAACTGTGGCCGATCCCCTGCCTGCGGGGACGATCATCACCGATGTGGCCGGCGTCGGCTACGATGAGCATCGCATCACCTTCGACCGCTGGGCCAGAACCTCGGTCAATGTCGCCGACCTCTCCGCTTCCAGCCTGGAGGCGGACAAACCAACCGCCAGACCGGGTGATCCTCTGTCCTATACTATCACACTACGCAATGTGGGGGTCGCCCCAGCCTTGGCAGCGAGCCTCGTCGACCCTATCCCCGATCATGCCACGTACATTCCGAACTCTCTTTCCATCAGCGGTGGTGGAACAGGGATGGAGGAGGGCGGAGTCATCGCCTGGACAGGCTCTGTAAACGTTGGCTCGCCCGTTACCATCACTTACGGGGTGACGGTGACCTCCTCTTTCGCGGGTTTCACCATCACCAACCGGGCTGATGTTCACGATGATTACGGGAACCCACTGGAGTTGACCGCTCATACCCTTGTGCCCTTGTACGGCTATCATTTTCCAACCATCTTCCGAGAGTACCGATCGTTTCCGGTGCCGAAGAAACAGTGAACTTCTCATCTGCACTAAGGGCTCCTGCCCTGAGCATACTGGGAGGGGGTCCGGTGCACGGAAGGCGGTCAGAGGACACCCGCACCCTTCGATACGCTGCTTCACTGCGTTCAGCAGCTACTCAGGCGGGGCTGGTAGTAAGGGCTTCAGCCCTTCTCAGATGCCACAAGCCGGGCGGTGCGATTGGCCCGAGCCGCGAAAGCAGAAATGCCACCCCATCGAGGTGGCATTTCTGCGTGGAAGAGTCGGCAGTCGGTCGAGCTAGCGTACCATAGCCAGGAGCGTGACTGACTGGCCGACCAGGTCGATGAGGGGCTGAGGATAGAGGCCAATGATGAGAACCAGCACCACGCAGATGATCGCGGCCGCCATGGGGAAGCGTGGGAGGGAAAGGCGCTCCTCCGTGGGCGGAGGGACGAAGAACATCTGGCGTACCACGTTGAAGTAGTAAACTACGGAGATCACGCTGTTGAGCACACCTATGATCGCCAGGTAGTAGTACCCTGCCTGCACCGCCGCTCCAAAGACGAAGAGCTTGCCCACGAAACCTGCCGTGGGGGGCAAACCCGCCAGCGACATGAAGAAGATCACCATCATCGCTGCCAGGGCTGGGGATCTTCTCACCAGCCCGGCATAGTCGCTTATTTCGTCGGAGTTGGTCACGTGAGAGAAGGCAATGACGGCGACAAAGGCTCCGGCATTGGTGAACAGATAGGCCATCAGGTACAGGAGCACGCCATGGATGCCGACAGTGAAGGGAACAATGCTCACCACTCCCACCAGGATGTATCCTGCCTGGGCGATGCTGGAATAGGCCAGCATGCGCTTGATGTTGGTTTGGCGCATCGCCGTCAGATTGCCCAGAGTCATGGTCACGATCGAAATGCCCATCAGGATGGCTACCCAGTCGAACTGGAACGCAGGAAAGGCCGTCAGCAACACTCGAAGGAGGATAGCAAAGCCCATGGCCTTGGGTCCCACGGATAGCAAAGTGGCCACAGGGATGGGCGCGCCCTCGTAGGCATCGGGGGACCACTGATGGAAGGGAACCAGTGCCATCTTGAAAGAGAATCCGACCAGCATGAACAGGAGGGCGGGCAAGATCAGAAACCGTGTGGGAGGCATGATGGCCTGCATGGTCGCCAGAGAGGTCGCGATCTCCGCCAGGTCGGTGGTGCCGGTCGCCCCGTACATCAGGGACATGCCGTACAACATCAGAGAGGAGGTCACGGCTCCGAAGAGGAAGTACTTCAGCCCGCCCTCGCTGGACTTGGGATCGTCCCTGAAGTAGCCCACGAGCACATAGGAGGTGAGGCTCATGAACTCGATGGAGAGGTAGATCATGATCAGGTTCGTGGAGGAGGCCATCAAGCTCATGGCCAGAGTGGCCAGCAACAACAGGCCGTAGAACTCGCCCCGATAACGGGTGCGAGCCTTCATGTACTCCATGGAGGCCAGCATCACGAGCCCGGAAGCGAGGCAAGCGATGATGGTGAAGTATAGCGAGTAGGCATCCACACGCACCATGCCGGATAGGAGGCTGCGGTCCGTGCCCTGTGCAAGGAGGTATATGGCGGCCACCAAAGCAGGGGCAAACCCGGCCAGCGCCAGGTAGGCCAGGCTATCCTTGGCCTTCTTGAGTAGCAGGTCCAGGCCCAACACCAGCAGAGCCCACAGAAGGAGGAGCAGTTGCGGTGAGAGCAAGATCAGCGTTTCAGCCCAGTCCAATTTGGAACCTCCATTCGCAAAGGAACCCTCGCCGGCCTAACCGCCGATGAGCAATGACAGGGTGTGCAGCAGACTGTGGACGGTGTTGTTCATGATATTGATGATGGGTACCGGATACAGGCCAAAGAGGCACATAAAGAAGATCAAAGGAGCCATGCACAGCAGTTCGTATCGCTCCATGTCGGGTAGGTCGGCCCACTTCTCGTTGAGCGGGCCCAGGAACATCCCTTGGATGATCTTCCAAAGGAAGAAGGCAGCGGTGACCACCACGCCCAGGACTCCAAAGACGGCCAAGAGGGGCATGATAGCCACGACGCCCCGGAAAACCATGAACTCAGCGACGAAACCGGCCAGACCCGGCAGGCCCAACGAGGCCAGGCAGGTGATGAGCATCACCGCATAGTAGAAGGGTACCTTGGTAGCCAGGCCGCCGTAGGCCTTGAGATCCCTGGTGTGGGTACGCTCGTAGATCACACCCACCAGGAGGAACAACCCTCCTGTGATGATACCGTGACTGAACATCTGCATAATTGCGCCGTTGACGGCTATCGTCGCGCTGTCCAGCAGCGCGGGGTTGCTGGACATGCTGGAGCCGGCGTAGGCAGCGGCGGCCACGCCCAGGATTACGAAGCCCATGTGGGAGACCGAAGAGTAGGCGATAAGCTTCTTCAGGTCCCACTGGGCCATGGACACCAGAGCACCGTACACGATGCTGATCAGAGCCAGGAGGCCCACGATGGGTGCAAACACCTGGAAGGCTTGCGGGAATATGGGCAGCAGGACGCGCAGGAAGCCGTAGCAACCCAGCTTAAGCAGTACGCCGGCGAGGATCACACTGCCAGCGGTCGGCGCCTCGACGTGAGCGTCAGGCAACCAGGTATGGAACGGGAACAGCGGCACCTTGATGGCAAAGGCAGCGAAGATGCCCCAGAAGGCCATCGCCTGGAGCACGAAGTTGTCTGAGAAGGGTTGGCGTGCTGCCATCTCTATGATGTCGAAGGTGCCTTCGGCGAAAAACATGGCGAGGATCGCCAACAGCATGAGCACGCTGCCCGCCAGAGTGTACAGGAAGAACTTGATGGCCGCGTACTCACGGCGTTCCCCTCCCCACACGCCGATGAGGAAGTACATCGGCACCAATCCAATCTCCCAGAAGACGTAGAACAGGAAGAAATCGAGAGAGGTGAATACGCCCATCATCCCCATCTCCAGGAGAAGGAAGAAGAAGAAGTACTCCTTCACCCTCACTTTGATGACGTGGGAAGAGTAGTAGAGGCAGATGACAGTCAGAAGGGCGGTCAAGAAGACCATGGGCACGCTCAGGCCATCCACCCCCATGCGGTACTGGATGTTCAGGGTTGGTATCCATTGATACACTTCCGTGAACTGAATGGTCCCTGCCTGGAAATCATAGTTGAACCACACTATGAGCGACAGGACGAGGGGGATCAGGCTCAACAGGATGGCGAAGAGCTTGATGGTTCTCTCGTTCTCCCTGGGGATGGCCAGAATCACCAGGGCCCCCAGGAGGGGCGTTAGGGTGATCAAGGTCAGAATAGGAAAGCCTTCCATTTATGCATCCTCCTTGAAGTTCGCTTACATGTACAGGAATACGCCTGCCAGCAACAGGACGCTGATGACGACGATGATCATGTAGTTCTGCACGCGACCGGTTTGGATGTAGCGCAACTCCTGGCCCACGGCCGATGTCACTCTACCTACGCCGTTGACGATGCCATCGATGACGTAGGTATCGAAGAGCCCGCTGACGTGGGACCAGCGTTCGGTGAGCTTGCCGACAAGGTTCACGGTGCCGTCTACGATGCCTGAGTCGAACCTGAAGCAGACGTTCGCCAAGCCGATGGCGCCGCGGATGACGGTGGCACGGTAAATCTCGTCAATGTAGTACTTGTTTCTCAAGACGGTCCAGACGACGCCCATCCGCTCCAACGGGTCTCTCTGGCCTGCGACCAGCGGCTTCCGACCATAGATGAGATATCCCAGTCCAATGCCTCCCAGTGCCATAGCGACAGAGACGAGAAGCACGGAGGGGTTGAACTCCACATGAGGAAGATGCACATAGCTCCATTGTCTGAACTGGTCGGCGAGGAGGTGGTGAAGGGGGTTACCCAGTAGTGGCCCCAAGACGGGGAAGTCTTCGGGAACGCCTAGGAAGCCCAGCAGTACTGCGCCCACAGCCAGGACGATCAGTGGCACGTACATCAACGGCGGGCTCTCGTGGGCATGGATATCCTTGTCTCGAGGTTTGCCCAGGAAGGTAAGACACACCTGGCGCGTCATGTAGAAAGCGGTGATGAACGCGGCGACGGTGCCAATCACCCAGACCGCCTGGTTCTCTACGAAAGCGGTGGCCAGGATCTCATCTTTACTCCAAAACCCCGCCAGCGGCGGCACGCCTGCCAAGGCCAGCATGCCGACCAAGAAGGTCCAAAACGTGTAAGGCATCTTCTTGCGCAGGCCGCCCATCTCCATCATGTCGTTCGTGCCGGCGCCGTGGATCACCGATCCGGAGCCCAGGAAGAGGAGCGCCTTGAAGAAGGCATGGGTGATGAGGTGGAAGACCGCGGCCACGAAGCCACCAAGGCCCAGGCACATGATCATATATCCCAACTGGCTGATGGTCGAATAGGCGAGCACTCGTTTGATGTCGTCCTGTGCGATGGCGATGGTCGAGGCGAAGAAGGCGGTGATGGCGCCGATGGCTGCGACCCAGGCCAGAGCGGGCATGCCCTCGAGCACCACAAAAATGGGCAGCATCCGCGCCACCAGGAACACACCAGCGGCGACCATGGTCGCGGCGTGAATCAGTGCTGATACAGGCGTGGGGCCCTCCATAGCGTCAGGGAGCCAGACGTGCAACGGGAACTGGGCCGACTTGCCCACGGCTCCGCCGAAGATCAGAAGGGCGATGATGTACATCAGAGTGGGGTTGGTCTGCGCTAGACCTTGCACTCCCTCGAACACGGTCTCGAACCTCAAGGCACCGGTTTGCCAGTAGAGCATCACCATGCCCAACAGGAGCAGGACGTCGCCGATGCGCGTGGTGATGAAAGCCTTGAGCCCAGCCCACATCGCCTCTGGTTTCTCGAACCAGAAACCGATCAACAGATAGGAGCAAAGTCCCATTAACTCCCAACAGATGAAGAGCAACAGCAGGTTGTCGGCCACGACCAGGCCCAGCATGCCGGTGGCGAAGAGGCAGATGTAGGCGAAGAATCGGGAGTAGCGAGGATCGCCCTTCATGTAACCCATGGAGTAGATGAAGATCATCATACAGACGGTGGGCACCATGAAGAGCAGCGCCACTGTCAGCGGGTCTATCTGCACCCCAATATCCAGGGTGGTCGCGCCCGTGGGAATGCGCAGCAGCGTTAGATGGGCGGCTGGCTCCTCGGCGAACTGGGGCATCTGGGTCAAGGCGCTGAGGACAATCACCATGGATAGCAGCCACGAGATGACGATGGCGGCCACCGCCAGATAGCTGCTCAGCTTGTCGTTCCGGCGGGTGAAGACGACGATGATCGCGAAGGTGAGTAAGGGAACGATGGGGATGAGGGGAACCAGCGTGACAAGATTCTCCATAGTTACCTCTTTGCCAGACTACTCTATCGCAGGCCGCGGCGATTCATTACCACTTCATCATGTCTACGTCTTCGACGATGACGGTTTCTCGGTTGCGGAAGATGGAGATGATCAGAGCCAGGCCGATGGCCGCCTCCGCTGCGGCCACTGTGATCACGAAAATGGCGAAGACCTGGCCTGTGAGCACCTCCGGGGTTATGTAGCGCCAGAAGGCGATGAGGTTGATGTTCACTGCGTTGAGCATCAACTCGATGCCCATCAGGATCGCGATGGCGTTCCGCCGCGCCAGGGCCCCGTACAGGCCGATGCAGAAGAGAAATGCTGCTACGATCAAGAACCAGGTCAAAGGTATCATCGTCATCGCTCCTTACTGTTCCCCTGCCTTCTCCTCACGGGCGATGATGATCGATCCTATCAGCGCCATCAGGAGGAGGACAGAAGCGACCTCGAAGGGGAGGACGTAGGTGCTCATCAGAGTCTTGCCCAGGGCTGCGACGGCATCGGTGGGAGGTGTTGCATCTGAGATCTGCCAGTTGGCGATGAGGACGACATACACCATCACCCCCGCCAAGCAGATGGCCACGATGAGGGCGACCCACCACTGCTCGTTGAACGCGCGGACCGTCTTGCTCATCATTCTCTCAGTGAGCATGACGGCAAAGATGATCAGGACGGCTATGGCGCCCACGTAGATCAAGACCTGTACCGCTGCCAGGAAGGGTGCCTCCAGCAGGATATAGAACCCAGACACCGTGAAGAGACAGGCGATCAGCAGCAGCGCACTGTGGAAGATGTTCTTACTGGTGACCACACCCACGGCAGAAGCGACGGCGACCACGGCCAAGACAAGAAAGACAAGCTGCATGATGGTCATGACGGCACCGCCTCCTTCTCCTCCACGGGCCATACTCCGTCGGGGGCATGCTTGCGGCCCAGCTCCAGCATTTGGTCGAGGTTGAGCACAAGGGCGTCGCCTTTGCTGTAGGTCCCCATCTCCAACTCGGGGGAATGAGCCAGAGCGTCTGTCGGGCAAATCTGGACGCAGAAACCGCAGAACATGCATGTGTTCATGTCATACTCGTAGGTCTCGGGCACTCGCTGATCCTGGACCTTCTCCTCAGCTCTGGTGACCTTGATGCTCTCCGTGGGGCAGACCCGCTCGCACTGCCCGCAGGCGATGCACTTGGTGATGCCCTTCTTGGGATCTATCAGTAGCATCAACGGTCCCCGGTAGCGGGGGAACATAGGCATCTGCTCCTCGGGGTATTGGATGGTGAAGGCTCCTCGTTGGGTGATGCCCATCCGCTCGTAGACCGGACCTGAGGCATACCTTCTGGGAAATTGTCTCAAGTCCCCAGTGTAGGTGTCAATGAAACGCCTCAGAGTGACCGACATTCCTTTGAGTATTCCATAGCCCAGCATGATTCAATCCTTCTCAGTTATCGGCTCGCAATGAGCGCTGACGTGGATCCCTCGCTACGAACCCCTGGCCTGGGGCGCCGTACTCCTCGGAACTAGCACCACCTCTCGTTTCCCCCTCTTCCAACCAGGATACTTGACCAGGGCGATGCACACGATGACTACGATATTGACCAGTAGGTAGGCTACAGCACCAACCAAGCTATGAGCAGGGACCAGCTTCGCCAGCAGTGCGGTGAGCATCAGATTCGCCAGGGCCAGGGGCACCAGCGTCTTCCAGGCGAAGTTCATCAACTGGTCTACCCGCAAGCGGGGCAAGGTACCTCGCAACCAGATAAGCACGAAGTACAAGGTGTAAGCCTTGATGAAGAACCAGGCCCAGGACGGTAGAATGGGTCCTTGCCACCCTCCCAGGAACACCGTAGTGGCGATGGCGCAGATGCTGAAAGCGTTGATGTATTCGGCCAAGAGGAACATGGCGAACTTGATGCCGGTGTATTCGATGTGATAGCCGGCCACAATCTCCGACTCTCCCTCCGGCAGGTCGAAGGGCGAGCGATTCACTTCTGCCACCGCGGCAGTGAAATAGATGACGAAGGCCAGGGGTTGCAGCACCACGAAGGGCAGACGCCAGTCGCCCTGTGCCTCCACGATGGAGACCATGGACAGGGAGCCGACCAGCAGTAGCACGCCCACTACTGACAGGACCATGGGTATCTCATAGCTGATCATCTGTGCCACCGCGCGCACGCCAGATAGCAGGGCGAACTTGTTGTGGGAAGCCCAACCACCCATGAAGATGCCGATGGTGCCCAGGGAGCCAACAGCCACGATGTACAGGAACCCAACGTTTAGATCAGCGGCTACCATACCCCTGCCAAAGGGTAGGACAGCCAGGACGAGGAAAGTGGCAACCACCGGCACGACGGCCGCCAGGTTGTAGACCAGGCGGTCGGCCCTCGATGGCGTGATATCCTCTTTGGTCAGCAGTTTGATCATGTCGGCCACGCACTGGAGCAGCCCCCAGGGGCCAAAGCGGTTGGGGCCGTACCGGTCTTGGAGGCGACCTAGGAGTTTCCGTTCGAAGACGTTGATCCAGATGATGGACGCTAGGCCGAAGATCACGAGGACTAGGACTGTGGCGAACATCATAATGAAGGTCACGCCCCAGTCCGGCAAGTAGTTGGCCAACAGGGAGGAGAACCAGAGGCTCAGGTTGACGAAAATCTGGTCAACGAACTCCAGTATCCCTTGAATTGACTGCATGTCCAGCTCCTAGTCTATCTATCCACCTCTCCCAGGGTGATGTCAATGCTCCCCAGGATGATGACCGCATCGGCGATCTTGTGTCCCTTGCACATGTAAGGCAGCGCCTGCAAGTTCACAAAGCTCGGAGACCGGATCTTGTACCGGTAGGGGTTCACGCTGCCGTCGCTCACCAGGTAGAAGCCCAATTCCCCTTTGGGAGCCTCGATGCGATGGTAGACGTCGCCCTCGGCAGGCCTGAACGTCTTCTTCTTGGGAGTTGCTGTCTCTCCTCCTGGCAGGTCTCTGAGGGCTTGCTCAACGATCTTCACGCTCTGGCGCATCTCGGCGATGCGCACCAGGTATCGGTCGAGCACGTCGCCCACTGTGCCCGCCACGATGTCGAAATCGAAACGGTCGTAGATGGAGTAGGGCTCGGCTTTGCGCACATCGTAGGGGACGCCCGAGGCGCGCAGCAGCGGGCCAGTGCACCCGTATGCGACGGCCACATCGGGCGGCAGGATGCCCACGTCCCGGCAGCGCATCTGTAGAATCTCGTTGTCTGTGATCAGCCGCTCGTACTCATCTATGAATCCAGGCAGGGCGGCCACAAGTTCCTTGCACTCCGGAAGGAATCCCTCTGGAAGATCGGCGGCCACTCCTCCGATCCAGAAGTAGTTGGGCATCATGCGCGACCCAGCGGTCATCTCATACAGGTCCATGAGGAACTCCCGCCATCTCAACGCATAGAACATCGGGGTAAAAAAGCAACCCAGCTCGTTCAGCAGGAAGCCCACGGCGACCATGTGGTTGATGATGCGGTTCAGTTCCACCATGATGATGCGGATGTATTTGGCTCGCTCCGGCGGCTCGATCCCAGCCAGCTTTTCCACGGCCAGCACATAAGCAAACTCGTTGGACATGGGGCTGATGTAGTCGAGACGGTCGGTGAAGGGGGTGTTCTGGATCCAGTTGTTCTTCTCGCCGATCTTCTCGTGATTGCGATGCAGGTAGCCCACCACTGGTTCCAGATCCACGATAGTCTCTCCATCCAGTGTGACGATCATGCGGAACACGCCGTGGGTGCTGGGATGCTGCGGCCCCAAGTTGACGGTGACGGTCTCGGTCTTCAACATAGTCATAGTCTCGGTCTCCGCTGGGCACTAGCCAAACGCGTATTCGTCCTCGGTGCCGGGGAAGTCCTTGCGCAAGGGATGGCCTTCGAACCCTTCCCACATCAGGACTCGCGTGAGGTTGGGGTGTCCGTCGAAGTGTATACCCATCAAGTCCCAGACCTCTCGCTCCTGCCAGTCGGCCCCCCGCCAGATGGACACCACCGATGGCACCTTCGGGTCCTCCCTGTCGGCGTGTACCTTTAGTATCACGGGGCCACCTTCCTTCTTCCAGGAGTAGAGGTGATAGACCACCTCGAAGTGGTCCGGATAGTCAACGCTGGTGATGGAGGAGCAGTAGTCGTATTCTTGCTCGTCCCGCAGGTGTTGGGCCAGCTCCACCAGGTTATCACCCTGCACCAAGATGGCGGGGTCTTTGCCTTCCACATAGGCTAGCTCAAACTGAGGGAACTTCTCTGCCAGGCGGTCAAAGGTCTCTTTGGCGGTCATTCGCTCTTCTCCCCCTTCGGCAGCACCAGGCCTCGGGGCCCATACTCGGGGACGGGTATCTCTCGGTCAACGTCCTTACGATACCAGGGGGATGTGCGGATGGTTTCCTCTCTGATCTCCTTGTGCAACTTCAGGACGGCGTCCAGCAGGCTTTCCGGCCGGGGCGGGCACCCGGGCACGTAGACGTTTACCGGGAGCAGTTTGTCAACCCCAGGCACCACGCTGTAGCCGTCCTTGAAGGGGCCACCGGAGATGGCGCAGGCGCCCATGGCCATGACGTATTTTGGCTCCGGCATCTGGTCGTACAGACGAACCACCTGCGGAGCCATTTTCTTGGTGACGGTCCCAGCCACGATCATCAGTTCCGTCTGACGGGGCGAGGCGCGCATGAACTCCATGCCGAAGCGCGCCAGATCGTACCGCGATGTCAGGGTGACGATCATCTCGAAGGCACAACAGGCCAGGCCGAACATCATGGGCCACACAGATCCCGCCCGCCCGAGGTTGTATATCCAATCCACGGGCGCGATGAGAACGTTTCCCCTCAACTCTGGGGGTACCAAATCTTCTTGGGTCATGTCAACTCCCTTCCCTAGCCCCGGGTGCTGGTTTGGAGAGCTGGATCTCTACACCCATTCCAGAACGCCCTTGCGCCAGGCGTAGATCAGCCCGCCGAGCAAGATCATCAGGAAGATGAACATCTCGAGGAGGGCGAAGAGGCCCAGTTGGTTATAGGCTACGGCCCAGGGGTAAAGAAAAACGGTCTCCACATCGAAGATGACGAAGATCAGGGCGTAGATGTAGTACTGAACTCTGAAACGCACCCACGTCTCGCCGATGGTTTGGACACCGCACTCGTAGGTGGACTTCTTGACGGGGGCTGGCTTCCGGGGGCGCAAGAGGAAGCCAAAGAACATGGCGATGAGGGGGAAAATGGCGGCTACGACCAAGAGCAACCCTATGAGAGCGTAGTCTGTCACAGACACAACCTCCTTGCCAAAAGCCCCTTTGCCGACACACCCCTGTCAACGGGTCCACACGCCTCCACGGGGCGTGTCTATGATTTCCGAATTGCGCGACGACTATCTTAGCATCTTAGCAAGAGAAGGTCAAAACGGGGCCTTATCTGGGTTCTAGTTTGGTCAAAATGCGGCACACTGGCTATAATAGAGTTCAGCAGTCCCAAAGGTCAAGTATATGGTAGATTGCAAAAAGGCGCAAGTCTTGATGGAACCGGGTCAAACGGGCAATAATGGCTTGAGGCTCCCCACACCAGAGGAATGGGATGAATTGGTGATCAGCAAAGGCGGTCACCTGTTGCAGTCGTGGGGTTGGGGGGAGTTCAAGATCCGCTTTGGCTGGGAAGCGACACGGTTTGTAGCCTGGGATGAGAAGGGGAAGCAGGCCAAAGGCCTGGTCCAGGTTCTGGTGCGCAACCTTCCCCTGGGTAGAATGGCCTACGTGCCCAAGGGTCCCGTCGCAGAGCCTCATGATGCTGAAACCTGGCAGCGTCTGCTGGCGATGTTGCGGGACTTTGCGCGGGAGCAGGGAGTCACATTCCTGAAGGTGGAGCCTGACATCGAGGGTGAACATCCCCTGTCAGAGGTACTCCTCGAAGAAGGGTTTCGGCGTGCCAGGCGTGCGATCCAGCCGTCCAACACGATTGCAGTGGATCTGGAGGGGGACCAGGAAGAGATACTGATGGGGATGAAGTCCAAGACCCGCTACAACATCCGCCTGGCGGAGCGGAAAGGGGTTACCGTGCGCCAGGGAGCGCAGGAGGACCTGCCGGCTTTTTATCGCTTGCTGGAAGAGACCCGCGACAGGGACGCCTTTGCGATCCACGAGCAGGAGTACTACGAGGAGGCCTGGCGCATCTTCGCCCCGCAGGGTCGGGTGAAGCTGCTCCTGGCCTATTACGACGGGGAACTCCTGGCCGGGTTGATGGTCTTCGCCCTTGGTTCCAGGGCCTGGTACCTGTACGGCGCTTCTTCGGAGCGGCACCGCAGTCGCATGCCCAACCATCTCCTCCAATGGCGAGCGATGTCCTGGGCCAAGGAACGGGGCTGTACCAGCTATGACCTGTGGGGCATCCCCCACAAAGCGGGCTTGGGGGAGGAGGACATGGAGGCGGTGCTGAAGCGGGGCGGGCTGTGGGGGGTGTATCGCTTCAAGCGCGGGTTCGGGGGGAGGCTTGTGCGGTGCTCGCCGTCGTATGACTACGTCTACTCGCGGTTCGTGTACTGGCTGGGCACGGAGGTGTATCCTCGGTTGCGTGGGCCGGCAAGGTGAGTGCTCCAGAAGTATGGTGAGCACAGTGCCGCTGATCTCGGAGATGAGCCAGGACGATGCCGGGTTGTGAGCCGACGGGACTGACCATTGATCTCTCTTGTGATATAATGGCGGGGAAGACTGTCTGAAAGGTCGGGAGAGGAGCGGGCCGATGGATAAGACCTTGGGAGAACTGACAGCCGAGGAGTTTGAAGAACTGGTCGAACGCACCATAGACAGGCGCCTTGAGGTGTGGCTCACTCAGCTGATGGATGCCTTTGAAGGCGTGGATGATGAGGGGACCGAAGACCTGAGACCAGAGTTTGCCGCCTCCCTCAGGCGCTCTCTGGAACAGGCGAGGTCAGGTGAATACATTGGTTTGAAGGCCTTTCGCGATGAGATAGCGCGATGAGTGGCTTCGAGGTTGTCCTGACCCCCGAAGCGCAGTCTGACATCGTGCGTCTCGATGCCGCGGTTCAGACACGTATCCTCAACAGGATAGAATGGATGGGGCAAAACGCAGAGTTGCTGCGCCACCAGGCACTTCAAGGAAAAGAGTGGACCGGGTGCTTCAGATACCGTGTTGGTGACTACCGCATCATCTATCAGATGGATCGGCGTGCTGAGAAGCTGGCTATCTTGAAGGTCGGCCACCGCCGAGAAGTGTACCAGTGAGCTCACCTGGCTTCACACCAGCCTCTCTCCAAGAAACCGCGGTCTTGCCGTAGCTCACTGCATCCGGGGCGAACGCCTTGCTCAGATCAGGGCGATCCTTGGGGAAGTGGAATGAAAGCGAACTTCCACTAGCTGGGCGCAATGAACATTTTTGCCAGGAGGTTTTCATTGCGCGGTGGCAGTGAAGCTCAAGCATGATTCGAATGCCCGGCTGAGCTGGAGGGAAGCCGATAACAGGGGAAGCATCGTACCGCAACATAGGAGAGCGACATGTCAGGCCACTGTGTTATGATTGGCGACATTAAACGGTCAAGGGATCTGGATGAATGGGGCAGCGTCTTCGAGAAGTTGGAGGCTGCCTTGAAGCAAATCAACAGGGAATTCTCGCATGACATCCTGGTAGACTTCGTGCCGACTGTCGGAGATGAGTTCCAAGGGGCGCTCAGAGATCCGAAGCACGCATATGCTGCCTATGTTTCGATCAAGGGCGGATTGCCTGTTGGATTCTACTGTGGGATTGGGGTTGGTGATATCGAGAAGCCACTGGATGTGGACATCGGCATGAGGGGAAACGCTTTCTACAGAGCCAGAAGTGCGCTAGAGTTCTGCAAGAAGCGAAAGCGCAACGTCGTGCTAGGATCTTCGGATACAACCAGTCTAGCCGATGAGACGATCAATACGTTGCTGCACTTCATCGAGGTCATGGAGAATTCCTGGACAAATAGGCAACGCGAAGTATTGCATTACTATAGGTCGCATCCAGATTACACTTATGAGCAGTTGGGTAGTCATTTCGGTATTGCGAAGCAGACGGTATCGAAGATCTTGAAAGCTGGAGGTTGGGACCTGATCGCCGAAGGCGAAACTGTGGTGAACAAACTCCTGCAGGATATGTGTTCGCACTCGGAAGAGAGCGACGACTGATGGCGTAGCATCCATAAGTAAGCCGGATTTGGGTGACAACCAAGAGTAAGCCACAGGCGGGTGACAACCAGAAGTAAGCCACAGACATGTGACAACTAAGAGGTAGGCCAAGTACGCGTCACAATGGGAAGTAAAGCAAGAAGGCTTTGCAATGCAAAGTAAAGCAAAACTGCTTCACAGGGGCGTGGAATGACATTCTTTGAAGCTATCCTGGCAAGAATACTGATCTACTTGTTGTCGTATGTGTTAGCTGTTGTAGTCGGGCACTTCCTTGTACGTCATGTGATATTGGAAAAGCAGCAACTCACAGAGGCAGGGGGATTGGAGCGCGCAGGGGCCACCGTCGGCTGTTTGGAAAGAGCTCTTACATTGACCTTCGTGCTGGTAGGTCAATATGAAGCAATTGCGCTGATCCTTGCTGCGAAATCGGTAGCGCGTTTTCAGGAACTGAAGAAGAGAGAGTTCGCCGAGTACTACCTGATTGGAACCCTTTCTAGCATGTTATTTGCCATGCTTGTAGGCATAATCGCGTCGTGGTTCCTCACCTTGCTGTGAAGTCTCAACGGCAGTGCCACGACAAAGGGTTCAGTCGGGCTGGCTTGCAGGGATCGACCGCGCCTCCGGAGTCTGACGTGCGGGAGGTGCTGAACTATGTACGGGCGCTCGAGTACGGGCTGGAGCGTCTTGAGGCTCTACCTGTGAGCGGGCGCTTGATTCGGGAACTCCATGAACGTCTTATGGATGGCGTGCGCGGCGAGCATCTTACTCCGGGCGAGTTCCGTCGGAGACAGAACTGGATCGGGGCACCAGAGTGCACGCTGAACGAGGCCGAGTTCGTGCCGCCACCCGTGCCTGACATGCATAGAGCCCTCGATGCCTTCGAGAAGTACCTACACACGGAGGACGTCTATCCTCCACTGGTGCGCTTGGCATTCATTCACTACCAGTTTGAGGCGATTCATCCCTTTGTAGATGGAAACGGCCGCATCGGGCGGCTGCTGACCTCGCTTCTGCTCGTGTACTGGGAGTTGTTGCCCCTGCCTCTACTCTACTTGAGCGCCTTCTTCGAACAACATCGTCAGGACTATATCGATCTGCTCATGGGGGTGAGTGAAAGTGGCGCTTGGCGTGAGTGGGTAGGGTTTTTCCTTCGGGGTGTGGATGAGCAAGCAAAAGACGCCAGTGTGCGTGCGAAGCGGCTGCAGGACCTGCAGCTAGATTGGCGCGAGCGGCTGGCGGAGGCGCGTTCGGCTTTGCCGATGCGCCTGTCGGACAGTCTGTTTGAGGCACCGGTAATCACAATCCCGCAGGCGCAGCGTATGCTGGACGTTACGTACTCAACTGCCCAGTACAGCATAAGGAAGCTCATTGAGGCAGGGATCTTGCGCCAAGTGGGAGAAGCGTCCTATGGCAGGTCATTCGTAGCGTGGGAGATACTTGACATCATCCGCGAAGACGAGCCGTGACGCTGCAGAATTAGACGTTTGGCTAGAAATCTATAATTCTAGGCGGAGCAATTCTACCTAAGTATAATTCAGAGACTACATAACCTAGCTCAGCGAGACGCGTTGAAGGGACGTGTGACGAGCGCTCGCGATCTGACAGGGCACAGGAAGTGGCTGCACGACCTACGGCCTGTGGGGCATCCCGGACGAGGCCGGCTCGGGGCGGGAGGACATGGAGGAGGTGCTGAAGCGAGGAGGGCCGTGGGGGGTGTATCGTTTCAAGCGGGGCTTGGGCGGGAGGATAGTACGCTACTCCTCGTCGCATAACTACGTCTACTCGCGGTTCGTGTACTGGTTGGGGACGGCGCTGTATCCGCGGCTGCGACAGCTTCAAGTTTGGGGATAGTAGTTTGCATGAAGAACCAGTACTTCGGTGACATCAACGACTATCGGAAATACGGGCTGCTCAGGCTTCTCTCTGATAGAGAGAAGATCACCACGGCCGTGTGCTGGATGCTGACCCCGGACGATGGTCGCGCCGATGGGAGTCTGACTGACTACCTCCATCAGCCGGAGAAGTGGCAGCACTTCGATACTCCTCTTTTTGACCACCTCAGAGACCTGGTTTTGCACCGCAACCTGAGGGACGTCCGTGGCGTCGAAACGGTCGCCATACTCCCCTCGTGTCGCTTTGCGCCAGGGCTGCTCCCCGATGACGCTGAGGGGCGCGCTGCCTATTTCGAGACCTTCGCTGGTGTGACCGAAGGCTGCGATCTCATCTTCTTCGACCCCGACAACGGGATCGAGGTCAGATCGAAGCCACGCGGTCGCAAGGACTCCTCGAAATACGTCTACTGGCACGAGATCGAGGACGCCTTCGACGCTGGACATTCCCTCCTCATCTACCAGCACTTCCCACGGGTCAAGAGAGAGCCATTCATCGAAACCAAGACGCGGGAGTTGGCGGAGAAGACCGGCGCTCGAGAAGTGTTCTCCTTCGGCACCCCCCACGTGCTATTCCTGTTGGCGCCTCAAGAGGAGCGTCGGGAGTTCTTTCGAGCACGCAGTCTCGGGGTCACAGACTTCTGGGGCTCGCAGATTGCCGTGGTCAGACACAAGTGGTGAGGTTCAGAAACGGGGTAGACGACGTTTGCAGCACCTTCTCCAGACGAATCCCTTAGCCATTGCTTCAAGAGCCACCACTGACAGCAGGGGCGTTCCCCAGGGGGACCTGGCGTTGTATGTCGGTGGTAGTACCATGATAGAAGGGTTGAAGAACGCTAACATCGGGGGTGGCGTCGGTGGGGTGAAGCTTACGCTACCACGGGACGTCGGTGTGCGTGTGGATGTTGAGAAAAGTCTGAGCGGCGTGGATGCCAGTGGCTTCAGTAGAGAAGGCGATGCCTACGTGAACGATGCCTATGGCGAGTCAGACGTGACGCCGTTCATCGACCTCAAGGTCGGCGTCGGCGGGGTTGAACTAAACCTGTCAGACTAGTCGGAATCTGTCGGAGGACGTACGTCATGCCCCTAACACGAATCCTGCGCTTAGGTTTGCGGCAGTTTGCGGCCGGAATGCTATCAGTACTCACCTTGGGAATCCTCAACCGGGTGATGAAAGTGGACTTCGGCCTGAACCTGACCCTGGTGAGCGTGGTCATCGGAATCCACTATTTCGCCGCTGTCGTCGCAATCCCCTTTGGTCACCGCTCTGACCGACGCCCGTGGCGAGGTTACCACCGCACCCCGTACATCGTCCTCGGTACGATCCTTACCGCGTTGAGCACGGCGCTGGCGCCTTTCGTGGCCTTCCTTCTCGCGAACCAACGGGGGTCGCTGCCCGCCGTGGCAGTCGGCGTGGCCCTTTTCTTGCTCATGGGTGTTGGGATGTACGTGGCCGGCACGGCCTACCTCTCCCTCATCACCGACCTCACCGTTGAGGAGGAAAGGGGCAAAGTTGTTGCCATCACGTGGGCGATGATGATGGTAGGTATCCTGGTTGGGGTCTTCGTGAGCATTCGACTGATGGAGCATTACACCCCGCAGGGCCTGGTATTGCTCTTTTTGGTGATGGCCGGGCTGCTGGTGGGCCTCACCGCACTGGCCATCTGGGGCCAGGAACAGCGCGGACCCGCTCGTCTTTCGCAGGACGCACTGACTCTGAAGCAGGCCGTGCGGCTTCTCACCATCAGCCAGCAAACGCGCTTCTTCTTCGCTTTCCTTTTTGCAGGCATCTTCTTTCAGTTCATGCAGCAGATGGCCTTGGAGCCCTTCGGTGGCGATGTCTTCGGCTTGAGCCTGAAGGAAACGACTCTGTTCAATGCCTATCAGATGGTCGGCGTGCTACTCGGAATGGCATTGAGCGGCGCCTGGCTGGCGCGACGTTTTGGCAAGAAGGCTACGACGGGGCTGGGCTCGGCTGTGACAGGGATCGCCTTCGCCCTGCTAGTGCTAGCTTCGCTAGGCGGGTATCTGCCTTTAGTGAGACCGGGGATCTTCGTTACTGGGCTGGGAATGGGCATGTTCACAGTGGGCGGTCTGTCCTTGATGATGGACCTCACTGTGAAGGAGCAAGTCGGGCTGTTCATGGGGGCCTGGACCCTGGCCCAGGCTCTGGCAAACGGCCTGGCGTCGGTCGGAGGAGGCATACTCCACGATGCGGGGTTGGCCCTTTTCGCCTCGGAAGCGGGGGCTTATGCGCTGGTTTTTGGGGTGGAGGCGGTGGGATCGCTGGCGATAATCGCCCTGTTGATCCAGGTGGATGTAGGAAGGTTCCGAACCGAAGTGGGAGAGTTGTCCTGGCATGTGTTCGGCGACGCAGGTTAGCCGTCGATCAGGGTTGGCCCGCCGTGTAGCAAGCGATCTGTGCGGAAGGTTACGGTCACGCGGCTCTTGGCACTCAAAAACACTTCACGACCAGGGTTGGAGACGGTCAAGCCGGGGCCTCGCAGACAACCACTGGGCTCGCAAATGCAGCAAGTAGTGCTTGACGCTGCATCTCGTTTCCGATATACTATCCCACAATACGATCTGGGTGTGGCGAGGGTCTGAGGCCCGGCGCCCAGCCCGGTGGATCACTCAAGTAGAGCATCACGACTGGATACCTCGGTCATCTGCTTCGCCCGCGTAGGTGCTCTGGCAAGGGCTGCTTGTTGTGTGTGCAGAAGATTCGACAAAGATCGAAGACTGTCGGCGGAACGCCCGAACGAGGTGAAGACGTGGGAGTGCTAGGTGTTCTCACCTGTGAGGTCCTGGAGTTGGAGTTTGCCCATCTGCTGGCGACAGATCCAGAAGTTGCCCGGATCACTGTGTTCAACGATGAGCGGTCCGCGCGATTGGTCGGGGCGCTTGAGATGCAGGGCAGCCCGGACTTGAGGAGGGTTTCCAGGCTCGAGGAGTTTGCGCGCGTCTCGGGCTGTGGTATGGAAGTGCTGATTCGGGTGCTGGAACTGGGACTGCACATCTGGCCGAAGAAGCTTCGGGCCGCGTTGTTGGAAGCGGTCGATGAGATCAGTCCTCACGTGGATGCCCTGCTCCTGGGATATGGCCTATGCGGAAACGCCCTGGAGAAGCCAGAGGAGTTGCTGTCGGACGTCGGCGTGCCGGTGTTCATCCCCACGGATGGTGCTCACCCCGTGGACGACTGCGTGGGTTTGCTCATTGGAGGGCGCGAACGGTATTACGCTGAGCTGTGCAACGTTGCGGGAACCTTCTTCATTACACCTGGGTGGTCATACCATTGGCGGCGCATGTTCGAGCGGGAGTTCGGGGGCGTGAGCCTCGATCTGGCAAAGCGTATGTTCAAGCACTACGAACGGACGCTCCTGATTTCCAACCCCATCATGCCTCAAGATGAGATGGCCAGCAACGTGGAGGAGTTCAACGATATGTTTGGATTCCGCGCGGAGGGGTGCGATGGGACGTTCAGTATTCTGATGGACGCGTGGGCGGCGGCCAAGGAGTCTCTGAACTCGCAAACGGACAACACCTAGTATCCTCTGAGTGCAGCATTGACTTTCGCTTCGGCTCTTCGCTGGGACCTGGGACGCACGCCCTTCGATCACATGACGAGCGGACATCAGCGAATCGCTACGCCGTGTTGTCCTTTGTCCTTGCAACACCCAGTGTCCAGGAGAAGAGGAACAACAATCCTGGCGCTGCCACGAGTGCAAAGAACGGTCCACCGGGAACAGCGGCCGTCCATGATCCGCAGCGCCGCGTAGAAGGCCAGGAGGCTGCCGATGGTAACGCCTTCTCCCAGTCCTTCCCAACGCCACCCCAGAATCATGCCCGCGCAAGTTCCGATGGGGAAGAAGACGAATAGCACCAAGTCACGTAACCTGAGTGGCCCCTCCGCGTGTGGGAAGATCACTTCGCCAAGAAAGATCAAGAGGACGAATCCGATACTGGCAATGCTCCAGCCCCTGGCAATCCGTCGGAGGGTGAGAGCCACGGTACCGGGCTTGGGTGTCGGGTTGCTCATGGGCTTCCCTCCTTGGTCCACTGAGGCGACCACCGCAGTGACGAGGCGCCCAGTGTCTGGCGTGTAAGAAAGGCTCTGCAAAGCAGGATCTCCAGGAAGCGCGACGAAGTCTCCTGCGCCGTGCCAGGCCCTGGCGGCTGACCTGTCGATTGTCCTGGTGCGCAAGCTAGCTACATGTTGCGAACCCCAGTGCGCCCACATTGTGCCACTCATACCCCCGAAGAGACAAGTGCCCTTCAGCGCGCAGCGCCGGTCTATTCCGAGTCGAGATGCCACAGTCCCTATCCATTTGCACCCCGAGAGTGGCTTGGCGTTTGCGTCCCTTTGCTGTATCATACTTCGACAATGGGAGAATGTTGGCGCTCGAGGGGATCTCTTGAGTGGAAGATACCGTTGTTGCACGCTGCGCCGTTCTCCGCACTCATCCTCGGTCTCTTCTACCACTGGTTTGCGGTGGCGGACAGGTACGTGATCTTTCTGTATGATCATCTGGGCGCGACTCCCTTCGACCAGGTCACGAGTAGTCGCTACTGGATGTCTGGTCTCGTGGCAACTGGCCTTGTGATGGTGGGATACGCTGCGGCAAACTGGCTACTGGGTCGGATCGCTGTTTTGCGTCGTCACGACTATCGCCCACCGACCTGGTGGCAGGTGTGGGCCGTTTGTGCGGTGCCCTTGGCGATTGGCATACCTTTCATAACTATGACTTTCAACTGGCCGACACTGCCGCCCTCCCTGGCGGGGGCGTGCGTGCTTGCCACGTTGGTGGGGTTGGCTCTTGCCCTGATGCCGGGTTCATGGGCCGCTCAGCGACCATGGGATCTTGCGTGGCTGATGCTCGATGGGGCGGGGCTCATGCCTATCCTGTTGCTGCTGCGCGCGGTGGAGTTACCGGGTCGGGGCTTGACGGGCTCGTCCCTAGCAGTTCCAGTGGCGATCGGCGCTACGCTGGGAGGGATGATCTGGTTGGTCATCATGACCGGTCTCCGTGCATCGCGAGGCAAGACGTGGCCCGGTGCAAGCATCTTGTTTGCAGCAGGACTCGGGCTCAGCTATGTCTTGATGCCTCTTGTACACCACCTCTTCTTCACACCCCGAGGGTATCGCTACATCACCACCGCGTCCAACTTCTTCCCCTTCAATGGTGTCCTTCAGTTGGTGGTTCTCTTGGTAGCAGCTATTCTGGCCACCGGGGTCACACGAGTGCGGCAGAGGCTCCTGTCTTCGACTCCGCCTTCACACCACGTGTAGACGGCGAAGAACAAAAAAGCGCTGGCCACAAAGGGCTCAAGGTTGAAAGGGCTTGACGTTTGGTCTTCTCTCTTATACAATAGAGCGAACTAAGCGCATGCTGGAGCGGGTGCCTGGCACCACCTGGTGGGCTAAGGCGAGTTCATCGAAAAGGCGACGCTGCAGGGCGACCGGTGCCCTGTGACATCAGAATCTTACGGTAACACCACATCGAGGAGGTCATGATGGATCGAAGACGTAGATCGAGTCTAGCCGTGGGGCTGCTGCTGATCTTGGTGGGAGCATGGTTCGTCGCTATTCAGCTTGTGCCCGGGCTGGAAGCCTGGCTCAATCTCGAAGTCACCTGGCCGCTGCTTATCGTCGGCGTGGGTGTGCTCCTGCTTATCATCGGCCTCGTGACCGGGGTGCCGGGCTTGGCTGTGCCGGCTTGCATCGTCGCCGGCCTGGGAGGGATATTCTACTGGCAGTCCCTCACCGGCAACTGGGAGAGTTGGAGCTACATCTGGGCGCTGATCCCCGGCTTCGTCGGAGCAGGCACCATTCTGTCGGGTTTGCTGTCGGGTCAGACCGCCAAGGGGGTGCGCGAAGGCGGATGGCTGATGCTGATCAGCCTGGTGCTGTTAGTGGTCTTCGGGTCTGTCTTCGGCGGATTGGGCTGGCTGGGGCCCTACTGGCCGCTCCTTCTCGTGGCGGTGGGCTTGCTGATCGTGGTGCGGGCCTTGCTTCGGGCGCGCTAGGAGCTTGCTAGCTTCCGCTATTCGCATTCAGGCCTCGGGTCGCCCAGCCATTGAAGGCTTATAGCCGCTTCCGCAACTCACCATGTGTGATCAAGCCGTGCTATGCTCATGCAAGAACTGGAGATTGTAGAGATGAATGGAGTTGAACGTGCGGTTTCTTGTTTCGACGAAGGGTTCAGTTGTTCTCAAGCGGTGCTCTCCGCATTTGGGCCGCAATTGGGTCTGGACCGTGAGACTGCCTTGAGGGTTGCAGCCGGCTTTGGAGGCGGAATGGGTCGCAGAGGCGAGACCTGTGGGGCTGTGACCGGAGCCTTCATGGTCATAGGCCTCAAATGCGGAAGGAGTGCGGTTGACAATCAGGAGGCCAAGGAGACAGCGTACACCCTGGTCAACGAGTTCGTTGACGAGTTCGAATCTCGAAACGGATCGGTCATCTGTAGAGAACTGCTGGGCTGTGACATAAGCACTCCTGAGGGGTTGGAGCTTGCGAGGGAGATGAACCTCCTCACTACTCGGTGTCCCAACTTCGTTAGAGATGCGGCGGAGATCATCGAGCAAGTCCTGGAATTCTAGATCACGGGTAATGCCATGTATCCCTCATCTCAACCGATCTCTGTATGGCACACATCCGTAGGGTCAGCAACCGCCGCCTTTCCAGGAGTTCTGAGGAGGGACGGCAGTGTCCTCTCTTGACGGCCCCACGCAGAAAGGGATCGACAGCAAAAGCGGCACCACGCACTTCGGTTTCCGGGAAGTGCTCATTGAAGAGAAGCCCCACATGGTGGAAGTGGTGTTCGACTCCGTGGCGAGCAGGTATGATCTGGTGAACGATGTCATGTCCTTTGGCATTCACCGGCTGTGGAGGCGGGCTGCGATCAGGCTCAGCGGCGTGGGCCCGGGGCAGCGAGTGCTGGATGTGGCGGGCGGCACCGGCGACTTCGCCGCCAGGCTTGCGCGCATCGTGGGATCCCAGGACCTGGTGGTGCTTGCTGAGATCAATGATCGCATGCTACGGCTGGGACAGGCACGCCTGACGCATGAGGCGATGGGTGACAAAGTGGGGTATGTCGAGGCGGACGCGGAGCATCTACCCTTCGCCGACAACTACTTCCACTGCGTCACCGTTGCCTTCGGGCTGCGCAACATGACCGATCAGGACGCGGCTCTGGAGTCTATGTATCGGGTGCTCACGTCTGGCGGCTCGGCAGTGATCCTGGAGTTCTCCCGGCCGGTGGTGTGGGGTTTCCAGCGCTTCTACGATTTCTATTCGTTCAGGGTGATGCCCCTCGTGGGCCGAGTGATCACGGGAGACGGGGGCGGTTTTCGTTACCTCGCGGAATCGATCCGTGTGCACCCAGATCAGGAGACGCTGAAGGGCATGATGGAGAAGGTGGGCTTCCAGCGCTGCGAGTACTTCAACCTGAGCGGCGGGATCGTGGCTGTGCATCGGGGGCATAAGGGGCTGTGAACTGGCGTATGCCACCAACTCGGAAGACTAGATGGACATCGGTTTCTTGCTCCGGGGGCTGATCATTGGCTTCGCAATTGCCGCGCCCGTGGGGCCCATCGGTGTGCTATGCATCCGCCGCACGCTGGCTGAAGGGCGGGCGGCTGGTCTCGTCTCGGGCCTGGGGGCTGCCACTGCCGATGCTGTCTATGGCTGCGTTGCTGCATTCGGGTTGACGTTCATCTCCAGCCTCTTGGTCGGTCAGCAGGGATGGATTCGCCTGGTTGGCGGTCTCTTTCTTTGCTATCTGGGGCTCAAGACATTTCTGGCCACACCCGCCGAGGAGCCAGCCGTGGCCAGGGATGGCGGTCTCCTCGGGGCCTACGCCTCCACCTTCATCCTGACGCTTACGAATCCAATGACCATACTCTCTTTCACCGCCATATTTGCGGGCCTGGGCATAGGAAGCGCCGCAGGCAACTATGCCTCCGCGGCACTTCTGGTGCTGGGTGTGTTTACCGGTTCGGCGCTGTGGTGGCTGATTCTGAGTGGTGGAGTGAGCATGTTTCGCACGAAGCTTGGTGTCACTTCGCTGCGATGGGTGAACAGGATCTCAGGCATGATCATCGTGGGCTTCGGGCTGCTGGCCCTCTGGAGTCTTAAGGGCTGAGGCTACACTCTCGTTTGGGCCGCCTCTTGGACGTTGGGAGCGTCCGAGTCAAGGCTACCTGCGCACTGCGTGGTGAGTGCCACTTGGGTGCTGGTGATGTCAGTCTTGCCTTTCGAAGGCCCCACTCATGCCACGTGCGCAGCTTGTGGCACGAGATGGCAGGTTGGTGACCTACCACTGATGGGAGACAAGACAGCGAATCGTTCAGAACTGAAGCGCAGATTTCCGGGGCATATCGCCACCGGTCTGGTGATCCTCACTACCAGCTTCTGGACGCTCTGGAGTATGCCCACCACCGACGAGATCGTGCGCTCCCTCGGGCGGCACGGGGAGAACGCGGGCCGCACGTGTGCACGGCGAATCGGGAAGCGCAGATTGCAGGATTGCCCCGGACAAAGAGACGCCGTTGTGGGCGCCGGACTTGTCGCCGATCTACTACTGGTCGGCAGACGAGTACGATGAACGCCGGGCTCGCTACGTGAACTACTCGGGTTCGACCATCAGTCATCAGCCAAAGTTGTGGGGAAACCCGCGGCATGGTTACCGTTGCGTGCGGGAGCCGTGAGGTGCGGGCCACGACGGTGGTGAGAGCCTAACTGGGTCTGCGTGTTGTCACGTTAGGTCAAACCGTTAGAGGGAGAGAGACCGGTGAGTACATCCGTTGTAGTCGTCGACTACGATCCGCAATGGACCACCTCATACGAAGAGGAGAAGGAGCGCATTCTCGGCGCCATCGGCGATGTGGCCGTGGCCATTGAGCACATCGGAAGTACGGCGGTTCCGGGGCTGGGTGCGAAGCCCATCATCGATATCATGGTCGCCGTCCCTGTCCTTGCAGATGCGCAGAGATGCATCGAGCCGCTACAGGAGATTGGCTACGAGTACGTCCCTGAGTACAACGACGTCATCCCTGAAAGACGGTATTTCCACAAGGGGCCTCCAGGGGCACGCACATACCATCTGCATATGGTGGAGCTGACGAGTGGTTTCTGGGAGCGTCATTTGCTGTTTCGAGATTCCTTGCGGGTTCATCCCGAGGAAGCCCAGCGGTATGACCAACTCAAGAAGGACTTGGCTGCGAAGTTCGGTTCAGACCGTGACGGCTATACCGAGGCCAAGACTTCGTTTATCGAGTCCGTGATTGCCAAGGCCCGGGGCAAGTGAAGAACGAATCCCCGTGGGTTGCGGCAGCACGATCATCTGCTCTGGGGACGAGTGATCCTTGTTGCGTAAGGAAGGAGTCTGAGCCTTGACAGAGCATGTAGCTGAGATCCTGGAGATTGACGACCGAGAGCGTTGGAATGAGGCCATGGCTCGCCTCCCACAGGGACACGTACTGCAATCCTACGAATGGGGCGAGTTCAAGAGCCGTCGTGGCTGGACCCCCTTCCGCTTGTTGTTCATGGCAGCCGGCCAGGCGGTGGCTGGTGCATCGGCCTTGCTACGGCGCTTGCCCGGTGGCCCGTGGGGCGTGATGTACGTGCCCAGGGGGCCGGCCCTCGACTACGATGATGAGGAACTCCTGGCTACTGTGCTCGGCAGGCTCGAAGACCTCGCCAGAGAGCAACGTGCCATCTTCGTCAAGATAGATCCCGACGTAATGGCGGACAGGAGCGACGTCAGGGAGACATTGCTCAATCGCGGCTGGAGAGCATCTCAGGAGCAGATTCAATTCCGGAACACCTTGCTCGTAGACCTACGCCGTTCTGAGGAGGACCTGCTGAAGGCTATGAAGTCCAAGACGAGGTACAACGTGGGGCTGGCGCAGCGACGAGGGGTGGAGGTGCATCTGGGTGGCGTGGAGGACCTGCCGCTTTTCTACGAGATGTACACCACCACAAGCGAACGGGACGATTTCATCATTCGTCCTTTCTCTTACTACGCCGATGCCTGGGGGGCTTTCGTCCGACGGGGGCTGGCCCAACTGTTCCTGGCCCGCTACGAGGACGAGACCTTGGCTGGGCTGATCCTCTTTCACTTTGGCGATGGGGCGTGGTACATGTACGGGGCTTCGACGGGCAAGCACCGCAACCTGATGCCCAATCACCTCTTGCAGTGGGAGGCGGTGAGGTGGGCGAAAGCGCGAGGGTGCTCCTTCTACGACATGTGGGGCGCGCCCGATGTGCTGGATGACACGGATCCGATGTGGGGCGTGTATCGGTTCAAATCGGGATTTGGGGGAGAGTTCACGTCACACCTGGGGGCCTACGACTTTCCAATCTCGAGGCCCCTCTACTGGCTGTACACAGTAGCAATGCCCAGGTATCTCGATCTCTTGCGGGGGCGCCACCGCCGTGGACCTGTTGGGGACACACCTGGTTACGGCTAAATCGTTGACCGCGAGGTATGTGCCTCACCGTCTCACTTGACCTTCATTGCTGCACGGGGCACGCTAAAGATCTGTTCACCACGTGGATGTCTCGCGAGCACCTGAACGGTACTACTCGCTATTTCTTTGCCGAGACCCGTAAGAGCATCGCAACCACAGCCATGGCGATGATGGCGACTAAGTTGAACGTTGCCACCGTGTATACCTGAGTGATTTGCACAGCGCTTGCTCCGTCCAGGTCGAACTGATTTGGGTACACCTGCCAATAGTAATACACCAGCAAGCTCACTATTAGCCCCGAGATGAGTCCGTAAACGGTCCCACCCACTGAGATACCATTCTTGGACGGCGGAGAGGTACCTTGTGCCTGCACCGCCTTGTCTCGCACAGTCACTGGGGCATGGAGTGGCTGCCCGCAGTTGGGGCAAGCCGCAGCATCCGAATCGCTAAACTCATGCCCGCAATGGGTGCAGAGGCGGCTCTTCTGGGGGATCTCTTTGGGCGCCTCCTCAGTGCGCAGCGAAGCGTCTGGCTGCGCACTGATCTCTCCGAGGGCCTCAAGGCCGCGCTTCGCTGATGCGCTGTGTGGGTTGATGGCTAGAATATGCTTCAAGCACCAAACCCTCTGCGCTTTGGAGTCCGCCAGTGCCTCGAGCCAGAGCCAAGCTTGCTCATTCTGGCTATCTAGTTCGATGACCCTCTCAAAGAACGCGCGGGCTTCCCCCTTCTGATTGGCTTTCGCCGCCGCAATGCCCCGATTGAGTAATTCTTGTACCTCCATATGGCTCACCTCCTTAGGAATTCGTAGTTGATTCGAATCTGATCAATCAACAAGCCAATGAACTGAGACGTTGCTAGGTAGCACTGCATCGCGCTTGGACCGGAAGACTTGCTCTAGAGCACTCTTGCGCAAGGAGTAGATAATCCACGATGCTACTCCCAACCTGCTTCTCTACTTCGCTTGCCATAGTTTCAATCTGTTACCTCCTGGCTATCCTCTCTGCATCTCGCTAATCTGCACTAAGCTGTGTATTTGAACAGTCTTCCATACCAAGAGTATCGTGGCGATTATGGCTCGCACACTCCGAAGATACTGACCCTGGAGCAATTCCCTGTCTTCGAGGAGATGATGACTGGTGAAGTTGCGAAGCAGCGTTGCGAGCGCCATATTTGCGCCCAAGTACTGCTCGGCATTCTGGCTGTCCTTGATAAGGGTTGCTAGATAGGCCAGATGATTCGAGAACTCAGCTTTGTCTGCTGCACTGCGATATTGATTGAGTCCTTCGTAGGCCCTCCAGATTCTTCCTTCGCGGCTTGAGAAAAGCAGGCATGCAACGTTGTACAGGTTAGTACTTTGGAGTTCGTGATATCCACTTATGACTTGATTGTCGTGACTGTGGAGTATTACGGTTTTCGTGAGCGATTCGGGTAAGGATGCTAGCGATTTCAGTGCTAAGTAGGAAGCGGCAGTCCCCCAAGAGTGCCTCGCAAAAAAGGCTTCGTTGACCTCCACGATCGCATATCCGAATAGGGCTAAATCTGTATGCTCAAGAAAGGTGATGAGAGTCTCAAAGTCCTGTTCCTCGACAGCATAGTTTGATGCGCTCCGGTTGTATTCTTGGTCCGCAAGGCCTTTCAAGATGCGAAGGCTCTTCTCCCGCACCTCTTTGCGACGATTAGGAAACAAGACTGCCAGATAGGGTGCCCTGAATGTGCCCGCGCGCCCTGCCTTTTCAGCAATGTCCTCGGTTGAAGAGCCTGTCAAAGCTTCGATCAGTTCTACTGTGCGCCAGATGTCATATTTGAGAGTTCTGGCCAGCTTGACACGCTCAGAGCGCTCGTACCCGTGGTGCAACCGCATCAGCTCTTTGAGGAAATAGTACAGTTGTTCTTCCTCGACAGCAAGATGTTGACAAACGACTTGTGCGTGACCGCGTAGAAGTTCTTTCAACTCGGCCAGTTGCGTATCTGTTAGTACAATCTCTAGATCTTCATCGGGCTTGATCGGGGCAACGTACTGCTGTCGCTGCCGGCTATGCAGGTACTGGAACTGTGATACGGCCTCCAGGCCTCGTGCCAGTCCAAGATAGTCGCCACGGCTACGGTTCAGCATGCCAAGAAGTCCAGGCAACACCAGATCCTGTCGGTACATGCTTTTCTCGCTACGTCGTACCTGATAGAGTTCATAGATTTGCCAATGATGGTAGAAGTGTTCTGCCAAGTTACGCAAGACCGGGGTATCATCATTTTGGAGCTCTACCTGGTATGAGTCCCAAGGCCGAAAATCTTCATCACGAGGCCTCACGAGTTCAGGGACGCTTCCCCAAGCTTTGTCGATTGGATGTCTTAGGTCGTCATCAGGGCCGGTATCTGGCCAAAAGGCCGGGAACTTAATCGCGCGGTGAAGATCACGCAATGGGACTAGGGCTTCGTCGATCTTGAATTCGGCCAGTCCTCCAAGCTCGGCCTCATCATATGCCTGCGCGTACGCCTCAGGCATGATCAGACGCGCGGCGGGAAGTAGCCAGTCTTGTCGTTCACACTCCTGCAGTTCGCCCTCCGTGCACGAGTGCAACCCCACTGCACTGCAGAAGTTCCTGAAATCACTCACACCCATGTATCGCTTGCCGAAGTTAACGCGCCAGTAAGGGTGACTCGTCGGATCCAACAATTTGGTCATGTGCAACCCTTCAAATCCTCCACGTATTCAATGACTTGAAGCAGGATCTCCCGTTGTCTACTCATGCGTGGATCGCTCTTTCAAGTGTGCCTCAACCTGCTTGGCCATCTCTGGGGGCAAGACGCGCCGTCTGATCTGTTGGGAGAGTTCTTCCGGCGTGATGTCTGGGTGCTGGTCAAGGATCGAAGCGCGCGCGATAGCGACGCCGTCTTCGAACATGTCGGCCGCGATGTCTATCCGCCGCTCGCCGCCCATGCGTCGGTAGGCTTCGATGCGCAACAGCTCTATCTCAGGGTCACGAATGGCCACGTTACTCTCTACCCCAAGAGCGCAGCCCAGTTCGCTCTGGTGTCCAGGACGAGCCCTTGGGCTCCAAAGTGCAGCACCTAGCCATTGGGCCCTACAGGATTCTATCACACCCCGCTGGCGGCGACAAAAGCCGGTTTTACACAGGTTTTACAATTGTATAACGGGGGCCTAACGGGGCATGCCGATACTGTGAGTTGACGATGCATAGAATCTAATGGTTTGCAGGAGGCAAGATAAGATGAAAGGCAGAAACAAGCTGATATCGAGTATCGTACTTGTCGGGATGTTGTTGACTCTGACCGGGGTCGCCTGCGCGGAAGAGCCGACGGAACGAGGAGGCTTGCTTGGCCAGGTGATGGCCATCGAGGGCGACACCATATTGGTCAGCACTACGGCCGGCGAGGAGTGCTGGGTTGTCACGGACGAGGACACCCATTTCCGCATCCCTGGCGTCCGCGAACCCACCATAGACCACATTGACGTGGGGGACTACATCGGCGCACGAGGAGAGAGGAACGAGGATGGCGATCTGGTGGCGGCAACCGTCGTTGTGCTGCCGGCGGAGCATGCCTACCGTAGGAACGTGGTGCGGGGCGAGGTGCTGGCCATCAACGATCTTACCTTGACGGTGCAAACCGCACTTGGCGAGAGGCGGGTCATCACCGACGAGGCAACGCGCTTCAGCATCCGTGGCGTCGAAGACCCCAGCATAGAGGACATCTCTGTTGGCGATCCCATCCTGGCGATAGGCCGGCCGGATGAGGAAGGTAATCTGCTGGCCCGGGTGGCGGCGGTGGCCAGTGGCCCTCAACTGCGGCGGCACACGCTCCGCGGCGTGATAACTGCCATAGAGGGCGACACCCTGGGCCTGGCCACTCGTGGGAGGCAGGTGCGGGTGGTGACCACAGAGGACACGATCTTCCGCATCCCTGGCGTGGAAGACATCGGCATTGATGATCTGAATCTTCGTGACCTGATAGTCGTGGTGGGGAGATGGGACGCAGAGGAACAGGTCTTCATGGCACGAGCCGTGACGTTGATGCCCAGATGGCCATCTCGCCTACGCTTCATTCGCGGCGAGGTGGCTGGGATCGAGGGTCGGACCATGGCCCTGAACGCACTACAAGGTGAGGTGGCGGTGCTCACCGACGGCGACACCATCTTCCGCATCCCCGGTGTGGAAGACCCGGGCGTCGATGACCTGCGGGTGGGAGACAAGGTCGGTGTACTGGTCGCGCGCACTGAGGAAGGCACGTTGTTGGCCAAGGTGGTGGTCCGAAGAGACACCGACTCCCTCACCAGCGCGATCATGGTTCCCATAGAGGCAACGACAGCACTGATAGAGGCGCTGCCTTGGGGTGAGGCTGGCAATGTGGACTGATTCCTGACGCTGAGGCGCACGCACGTCGAGGCAAGGTCTATCGAGCCCAGGGCCGCCTGGTCGATGCGGCGGCCGAGTACGAGACGGTGGTGCAACTACGCCCCGGCAACCCCCTCTATCACGCCTTGCTGGCTGAAGTCTACGCCCAGCAAGGACTGCTTGAGCAAGCCCTGGCCGAGGCAGAGGAAGCACTACTGGTGAGCCGGGGTTCCGCCGCTTATCACGACCTTCTAGGCCAGATACTTCTGGCCCTCGGTCGACCAGGCGAGGCCGTGGCGGAGGCAGAGGAAGCCGTGAGGTTGAAACCTACTATGGTGTCGTATCAGGTCAACCTTGCGGAGGCCTACGAGGTCGCCGGTCGGTGTGAAGAGGCAATCGCTGCCTACGAACGTGTGTTGGAGCTGGATCCGCAGAATGCGACGGCTACTAAGTGGCTACGGCAGTTGCGTTGATCATCGTGCGTTTGCGGGGAACCATCATGCCCACGGAACACGTATTGTGATTCAGATGGTGCTGTCCGGACTGAACCTCGCCGTTAGTGACACAGAGTCATGATGGTCGATGTAGCCCATTCCACTCCTCAAGGGAAATGGGGCGCCCTACGATGTCTTCTACCTCCCGCAACATCATTCGAAGCTGGGGCACAGAGTATCCCGCGCTGGAAGGGATTGCTAAGCGATGCTGCTCGTAGGTCATGAATTGGTGACGTGCCCCTGAGAATGGACCATCGAAGCCGAGCTTCCGAAGGCGGCGGATGAAGTCCCGGCGCTTACACGGTGCCCACCGGGTCATAGGTTGGCTCCTTGTTGAGGTCTATGTCAGCGATGATGGGTAGCTGATGGCCCAGCTTGAGACCAACCACAATCCAGTCTTCCAACGTGGAGCGCAATTCGTCTTCACACGCTCGCAAAGTGGCGCCAAAGGCAATCACTCCCTTGCAGGACGGGACCCGCCCAGCAAAAGTGCCGTCCTCCAACTTGTCGTACGCCGCCTCAGCCATGGCCTGATCTAGATATTCCGTAAGAACGAACCGCACTGGCATTCGGCACCTCCAGTCTCGAGTCAGATCATACTGCAACGGAGACTTACGTGCAAGAGAGACTCTGGAGAAGGCGGAATGGGTGCGCCTCATCTCCTCTCCAAAACGATGTCCCTGAATTGGAGGTCTTCGTATGTGCCCGGGTGCTGGCGGGCAGGGATGGCCTTGCCGACCACGACCGTGACCTCGTTGGGGCCGACGCGCAGGTAGGATGTGGGCACGCTGTAGGCTATGGAGTGCCAACTGCGACTGTAGTCCTCAACGGGGAAGTACAGCGGCTCCATGGGGTGTCCATTGAGCAGCAGGTAGTTGGTGCGCTCGTTGTTCTGCATCACGTCGATGTGGAGGGTCCAGGAGCCAACGGCGGGGTCTCGTACGTAGAATTCCCCTTTCCAGACAGTGCTGGGAAGCCGGCCCTGGTATAGGGGCACCCAGGGCGTTGGCCAGTGGTTGTCCCCAAGATGGATGACCACATCCTCCTCCAGGGCGCGGGGTCGCGCTTCCTGCGACGCATGGGCTAGCATTTCCCGGCACCGATCCCACGTACCGCGCAGCCTAGTGGCGGTTCCTCCCTTGGGCATGTCGCGCAGGGCGATGTAGGCTGGTCTTGGCTCGCTGTGGGGTCCAATCAGGCTGTAGCCAGCCCACTTGTCCTCGATGGAGAGCCCGCTCCCCAGATTCCACACGGTCAGCAGTTCCAGCCAGGGCCATTCGTCTCCTGTCCTCCGGAAGGCACCCACCAGATAGTCTGCTTGAGCCTCGGGACTGACTTGCTGCCAGGCGTGTTCGTCTGTAGCGGCTATGGTCCATCCCAGCTCGGTGACCCATACCGGTTTGCCCCGGTCACCATAGGCGACCATGATCTCCCGCAGATCCTGTATCCGGGCCAGGTTCAGCCCCTGATGGGCGCCGTGGGGATCGTCAGGGGGATGGCCAAAGCCATAAACGTGGGCGCCCAGTACGTCGAAGTACTCCTTCGCTCCAAGCTCATACATTGCTTGGAGGTAGAGGCGATCATCCAGGGCCTTCTCGGTCTGATCGTTGGTGGGGGCGAGGCCCGCGCTGATCACGAGAGCGTTAGGATCCGCTTGCTTTATCCTGGTGCAGGCCACCTTCAACATCTCTACATACGCGGCGGGATCGGGCCTGTGGCCGCCCCACTCCAGCGCCAGGTTAGGCTCGTTCCAGATGACGTACGCCTTGATGCGCCCCTTGTAGCGGGAGGCGATTTCGTGGACGAAGTCACCGTAGTCTGTGAGATCGTCGGGCGGTCCGTTCAGCGCGGACTGCGCCCGCGCCCAGTGAGGATGTTGATCCAAACGGACGACCAGGTTCAGCCCGTAGTATTCGCTCCCCCTCACCACCGCATCGGGACGCTCCCAGTCGTAGAGGCCGCGCCAGCGAGCGATCTGTCGCCAACTGAAGAGTTGCACCACCCAATCGAATCCGGCCTCGTGTATCAGCGTGAGTTCCTCAGAATCACCGTGCAGGGTGTGCATTCCATAGCCCATCGGGTCAGGTTCGGGGCGCAGGTACAGGGCCAGCGCGGCGAGGATGGCTATGGACGCCAGGCAGACGGCCAGGAGTATGCGTCGTCTTGCGCTAGGATTGTTCATGTAGTTGATCAGTTGTCGCAAAGGGCGTTGGTGAGAGCTCCCATCCCGCTCCAGTTCCCGCTCGCCCAATTCTGGGAGAGGGGGGAAAGGCACTATGTGCTGAAGATGCTCAGCACGTTCCTCACGGCAAATCCCTGCCGTCGTCTATTGTATGACGCCGCGAAAGACGCCGTTTGGAGTAGCTGCGTAGAGCAGCCGCCCAGTGGGATGTACGGCGAGAACGTCCACGCTGGACGAATCTAATCCCGTGTTGGCGGCGAGCCACGTACGGCCCCCATCGCCACTCCAGAAGAAGCCATGGTATTTCGTGCCAGCATAGATGATGCGACCGTCGGTGGGGTTAACGACCAGGGCTGAGATAGTGGTCTCCTCCATCTCCTCGCCCCAAGGGTCCCAGCTAACACTCGCATTGTGGCTGCGGTACAGCCCGTCTGTGACTCCCGCGTACAGCACCTCTGGATCGTTCGGGTCAAAGGCGATGGAGAAGACCGTCTGTCCCTCCAGGCCGGCCTTCCTCCAGGACGCTCCGCCATCGGTGCTCCTGTACAGGCTATCCTCAGACCCGGCGTAGAGGACAGCGGGACGATGAGGGTCCATGATCAGGGAGATGACCTCCAGCTCCGGACTCATGCCTTCCCAACGAGGCTGCCATGAGACGCCGCCGTCTGTGCTCTCGTACGCCCGGTCGAAGAAGACCCGGACCCAAAGGTGTCTCTCGTCCTGGGGGTGAACGACGATGGCACCTATGCCCATCTGCTGGACAGGCCCAGCGGGAGCCCAGCTTTCGCCTCCGTCGGTGCTGACGAAGACGCCTCGCCCGTTGGTGCCCGCGTATACCAATCGATGGTGGGGAGGGGCGATAGCCAAAGAAAGCACACCACGCCCCTTCTCTGTCTCCTCCAGACCGCGGCTTGTGTTGCGCCATGAACGGCCCCCATCTGTGGACTTGTAGACGGCATCGGCGGTGTTCCCCGCGTACAGGATCTGTGGGTTCGTCTCATCCAGCACCAAGGCCTCGATCTCGACGCTGCCCAAACCGCGATTGGAAAGCTCCCAGGAGAGGCCCCCATCGAGGCTCTTGTACACGCCATCCCAGGATCCCGCGTACATCAGGGCAGGATTAGCAGGATCTACGATGAGGGTGTAGACCGCTCTCCGCACCTCGCTCAGGCTTTGCCAAGAACCGCCGCCGTCAGTGCTGCGGTAGATGTGCCCAGTGGCCGTTCCAGCGTATACGGCCTCGCTGTGTGAGGGGTGGAAAGTCACCGTGTTCACACGCTGCTCGAGGCCACCATCCGCGACCTCCCATGAGAGGCCTCCATTGTCCGTCTTCCACAGCGCCCGCCGCGTGCAGGCGAAAACGAGGTCGCTATCGTATTGATGCAGAGCCATGTCAGAGACGTAGGCCCCCTCCAAGTCCGGCACCGGTTTCCAGGATTGGCCCGCGTCGTGGCTGACGTACAGCCCTTGGCCGCTGGTGCCGGCGAAGATGGTCCGGGCTTCGGGGTCGAGGACCAGAGCTAGGATGCTTGTCTCAGCCAGTTCATCACCAAGAGGGACGACGGTCTGACCGCCGTCGTCGCTGCGATACACCCCGTGCCCATCGGTCCCAAGATACAAGTTACCCTCACGATCCGTGGCGATGGTGTAGACGGCGGCGTACGGTAGCTGGCCTGACAGCGGATGCCAGGAATCGCCCCCATCCGTCGTCCGGTAGAGGCCGTTGGTGGCTCCCGCGTAGATGGTTTGGCTGTCCTTGGGGTCGACCTGAAGGGCGAAGACCGCTAGACCCTCGAGTCCTGTACTCACGGGCTCCCAGGAGTTGCCAGCATCGGTCGTCTTGTAGAGCCCGGGGTTGTGGTACGCGCCTGCGTAGATGGTGTTTGGGTCGGCAGGATCCATCGTCAGGACGATGACAGGGGCGTGATTGATCATCTCTTGGCCGATGCGCTCCCAGACTACGCCACGGTCATGTCCCTCGACTTGCTGGCAGACGGTGGGAACGATGAGCAAGAGAAGGAGCGTCGCAAGGAGGAGCGGTGTGATGGCACGTGCTCGAAGGAAGTGGATGCTCATCGTATCCTGCTGTTGCCATTCAACACGACGTGATTGGAGAGGCAAGATCTGGATGCGGATCGTATTGACAGACGAAGGCATCAACCTTCGGGGGTGTGGAGGTGTGCGGGAGGGGCGACGTACCGGTGGTCGAAAGGGCATTGACGAGATGAACGCGCAGACTCAAGGCGAGTCAACCACGGCGCAACGCCGTCGAGCTGGAGCTGTTGACCTTGTCGCACCAGCCGTGGTATAATTGGTAGAATCAAGGAGGAGAGGTAGAGAGATGCGATCATCCGGCCTGTTGAACAGCATCTGGACTATCCTGAGGAGCAGAAGCCGTGAGATAGCTTTGGTCATAGTTCTAGTGTTGATCAACTATCTCATCTTCAGCCGTTTGGGACTCATGGTGTTGAGAAGTCGGCAACCTACTCCGACCGCGACTAGGACGCCCAAGCCCACCTTCACCCCCAACGAGGTCGTTTTGACAACACCGACTTCGCCGACGGAGCCGAGCGTCACCGCAGCACCGACTTCCCCGCCCTCGCCCATCGCTGGCACCCACGTTGTGCAGGCTGGTGAAACTCTGAGCGGGATAGCAGCTATGTACGGGACGACCGTTGACGCCATTGTACAGGCAAACAACTTGACGGATGCCGACGCCCTAAGTGAAGGACAGGCGCTGATCATACCATCGTCCGCCGCCTCGATACCTACGGCGGCGTCGACGGCGGCGTCGGTGTCTACTCCCTCGTCTTCCGTCGGTCAGCGGATCCATGTCGTGCAAGTGGGGGAGACTCTGAGCGAGATTGCCCGCACGTATGGGGTCACCACAGAGGCGATCGTTCAGGCCAACGGTCTGGACAACCCCAATGCCATCTCTGTGGGCCAGGCGCTGGTGATACCCTGAGCTTCCTGGCCGAGGAAGCGCTGCTGCCACGAGAAAGGAGTGAGGAATGAAGCTGAGATACCTGGTCATTCTGGGGGTTCTGGTTTTCCTTAACGGGTTCGTCTTCACCGTGCTGTTTCTGATGTTCTCGAGGGAGATGGCCAGCCCTGCGCCTACGGAGACGGCGACTGTGGTGCCGACGATGCAGGCGACCTTGACTTCCACGCCGCTGGGGCCGACACCTACGGATACGCCTCAGCCCACTCACACCTATACACCTGAGCCCATGCCCACCAACACCATGGTCGTTGTTCCTCCTACGGTTACGCACACCAACACACCGGTGCCGCCAACTTCGACACCGCTCCCGCCGACAGCCACTTTCACGCCGGGGGACTCCGATTCCGTGCCGCCCACGGCCACCCCGACGACTCCAGTGCCCGAACCCACGTCTACGCCGACGATGACGCCGACGGTGGGAGGTTGGGATTTCGTGTACGTGGAGGGAAGTGAGATCGCACAGCCCAACTGCGGCACGGTGTACCTGCACGGCAAAATCACGGGGATAGGGGGTGAGCCGGCGGATGGCAGGACTGTACGATTACGTTGGTGGAACAACGTCGCCTTCAACGTGAGTGGGTCAGCAGGAGGGCATGACCCCGGTGCATGGGGCTTCTCGCCCTTGTCTCAGGAGCAGTTCCATTCGCATCAACCGTTCATCGTCGACATAGTGGAGAGCGAAGCCAATCCTGTGCCCATATCAAACGAGACACGTATAGAGTTCACGGATTGCAGCGTGGCGGGGCAGTTCACGAACATCACCTTTGCCTACGCCCAATAGTATCGACCGGAGGTCTGTGTTCGGGGACCTCAGGTTCAAGGTGCGGCGGCCGTAGCCGAGGATTTGTCCGAGTTCTTCAAGCTACGACGGGGATGGCTCGTCGGCAGACGGGGCACCTGGAATCCTGGAGCCTGTTCTCCACAACGGTGAGCCCATACCGCTCGATGAGCAACTCCCCACAATGGGGACAATAGGTGTTCTCCAGACGGTGGCCCAGCACGTTGCCTAGATAGACGAAGTCCAGCCCCTCTCGCTTGCCGATGCGCCACCCTCTCTCCAGTGCGCTCAAGGGGGTAGGGGGTGCGTGGAAGCGGTAGGCCGGACAATAGCCGGTGATGTGCCAGGGCGTTTCATCGCCCAGTTCATCGCGAATCCTCCTGGCGATGCCCTGTAGTGTTTCATCATCGTGGTTCACGCCGGGGATGATCAAGGTGGTGATCTCCAGATGGACCCCCTTGTCCTTGGCGTGGCGGCAATTGCGCCACACTTTCTCCACGTCAACCCCCTGGCAGTGTTTCCTCACCGCGTCCGCGTCTCCCTTGAGATCCACATTCATGGCGTCCAGCCCGGCCCCGATGAGCGTATTCAGCGCCTGTTGGGTCATGTAGCCGTTGGTGACGTAGGTGTTGTACAGTCCCCGCTCGCGGGCCAGGCGGAACACATCCAGTGACCACTCCAGGGAGAGAGTTGGCTCGTTGAGACTGATGGACGTGCCCTGGCAGTCCGTGTTCAAGGTGATGGTGATGAACTCCTCGGCGGACACGTAGCGACCCTTGCGGGGAGGCGATTTGCTGATGTCCCAGTTCTGGCACCATGGACAGCCGAAGTTGCAGCTCCAACTTCCCGCTGTGAGGGCCACAGTGCCGGGCTGGAAGTGATAGAGTGGTTTCTTCTCGATGGGGTTGGCCGACAGGGAGGACACATTGCCATAGATCAGGGTGACTAGTTGACCGTCAATGTTGGTCCGCGTTCGGCACCAGCCCGATGCGCCCTCTGTCAAGAGGCAGCGCCGTTCGCAGGTCAGGCAGCGCACCTTGTCACCGACCTTCTCCTGCAGGAGAGCTGTCTTGACGAATGGATCCTTCATGGGTGTGACACGGGAGCGCGATGGGCCCCTTGGGATGCACAGCCTAGACCTACGAGCCAGCCGCTCGTGGGATCCCAACCATGGGGCAAAGGGCGTCCGCTACGTGGGCAGTTCCGCAGATTGGCGCGCGTAGGTCGAGGGTGATGGTGCTGCGGGCTTCTGCGCGCGAATGGTATGTCCAGGCACGAGTGCGATTCTGTCAAGACAGACCATGGCGGATCGTGCGGGCGATGTCCTGGCCACGGCTGGGGGAATGCCGGCCTCCGGGGTGGAGGCTGGCGTCAAGGAGGTCTCGGGCGTGATGGTGAGGGTGGAAGTCACGATGGGGGTTGGCGTTACCGTGGCGGAGACGACGGCGGTGGTGGTCACACCGGGCGTCGTGGTAATGACCACCGTGATGGTGATGGTTTCAGGCGTTGGCGTGTAGGTTGGTATAGGCCGCTGAGTTGGAGTGGGTGGGAGAGTGGCCGTCGAGGTGGCTGTGTGCTCGGGTGTCACAACGGTGGTGGGGGCCAGAGTGGGACTGGGAGTGAAGGTGGGTGGCATCTCCACCGCCACCTGTGTGACCAAATGAGATCGGAGAAGGAGGGTGCTGACACCCAGGCAGTATAGGAGCAGTGCGAAGATGGTGGTCACGGTCAGAAGGCTGTAGAATCGCTTTTGGCGGACCGTTAGCTGTGTATAGCGGCGAAAAAGGTGTCTCATGGTGGTGCGGATATGAGGGGCATCCGTGGCCTCCTCGTTCGAAACCTGAGCCTACCCTGACGTTTCCGTCGCCGCTGCGGTCGCGGTGGAGGTCGCCGTGGGAGTCCCGGTGGCGGTGACGGTTGTCGTTTCCGTCGGAGTAGTGGTGGGCGTGAATGTGGGAGTGTGCGTTGGTGGTTCAGTGGCCGTCGCCGTATGAGTGCTCGTGGGAGTGGAGGTCGCCGTCTCCGTGGGCGTGTCGGTAGGAGTAGCAGTGGGAGTCTCCGTCGGCGTTGGTGTACTGGTGGCCGTGCTCGTGCTTGTGGGCGGTGGCGTCCAGGTCGGGGTGTAGGTGGGAGTCTGCGTGGGCGTGAAGGTGGGCGTCTCTGTGGGTGTGGGGCTGAAACGCGGCGGAGCCATGGCCAGAGCGATGAAGCCCAAGACATAGCAGGGGATGGTCAGGCAGATTGTGGTGAGGAGAAGAACATACGTCACCCTCTTTCTGTCCGGCAAGCTGTTGTACCAGTCGCTCACTCTTCCCCCGGAATCTGCGCAAGAGGACGCCTTTGCAGCGTCCCCTGTATCGCCAAATCGTGTCTTGGCCCGAAACCCAGTCTTCTCCGTCTACCTCTCGAGCGCACTCCCAGGCCATCGCCAATATGATTCAGGTGTCGCGACATGCTAGCACCTTTTGTAGTCCATGTCAACCTGGCGAGATCATGGCTCGGACGCGGTGGTGGAGGGCGGCAAACTCCTCGTTGTAGAACAGGTCGGTGTCTCGAGGGCGTGGTAAGTCAACGGGAATGGTTGCCCGGATGTGACCTGGCCGGGCACTCATGACCAGTACCCTGTCGGCCAGGAACACCGCCTCCTGGATGGTGTGCGTGACCATGACCATCGTCTTCCTCGTGGCTCGCCAGATCCGCAACAACTCCAGGTTCATCTGGTTGCGAGTGATGGCGTCGAGGGAACCGAAAGGCTCGTCCATGAGCAGGATGGATGGTTCGTAGACGAGAGCCCGGGCGATGGCCACGCGCTGCTGCATGCCGCCAGAGAGCTCGTGCGGATAGGAGTTCTCGAAGCCGAGCAGACCTACCAGATCGAGCAGTTGCAGGGCGCGGTTCTTTTGCGCATCGCCGTTAGCTCCTCGAATCTCCAGGGGCAGAGTGACATTCTTGAGGACGGTGCGCCAGGGCATAAGAGTTGGATTCTGAAAGATGAATCCGATCTCCTGGCGGGGCTCGGTCAGCACCTGCCCGTCAATGCGGACGACCCCCTTTTCCGCCTCCAGCAAGCCCCCCAGGATGCGCAGGAGGGTCGTCTTGCCACAGCCTGAGGGGCCCACGAGGCTGACGAACTCCCCCGTGGAGACCTGGAAGGAGATCTCCCTGAGGGCTCTCAGCTCGCCATCGCGACTCTGATATGTCTTGTCGATCCCCTCGGCGACTAATATCGGCTCCGCCATGCTGGCCTACGGTTCTACGATGAACTGGTTGGTGAACATCTCCTCGACGTCAGTTTCCGTTTGCGCCAATCCGACCTCCAGCATGAACTTCTGGGAGATCTCCCACGCTGACGGATCTGAATAGCCCAGCCGTTCACTTCTCCAGAACTTGATGGACTCCTCGAGCACCGCCATTTGCGTCTCCCTGTTCTCGCCACCGGCCTCAGGCACATACTCCAGGCAGATCTCGAAGGCCTCTTGTGGGTGATCTATGGTGTATTGGATACCTCGCAGCACGGCTCGGACCAGTCCGTCCACTAACTCGGGTCTTTCGGCGATGGTCTTCTCATTGGTGATGATGCCGTTGGACACGAGGTTCATGTAGTCGGCCACGTAGATGATGTGCGGATCATAGCCTGCCTGGCGCAGTTGCACCGGCTCGTTGGCGGCGTACACCACAGCCGCATCAACCTGGCCTTCGGTCAGGCTGGCCACCTGGGTGTAGCCGATGGATTGCAGTGGTATCTCTTGCTCCTCTATCCCCTCAGAATATAGAAGAGCTAGCCATCCGATGTAGCTGGCTCCCCACAATCCAGGTATGCCGACCGAGCGTCCGACGAGGTCCGCAGGCTCTTGCAGAGGTACGTCCTCCAGGGAGACGACGGCGACGGGAAACTTCTGGAAGTAGGTCATCACGTAGACCACAGGCAGACCCTGGCCTCGGGCCAGGATCACCTGGTCGCCGCTGGCTACGGCAAACTGCAAGGCATCGGTGCCCACCAGATTCAGCAGGTCGGTCTCCATCCCGTAGTCGAACTCGATGTCCAGATTCTCATCGGCGAAGTAGTCCTTGTTCGCCGCCACGTAGAAGGGCGCGAACTGCACGTTGGGGATGTACCCCATGGCCAACGTCACCTCCGTGGGCGAGGCAGCGGGGGGAGGTGTGGGTGAGGTTCCACAGCCGGTGAGGGCGACGAGGCATAGAACGATGACAACCATGATCAGCTTCTTCATCTGTGTTCCTTCTCCTTTTCTACTTGCTAGGGCGCCATGACAAGAGCCTGCTTTCCAGCAGGGCCACACTGCCGTACAGGCTCAGAGCGATGATCACCAGGGTGAAGAGGGCCACGAACATCATGGGCGTGTCGAAGAGCCCTCGCGACAGATTGACCAGGAAGCCCAGACCTTCGTCCGCGGCCACGAACTCGCCTACCACCGCGCCGATGACGGAGAGGGTCACACCTATCTTGAGTCCGCCAAGGAGGACAGGCAGGGCCGCGGGTAGCTCCAGCATCGTGAACATTTGTGTTCGTGTGGCTCCATAGGAGCGCATCAAGTCCACCAGGTTCTGATCCACCGAGCGCAAGCCGACGATGGTGTTGATCAACACAGGGAAGAAGACGATCAGCGCGCAGACGATGACCTTGGACAGGAGGCCGAAGCCGAACCAGATCACCAGCAGAGGGGCCAGGGCGACGATGGGGATGGATTGGGAGGCTACGATGTAGGGCGATAGAAGCCGCTCCAGGGGTTTGGACTTGGCAAAGATGTATCCGAGGAGGGTGGCTACCGTCAGCCCCAACGCCAATCCCAGGAACACCTCTTTCAACGTAGCCCAGGCGTGATGGGAGAGGGTGCCGTCACTCGCGGTCACGATGAACTTGCGAAAGACCAGGGCCGGCGGGGGCAGGATGAAGGTGGGGTAGGACCCAAGAGTGACGACGAGTTGCCACAGGCAGAGGAAAAGAAGTAGAGCCGGAGGCACCAGCAGGTAGGCCCGATAATGATCGAATATCCGCGTGAACCGTTCCCTCAACGAACTGGCACGACGCGATACCCCTCTCGGAGGCGCATGTGAACTGGTCATGTCTCTCGTGGTACTCATCTTCCTGGCTCTGGTCTGCAAACAAAAATCCCGAAGGCGATTCCTTCGGGACGCGACGCCAGGCCACGGGGCTAGGACGCATTCTCCCCTGTCCTGTCGCTGACCTTCTCTCATCCGGACTGTACCGTCGGCTCTGGTCTCTCACCAGATCTGCTGTGCAGCTCGCGGGCTCGGCACCGTTCACCAGTGCCATACCGCCGATCGGGAATTGGCCTCCTACCGAAGGCCTCACCCTGCCCCGAAGGTTGTCTTTGATTGGCCTATTAAGTTACTACTATGAAGTATACAGCAGTTTCAGGAAGATGTCAACTTTGCGGTCCGACGTGGAAGACTGGACCGTCCCTGCAGACCAGCAGCCCATCTCGCTGGCAGGAGCCGCAGACCCCCATTCCGCATCTCATGTAGGCTTCTTTGCTTACCTGGCCGGGTATGCCATGTCGCCGACACATCTCCTCCACCGCGTCCAGCATAGGCTCAGGGCCACAGGCGTAGACCATGTCGAACGCCTGGTCACGGAGTAGCGCGTCAGCGGCGTCAGTGCACAGACCACCTAACCCCGCGGAGCAGTCCTCGGTGACCAGTACGACCTCGCAGCCGGCTTCGGCAAACCTATCCTGAAAGAACAGCTCATCCTTGCTTGCGGCGCCGATGACGACCACCTTGCGGCTCGCTTCCGTGGTCTTGCTGGCGAGAAAAGCCAGGGGGGCGGCCCCGTAGCCGCCCCCCACTAGAAGCACCCTGTCTCCTACGATATCAAAGCCTCGCCCCAGGGGGCCGCGGACCCAGAGGCGATCTCCGACCTCCAGGTTGTGCAGTCGGGCGCTGAATGGGCCCACCTTGGCGACAGCGAGGGTCACCGGGTCGTCGTCCACCAGACTGAAGGGCTTCTCGTTGAGTCTGGGCAGCCAGACCATGACGAACTGGCCTGGGTGAGCGTCAAGGCCGCCGTCCAGGGTGAACGTCTTGACGGTGGAGGTGTTCAGGGCGGTATCGGTTATGCTGAGCGGTTGGGGCAGCACATGCAAGCGTGGAGAACCCCCGTTCTGATCGATTGCCGTCACGTTCGAGCGGCAAGCCGATTGTAACGCAAGTGAGGCTGAAGGGAAAGACACGGGGCTTCGGGCGCGCTGGAGCGGCACAGGGCGCCAGTCGCGCGAGGAACCTTGGCCACACAGATCCATCGAGGGAGCTCACGTCCGTGCGCTGAGGTTACACCGCATAAGGGGCATTATGCGGGCAATCCGACTGGACATTGCCCACATAGCATGCAGTAGTCAAGCAGATAACTGTCAGAATACACCCAGCATAACGTCACAGCGCACCACTCAGTGGTGCGCTGTTCTGTACGTGGCGGCAACATAGTATGCAGCATGGTAGAGATCTGGCTTTGCCGTTTCCCCCTATCCGTGCGCCATACCCCGCAGCTCATCCACGCCGCCATTGCCCCGCTCAACCACGAAAGCTCTCATCTCGTCGAGGATGGTCTCGAAAACCTCCAGGCCTTGGTAGCGGACCGCCGAGCCGATGCCCACTGCCGTGGCCCCAGCCATGATCATCTCCAAGGCGTCACGCCCACCGGTCACGCCACCGATGCCGATGATGGGTATCTCCACCGTCCCATAGATGTCATAGACACAGCGTACCGCTATGGGGCGGATGGCGGGTCCGGAGACGCCTCCCACCTTGTTGGCCAGGATGGGCTGCCCTGAGTGGATGTCTATCACCATTCCGGGGCCAAGGGTCTTGATGGCCGCTATGGCATCGGCCCCGGCCTGCTCGACACTCGCGGCGATGGCGGAGATGTCTGTGACGTTGGGGGAGAGCTTGACGATGATGGGGATAGAGGTGATCTCCTTGACCGTGGCGGTGATCCGCGCTGCATCACCGGCATCGCAGGCGAAGGGCCTGCCGAACTCGTCGGAGACGTTGGGGCAGGAGATGTCCAACTCGACGAAGTCTGGTCGGGTAGGAAGGGCGGACGATCCAGCCAGAAAGCCAGACCCGATGTCCAGCGCACCTACAGCCGAGAGATCAACCTGTCGTCTTCCGCATGTGAACCTATCCAGAATCAGATGATCTCGTCTCCTTCGCGAATCCCCACCGCGCGATAGCCAATGCTGATTCGAACGGAGTAGATTGGCCTCGTCGGGTGAACTTGCCCAAAGCGCAGACTCGGATGGTACGGGTTCTGCCCGAAGAGCTTGTGAGCCTGCTGCGCTTGATTCTGGATCCGCTCTGGCAATCGTTCGAACGCTCTGCGGAAACGCTCTGTGGTGCGAGACTTCACAGCCTGTGCGGATCCAGTTCCTGGGTTCGGCCTTCGCGGTATTCGACTAGCGCTTCATCGGCTAGTTGAGCAAGCTCATCGCAGGAGCTGGCGAGGGCTTTTTCCCAACGCCCCTCGGAGGCGAGTTCTTCGAGTATCCAGGCTGCAAGATCCTCCTGCTGCTGTTCGGTCAGCTTGGATGCTTCGGCAAACGCTTTCTCAAGGAGTTTTGTCGCCACTGTTCCATGCCTTCGCTTGCAGTTCTACCCAGTGCGTCATTCAGAATTCTTGAGCATGGCATGTCAGACAGCATGTGGTGCCCTCTCATGCGAGAACAAGCGTAGCAGGAGCCCTCTACCGGTGGGCTATGCCCCGCAAGTCATCCAGGCTGGCATGGCGTCCCTCAACCACGAAAGCTCTCATCTCGTCGAGGATGGTCTCGAAAACCTCCAGGCCTTGGTAACGGACCGCCGAGCCGATGCCCACCGCCGTGGCCCCAGCCATGATCATCTCCAGCGCATCGCGCCCGTCGCTCACGCCACCGATGCCGATGATGGGTATCTCCACCGTCCTACAGATGTCATAGACACAGCGTACCGCTATGGGACGGATGGCGGGTCCGGAGACGCCTCCTACCTTGTTGGCCAGGATGGGCTGCCCCGAGTGGATGTCTATCACCATTCCTGGGCCTAGCGTATTGATGGCGGCGATGGCATCGGCCCCGGCCTGCTCGACACTCGCGGCGATGGCGGAGATGTCTGTAACGTTGGGGGAGAGCTTGACGATGATGGGGATAGAGGTGATCTCCTTGACCGTGGCGGTGACTGCGGCCGCGTCACCAACGTCGCAGGCGAAGGGCCTGCCGAACTCGTCGGAGACGTTGGGGCAGGAGATGTTCAACTCGATGAAGTCTGGTTCCGCCTCGGCGATCTTGCGGGCGACCTCGCCGAAGCCGTCGACGGTCTCGGCGAAGATGCTGGCCGCGAGGGGCACGCCCAGGGGTTCCAACAACTCCCTGGCCCGGGCGATGATCTTCACCTCCTCCTCGACCCCCGGGTTCGGCAATCCTACAGCGTTGATGAGGCCGTGGCCCCAATCCAGCACCGTGGGGTTGGGATGGCCCTCCCTGGGCGAGGGACCGCAGGACTTGGTGGTGACCATCCCGGCGCCGCTCCTGGCCACCCGGGCCAGAAGCTCGTCGCTGGTTCCCAGGATCCCGGCGGCGAGGACAAGAGGGTTGCGGAGGCGGACGCCGCAGAGCTCCACCCAGAGATCAGGCTCACTCATCTTCGTCGCTCCTGGCCAGGAAGGCGAGTACCTCGTCGCGTTGCTGCGGGGACATTCGGCCCCGTCGAGTCAAGGTGTGCAACATCTCCGTGAGCCTGAGGATCGCATGGAGCTTGTAGCCATCGTGAGCCAGTTCTTGGGTACCGCCCTGTTCGCGGTCCACCAGCACCACCACGTCTTCTACCAGCAGGCCCGCTTCCTCCAGTGGGGCGATGGCTCTCAGCTTGCTGAGTCCGGTGGTGATGAGGTCGTCCAAGACGACCACGCGCTCGCCTTCCTCAAAGCCTCCCTCGATGCCCCTGCCGGTGCCATACTCCTTGACCTCCTTGCGGGGATAGACCAGGGGCACGTCCATCTCCATGGCCACTGCGGTGCCGATGGGCAGGGCGGCGTAGGGGATGGCGGCGAGGCGGTCGAAAGGCAGGGCACATAGGATATGCGCGTATGCCTGGGCCACCTTCCTCATGGTCTGGGGGCTGGAGACCAGAAGGCGCAGATCCAAGTAGATGGGCGAATGCTGGCCGGAGACCAGGGTGAACTCGCCGAAGCGGACGCAGCCGAGGTCGTAGAGGGCCAGGGTCAGTTGCTCCTTCAGCGATAGTGGTGGGGTTCTCTCTTTTGGTACCTGGACTTGCTGGCGACCTCGGTTGATCCGGGCGCGCAACTCTGTGGCGGCTTTGCGTGGATGCTCGCTGTAGATGATGCTGCGGGAGGCGTTGATGATCAGCCCCTGACCTTCACCATTGAGGCCAGCCGCCAGTGCCTCCTCCAGGTCGCCCCCTTGAGCGCCGATCCCTGGCACTAGAATCCAGGCCTGGGGAGCGATGGCGCGTATGCTTCTCAGTGCTTCGGGGTAGGTGGCCCCGACCACGAGGGATAGACCCCATCGAAGGGCTTTCTGCGCCACCACCTCGTGCAGAGGTCGGCCGTCGCAGATGAGGTCTTGGAAATCACCGGCACCGGGGTTGGAGGTGTGGCACAGCACAAAGACCCCCTTGTCGTGGTAGTCTGCAAACGGCTGGAGGGCATCGTGGCCGAGGTAGGGGTTCACCGTCACCGCATCGGCCCCCCAGACCTCGAAGGCGGCGCGGGCATAGGCCTGGGCGGTGGAGCCGATGTCTCCCCTCTTGGCATCCAGGATTACCGGTATCTCGTGGGGAATGTAGTCTATGGTCTTCTTCAGCGCCTGGAGCCCGGGTAGACCCTCCGCTTCGTAGAAGGCGAAGTTGGGCTTGTAGGCGCAGACCAGATCGCTTGTGGCGTCGATGATGTTCTTGTTGAAGGCGAAGATGGGATCGGGCTCGGCCAGCAGCGACGACGGGAATCGGGGTGGATGTGGGTCTAGCCCCACGCAGAGGAGGCTATCGTTCTGCTTGATCAGAGAAGACAGTTTGTCGAAGAAGCCCATGTTCACCCTCCCTTTCGCCACCAATGGCTGGCCTACGCCTTGCCCAGAACCGCGGCCAGAAGAGCCATACGGAGATACATCCCGTTCTCCATCTGGCGGAAATAAGCCGCCCGAGGGTCGGAGTCCACACCGTAGCTGATCTCCCCCACGCGGGGGAGTGGATGCATGACGATCATCTTCTCTTTGGCGTCCTCCATCAGTTCCGGGGTGAGAACGTAGAGGTCTTTCACCTCCTCGTACTGCGCCAGGTCAGCAAAGCGCTCCTTTTGCACGCGGGTCATGTAGAGGACATCCACGTCGGAGATGATCTCGGACACGTCGTAGGTCTCCGCCACGGGCAGGTCGTGCCTCCTGATATCGTTCATCACGTCGAGGGGCAGGCGCAGGATCTCCGGCGAGACGAAATTGAATTGCACGTCGTAGAGGCAGAGCAGTCTAGCCAGGGAATGGACGGTCCTTCCATATCTGAGGTCGCCCACCATGCCGACGTTGAGGCCGTCTACGTGGCCCAGCTCCTCCTTGATGGTGAAAAGGTCGAGCAGAGCCTGGGTGGGGTGCTCTCCGACGCCATCCCCACCGTTGATGATCGGCTTTCTTGCATAGTCGGCCGCTATCTGGGCGGAACCCATCTCCGGATGCCGGATGACGATGACGTCAGCGTAGGATTCCAGAGTACGGATGGTATCCGGCAGAGACTCACCCTTGGAGACGCTGGAGAACTGGACTCCCTGGGTGATGGGTATCACGGTTCCCCCCAGGCGCGACATGGCAGCGATGAAAGAGGCACTGGTCCGGGTGCTCGGTTCGTAGAAGACGCAGGCCAGCACATTGCCCCTTAGGAGGTCGGTTGATCCCACCCTCTTGACGATGGCCCGCATCTCTTCAGCCACACCGAAGATGTACTCCAGGTTCTCGCGGGTGAACTGGGACACCGAGATGATGTCCTGACCATAGAACTCGTTGTCCGGCTTGGGTGTCAACCCTACGTTCTTTCTGTTGTTGGCTGAGGCACTCTGCTTGTCTGTCATGGACCTCCCCTCCCCTGATAGTGGTATTCCTCTCTGTGCGATTCGCATTGCCGCGGCCGACTGATATCTTGGGACATGGGCACTCCGGCCTGCCACGTCCAGCGCGCTTCATGGTCGGATGTGAGGTCTTGTACAGGGGCCTTCTGCAATGTGGCACAAAAAAAGGACTCCCTACAGTGAGTCCTCTCCCAGATCCATGTTGCTTGGGTTCTGTGTTGATGTCTCCGACCAGACATTGTTGTTCTGCCCAACCTCTAATTATATCACATCGTGCGAGGATATGCCAATCGTGGGTTCTTCGACTCTCGCGGAAAAGGAACGGCTAGTCAGAGGGCATACCACTCAATCAACCTCTTTTCGGCCTCTCCCTCGATGTGGGCCACAACTTCCACGTAGGGGGCGATGCTCGAATTGCTCAGCTTCCGCCGCAACAGCTCGTCCACTTGGAAGATGCCCGCGGAGTTGCTCATCTTGATCTCCACACGTACGGGCTTCTCCTTCCCGGGGGAGAGTTCCACCTTGTCCACGGCCGCGGCGGAGACGGAATGGATGTTTGTCGCTCCTGCCTGGAAGGGGATGCGCGAGCGGCCCTGCGTCATGTCCAGGGCATCTGCCACCTTGAGTACTCCTGCCTCGATGGTGAGGCAACTCTGGTCCCAGTGATGGGCGCTGATGGCGTGCAGAATCTCCGAGACCATGATCGTTCGCTGCGGCACGTCATAGAGGCCGTCGAGCAACTCCTTGGCCTTTGGGTTGGCCAGGGCGATGGAGTAGACCTCGTGATCGTCTCGGTGGACGGACATGCCGAGGTCGTGGAGGCACGCGGCCAATACGACGATAACCTCCGCGTCCTCTGGAGTGAGACTGTAGTGCGTGACCACACTCATCTCGACGCCCGCATGGGAAAGCATCCGCACCAGTTTGAGGGCCATATTGGCCACGATCTTGATGTGTACTGGCCCATGGTCGCTGATGTGGGAGCGGTCCACGGCGTTGATGTTGACACAACGCCATAGCTGGAGGAGCTCTTCGTCCTGATTGATCCTCTCCACAATCCGTTGGAGCACCTGGTTCTGTCGAACTGGAACTCTGAAAACTGTCTGCGGACACATCTTGGTTCTATCCCTTCGTGCCCAACTCCGAGTCGTATGGGCTCGTCTATGTTCTCTACTGGCTGAGGCTATCCATCGCGTGTGCGGTGGTGTCCCCATCGTGTTGAGGATTCGTAACTCTGTTGGGGGTATTATATCATTCTTTGGAACATGGCAGCAAAAGGGGGCCGCGTCTTCCGGCTGAGTTTCGGGACGGTTTTCCTGACCGTCACGGGATGGTCCGCCGAGAAGCGCGCGTGGCGGTCGCGACCCGTTATGGGGCCGAAGCAAGACGCTCGTGGTTTGGACAGCGCATCGTCAGGAGGTCCTGAATTTGACATTTGCCGCGATGGTGGTATAATACGGGTTGATTCATTCTGTAGACCTCTCCATCTTAGCCGATATGTAGAGGTAAAAGGGAGACAATATGGACAAATGGCATCTCGAATCGCCCCTCTTCTCTGCCCTAACGGAGGAAGAGAGGCGTAGCATATCCGCCGAGATGCAACTCGGGGCTTACCAGCAGGGCCAAAACATCACTGTGGAAGGTGCTTCCAGCGACGCGATGTATTTCGTGGAATCGGGTTGGGTCAGCATCTTCTCGGAGCAGGCCGGTACGAGGGCCATGTTGGCCAGTCTGGGGTCCGGTAGTGTACTGGGAGATGTGGACGTGCTGCTGGACAGGCCCCATTCCACGACCGCTGAGGCCGCCTCTGAGGTGAAGCTCTGGTCCCTGAGCAAGTCGGCCTTGTTGGACCTCATGGTCAGGCAGCCCATGATCGGAATCAAGTTGAGCCTGGCACTGAGGTCCAAGGTGGTTCAGGTGACCCAGTATCTGGCGGATCATCGCCTACGTGAAATCCCCTTTTTCACCCAGCTTTCGAGGGAGATTCTGCTGGGCCTGGCGGAGAGGCTGGAGCTAAAGACCTACCAAAGAGGAGACACAATCTGCTGGCTGGGCGAACCCGGCGAGGCGATGTACATCATCGAGTCGGGGGAGGTGGAGGTAGTCCTAGCGCCAGAGAGCGATGACGTTCCGATGCCGTTGAAGGAGGGAGACCTCCTGGGGGAGATGGCGTTGCTGGCCCACAAGCCGTACGCGGCAACGTATCGCGTGTCCAATGAGGCTATCCTGTGGGAGCTGTTCCGCGCTGACTTCGACGAACTGGTGGCGGAGTACCCCGCAGTCCGTCAGGCGTTATCCCGCGCTCTGAGTGAGCATCTGAGCCCTGAGGACCGGGCGATGGCGGAGCAGCGGCTGGAGACGATACCTTTGTTCTCCAACTTGCCCCCCAACGTGTTATCGAGTGTTGGCCAGCGGCTGGTGCTGCAACACTACCCGCAGGGAGAGATGATCTTCTCGCAGGGAGACCCCGGCGACAGTTTGTATGTCATTGAGATGGGCGAGGTGAAGTTGGCCTCGGAGACGCCGGCCGGGGAAGCAACGGTAGCGTGGTTGGAAGCCGGCGACGCCTTTGGTGAGATGGCTCTTCTCACCGGCAAGACCCGCTCGGTGAAGTGTCAGGCCATGGCGGACACCAACCTGTGGGTATTGTACAAGAACGACTACGACGACTTGATGGTGGAGCACCCTTCCCTCAGCATCGCTCTGGGCAAGGTGCTCAGTGAGAGACTGACATCGGGCTTCCGGGAGAGTCGCCCCAGGGCCACGCCGACCAGGATGAGGGAGATGCCCTTGCTGGCCGAGCTGACGCACGCCGAGTTGGGGGATGTCAGCCGGAGGTTGGAGCCGGTCGAACGCGAGGCCGGCGAGACGATTGTCGCCCAGGGAGAGGTCGGCGACAGGATGTACTTCATCGAGTCAGGTCAGGTGCAAGTACGCGCCCAAACAGCGGACGGGCGCACCACACTAACTGAGTTGGGGGCGGGGGCGCTGGTGGGTGAGATGGCCCTGCTGACCGGGAAGCCCCGCACGGCGACCGCGCAAGCGGATACCGACGTGCAGCTCTGGGCTCTGGAGAAGGACGACTTCGATGAGCTGACCCACAAGTACCCGCGGTTCGTTCTGGCTATCACGCGAGCCCTTAGCGACCGAATTGAGGCCAGTTCGGTGGTGGAGGCAACGCCCGCCAAACCCAAGAAGGTCGTCCGTGCCAAGGCAGCCAAGCCAACCGTCAAGCCCCAGAAAGAGCCAAGCAGGGTGGGAGTGGTTACTGGTCTGACTGACAGCCTGCAAGGTGCAGTCACCTGGCTGGTGTACCGAAGCACTGGGGCCAAGCTGCGGCTGGCGGTCGTCGGTTTTCTCTTTATCTGGCTTTGCGGCATTGCCTTTCCTGCCACCGTCATCTCGTCGGTACCTCTCGAGGCGAGTGATGTGATGGCCGTTCTGGGGACGCCGGAACCGACAGAGATACCTCCCGCGGAGGTGGTGCCTGCGGCGCAGGTGGAGACCCCGGTGCCGACGTACACGCCGACGCCCACTGAGACGCCGGCAGCGATACCCAACGAGCCGTCTGGCGCTGAGACACCGGTAACACTGGCGCTGGTGCCGACGGATACGCCGACCCCGGTACCTCCCGCCTCAACACCGACGCCGGTTCCGCCTACCCCGACGCGTTCGGCGCCCACACCCACGCCGGCTGCTGCGGCCAATGTGATGGGGGCGGGGAGGGCCTCGGCGCCGGAGGTGACGGTGGTAGACATGGATGGGCAGCCACGCGATCTGGCCTGGGCTCAAGCGAAGTATGGCTCCTGGGTGGAGTTTGCCCAATGTGTGGGAGGGACTTGCTACCGCCTCGTGGAGGTGAAAGAGAGATCTGGTCCTTCCAATATCGATATCTGGGTCTGGGACGAGAGCGGGAACCCACTGCCCAACGTGATGGTACGTGTGGATTGGCCTGGAAGTGAGTGGAGCAATCCCACCAACACAGAGGGCAAGGTGGGGTTCGGTATGGGCATGGGCTCCTATATCTACGATTGCCGCGTGGGAGGTCCTCATACGATTCGAGTGGTAGGCGAATACCCCTCAGACGTAGCCATGAACTGCGGTATGCTGGCGGGAACACCCCATGATCACCTGGACCTGGTATTCCACCTTGTCAGCGGCGCGTTCTAGGAGCTGTCTCCGTGCGGTCTGAGAAATGGGGAGGGCCTTGGCCCTCCCTATCTAGTTTGCCTCATAGGATAGTGGAAAGGAGCGGGAATGGCTGAGAAGGTTACCTTTAGTGTCATCAAGGCTGATGTGGGAGGCTATGTGGGCCACTCCAGCATGCATCCGGCCTTGATCGAGGAGGCGGAGGACAAGCTGGGGGGCGCGAAGCGAGAGGGGATCCTGATTGACTTCCACGTCACGCGGGTAGGTGACGACCTGGAGCTGATCATGACCCACCGCAAGGGTGAGGACAACGCCGAGATCCACGAACTGGCCTGGGATGTCTTTCTAGCAGCGACGGAGGTGGCCAAGAGCTTGAAGCTCTATGGTGCTGGACAGGACCTGCTGAGCGATGCCTTCTCGGGCAACGTCAAGGGCATGGGACCTGGTGTGGCAGAGATGGAGTTCGAGGAACGAGCCTCGGAGCCGATCCTGGTGTTCATGGCGGACAAGACTTCCGCCGGGGCCTGGAACATGCCTCTGGCGAAGATGTTCGCCGATCCCTTCACCACCATCGGGCTTGTGATCTCTCCAGTCATGCACGAGGGTTTCAGGTTCGAGGTCCATGACGCACTGGAGAGCAAGAGGATATACTTCGACTGCCCCGACGAACTGTATGATATGATGGTCTTCATTGGTGCACCAGCACGGTACATGATCAAGGGGGTCCAGCACAGGGGAACGGGCGAAGTGGGCGCTGTGTCCTCAACTCAACGTCTGAGCCTCATCGCTGGAAGGTACGTGGGCAAGGATGACCCGGTGCTGGTTGTGCGCTGTCAGGGGGCTTTCCCTGCGGTGGGAGAGGTGCTGGAGCCCTTCTCTTTCCCGCACCTGGTGGAGGGCTGGATGCGTGGCTCCCATCACGGGCCGCTGATGCCCGTCTCTGTCCCACAGAGCAACCCGAGCCGGTTCGATGGCCCGCCGCGGGTGGTCTGCCTTGGCTTCCAGTTGTGCAATGGTTCTCTGGTAGGCCCCCGTGACATGTTCGACGACGTGAGCTTCGACGAGACTCGGCGTCAGGCTAACGTCGCCGGGGAGTACCTGCGACGTCATGGTCCGTTCGAGCCTCACCGTCTGCCGCTGGACGAGATGGAATACACGACAATGCCGCAGGTGGCGAAGAGGCTGGAAGGGCGCTTCGAAGACCTAGAGGAGTAGCAAGGCTGGGGTGCCTGATAGACGCATAATAAGGGAGCGGTTGGGGCAGAGACTGCTCCCGACGTCTATTGAGGCTGAGTCACCAGTCCTGCTGGCAGTGCTGTAGGGCTTGTCCACGGGACAGAGGCGGCGAGTTCGGTGCGCCCCGCATACCTAGAGCCCGGCACGGATCGCTTCCAGCTTCGCTTTGGCCTCTGGTGCCATCTGGAAGACAACCATCAGCTTATCGCAAGGGAAGTCATCGCAGTAGGCGCAGTTCTGCATCCCTCTGACGATGGCGCAGGCACGGGCCTGACAGTCTGAGCAGAACAGCGCGTATCGGGTGTGGCCTGGCAGGCAGCCGTCGCATACGATGTGTTCAGGCTTGACCTGGAGGTTTTCGCTGGACCACATCTCCGCGACTCGCTCGAGTTTCTGTGCATCGTCACTCTGGGTGGCGGGATAGGCAGGACACTCCGTGCACGTGATGCCGCAGTAGGCGATCATTTCCTCCACAATGTGTTTCCTCCTTCATCAGCGACGCGAACCTTGTGCGCAAGGAGCATCGGATGTGCGACCCAATCAGCCGCCCCCGCTGTGCGAGTTGTACTCTGGCACGCCAAAGCACTCTCCGGAGGTTCCCTTCGAATAGGGGTGGGTTGCGTCTGTGCAAAGACTCGCGCGATGCGCCATTCCGACCGGACTGGACCGGCGGCTAGGAGCTCACAGGCCAGCGCGAATGGCTTCCAGGGTCGCCTTGGCCTCCGGCACCAACTGGAAGAAGCTTGTGAGCGTCTCACAGGCGAAGTCGTCGCAGTAGGCGCAGTTCTGCATCCCCTTGCCAGTGGCGCAGGCCCGAATCTCGCAGACGGAGCAGTGAGAGAAGTACCGGGTGTGTCCAAGTAGGCACCCGTCACAGGCGATGTCCTCAATCTTGATGTCTGCCTGATACTGCTTGGACCACGTCTCCGCTACGCGTTTCCGTTCCTCGTCATCGTCATTCTGCGTGGCTAGATAGGCAGGACATTCCGTACAGGTGATGCCACAGTAGGCGATCATCTCTTCCACGTCCAAGTACTCCCTTCGTCATGATGGAAAGCCCTCTGCGCATAGCGCTGGATCAGATCCGTTGGATGTGGTCGCGAGTAGTATATGCTCACCGACGTGGCACGTCAAGGCAGTGGTGCCGAACGTGGCGGAAATGTGGATCACGCTTGCAGTGCGCCTGCGACTTGCGTCGCGCTGCCTCCTGCAACCAACCCCCCTGGGATAGCGTGCAGTTGCGCTGGATTCAGGAGTGCTGGTCGGTGACACCTTCAAGTGTTTGCGCATTAGCCTAAGTCGTCCTTTTCGAAGTTCGCACCATTTCCGGTGACGATGCAAGAGGCCCCTCCCATTGTGCGAGGGACCGAGCCTATCGGGCGTAATGCAAATTCGTAACTTGATGATAGCCTGCTAGACCCATAGGGCGGGCGGGATTCGAATTGCCCCTTTCGGGGTCGGCTACTTATCCATGCGACCCAGGCGGCGAGTCGGTTGTCCAGCGTCGTATGGTGACGCGCCTTTCGCGTTATCGCAGCCGCGATCCAGGCGATCAGCCACCTGAAGAACAGGATCAGGCCGGCGCCGATCAGTGTCGGGATTGCGCCCACCACTAGCTGGACAAGGTTGTTCAGAGCTTCTTGCATGTCTCTACCTCCTTATTGGTTGTGTGTTGAAGGTCTTCGCTCGAGCACCCTCTGAGCGTAGTTTGAGACCTCACTTTGAGGTCTCTCCGTACACATCATGATAGCAGAGATTCTCTCTGAGCACATCGGCTATTCGTCTAGTTTGCGGCCTGTACAAACGTCTAGTTTCTCGTTCGCACATCCGTACAGGTGGTGGCCTTTGGCAAGCGACCCTGTAGAACGAGTGCGCAGGCCGCGCCGCGCTGTATGGCGTTGTCAATGCGACAATGCTGGTTGTCTTGCGTGGTGCCCACTGGTGGCTGCTGACAACAGACCCTTGCGTTTTGAGACGGCTGGTGTTAGAATGGTCGGCGCAGGTAGTTGACCTTGTCAACCACTTCGTGCACCATTGAAATGCCGTACCCCACACCCCACGTATGACGTCAATCTGAAAGGCGGGCAGCTACACGTGGGAGACAGAGAAGTTGTCTAGCGTAAGTCAGTGAAAGAAAGGGGATAGAAGACCATGCTCGCAAAGCTACTCATTCGTTGGTTCATCGTCGCCGTCTCGCTGGGTGTTGCCGTCTGGATCGTACCCGGGATATCCGTGGAGGGTGGGACGGCCTGGGTCGCCGTCGCCGTGATGGCCGTCGTCCTGGGACTGGTCAATGCCATCATCAGGCCCATCCTGGCACTGCTATCCTGCGGGTGCATCGTCGCCACCATGGGCCTCTTCATGCTGGTCATCAACGCCTTCACATTGTGGCTATCCTCGTGGGTTTCGGTCAACTGGCTGAACATCGGCTTCTACGTGGATGGCTTGCTGCCGGCCCTTTTCGGTGGGATCATCGTTACTATCGTGTCCTTCGTGCTCTCGATGCTCCTCAAGGATGACTAGAGGAGGCTATGGCTACAGCAAGGGGTTCCGATCCGACTTCCTCCCGGGATGGGGATGAATCTGACCCTTGTGCCGGCCGTTTATCATCCCTCACAAGCCTCCATCATCGCCTTGGCTACCTTGACCATCCCTGCCGTGGCCCTGTCCTTCTTGGCACCAGCGAGGGCGCTGCCTGAAGGCGGCCTGGCCGCGAGCTTGGCCCGCTTTGTGCGACCAGCCGCAATCACTACGAGTGTGGCTGCACTCGTAGTCTACCTTGTGACCCAGGTGCCAACGCAGGACGCCGCTTATGCGCAGCTTGCGGTGACCTACACCTTGACAGCCTGCGGACTGTTGCTCTTCGTTTTTGTGCAGCCGCCGACAAGAGCCTGGGTGCTCGGTCAAGTACCGACTGGTGACCGGCGTCCGGTGTGGCCGGCCGCGGGCCTGCTGGCGGTCTTTGTGCTCTTCGGGGGGACTCGGCTGGCCGACTTCTTCTTCAAGCTAACCCCGCTGCGAGAACCAACTCACTAACTCTTTGTCGGCGTAGTCGTTCTGCTGTGGGCGCTGACCTTGCTGTTCATGTGGCGCGCCCGCGCGATTGAGAGGTACTTGAACATGGACTTCGATCAACTGGCAAGGCCGTCGGCGTAGCCTGGGGGGCTGCTACCTCGCCCCAACTGACACGCCTGTCAACGGGCCTCATTGGTCGTGCAGCACATCTGGTGGTGAGCGCCGCCTGATCAGCGGCGAAGCGCGGGAACTCCTCCTACTCGACGGCGCTGGCGACGGCGCTCGGCTGACCACAGCGGAACGCGTCAGTCGCGATGCCAGAAGTTGTCCAGAACTTCGCGGAGCGCAGAGTATCCTTGATGGTGCTGGCCGGGTCAATCCCTTCGTCTGTCAGACCGGCTCCTCGATCGCCCGCGGGTCGAAAGCCCACGAGTGTAAGCCGCCTCGCGACTTCAGCGAAGACATGCGTACTTTGGGCATCGCTTGCGTGCGAGCGGTGCGCTAGGTCATCCTCGAGGAGCTCCTTCTGTGCCGGCCCGGCTTGAATGGACAGGGCTCCAATAGCTCTTGGCCTGATGCTGCATGTAGTGACTGGACAAGCTCGGGGAACTGCACTCCAGGAAAGCCCCCGACCCAGGCGCTTACAAGATGATAGGAAGCACGCCGACCTCACCGCTCGGTCAGCACCCAATACCGCTCTCCGTCGGTGGCCACCTCTATGCTGCCATGCTGATCGGTCCGATAGGTGGGGGTCCCCTCCAGCTTCTCCAGGGTCAAGTCATCGGGATGGCCAAACCCGTTGTCGGCCCCAACCGAGATGATGGCCAATTGGGGGTTGACCGCCTGCAGGAAGGGTAGGGTGAGCGACGTATCAGCCCCGTGGTGTGGCACCTTCACAACCAGGCTATTCAGCGACTGGCCTGAGGCCAGCAAGGCCCTCTCTCCTTCCTGTTGCACGTCACCCGTCAGAAGAAGCGAGAACTGGCCGTACGTCAGGCGTACGACGACCGAGTTGTTGTTGGTATCAGACGATGTGTCAGCCAGCAACTGGGCTGGTGGATGAAGGATGTCCAGCCGCACGTTTTCTCCAACGGTTATCCTCGTGCCCGCCTCGACCGTCTGATGAGCTATTCCTTTCTTCTCGATCACCTCTGTCCAGGCCTGGCAGGTTGACGTGGTGCATTGCTGTCCGGAATCCAGGACTTGCTCCACTTGATAGCGGTCCAGCACATCCACCAGGCCGGCCAGGTGATCCTCTTGAGGATGAGTCAGCACGACCAGATCGAGGCTCCGATCCCAGAACGGCATCTTGGTGCCCAGGCGCGAGAGGAGAGCAGAGGGATCTGGACCGCCGTCCACGAGGATTTGTTGCCCGTCGGGGCATTGGATGAAGATGGCGTCTCCCTGTCCTACGTCGAAGAATACGACGTGCAGCCGGCTGTCCAGCATCTGGAGAGCGGCGATCCAGGCCAGGATAACCATTAGCGCTAGAACTCCGATGACGACCTTGGTGCCCAAGGCCCGGCTGAATCGGGCTCGGAATTCCTCCAGACGCGATCTACCCTGGCTGGCGAAGAGCATGATGCCGGCCAAGGCTGCA